>Ga0102590_1000067_pt1 | contig 299890 bp, 314 predicted proteins | sample AraplaMF_Col_mMF_FD_76859 | JGI IMG/M metagenome (GOLD analysis project Ga0102590, IMG submission 76859) | Arabidopsis root microbial communities from the University of North Carolina, USA - plate scrape MF_Col_mMF | ecosystem: Host-associated > Plants > Roots > Endosphere | place: USA... | reverse complement strand
ACAGGCGAAGAGGGAATGCGATAGGGTCCGAATCGGCAAGATTTGGGTCCAAAATGCAGCCGCCCCCGCGACCGTGACCGGAGAGATGCCCAAAGCCACTGATTCCCCAGGGAATCGGGAAGGCGGGGATCGAAGGGCAAAACCCTGCTCCGCAAGCCGGGAGACCTGCCAGCGCGGACGAGTTTTGGACCGGCGGACGGGGTGTTCCGCGACGGGGAAACGGGCCTTCTGACGAATGGTCCGTGTGCCTCATCGCCTCCCGCTGTTATCTGGAAGAGGCGATGACCGTCACACTTCACGTCTGCATCACCTGCCGTGCCGGCCAGACGCTTGGCGAGGGCGAGACCACGCCCGGCAAGCGCCTGCACGGTGCGATCCTCGAGGCCGGCGTGCCCGACGGCGTCAATGTGGTTCCCGTCGAATGCCTGTCGGCGTGCAGCCAGGGCTGCTCGGTGGCGCTGAGCGCGCCGGGCCGCTGGTCCTATGTCTATGGCCGCCTGTCGGATGCGAATGCGCAGGACGTGGTCGCAGGCGCTGCGGCCTATGCAGCCGCGCCGGACGGGCTCGTGCCCTGGCGCAGCCGCCCCGAAATCTTCCGCAAGCAGTCGCTTGCCCGCATTCCCCCCATTGCAATCGTGCCGGAGGCCGCCGAATGAGCTCGCTCGCAAAAGTCCCGGTCACGGTGGTCACCGGTTTCCTCGGCTCCGGCAAGACGACGCTGATCCAGCATCTTCTCGCAAATCCCAACGGCAAGAGGCTCGCCGTGCTCGTCAACGAGTTCGGCAGCGAGGGCGTCGACGGCGAGATCCTGAAGTCCTGCGCCGATGCGAACTGCCCGGAAGAGAACATCGTCGAGCTTGCCAATGGCTGCATCTGCTGCACCGTCGCCGACGATTTCATTCCGACCATGGAGAAATTGCTGGCGCGCCCGGTGCGGCCCGATCACATCCTGATCGAGACCTCGGGCCTGGCGCTGCCGAAGCCGCTGCTGAAGGCGTTCGACTGGCCACAGATCCGCTCGCGCATCACGGTCGACGGCGTGATCGCACTCGCCGACGCCGAGGCCGTGGCGGCGGGCCGCTTCGCGCCCGATCCTGACGCCGTCGAGGCGCAACGCGCGGCGGACGCCAATCTCGACCACGAGACGCCGCTGTCGGAAGTGTTCGAGGACCAGATCGCCTGTGCCGACATCGTGCTGCTGACCAAGGCCGATCTCGCGGGCGCCGCCGGCATCGAAGCCGCCAGGGCGGCGATCACCGCCGAGATGCCGCGCCGCGTGCCGATGCTGCCCGTCACCGACGGCGCGATCGACGCCCGCCTCATCCTCGGCCTCGGCGCGGCCGCCGAGAACGATCTCGCCGCGCGCCCCTCGCATCATGACGGCGAAGAGGAGCACGAGCACGACGATTTCGCTTCCGTCGTGATCGACCTTCCGGAAGTCGCCGACATCGATGCGCTCGTTGCCTCCGTACAGCGTCTGGCGCGCGAGCAGAACGTGCTGCGCGCCAAGGGCTATATCGCGATCGCGGGCAAGCCGATGCGTCTCTTGCTTCAGGCCGTGGGCGAGCGCGTGCGCCACCAGTTCGACAAGCCCTGGGGCGCAGGTCTCAGGCAGTCCAAGCTCGTCGTGATCGGCGAGCACGGCGATATCGATGAGGCCGCGATCAGGTCAGGACTTGGCATCTGATGCACGTCGTCTTCCGCGAGAGCCGCGGTCTGGAGGAGACCGCGACGCCCAGAGACATCGGCCAGGACCCGGCCGATCTCGTGGTGCTCTCGTATTCGGATTCCGACCTTGCCGCGTTCGCTGCCGGCTGGCGCCGGGGCCGCGATAGCCTGCCGTCGCTGCGGCTCGCCAATCTCGCCGAGCTGCGCCATCCGCTCTCGGTCGACACCTATATCGAGAAGACGCTGTCGCAAGCGCGCGGCATCCTGGTGCGGCTGATCGGCGGCGAATCCTATTGGCAATACGGGCTCGCTGCGCTCCAACAGCTCGCGAAGGACCGCAACATCGCGTGCGCCGTGCTGCCGGCCGATGGCCGCGATGACACGCGGCTCGATTCCTATTCGACCTTGCCGGTCTCGACGCTGCGCCGGCTCAAGGTGCTCTGCGACACCGGCGGTCCGGTCGCCGCGCAAGCGGCGATCGCGCAGCTCGCACTGGCCTCGGGGCTTTATGCCGGGCCCGTCATCGGCGAGCTGACCGTGCCCGAGATGGGCTTCTACGATCCCTCGCGCGGCGTCATTGCTGTGCCGGCCTCGAGTGAGGGCAGGCCGCTCGCGCTGGTGACGTTCTATCGCTCGTACCTTACGGCCGCAGATGCAGGCCCGGTCGATGCCCTGATCGCCGCGCTGCGCGAGAAGGGCTTTGACGCATATGGCGCCTTCGTCACCTCTTTGAAGGCCCCGGGCGTTGCCGATTGGTTGCGCGCGCATCTCGCGCATAATCCTCCGGCCGCGATCGTCAATGCGACGGCGTTCTCGGCCATCGGCGACGATGGCACGACGCCATTCGATGCCGCATCCTGTCCGGTGTTCCAGGTCGCGCTCTCGACGGCGCGGCGCGAAGACTGGGCAGAGTCGCTGCGAGGTCTCTCGCCCGGCGATCTCGCGATGCATGTGGTGCTGCCCGAGGTCGATGGCCGGCTGTTCACGGGTGTCGTGAGCTTCAAGTCGGCAGGGATGTGCGATCCCGATCTGCAATTCACCCATCTGGCGCACGGGCCCGACGAGGAGCGCGTCAAGGCCGTCGCCGCGCGCGTTGCGGCCTGGCGGCGACTTGCGCAGAAGCCCGCCGCCGAGAAACGGGTGGCGATCGTGCTCTCGAATTATCCGGGGCGGCCGCACCAGATCGCGCATGCGGTCGGGCTCGATGCGCTGGCTTCGGTGGAAGCACTGGTGTCAGATCTCGCCGAGGCCGGCTTCGATGCCGCGCCGGTCCACAGGCTCGGCGAGACGCTGCTGAAGCAAAACTTGTCCTGGAGCGTTGCAGAATATCGCGCGGCCCTTTCGCGCCTGCCGCAAACCCTGCAAGACGATCTCGCGCAGGCCTGGGGCGCGCCGGAGGATGATCCCAGCTGCCACGGCGGTGCGTTTCAATTCGCGGCCACCGCAAGCGGCCGGTCCGTCATCGCGGTGCAGCCGGAGCGGGGCGATGCGGTCACGCGCGATGCCGATTATCATGATCTCGCCCGCACGCCGCGCCACGCCTATGTCGCGTTCTATCTCTGGCTCCGCGCGCAGGGGATCGATGCCGTCGTGCATATGGGCGCGCATGGCACGCTGGAATGGCTGCCCGGAAAATCCGTCGCGCTGTCGTCCGCGTGCTGGCCGGAAGCGCTGATCGGCGATCTGCCCATCATCTATCCCTTCATCGTCAACGATCCCGGTGAAGCCGCGCAGGCCAAGCGCCGCATCGGCGCGGTCACCATCGGCCATCTGCCGCCGCCGCTCGCGCAATCTGCGGTGCCGGAGGGGTTGCGGCGGCTCGAACGTCTGCTCGACGAATATTCGACCGCCGATGGTCTCGATCCCGCGCGCCGCCAGCGGCTGATCGCGGCGATCCGCGACGAGGCACGTGCGGCCGGTCTCGAAGACGATCTCGGCCTCGATGCCTCGGCCGCGCCGGCCGAAGCCATTCCGCGGATCGATCGCTTCGTCTGCGATCTCAAGGAAAGCCAGTTCGGCGACGGGCTCCATGTGTTCGGCCGCGGCGCCTGCGGCGACGCCGAGCGCGATGCGCTGCGTTCCGCACTTGGCGGCAGGCGCGTCGCACCGGGGCCGTCGGGCTCGCCCTATCGCGGTCGCCAGGACGTGCTGCCGACCGGGCGCAATCTCTTTGCCGTCGACCCGCGCGCGGTGCCGACGCCGTCGGCGCATGCGCAAGGGATTAAACTCGCCGAGGAGCTGCTGCGCCGTCACCTGCAGGATCATGGCGACTGGCCGAGGGGCCTCGTCGTCGATCTCTGGGGCTCGGCGACGATGCGCACGGCGGGCGAGGAATTTGCGATGGCGCTGCATCTGGCCGGCCTCGCGCCGCGCTGGGATCACGCCTCCGGCCGCGTCACCGGCTATGACATCATCGCCCCGGCGGAGCTCGGTCGCCCCCGCATCGACGTCACGTTGCGGGTCTCGGGCCTGTTCCGCGACGTTTTTTCGGGTCTTGCGCAATTGTTCGAGGCCGCCTCCGAGGCGCTCGCCGCGCGCGAGGACGAGGGCGAGGAGAATCCGTATCGCCACCGCATCTCCCGTGTGTTCGCGCCGCGTCCCGGCCAATATGGTGTCGGCCTCTCGGCGATCCCCGATGTCTTCACGGCGGAGACGCGCGAGGCCGCCGGCGAAGCCTGGCTGTCGGCCTCGTCCTGGGCATTCTCGGCCGATGGCGAGATGCAGCACGATCGCTCGGGGATCGAGGCGCGGCTTGCTTCTGCCGACGCCTTCGTCCACGTCCAGGATTTGCCGGAAACCGACCTGCTGCTCGCCGCCGACTATGCCGCGCATGAAGCCGGCATTGCGGCGGCCGCAGCGCATCTCGGCGCGGCAGGACCGGCGCTCTATCACCTCGACACGACACGTCCCGAACAGCCGCATGCGCGTACGCTGACTGAGGAGATTTCCCGCGTCGTCCGGGCGCGCGCCGCCAATCCGGCCTGGATCGCCGGCATGATGCGCCATGGTTTCCGCGGCGCCGCCGAGATCGCCGCGACGCTGGAGCACATGGCCGCCTTCGCCCATCTTGCCGGCGCCGTGCCGCCGCATCTGTTCGATCTCTACTACGATGCGACGCTCGGCAATGACGACATCCGCGCTTTCATGGCGCGTGAAAATCCGTCGGCGCTCGCCGCGATGCGGACCTGTTTTGCGCGCCTGCATGATGCCGTGCTGTGGCAGACGCGCCGCAACTCGATCGCCGCGGCGCTGCGGGAGGCCTCATGAGTGCGGCCGCGGTCAAGGGCTGGTGTCCCGGCGCGCTGCGCCCGATGCTGTCGGGCGACGGGCTCGTGGTGCGGGTGCGCCCGTTCGGCGGGCGCCTTGAAGCCCCACAGATCACTGGGCTTGCCGAGCTCGCTGGGCGGCACGGCAATGGTCTGATCGACGTCACGAGCCGCGCCAATCTCCAGATCAGAGGTGTCAACGAGCAAGGCCATCGGCCGCTGCTCGACGGCCTCGCGCAACTGGCGCTGCTCGACCCCGACGCCGAGATCGAAGCTCGGCGCAACATTCTGGTGATGCCGTTCTGGGGCGGCGGCGACGAAACGCAGTCGCTCGCTGCCGAGCTGGAGGAGGCGCTCGCCGATAGCGGCCTCGCTCTTCCGACCAAGTTCGGGTTCGCCATCGATGACGGAAGGTCACGGGTGCTCGCCGGCGATTCCGCCGACATCCGCATCGAGCGCGATCGCTCGGGCCGTCTCCTGGTGCGGGCCGATGGTGCGAGGCTCGGCCGCTCCGTCGCGCGCGGCGAGGCCGTGAGCACGGCGCTGGCGCTCGCAAGCTGGTTCCTGGTCTCCGGCGGCGCGAGGACCGGGCGAGGGCGGATGGCGGCCCACATCGCGTCCGGTGCGGCATTGCCTCAATCGCTGCGCGGCGAGACCGAGCCTGCGCCCGTGATGGCCGCCTCGCGGCCCGGGCACTATCCGCAAGGCGCGATGGTCGGCGTTGCGTTCGGGCAGCTGCTGCACACGACGCTGCATCAGTTCGCCGGTTGCGGACACGCGCTGCGGATGACGCCCTGGCGGATGCTGCTGAGCGAAGGCAAGCGCGAAATGCCGAGCGCGCCGGGCCTCATCACCGAGCCGTTCGATCCTGCGTTGCGCGTCATCGCCTGCAGCGGCGCACCGCGCTGCCGCGAAGCCCATGCCGATACGCGCGCGCTGGCCGCGGCGCTCGCGCCGCGCATCGCCGCCGATGCGCGGCTGCACGTCTCGGGCTGCGGCAAAGGCTGTGCCCATTCCGGCACGGCCGCAGTCACGCTGGTCGCGACGCGTGCCGGTTTCGATCTCGTCCGCGACGGCTCGACGCGCGATGAGCCGGTCCTGCGCGGTCTCAACGGCGCCGACATCGTCAGCGACCCCTCCATCCTGGTGGGAGGGAACTGATGCCGCACATCTACGAGACCGACGGCGCGGCGATCTATCGGCAGTCCTTTGCCACGATCCGGGCCGAGGCCGATCTTGCCCGCTTTACGCCCGACGAGGAGCAGGTGGTGGTGCGGATGATCCACGCCGCCGGCATGGTCGGTCTGGAGTCGCATATCCGCTTCACGCCAGGGATGGCGATAGCCGCGCGCACGGCCTTGCAGAAGGGGGCGCCGATCCTGTGCGACGCGCGCATGGTCTCCGAAGGGATCACGCGGGCGAGGCTGCCCGCGGCCAACGCCGTCATCTGCACCCTTGGCGACGAGACCGTGCCCGCACGCGCGCAATCGATGCGCAACACCCGGTCGGCCGCAGCGCTCGAGCTGTGGCGGCCGCATCTCGGCGGTGCGATCGTCGCGATCGGCAATGCGCCGACGGCGCTGTTTCATCTGCTCAACATGCTGGAGGACCAAAACTGCCCGCGGCCCGCCGCGATCATCGGTTGCCCGGTCGGCTTCGTCGGTGCCGCCGAATCCAAGGCGGCGTTGATGGCCGATCCGCCGGCGCCGGCGTTGACCGTCGCAGGCCGCCTCGGCGGCTCCGCGATTACCGTTGCCGCGGTGAATGCATTGGCGAGCCGGAGCGAATAGCGATGGGACGCATCATCTGCTGCGGTCTCGGCCCCGGCGATCCTGATCTGATGAGCGTGCGCGCCGATCGCACCGTGCGCGGCGCCAGCCACGTCGCCTATTTCCGCAAGAGGGGCAGGCCGGGCCAGGCGCGGCGTATCGTCGAGGGCATGCTGGCAGCCGGCGTCACCGAATTTCCGATGGAATATCCGGTCACGACGGAGATCGCATTCGACAGTCCCGAATACATCCAGTTGCTCGCCGGTTTCTATGATGAATGGGCCGAGCGCCTGGCGCGGCTCGCGCGCGCCGTCGATGTCGTCGTGCTCTGCGAGGGCGATCCCTACTTCTACGGCTCCTTCATGCATCTCCATACGCGCCTGCAAGGCCGCGTCGAGATCGAGGTGATTGCGGGCATTCCCGGCATGGTCGGCTGCTGGAACGGCGTCGGGCAGCCGATCGCGCTCGGCGACGACGTGACGACCGTGCTGATGGGGACGCTGGCTGAAAGCGAGCTCGAGCGCCGCATGCGCGATTCCGATGCGCTCGTCGTCATGAAGACCGGCCGCAATCTCGCAAAGGTGCGCCGCGCGCTCAGCTCAGCCGGCCGGCTGGACGACGCCTGGCTGGTCGAGCGCGGCACCATGCCGGGCGAGCGCGTGGTGCGGCTCGCCGAAATCGACGCCGCCGACTGTCCCTATTTCGCGATCGTGCTGGTTCACGGCAAGGGCCGGCATCTGGATGCCGCCGAATGACGGGCTCCTTGACCATCGCGGGCCTCGGGCCGGGCAGCGATGCGCTGGTGACGCCCGAGGTCACGGCCGCGCTTGCGTCCGCGACCGACATTCTGGGCTACGCGCCCTATGTCGCGCGCGTGCCGCCGCGAGTTGGACTTAACCTGCACCCTTCGGATAACCGCGAGGAGCTGCAGCGCGCCCGCGAGGCATTGCGGCTTGCATCCGAAGGCGGACAGGTCGTCGTCGTGTCCTCCGGCGATCCCGGCGTGTTCGCGATGGCTTCCGCCGTGTTCGAGGCGCTCGAACAGGCGCCGCACTATCAGGCGCTTCCGATCCGCGTGCTGCCCGGTATCACCGCGATGCTGGCGGCTGCCGCCCGCGCCGGCGCCCCGCTCGGCCATGATTTCTGCGCCATCAACCTTTCCGACAATCTCAAGCCCTGGACCGTGATCGAGAAGCGCTTGCGTCTCGCGACCGAGGCCGATTTCGCGATCGCGATGTACAATCCGCGCTCGGCGAGCCGGCCGGAAGGATTTGGCCGCGCCCTTGCGGTGCTGAAGGACGCAGGCTGTGGCGAGCGCCTCGTGATTTTTGCGCGCGCGATCAGCGCGGCTGATGAGAAGATCGAGATCGTGACGCTGAATGAAGCGACGCCAGAAATGGCCGACATGCGCACGCTGGTGATCGTCGGCAATTCGCAGACACGCCGTGTCGGCCGCTGGGTCTATGCGCCGAGGCAGGCGCGATGACCGAGCCATTGCATCACGTCAGCGACGCTCTCGACCCGCCGCCGCTCGGGCAGCGCCGGCCGCGAGATCATGAGCACGGGCAGGCCGAGCGTGCGGGCCGCGTCGATCTTGGCGCGCGCGCCATCGCCACCGGAATTGCGAGCGACGATCCAGGCGATGCCGCGCCTGAGCATCATCTCGAGCTCGCTATGAAGCGTGAACGGTCCACGCGATACGATCACGTCGGCCGCAAAGGGCAGGGGCGCTTCGGGCGGATCGACGAAGCGCAGCGTGTAGGTGTGCTGCGGCTTGGTCGCAAACGGCGCGATATGCTGGCGGCCGATGGCGAGGAACACGTTTGCCGGCGCCTCGGGCAGCGCAGCGGCCGCGGTGTTGACATCGGCGACGTCGATCCAATTGTCGCCGGAGGCCCTCGTCCAGGGCGCGCGCTCCAGCGCGATCAGCCGCGTGGCGGTTTCCGCACACGCTTCGACCGCATGACGGCTCATCTCGGCTGCGAACGGATGCGTCGCGTCGATCACGTGGGTGATCCCCTCGCGACCGATGTAGTCGGCAAGGCCGCTCACGCCGCCGAAGCCGCCGATGCGGGTCGGCAGCGGCTGGTCGGACGGCGTGCGGGTGCGGCCGCCATAGGAATAAACGGCATCAAGCCCGGCGCGCGCGATCTCCGTGGCGAGCAGGCTCGCATCGGCCGTTCCGCCCAGTATGAGGGCGCGCATCGTGTCTGATCCCTGGCTGACCATCATCGGTATCGGCGAAGATGGCCTTGCCGGCCTGTCCGAGGCAAGCCGAAAGGCGCTCGATGAGGCCGAAACCGTGTTCGGCGGTGAGCGGCACCTTGCGCTTGCCGGCGTCGGCAGCCGTGGCCGACCGTGGCCGGCGCCCTTCGACGCCGCTGTCGTTCTGAGCTGTCGCGGCCGGCCGACGGTGGTGCTCGCCTCCGGCGATCCGTTCTGGCACGGCGCCGGCGCCGTCCTCGCCGAGAGGCTCGGCAGCGACGAGTGGATCGCGCATCCGGCACCCTCGACCTTCTCGCTCGCGGCCGCGCGGTTGGGCTGGCGGCTGGAGACCACGACATGCATCGGCCTCCATGCCGCGCCGTTCGAGCGCCTGATACCGCATCTGGTGCGAGATGCGCGCATCATCTGCCTGATGCGTGACGCAACGGCGGTCGGCGATCTCGCGAAATGGCTGGCGGAACGCGGATGGGGCGCCTCATTGTTGTGGACGCTCGAGGCGCTTGGTGGGCCGCGGGAACACATTGACCAGCATCGCGTCGACCTCTTTGCCGGGGACGTCACCGCAAATCTGGTCGCGGTGGCGGTTTGGGCGAGGGGAACGCAGGGCATTCCCCGCAGCTCGGGCCTGCCAGACGATCTGTTCATCCACGACAGCCAGATCACCAAGCGGCCGGTGCGCGCCCTGGCGCTCTCGGCGCTGGCGCCGCGTCCGGGCGAGCGACTGTGGGACGTCGGCGCCGGCTCGGGGTCGATCTCGGTCGAGTGGGCGCTGTGCGGGGGGACGGCGACCGCCATCGAGCCGCGCGAGGATCGCGTCGCGAACATTCGCAAGAATGCAGCCGCGTTCGGACTGGCGCATCGGGTTGCTGTCGTCACCGGGAGGGCGCCCGAAGCCCTTGCTGCGCTGGAGCCACCGGATGCCGTCTTCATTGGCGGCGGTCTCGACAGCGCGATGTTCGATGCGATCTGGTCGCGCCTCGCGCCTGGAGCGCGGCTCGTTGCACATTCCGTCACGCTGGAAACGGAAGCGCTGCTTGGCGATCTGCAGCAGCGCCACGGCGGCGAGCTGATGCGGGTGGAGATCGCGCATGTTGGCCCGCTCGGCCGCTACCGTTCCTGGGAGGCGGCACGGCCGGTGGTGCAGTGGAGCGCGGTCCGATGAAGGTGGCCGGGCTCGGATTCAGAAAGGATGTCACGCTGGCCTCGCTGCGCGAAGCGCTGCTGGCGGCCGGAGGACCTGAAGGTCTTGCTGCGGTGGCAACTGTCAGCGACAAGGCCGATACGGAGTCGCTGAAGCAGCTCGCACGCGAGTGCGGTGTGCCGATCAAGGCTGTTCCTGCCGACATGTTGACCGGTATCGCAACGCCGACCCAGTCACATCTCGTGATGGAGAAGTTCGGCACGGGATCGGTCGCAGAAGCCGCGGCGCTCGCGGCGGCCGGTCCTCGGGCTCGGTTGATTGCGACCCGCGTGGTCTCGCGGGATCGCACCGCGACCGCCGCAATCGCGGAAGGAGACGGCGCATGACGGTGCATTTCATCGGCGCAGGGCCGGGCGCACCTGATTTGCTGACATTGCGCGGACGCGATCTGATCGCCGCGTGCCCGGTCTGCCTCTATGCCGGCTCCCTGGTCCCTGAAGGCGTGCTGGCGCATTGCCCGCCTGGCGCGCGCATCGTCAACACGGCGCCGCTGTCGCTCGACGAGATCATCGCGGAGATTGCCGCCGCGCATGCGGATGGCAAGGATGTCGCGCGGCTGCATTCCGGCGATCTCTCGATCTGGTCGGCGATGGGCGAGCAGCTCCGCCGCCTGCGCGCGCTCGGCATTCCCTATACGGTCACGCCAGGTGTGCCGTCCTTTTCCGCCGCTGCGGCCGCGCTGGAGGCCGAGCTCACGCTGCCGGGGCTTGCTCAGACGGTGGTGCTGACGCGCACGCCGGGCCGCGCCAGTGCGATGCCTGACGGCGAGAAGCTGGCCGCGTTCGCCGCGACCGGCGCGGTGCTCGCGATCCATCTGTCGATCCACCTGCTCGACAAGGTCGTGGCCGAGCTCACGCCGCATTACGGCGGGGACTGCCCGGTCGCCATTGTCTGGCGCGCGAGCTGGCCGGACCAGCGTATCGTCCGCGCGACGCTGGCGACGCTCGATGCTGCCGTCGGCACGGAGATGGAGCGCACTGCGCTGATCCTGGTCGGCGAGACGCTTGGCGCTGCGGATTTCGACGACAGCCGTCTCTACGCTGCCGACTACGACCGCCGCTATCGGCCTGTTGGCGCCGAGCCGCGCTTTCCGGAGGCGTCGTGATGGCGGCAGGCCTCGTCATCTCCGCACCGGCCTCCGGCGTCGGCAAGACCACGCTGACGCTGGCGCTGGCGCGGGCCTGGCGCCATCGCGGCTTGAACGTGCAGTGCTTCAAGAGCGGGCCGGACTATATCGATCCGGCCTTTCACGCCGCCGCCACGGGACGCGCCTCCGTCAACGTCGACAGCTGGGCGATGGACCGCGGGACGATCCTGCATCTGGTCAGCCGCGGCAGGGATGCCGATATCGTGCTCGCCGAGGGCTCGATGGGCCTGTTCGACGGCGTCGCCGCGCGCGGCGTCTGCGGCACCGGTGCCACCGCCGACATCGCGGAGATGCTCGGCTGGCCGGTGCTGCTGGTGATCGATCCCTCGGGCCAGGCGCAGACCGCCGCCGCGATCGCCGCGGGCCTGCGCGATTATCGCCCCGGCGTCAGACTTGCGGGCGTCGTGCTCAATCGCGTCGCCAGCCCGCGCCATGAAGACCTGGTGCGGCGTGCGCTTGTCGATGCCGGCATCGCCGTGTTCGGCGCGCTGCCGCGCCATGCCGAGATCAGCCTGCCGAAGCGGCATCTCGGTCTGGTGCAGGCCGAAGAGCAGGCCGAGATCGGCAAGCTGATCGACGAGGCCGCGCGCTTCGTCGCCGAGCATGTCGATCTCGATGCGGTGTTGCGAAGCGCAGCCGGATGGTCGCCGCAACCCGCGGCGAGCGGCCTGAACGTGGCGCCGCCGGGGCAGCGCATTGCGCTGGCGCGCGATGCCGCGTTCTCCTTCGTTTATCCGCATATGCTGGAGGCCTGGCGCGCGGCGGGCGCCGAGATCTTGCCGTTCTCGCCGCTGGCCGATGAGACGCCTCACGCGAGCGCCGATGTGTGCTGGTTGCCAGGTGGCTATCCAGAGCTTCATGCCGGCAGGATCGCGTCCAATGCCCGGTTTCGCGACGGCCTGCGCGCCTTCGCGGAAACGCGGCCGGTGCACGGCGAATGCGGGGGCTATATGGTGCTGGGGACAGGGTTGACCGATGCGGACGGCATCCGCCATGAGATGACAGGCCTGCTTGGCCTCGAGACGAGCTTTGCCAAACGCCGCATGCATCTGGGCTATCGCCTCGCAGCGCTCGCCGCGCCGATGCCGGGACATCGTCCCGGCGCGCGCCTGCGCGGCCACGAGTTTCACTATTCGACCATTCTTGCCCAGCCTGACACGCCGCTGGCGGTCGTGCATGATGCAACGGGCGCGGTCATCGCCGAGACCGGCTCGCAGCGCGGCCACGTCAGCGGCACCTTCTTTCATCTGATCGCGGAGGACCGGTGAGCGGGTTCGTTTCCTTCATCTCCGCCGGACCCGGCGATCCCGAGCTGCTCACGCTCAAGGGCGCCGCGCGGCTGCGCGAAGCCGACGTCGTGCTCTACGACGATCTCGCCTCGGGCGCGATCCTCGATCTCGCCCGGCCGGGCGCCAATCTCGTCGCGGTCGGCAAGCGCGCAGGGCGGCCCTCGACCAAGCAGCATCACGTCAACCGCCTGCTGGTCGACTATGCCGCAACCGGCGCGCGCGTGGTGCGGCTCAAGTCCGGCGATGCCGGCATTTTCGGCCGGCTCGAGGAGGAGATCGAGACGTTGCGCGAGGCCGGCATCGGCTATGAGATCGTTCCCGGCGTCACCTCGGCTTGCGTCGCCGCCGCGCAGGCCGGCATTCCCCTGACCCGGCGCCACACCTCGCGCCGGGTGCAGTTCATCACCGGGGCCGACGTCACCGGCGAGCTGCCGCCGAATCTGAACTGGGCGGCGCTGGCCGATCCTGAGGCGACGACCGTGGTCTATATGGGCCGGCGCACCTTTCCGGCGCTTGCCGCAAAATTGATCGCGCACGGCCTCGCCGCGGAGACCCCGGCGCTGTTCGCCGAATCCCTGGGCCGACCCGACGAGCGGCTGGTCCGCACCACGATTGCCGAGCTTGCCGAGCAGCTTGCCCGTGGTGGTGCCGCTTCCACCGCCGCCGTGATCCTGTTCGGTGCGCTGGCGGGGGATTATCCGTCATGATTGTCTTGGCCGCGCCTCGCCCCTTGACGCAGGCTCGGCGAAAGGGGCACACAGGAGAGGCAAGGTGCTCAACGTGGCGCAAAGCGCCAGAGCATAATCGGGAATGGGGATGGGCGGACCAAGTTGCGGCGCCCAAAACCCCAGCCGCCCCCGCGACTGTAAGCGGTGAGGGGCTCCGATCAGCCACTGGGCCGCAAGGTCCGGGAAGGCCGGAGAACCCGGTGAACCGCGAGCCAGGAGACCGGCCCTGCACGTTTTGAGGCCAAGGCCGTCGGGTGTGACGGCAGGAAGGATCTGAGCCATGCATATCGAACCCGGAATCGTGACGGGCGCCAAGCTCGTGTTGAGTTACGCAACCGGCATCGCCGCAGGCGGCGTTGCCTTGAAGCTCGCAGCCGAGACCGTGCGCGAGCAGGGCATCGGCTCGTTCGCGGCGCGGACGCTCGCCACCACGATCCTCGTCTTCACCTTCTTCGAGATCCTGCCGCACTTCCCGGTCGGCGTCTCCGAGGTGCACTTCATCCTCGGCTCGACGCTGTTCCTGCTGTTCGGTGCTGCGCCCGCGGCCTTCGGCCTCGCGTTCGGCCTGCTGCTTCAGGGCGTGTTGTTCGAGCCGGCCGACCTGCCGCAATACGGCATGAACGTCACGACGCTGCTGGTGCCGCTGTTCGCGATCCAGGCGATCGCCACGCGGATCATTCCGCGCAACACGGCCTATGTCGACCTGAAATATCGGCAGGCGTTGGCGCTGTCGACCACCTATCAGGCCGGCGTGATCGCCTGGGTGGCGTTCTGGGCGCTCTATGGCTCCGGCTTTGCGATGAGCAACCTCGCCAGCATCGCGACGTTCGCGGCTTCCTACGCGCTGGTGATCGTGATCGAGCCGCTCGCCGATCTCGCCGTGCTGGCGCTGGCGAAGTCGCTGCGCGGCGTCACCGCGCCCGGCCTCGTCACCCCGCGCCTGCACAACGCAGCTTAAGTGAGACAGGGGGCGGCCGTCATGGCCGCCCCCACGCACGATGCTCACGCTCTCCCTGATCGGCATCGGTTGCGGCGATCCTGGCCAGCTCACGCGCGCCGCCGTTCAAGCCATTAACGCCGCCGACCTCGTCCTGATCCCGCGCAAGGGAACGGCGAAGTCCGATCTCGCCGATCTCAGGCGGACGATCTGCGCGGATGTGCTCACCAGCGACACGACAGCCATCGCCGAGTTCGATCTTCCGGTGCGCGATGCCGCCGAGGCGGATTACCGCAAGGGCGTGGACGACTGGCACGATGAGGTCGCCGCGACCTGGTCGCGGACGATCGCAGATCATCTCGGAAGCAAGGGCAAGGTCGCGCTGCTGATCTGGGGCGATCCTTCGCTGTACGATTCCTCGCTGCGCATCGCGCGGCGGCTCGATCCCTTGCCCAAGATCGAGGTCGTGCCCGGCATCACGTCGATCCAGGCGCTGTGCGCGGCCCATGCGCTGCCGCTGAACGATATCGGCGAGCCGTTTCTGGTCACGACGGGGCGGCGCTTGCGCGAAGGCGGCTGGCCGCAAGGCGTCGACACCGTGGTGGTGATGCTCGACGGCGGCGCGGCATTCGAATCGTTGGATCCGGCAGGGCTTCACATCTACTGGGGCGCCTATCTCGGCATGCCCGATCAGATCATCATGTCCGGCGCCCTCGCCGAAACCGGCCCGCGCATCGTCGCGGCACGGCAGGAAGCGCGCGCGCGGTATGGCTGGATCATGGATAGCTACATTCTCAAGCGCAGGCGTTAAGCGAGGCAGCATGCTCCCCGAATGGATCACCCGGAACTGCCCCGCGATCTCCGCGCTCCATCGCGAGGCGGCGGTGTTGCGTCAGGCGCAGCTGACGAAGCCGACCGGCGCGCTCGGCCGGCTCGAGCAGCTCGCGATCGAGCTCGCAGGTCTGCAGGCAACCGAGCAGCCGCGCGCGGCGCGGGTGCCGATCATCGTCTTCGCCGGCGACCACGGCATCGTCGCGCAAGGCGTCTCGGCCTATCCGCAAGAAGTGACCATCGCGATGATGGCGAATTTTGCCTCCGGCGGTGCCGCGATCTCGGTGCTGGCGCGCGAGCTTGGCTCCAGCCTGGAGGTGGTCGATGCCGGCACGCTGGCGCAGCAGGAGATGGCGGGGATCGTCACCGACAAGCCGCGCCACGGCACCCGCGATTTCAGCGTGGAGGCTGCGCTCACGCCGGCCGAGCTGGTGTTTGCCTTCGAGGCCGGCCAGCGCGCGGTTGCGCGCGCGGAGGCCAACCAGCCCGACCTGTTGATCTTCGGCGAAATGGGGATCGGCAACACCACGGCGTCGGCAGCGATTGCGGCGGGCCTGCTCGGCATCAGCGCCGAGGAGATCGCGGGCGGCGGCACCGGCGTCGACGCGGCCGGCCGGGCACACAAGGCGCGCGTGATCGATGCCGCGATTGCACGTCACGGCGTTGTGGGCGCGGCGCCCGAAAAGATCCTATGTGCCGTCGGGGGGCTGGAAATTGCTGCGATCTCGGGCGCGATCATCGCCGCCGCGCAGCGCCGCATCCCCGTGCTGATCGATGGTTTCATCGTGTCGGTCGCAGCGCTCGCAGCGGTGCGGCTGAACCCGTCATGTCATCCCTATTTGCTGCCGTCGCATCAATCGGCCGAGCAGGGCCATCGCCTGGTGTTGCGCGCCCTGAACGTGCAGCCGCTGATCAGCCTCGATCTCAGGCTCGGCGAGGGATCGGGTGCCGCCATCGCGCTGCCGCTGGTGCGCGTCGCCTGCGCGCTTCACAACGGCATGGCCACCTTTGCAGAGGCCAATGTGCCCGACAGGCCTAGCTGATCCGCTGATTGACCGAGACGACGCGCCAGCCGGCCGCGAGACGATCGATCCGGGTCAGCGACAGCGGATCGATCACGAAGCGCAAGGCGGCTTGTGGCGTGAGATCGAGCGCGATGCACAGCGCGGCGCGGATGGTGCCGGAATGCACGATGAGCGTGGCTGGTCCCGCTCCGATCCGCGACAGACCGAGCCGCACGCGCGCGACCTGATCCGCAAAGCTTTCGCCGCCCGGCGGCCTTCCGCCGGCCGGATCGTTCCAGAACTGCGCATAGGCCTCGCCGCCGGCGGCAGCGAGTTCGTCGTGCCGATGGCCGGTCCAGTCGCCGAAATCCTGCTCGCGGAATTCGCTGACCTGCTCCGGTTCGAGTCCCAGCGCTTGCGCGGTCTCGACCGTGCGCCGCGACGGGCTGGCGTAGCTCGCAGCGTCCCGCGGCAGGCGCTGCCGCAGCGCCTCCAGTTGCGCGCGATCGCGGAGATCGGCCGGCGCATCGGCGGCATGGATCGTCCCTTCGACGCCATCGACCGGCGCATGCCGTATCAGCCAGAGGAAGGTCTCGCCTTCCATGCTCATCTCCAAGGAAGTTGGTCGCTGTGGCAATAACGCCGCAACTGGCACATTGACTCTGTTGTGACGGTAATCCTAGATGCTCGCGACGGTTTCCCCGAGAGGGGATGAAAAGGGAATGCGGTGCGGGGACGTTGTCCCCAATGCCGTGGCTGCCCCCGCAACTGTGAGCGGATAATCCTTCGTCAGAAGCCACTGGGTCCTCGGTCCCGGGAAGGCGACGAAGTGGTGATGACCCGCGAGCCAGGAGACCTGCCGTCAGCCGTGGTCACACGCGAAGATGTCGGTCGGGGAGTACAGACATTCGGCTTCATCGGGTGGCCGCAAGGCCAAGGGTGAGACCTCGTTCGCTGTGACGTGCCACTGACGTCATACCGAGGTTTCCAGCCGTGTCTTCCATCCGCATCTTCCGACCGCGCCATTTCCTGCTTGCTTCGGCGGCTCTCACGTCCTTTGCAGCGCTCGATCTGCCCGCCGCACAGGCGCAGCAGGCTCGCGAACCGCTGCCGCCGGTCGAAGTGTCGCCCGCCCAATCCCGCAAGCCAGCCAGATCAGCCGGCCGGCAGGCGCAAAGCCCACGTCGCGCGGCAACGCGCCGGCCTGCCGCCGCATCCACAGCGGCCAAGCCCGTTGTCCCGGCTGCGACGGCGCAGACGCCGCTCAACTCCAATGCCGTGGCCGAAAGCGCCTCGCGGCTCGGCCTGACGGTGCGGCAGACGCCTGCGACCGTCGAGGTGATCTCGGCCGAGACCATGCGCGAGCAGGGCTACCGCACCGTCTCCGACGTGGCCCAAGGCGCGGTCGGCGTCACCTCCGGCGATAATCCGGCCGAGCCTTCCGCCTTCTCGATGCGCGGTTTCACCAACAGCCAGATCAACACGCTCTACAACGGCATCAAGATCGGCCCGCAGAACATGACCTCGCGGATCATGGACACCGCCAATCTGGAGGCCGTGGAATTCTTGAAAGGCCCGGCCTCGCTGATCTCGGGCGAGGGGGCCGCGGGCGGCGCGATCAATTTGGTCACCAGGCAGCCGCACACGGGACCGATCCGGAACGAAGCCGACTTCTCCTGGGATTCCCTGAACTCGTTCCGCGCGCATTACGGCTCGGGCGGCAGCACCAACGTGCAAGGCCTCGACTACCGCTTCGACGTCAGCCGCTCCGCGCTCAACGGCTTTGCCGACGACACCAATACCAAGATGCTGGATGTGTCCGGCCAGCTCAACTACCGCATCTCCGACAGCCTCAAGGTGTGGGGTGCGATCGAGTACCGCGAGGATCGTGGCAAGGCCTATTGGGGTGCGCCGCTGGTGCCGATCGCCTTCAGCGGCTCGCATGCGACGAGCGGGATCGTTTCGGGCAATTACGTCTCGAACTACAACAAGACCGACCTCGGCGCCGTCACCATCGACGACCGCACCTTCAACACCAACTACAACGTCCTCGACAATCGCAACGTCGCGCAGGAAGTCTGGTTGCGCGGTGGCTTCGAGCTGAAGCTCGCACCCGATCTCACGCTGAAAAGTCAGGCCTATGGCTATGGAGCGGAACGCAGCTGGTTCAACAACGAGGTCGAGGCGTTCAATTCCGGAACAAACCTGGTCGATCGCGAGCGCTTCTACGTCGCGCACAGCCAGCGTCTCGTCGGCAACATCACCGACCTGATCTGGGACACGAACATCGCAGGTTTCGACAATCGGCTGGTCACGACGTTGTCCTCGAGCTATCTCGATTTCGTCAGGCCGGGCGCGGCAAACTTCCCTGGCGATTCCGTTTCGCTGGTCGATCCCAACCGCGGCTTCTACGGCCTTCTCACGACGCAGCAACAGACTGCGCGTATCGACAACGAAGCCCTCTCGTTCGAGGACCGGCTGAAGCTGACCCGGACCTTCGCGCTGATCGGAGGCATCCGCGTCGAGCATATCGGACTCGATCGCAACTCGACCGACAAGAGCGGCTTGGAGAAAGCAGGCTTCCCGTACACGAAGGACTGGGCCCCCGTGACGGGGCGCATCGGCTACACCTGGGAGGCCGTGCCCGGCCTGACCTTCTTCAGCCAGTATGCGACCGGCGCGGATGTGTCGGCCAACAACATCTTCCTGCTCACGCCGACACAGCCGCTGGACCTCACCACCGCACGCACCTACGAGACCGGTGTCAAGCATCTGTTCTGGGACAACAGGGCGGAGTGGTCGTTCTCGGCCTACGACATCGTGCGCAAGAACGTCTATGCCGCGGCCGGCGGGCAGGCGCTCAACATCGCCGGGCGGCAGGAGTCCAAGGGCGTCGAGCTTGCGGCGTCGTTGCGTCCGATCGAGCCGCTGCGGCTCTGGGGTAACATCGCCTATGTCGATGCGCGCTATGCCGATTACAGTTTCGCCGGCGGCTCGTTCTCCGGCAACACGCCGCCGAACGTGCCGCGCGTCGTCGCCAATGCCGGCGCGTCCTGGCGCTTCTTCACGCCCTGGCCGGTGGAGTTCGGCATCACCGGTCGCCACGTCGGCGATCGCTACAACACCGATGCCAATGTCGTGACGATGAAGGCCTACACCGTCGCCGACGTCTACGCCTTCGTCGATATCCCCAAGACGGTATTCAACGCGGTCGACCAAGCCCGCCTGACCTTCCGCGTCCGCAACATCACCGACAAGCGCTATGCGATCTGGGGCGATCCGTTCTATCCGGACCAGATCCTGCTGGGCGCGCCGCGGACTTACGAGCTCTCGGCGGCGTTCAAATGGTAGGACGCTGACCGCATGCTGGGCGCGGTCGTCCTGTTGCATCGCTGGCTCGGGGTCGCGTTCTGCGTGCTGTTCGCGACGTGGTTTGCGACCGGCATCGTGATGCACTTCGTTCCGTTTCCGTCGCTGACGGAAGCGGAGCGCTTTGCCGGCCTCGCGCCGGTGGAGCACGCGGAAACGAGGATCTCGATCGCCGACGCGATTGCCGCGAGCGTGGTCACGGATGCCACGCGCGTGCGTCTGGTCCAGCGAAGCGGCGGATCGGTCTATATCGTGTCGGGGTCATCGCGCGTCCGTGCGGTCCGTGCCGCCGACGGGCAGGACGCAGCTTTGATGTCCGCCGATCTCGCGCTCGCCATCGCGCAAGATCACGCCCGCCGCCGCGGGCTCGATGCCGCACGGGCCGGGATCGTCGCGCTGGAAGACTACGATCAATGGAGCGTGCCGAACGGCTTCGACCGCCATCGGCCCTTGTTTCGCATCGCGCTCGGCGATGCCGCTGGAACGGAAGTCTATGTCTCGTCGCGAACCGGCGAGGTCGTCCTCGATACGACGCGAGGCGAGCGCGGCTGGAATTGGGCCGGCAGTGTGCTGCACTGGATCTATCCCACGGTCCTGCGGAGCAACTGGTCGCTGTGGGACCGCGTCGTCTGGACGCTGTCGCTGCTGGCCTTGCTCGCGGCTTCGCTGGGCGCGGTGCTCGGGATGGTGCGGATCAGGATGCGAGATCGCCGGATCTCGACACCCTACCGCGGCTGGCATGCGCTGCATCACCTCGTTGGCCTCGCAGTAACGGTCTTCGTGTTGACCTGGATTTTCAGCGGCTGGCTTTCGATGGATCACGGCCGGCTGTTCTCGCGCGGGGAACTGAGTCCCACCGAAGCCGGTGTGATGAACGCGGCACCGGACTGGACGGCGGCTCCGTCATTCGATCGACAGCCGACAGCGGCGCCGGTCCGCGAGGTTGAATGGTTCGCTTTCGGCGGTCATGTCTATCGCCGCGATCGCTCCGCTCTCGGCGTCCAGACCTTGGCCATGGCGGGGGATGCGTCCCATGCGGAATTTCTGACTGCGCGCGAGGTCGAAGGGCTCGCTGTGCGGCTCGCCGCTGGATGCGGCACGCCGTCCGTTGTTGCCGGAAACGACCATTATCCCGCGCATTCCGCCGTCCCCGGAGCCCCCGTCTACCGCGCGCGCTGCGGCGATCTCTGGTTCGACATCGACGGTGCCGGCGGCCAGGTGCTGCAACGGCTGGATGCCTCGCGGCGCGCCTATCGCTGGTTCTACGGCGCGCTGCACACGCTCGATTTTCCGGTCCTCATGGCGCATCCGCTTCTGCGCGATATTCTGATCGTCGGGCTCTGTGCGCTGGGCTTCGTGTTCTCCATGACCGGCGTCGTCATCGGCTGGCGGCGCTTGCGGCTCTCTCTCTGATGGTCTGACCGGGCGAGCCAGCCGCGATCTCGACGCGCTGCACACGCTCTGCGATAGCATCCTTGTGGCTCGCAATGCTGGCGACAGCTCTTTGAGACCCCGGGCGGCTCAAAATCGCGATGAGATCCTGCTGGCGAAGGGCCGGTTAGTGGCATACCATTTGCAAGCGAATGGGCTCTGGTTTCAACTGCTCTTGGCCAACGATGGCCGGCATCACGGCACTACTGGGAGGACTTCATGGATCGCAGGACCGTATTGAAGGGACTGGCTGGCGCGGGCGGTCTGGCATTGACCGGCCTCTCGGCCCCGGCGATCGCGCAAGGCGCATCGGCCCGCACCCTGCGCTTCGTGCCGCAGGCCAATCTCGCCAATTTCGATCCGATCTGGGGCACGCAATATGTCGTGCGTAACGCCGCCGCGCTGGTCTGGGACACGCTTTACGGCATCGATTCCTCGCTCCAGCCGCAGCGTCAGATGGTCGAGTCCGAGGAGACTTCCGACGACGGCAGGATCTGGACGTTCCGCTTGCGCCCCGGTCTCAAGTTCCATGACGGCGAGCCGGTGCTGGCCAAGGACGTCGTCGCGAGCCTGTCGCGCTGGGCTGCGCGCGATCCCATGGGCCTGATGATCGTCGCGATCCAGCAGGAGCTGACCGCGGTGGACGACCGTACCTTCAAATGGGTCTTGAAGCAGCCCTTCCCGAAAATGCTCTATGCGCTCGGCAAGAACAACGCGCCGTGCTCCTTCATCATGCCCGAGCGCATTGCCAAGACCGACCCGTTCAAGCAGATCACCGAATATGTCGGCTCGGGTCCGATGAAGTTCGCCAAGGGCGAATGGGTGCCGGGCGCCAAGGCCGTGTTCGAGAAGTTCGCCGATTACGTGCCGCGCCAGGAGAAGGCATCCTGGCTTGCCGGCGGCAAGCAGATGCTGGTCGATCGGGTGGAGTGGATCGTGATGCCGGATCCGGCCACCGCGGCGGCCGCCCTGCAGAACGGCGAGGTCGACTGGTGGGAGAACCCGATCGCCGACCTCGTGCCCGTGCTGAAGAAGAACAAGAACATCAGCGTCGATATCGGCGATCCCCTCGGCAATATCGGCTCGTTCCGCATGAACCATCTGTTCGCGCCGTTCAACGACGTCCGTGCGCGGCGCGCGGTGCTGATGGCGATGAGCCAGGAAGACTACATGCGCGCGATCGTCGGCGACGATAACGCGTTGTGGAAGTCGCTGCCTGGCTTCTTCACGCCGGACACGCCGCTCTACAGCGAGTTGGGCGGCGAGATCCTGAAGGGCAAGCGCGATCTCGACGCGGCCAAGAAGCTGCTCGCCGAGAGCGGCTATTCCGGCCAGCCGGTGACGTGCCTGGTCGCGCAGGACCAGCCGGTCACAAAGGCGCAAGGCGACGTCACGGCCGACCTCCTCAAGAAGCTCGGCATGAATGTCGACTTCGTCGCGACCGATTGGGGCACGGTCGGCTCTCGCCGTGCGGCGAAGACGCCGCCGGGGCAGGGCGGCTGGAACATGTTCCACAGCTGGCATGCCGGCGCCGACTGCATCACGCCCGCTGCCTACACCGCCATCCGCGCCAACGGCGACAAGGCCTGGTTCGGCTGGCCCAACAGCCCGAACACCGAGAAGGAGATCGCGGGCTGGTTCGAGGCCAAGAATCTCGAAGAGGAGAAGGCGGCGATCGGGCGGGTCAACAAGGCGGCACTCGAGGATGTCGTCTACGCGCCGACGGGCTTCTTCCTGACCTATACGGCATGGCGCAAGAACGTCTCCGGCATCACCAAGGGACCGCTGCCGTTCTTCTGGGGCGTGTCGAAATCCGCATGATGCTGCGCTGAGGCCAGATGCTCTCCTACATCCTCCGTCGCATCGCCGCGACCCTGCCGGTGATGGCAATCGTCGCGCTGTTCGTGTTCAGCCTGCTCTACATCGCGCCGGGTGATCCCGCCGTGGTGATCGCGGGCGACCAGGCAAGTCCGGAGGATGTGGAGCGCATCCGCCAGAGCCTCGGTCTGGATCGGCCGTTCCTGGTCCAGTTCGGAAGCTGGGTCTGGCGCATCCTGCACGGCGATCTCGGCACCTCGATCTTCACCAATCTGCCGGTGTCGGCGATGATCGGGCAGCGCCTCGGACCGACGTTGTCGCTGATGATCGTCACGCTGCTGCTCACGATCGTGGTGGCGGTGCCGCTCGGCGTGGTGGCGGCGTGGAAGGCCGGCAGCCTGATCGACCGCGTCATCATGGGCTTTGCCGTGTTCGGCTTCTCGCTGCCCGTCTTCGTGGTCGGCTACATGCTCGCCTACATCTTCGCGCTCGAGCTCGAATGGCTGCCGGTGCAAGGCTACACGCCGCTCAGCTCAGGCTTCTGGCCATGGCTGGAGAACCTGATCCTGCCGGCGATTGCGCTCGGCTGCGTCTACATCGCGCTGGTCGCGCGCATCACCCGCGCGTCCATGCTCGAAGTGTTGCAGCAGGACTATATCCGCACCGCGCGCGCCAAGGGCCTCGGCCAGGGTGGCATCCTGTTCATTCACGCGCTGAAGAACGCGGCGGTGCCGATCGTGACGGTGATCGGGATCGGCATCGCGCTGCTGATCGGCGGCGCGGTCGTGACCGAGAGCGTGTTCGCGATTCCCGGCCTCGGCCGGCTCACGATCGATGCGATCCTGCGGCGCGACTACCCCGTCATCCAGGGCATCGTGCTGCTGTTCAGCTTCGTCTACGTCCTCGTCAATCTGATGATCGACGTCATTTACACGCTCGTTGACCCGAGGATCCGCTATTGACCGACACGACCGTCAACCCGCAATCGCTTCCGGCCGGGTTCGTCCTTGCACCACAACTGCCTGAAATCCTGCGGCCGGTCACGATCCGGCGCGGCTTCCTTGGATTCCTGCGCGGCCATCCCACCGTTGCGATCGGCGGCGCATTGCTGCTGACGCTGGTGCTGATCGCGGTTTTTGCGCCCTATCTCGGGTCGGTCGATCCGACCGCGCTCGCGCCAGCCAAACGCACGCGGGCGCCGTCGGCCGATTTCTGGTTCGGCACCGACGTGCTCGGCCGCGATATCTATTCGCGCGTGCTGTTCGGCGCGCGGGTTTCGCTCACGGTCGGACTGTCGGTGGCGATCTTTGCGTCTGCTGCCGGCCTTGCCATCGGCATGGTCTCCGGCTTCATCCGCTGGGCCGACGGCATTCTGATGCGCTTCATGGACGGGCTGATGTCGATCCCGCCCATCCTGCTCGCGATCGCGCTGATGGCGCTGACACGGGGCAGCGTCGGCAACGTCATCCTCGCCATCACCGTCGCCGAGATTCCGCGCGTCTCGCGTCTCGTCCGCAGCGTCGTGTTGTCGCTCCGCGAGCAGCCCTATGTGGATGCGGCGGTCGCCTGCGGCACGCGCACGCCGATGATCATCCTGCGCCACATCCTGCCCAATACGGTGGCGCCGATGCTGGTGCAGGCGACCTATATCTGCGCCAGCGCCATGATCACCGAGGCGATCCTGTCCTTCATCGGCGCCGGCACGCCGCCGACCATTCCGTCCTGGGGCAACATCATGGCCGAGGGCCGCGCGCTGTGGCAGGTCAAGCCCTACATCGTGTTCTTCCCGGCGGCGTTCCTGTCCGTGACCGTGCTCGCCGTGAATCTCCTCGGCGACGGCCTTCGCGATGCGCTCGACCCGCGCATGGCCAAAAGCCTGTGATGTTGCCTGTGATGGATCGAGGCTGATCGCAATGGCCCTGCTCGAAGTCGATAACCTCCAGACCCATTTCCGCACCCCCGGCGGCATTAACCGCGCCGTCGACGGCGTATCCTTCCATGTCAATGAAGGCGAGACGCTGGCCATCGTCGGCGAGTCCGGCTGCGGCAAGTCGGTGACCTCGATGTCCTTGATGCGGCTGATCCCGGAGCCGCCGGGCCGGATCGCAGGCAGCATCCGCTTTGCGGGCAAGGACCTCCTCAAGCTGTCCGATCGCGAGATGCGCGCCATCCGCGGCAACGACATCTCGATGATCTTCCAGGAGCCGATGACCAGCCTCAATCCGGTCCTCACCGTCGGCCGCCAGATCCGCGAGACGCTGATGATCCATCAGGGCCTCGACAAGCAGGCCGCCGAGGCGCACGCGATCGAGATGCTGACGCTGGTCGGCATCCCCGAGCCGGGGCGGCGGGTGCGCGAATATCCGCACCAGCTCTCCGGCGGGATGCGCCAGCGCGTCATGATCGCCATCGCGCTCGCCTGCAATCCCAAGCTTCTCATTGCAGACGAGCCGACAACCGCGCTCGACGTGACGATCCAGGCCCAGATCCTCAAGCTGATGCTGGACCTCAAGCGCCGGGTCGGCGCCGCGATCATCCTGATCACCCACGATCTCGGCGTCGTCGCCGAGATCGCCGAGCGCGTCATGGTGATGTATGCCGGCCGCAAGGTCGAGGAGGCGCCGGTCGCCGAACTGTTCCGCTCCCCGCGTCATCCCTACACGCAAGGCCTGTTGGGCGCGGTGCCGCGGCTCGGCTCCTCGCTGACGGGCACCGCGAGACGGCTGGCCGAGATTCCCGGGCAGGTGCCGGATCTGCGCAAGCCGATCGTCGGCTGCGTCTTCGCCGGCCGCTGCGCGCTCGCGACCGATCTGTGCCGGCAATACGCGCCGGGGCTCGAAGAGAAGGGCCCGCGCCACATCGCCGCCTGTCACTACGCGGCCAAGGGAGCCGTCGCGGCATGAGCCCTCCGCTGCTCCAGGTCAACGACCTCAAGAAGCATTTTCCGGTCAAGGCCGGACTGTTCAGCCGCAAGTCCGAATTCGTCTATGCGGTCGACGGCGTCTCCTTCGAGATCGCGCGCGGCGAGACGCTGTCGCTGGTCGGCGAGTCCGGCTGCGGCAAGTCGACGGTCGGCCGCGCCATCCTGCGGCTGTTCGACATCACCGCGGGGCAGGTGATCCTCGACGGCCAGCGTATCGACGATGCCGCGCCGAGCACGATGCGCCAGATGCGACGGCGCGTGCAGGTGGTGTTCCAGGATCCGTTCTCCAGCCTCAACCCGCGCATGCGGGTGCGCGATATCTTGGCCGAGCCGATCCGCAATTTCGGCCTCGCCAAATCCGCCGAGGATCTCGAAGTTCGCCTCACAGCGCTGATGGACACCGTGCGATTGCCGCGCGAGGCGCTCAATCGCAGGCCGCACGAATTCTCCGGCGGCCAGCGTCAGCGCATCGGCATCGCCCGGGCGCTTGCGGCCGAGCCCGAGCTGATCGTGTGCGACGAGGCGGTGTCGGCGCTCGACGTCTCGGTCAAGGCGCAGATCGTCAATCTGCTGCAGGATCTCCAGAGCGAGTTCGGCCTCGCGCTTTTGTTCATCAGCCACGACCTCGCGATCGTCGAGCACATGACCCACCGGGTTGCGGTGATGTATCTCGGCAAGATCGTGGAGGTGGCGCCGCGCCGCGAGATCTTTGCCGCGCCCAGACATCCCTATACCAAGGCGCTGCTGTCCGCGGTGCCGCTGCCGGAGCCGGGTGCCCAGCGCAATCCGATCATCCTCAAGGGCGACGTGCCGAGCCCGATCAATCCGCCGAAAGGGTGCCGCTTCCATACCCGCTGCCCGCTCGTCTTCGATCGCTGCCGGACCGAGGAGCCGGTGCTTCGCGCAGCCGGAGCCGAGCAATGGGTGGCCTGTCATCTCGAAGAGGGCGCGCCAGCGGCGAGGCCCTGAAGGGTGCGATTCGCGTTGGAAATTCGTCAGCAAAAACAACCCCCGTTCTACTGTGCATGGGGTTGTTTTCGTGTTTTTGACGGGGCCGGCTTCAGCCCTGGCGGCGCAGGAAGCCGGTGATCGTGACCTTGTCCCAGATCCCGGCCGCGGCAAAGGGATCGGCGCGGTTGAAGGCCTCGACCTCGCTGCGGCCGGGGGCCTCGATCAGGAACAGGCTGCCGATCATCGTCTGACCGTCGTCGGAGACGAGCGGCCCCGACATCACGATCTTGACGCCGAAGCGCGAGGTGTCGCTCAGGAACGCCTTATGGGCATCGTAATTGGCGAGCCGGGTCGGCAGCGCCCCGGCGCGGTCGAGGGCGTGAATGGCGAACAGCATGGGGTCTCCGTTTCTTGACTTGGTTTTGGGACGGCCGCCGTGGCGACCGTCCGGACGTGATGGGTGGACTTACTTGGCGCCAAGCTTGCCGGCGTCCTCGAAGGTCGGGCAGGTGCGCTGCTCCAGCGGGACGTCGAACGGCTGGTAATTGTCCTTGGTGATGACGGTCGGCTTCAGCACGATTTCGCTGATGACGGGCTGACTGCGCAAGGAGCGGATCGCCATCATGGTGCCGAGGCAGCCCTGGGCGAAGCCGTTGTAGTCGCCGCTGGCGAGCAGCTTGCCGGACTTGATCGCGTCGATCGCCTCCTTGGTGCCGTTGATGCCGATCACCTGCGCCTTGCGGTTGGCGCCGTCGAGGGCTTCGATCGCGCCGACCGCCATGGCGTCGTTGGCGGCAAGCACGCCGTCGATCTGCGAATTCGACTGCATCAGGTTCTCCATGACCTGGAGCGCCTGCAGCCGCTGGTAATTGCCGGGCTGCGAGGCCAGAAGTTTGGCGCCGGGCGCTTCCTTCAGCGCGTCGTTGAAGCCGCGGACGCGGTCGACATTGGTCAGCGAGCCCTTGACGCCCTCGATGATGACGATGTTGCCCTTGCCGCCGAGCGTCTTCAGCAGGAAGCGCGCGGTCTCCAGGCCGAGGCTGTAATCGTCGGCGCCGACGAACGACAGGAACTTGCCGCCCGCGGAGCGGTCGGTGATGTTGACGACCGGGATCTTGGCCTCGTTGATCTTCTCGACCCCCGGCACCATCGCCTTGTAGTCGACCGGCGTGAACACGATCGCGCTCGGCTTCTTCACCACGACGTCCTCGATCTGGCTGAGCTGCTCGGGGATCGAGTCCGGTTTGGTCGGGATGTATTGCAGCGTCTTCGCGTTCAGCGTCTTCGCCATGCTGTCGGCGCCGACCCGCACCGTCTGGAAGAACGGGTTGGTCTGGTTCTTGGTGAAGACGGCGATGGTCTCGCCGTCGGCACGGGCCTGTGTCGTGAACGCGGCAGCCACCAATAACGGCACTGCCAAATATCCCAGTTTATGTTTCATGTTGCCTCCATCCCTCGTTTTGCTTGTTGGACCTCTTGGAAACTCATTGCGTGCGGCGGCGCGTCTTCATGTCGAGCCAGACCGCGAGAATGACGATGATGCCGGTCACCAGCGGCTGCCAGTTGGCGCTGACCGAGAGCAGGTTCATGCCGTTCAGCACCAATGTCAGGATCAGCGCGCCGATGAAGGTGCCGAACACGGTGCCGACGCCGCCGAACAGCGAGGTGCCGCCGATCAGCACGGCCGCGATCGCCGGCAACGTCAGGCTTTCGCCGATGTCGGCTTCGGCTGAATTGAGCCGGGACAGGAAGATGATCGAGGCGAGCCCCGCCATGAGGCCGGAGACGGCATAGACCAGCAGCAGGCGCCGCGCGACCGGAATGCCGGAGAGCCGCGCCGCGACCGGATTGGCGCCGATCGCATAGATCTCCTGGCCCCAGATCGTGCGCTGCGCGAAGAACGTGCCGATCCCGAGAAACACCAGCAGCAGATAGACCGGGATCGGAAGGCCGAACAGATAGCCGCTGCCGATCTGGCGGAAGCCGGCCGGGAAGCCGTGCAGGGTCTCGCCGGCCATGTACCAATAGGTCAGGCCGTTCAACACCCAGAGCATGCCGTAGGTGGCGATGAAGGAGGGGATGCGGAGCGCAGTGACCATGATGCCGTTGAGCAGTCCGACGATGCCGCCGCAGGCAAGCCCGGTGAGGATGCCGAGCGCCGGCGAGCCGGTCTTGTGGATCACGGTGCCGGCGATGCAGGCCGACAGCGCCACATTGGCGCCGACGGAAAGATCGAGGCCGGCTGTCAGCACAACCAGCGTCAGGCCGGAGGCGATGAAGAAGGTCAGGCTCGCCTGGCGGAGCACGTTGAGGATGTTGCCGAGGCTGAGGAAGGAATCGCTGAGCACGGCGAGCACGGCACAAATCAGAAGCGCCGCCAGCAGGCGGTAGAACACCTGGATCGCGTCCTGCGACAGGAAGGAGCGGGGCGGCATGATCGCCTCTTTGCTGATGTCGGTCATGCGCGGCTCCTGAGACCATCGAGGAACAGCGCGACGATGACGAGCACGCCGACGCTGGCGACCTGCACCGAGGAGGGCAGCGAGATCAGGTTCAGCCCGTTGCGGAGCACGCCGACGGAGAGGACGCCGAGCAGGGTGCCGAGCAACCAGCCATTGCCGCGCTCGAACGAGGTGCCGCCGACGGCGACCGCCGCGATGGCATCGAATTCGAGGCCGAGGCCGGCGGTCGGGTGGCCGGAATTCATCCGCGCGGTCATCAACAGGCCGGCGATGCCGGCCATGGCGCCGCCGATCGCGTAGACCGCGATCAGCAGCCGGTTCGGCGACAGCCCGGCATAGCGCAAGGCTTCGCGGTTGCCGCCGAGCGCGAAGATGTAGGTGCCGAAGCGGGTGTGATAGAGCAGGCCGTGGAACGCAGCGTAGGTCACCAGCGCCATCACGATCGGCACGGGTATGCCGACAAGCGTCGCCGAATAGATGTCGCGCACGCTGTGGGGGATGCCGACCACGCTCTGGCCGTCGCTGACGATCAGCGACAGGCCCTGCGCCATGCCGAGCGTGCCCAGCGTCGCGACGAAGGGCGGAATGCCGAGGATGGCGACCAGCCAGCCGTTGACGGTGCCGAAGGCCACGCCGACCAGCAGGCCGGCACCCAAGCCCAGCAGCATCGACTTGGTCGCGAGCGAGACGATGGCGACGCAGAGCGAGGTCAGCGTCAGCACCGCGCCCATCGACAGGTCGAGCCCCTCGGTCATGATGATCAGCGTCATCGGCAGCGCGAGCATGGTCAGGATGGTCGACTGGACCAGCACGTTGGAGAGGTTCGCGACCGACAGGAATCCGGGCGCGATCGCGCCGAACAGGGCGATGAGCAGCACCAGCACGATGGCAACGCCGGGAATGCGTTGCAGCGGATTGGGCTCTGAAGCGACTGCGGCCTCACGCATGATGCATCCCCAGTCGCACGATGTTCTCCTCGGTCAGTTCGTTGCGCGTCAAATGTCCGGCAATGCGCCCCTCGCGCATCACATAGGCACGGTCGCAGACATGGCAGATCTCGATCTGCTCGGACGAGATCATCAGCGCCGCCGCGCCGTCGGCGACCAGGCGGTCGATCAGCGCAAAGATCTCGGACTTGGCGCCGATGTCGATGCCGCGCGTCGGCTCGTCGAAGATGAAGAGCTTCGAGCCGGCCGCCAGCCACTTGCCGATCACGACCTTCTGCTGGTTGCCGCCGGAGAGCAGGCCGACGGTCTGCCGCGCGCTCGGGGTCGCGATGCGCAGCTGCCGGATCAGGCCGTCGGCGGTGCGCTGTGCCCTGCGTTGGTCGAACAGACCGCTTGGGAACAGCTTTCGCAGTGCAGACACCACCAGATTGTCGCTGACCGAGCGCAGCAGCGCGAGACCCTCGCTTTTGCGGCTCTCCGGGATCAACGCGATGCCGCGGCGGGCGGCGAGATCAGGCTCACCGGAGATCGCCTTGCCGTCGAAGATGATCTCGCCTGACGTCACGGGATCGGCGCCGAAGATGGCGCGCGCGACCTCGCTGCGGCCTGAGCCGACCAGGCCACAGAGGCCGACGATCTCGCCCCGGCGCACCTCGATGTTGATGTCGGAGATGCCGGTCGGCGCGGTCAGGCCCTTGACCTCGAGCAGCAGCTCGCCGGGCTTGTCGGCAAAATGGCGCGGATAGGTCATGTCGACGTTGCGGCCGACCATCATGCGGACGAGCTGATCCGGCGTCACGTCGGCGGGGCGAACGCCGTCGATACGGCGGCCGTCGCGCAGCACCGTGATGCGATCGCCGAGCGCGAACACCTCCGCCATGCGGTGCGAGATATAGACGATGGCGACGCCGTCGGCCTTCAGCCGCGCGATCAGCGCAAACAGCAGCTCGGTCTCGCGGTCGGATAGCGCCGCGGTCGGCTCGTCCATGACGAGGATGCGGGCGTCCTGGCTGATCGCCTTGGCGATCTCGACCATCTGCTGCTGGGCCACGCCGAGCTTGTCGACAGTGGTAGAGGGATCGATGTCGAAGCCGATCGTATCGAGCACGCGCCTGGCATCGGCCAAGATCTTGCGGCGGTCGATGGTGCCGGGGACGCGGCCCTTCGGCTCGCGGCCCAGGAAGATGTTCTGGGCGATGTCGAGATAAGGGACTAGCGAGAATTCCTGGAAGATCACGGCAATGCCGAGCTTCTGCGCGTCGGCGGTGGAAGCGATCGCGACCTTCTCGCCCTTGTAGAAGAACTCGCCGGCATCGGCGCCATAGGCACCGCACAGCACCTTCATCAGGCTCGACTTGCCGGCGCCGTTCTCGCCCAGCAGCATGTGCACTTCGCCGGGATAGACGGCAAAGGACACATCATCCAGCGCCTTGACGCCGGGAAACTCCTTGCTGATGCCGCGCAGCTCCAGCAGCGGGGTGGGCGAGGAGACCTCGATCGGGAGCGCGTCGCTCATGCCGTCTCGCTCATGCTTTGGCTCCGCTCGCAAAGATCTTGCCGGGATTCATCAGTCCATTCGGATCGAGTGCTGTCTTGATCGACCGCATCACGTCGACGGCCTCGCCGAGCTCGTCGGTGAGATAGTCGATCTTGCCGAGCCCGATGCCGTGCTCGCCGGTGCAGGTGCCGTCCATTGCGATGGCACGGGCGACCATGCGGGCCTGCAGCGCCTTGGCGCCTTCGGCCTCCTCCGGCTTGGCCGGATCAATCAGGATCAGCATGTGAAAGTTGCCGTCGCCGACATGGCCGACAATCGGTGCGGTGAAGCCGTGCTCGTCCGCATCCCGCCGCGTCTCGGTCAGGCATTCCGCCAGCCGCGAGATCGGCACGCAGACATCGGTGATCACCGCGCGCGCACCCGGCCGCAGGCCCAGGCCGGCATAGAGCGTGTTGTCGCGGGCGTGCCAGAGCCGGCTGCGGTCCTCCGGTGCTTTGGCCCACGCAAAGCCATGGCCGCCATGATCGGCGGCGATCGCCTGTGCGCCCTCGGCCTGCTCGGCGACGGAGCTCTCGGAACCATGGAATTCGAAGAACAAGGTCGGTGCCTCGCGATAGTCGAGCTTGGCGTAGGCGTTGATGCCGCGCATCATGACGTCGTCGAGCAGCTCGATGCGAGCCACGGGGATCGCGGACTGAATCACTGAGATCGCGGTGTCGACAGCGTCATGCAGCGTATCGAAGCTGCACACGGCAGCCGAGATCGCCTGCGGCACCGGATGCACCTTCAACGTGATTTCAGTGATCACACCGAGCGTGCCTTCCGCGCCGACGAACATGCGGGTCAGGTCATAGCCTGCTGCCGATTTCCGCGCGCGCCTGGCGGTGCGGATCACGCGGCCATCGGCCAGCACGACTTCGAGCGCCATGACATTGTCCTTCATGGTGCCGTAGCGCACCGCCATGGTGCCGGAGGCGCGCGTCGAGGTCATGCCGCCGATCGAAGCGTCGGCGCCGGGATCGATCGGGAAGAACAGGCCGGTATTGCGCAGCTCCGCATTGAGCTGCTTGCGGGTGATGCCGGGCTGCACCACGACGTCCATGTCGCTGTCGTGCACCGCCAGCACTCTGTTCATGCGTGCAAAGTCGAGGCAGACGCCGCCCGCGACCGCGGCCGCGTTGCCTTCGAGCGAGGTGCCGGCGCCGAACGGCACGATCGGCATGGCTGCGCCGGCGCACAGCTTGACGATCTCGGCCACTTCCTGCGTCGTCTCGGGAAAGACGACGATGTCGGGCGGCAGATTGCGATAATACGATTCGCTCTGCCCATGCTGATCGAGCACGCCGCGCGCAACGCTCGCGCGCGGGCCGATCATGCCGGCGAGGCGATCGGCCAATATGCTCGTGCTGACCCGCGGTCCCATCCTCAGCTCCCTGTCTGCCCGATCGCGGACTCTTGCCGGTCCGCTGTTGTCGTCCGGCTTAGGCGGCTCTTGCGTTGCTCGCAACCTGCTTCAAGCCGAAATCATAGTTGAGATGAAAATACTCGCGCTCCACCATGCGACCATCCGGCGCACGGCCGGCGGGATGTCGGACGAACTCCCGGATCAGGCTGTCCTTGACGCCGAACACCACGTCGCTGTCGAGATACTGGTCGCCGGCAACGAACACGTGCGTCACGAGTTGTTCGAAACCAGGCGCCGAGATCATGAAGTGCACATGCGCCGGGCGCCAGGGATGGCGTCCCTGTGCCTCCAGCATGTCGCCGACCGGCCCGTCATGGGGGATCGGATAGGCGGCGGGCTTGATCGACCAGAAATGGAAGCGGCCGTTGGCATCGGTGTGGAAGCGGGCGCGCATCGCGAGATCGCCGATCCGGTCGAGCTGCTGCACGTCGTAATAGCCGTCATCATCGGAGTGCCAGACGTCGACGACGGCGCCCGCCAGCGGCTTGCCGTCGACGGTCGAGACCGAACCGGTGACCAGCATCGGGTCGCCTTCCATCGGGCCGGAGATGTCGGCGCCGTTGTCCTTCTCCGGCGCGGCCTGCACGAAGAACGGCCCGAGCACGGTGGTCTCGGTCGCGCCTTCCGGCACCGGATGGTTGATGGCGTCGACCAGCATGGAGACGCCGAGCGTGTCGGACAGCAGGATGAACTCCTGGCGCTTGTCGTTGCACATGTGTCCTGTGCGGGTCAGGAAGTCGATGCCGAACTCCCATTCCTTCTGGGTCGGCCGCACCTCGCGGACGAAGGCGTGGAGGTGACGTACCAGCGCTTCGCTCACCTCTTTGATCCGCGGATCGGTCGCGCCCGCGATTCGCTCCAGCACCGCATCCGTGATCGTGTTCTCGTTGAAGTTACGCATGGGTGTCTCCGTGGATCAGAGTTCTGGCTCGCCGAGGCCGGACAGCCGCTCGAGATGCTTGACGGTGGCGATGAAATCGGTGTCGCCGTCGCCTTGGGCGACCAGCGAGCCATAGGTCTCGCGCACTTGCGCGGCGAGCTGAAGCGGCACGCCGACGGCGTGGCCGGCACCCAAGATCAGGTCGAGATCCTTGGCCATCTGCTTGCAGGAGAAGGTCGATGCGAAATCGCGCGTCCTGAGCGGCGCGGTCTTGTACTTCACCATCGGCGAGGCAACCGCGCTGTCGTCCAGCACCTTCAGGATATCCGGCCAGGCGATGCCGCCTTTGCGCGCCAGCGCGAGGCTCTCTGCCATCATCGCGGCCGAGACCGCGATCATCAGGTTGACCGAGAGTTTTGCGTAGCGCGCTTCTTCAGCGGGCCCAAGATAGGTCTGCGCGCGGGTGAAGGCCGCGAACAGGGGCTGGAGTTTCTCGAACGCATCCTTGGGGCCGGAGACGAAGCAGGTCAGCGCGCCGGTGTGGACGATGCTGGCGTTGCCGGAGACCGGCGAACGCAGATAGGCGATGCCGCGCGCCTGAGCTGCCGCTGCAACTTCGGTTGAAGCTTCGACGCTGACGGTGCTGGTCTCGATCAGGACGGCACCCGGCGCCATCGCGGCGATGATGCCAATGGGGCCGAGCAGCGCGCCGCGCAACGCGACGTCGTCGGGCAGGGAGGTGATGACCGCGGTCTTGCCGCTCACGGCCTCGGCAGGGGAAGCGGCAATCGAAATGCCCTGTGCGCGCGCATCATTGAGCCGCGCCGTGCTCCGATCGAATGCGGTGACGGCGTAGCCGGCTTTGGCGACGAGCACCGACATCGGCAGGCCCATCTTGCCGATCCCGATGAAAGCGATGTTCCTTGAACTGTCTGTCATTATTGGTGTCCGTTGGCGCTGCTAGGCAGCGCGTCCTTGTCGTTCGATGTCCTGCACCAGCCGCCGGCCTGATTGCGCCAGCAGCTCCTTCTTGGTCTCCAGCCCCTCGACCAGCAACCGGCCGTTCCGCTTCTTCCAGGCGCCTCCGATCATCACGGCCTCGATGTTGGCAAGGCTCGTCTGCATCACGACGGTGGCGACGGGATCATGCACCGGATGGAGATTGAGGTCGGAGGCGTTGATGATGACGAGGTCGGCGAGCTTGCCCGGTGTCAGCGAGCCGGTCTGGTGCTCGCGGCCGAGCATGCGGGCGCCTTCCGTCGTGATCCAGCGCAGCGCCTCGCGTACAGGGATCGTAGTCGTCGCCGGAATGGTGCCGCTGGTCTTGCGTGACTCGGCATTGTCGAGGGCGCGCTGCATCGACAGCGCGATGCGGGCGGCCGAGAGGAGGTCGCCGGCCAGAACGGATTCGAGGTCGATGCCGATCGTCGGGCGGACGTCGCGCTTGAGCAGCCGTCCGGTGATCGGGAAGCCGTGGCCCTGGACCATCTCGTTCTCCGGCGTCACCGAGAAGGACACGCCGAGATCGACGAGACGATCGAGCAGATCGTCAGGCAGATCGTTGCCATGGACGATGTTGATGCCGGAGCCGACGAGGCCGGCCTCGATCAGCCTGTCCCAGCCGCCCGGCGTCTTGGCCGGACCGCCGCCCTGATGCATCGATGCGATCAGCTTGTGCTCACGCGCCAGACGGAAATCCTGCATGGCGACGTCGAGCGTCGAATAATGTGGGCCGAGAATGGCGAGCCCGAGCGTGACGAGGCCGTCGCGGTCGGCGAGGGGGCCCGCCAGCAGCCGCTCGACCTCGCGGCGCGGATGCGGCACTTCCGAGAAATGCGGCTCGCCCGGCTTCGGCTCCGGCTTGGGCGAGCCGTGGAAGAAGGCGGCGCGGATGCCGCTCTCGATCAGGCCGCGCACGGCCGCGTCGGTGTGATCGGGCGTCGGATTGTTGTGGCACCAGTCGACCAGCGTGGTGACGCCGTGGCTGATCTGGTTCAGCGCGCCGACCAGCGTTGCGATATGGATATCGTCGGGCCGGAACACGGTGGCCAGGCCCGCATGCATGCGGCGGAAATATTCCAGCAGCGTCCAGTTCGCGGCAAAGCCGCGCAAGCCGGTTTGCCAGGTGTGCATATGCGCGTTGATCAGGCCGGGGATGACGATGCGGCCCTTGCCGTCAATGATCTCCATGTCCGCCGCGACGTCGATCGTCGACCTCACGTCGGCGATGCGGCTGCCCTCGACCAGCACGTCGCCGGTTGCGAGGTCGCCGATCGCGTCATCCATACTGACGATAACAGCAGATTTGATCAGCGTGCGCGGCATCGTTTCAAGCCGCCGCTTTGACGACGACCGGCGGCTCGCCGGCCCAGGCGCGTGCGATCACGTCGCGAATGGCGTTTCGGTCGAGCGGGCGCGGATTCCAGTAGGCATTCGTCACCGCGAGATCGGCCACCTTGTCGATGCCGCCTTCGGGCATGCCGACGTCGCGCAGCGCCAGCTTCGCGCCCAGCCGCTTGGCGAGATCGTAGAGACCTTGCGGGGCGTCAGCCGCACCGATGGCACGCGCGATGCGCGTCATCGCCTCGGGCACGGCCGGGGCGTTGTAGGCCAGCGCATGCGGCAGCACGATGGTGTGGGTCTCGGCATGCGGCAGGTCGAAGGTGCCGCCGAGCGTATGGCAGAGCTTGTGATGCAGCGCCATGCCGACGGTGCCGAGGCAGACGCCGCACAGCCACGCGCCGTAGAGAGCCTCGGTGCGGGCCTCGCGGTCGTTGGCCTTGACGGCGATCGCGGGCAGGGCACGTGCCAGCGCGCGGATGCCTTCCTCGGCCATCAGCGACGTCACCGGATTGGCGTCGCGCGCATACAGCGCCTCGACCGCATGCGCGATCGCGTTGATGCCGGATGTTGCGGCCAGATTCGCCGGCAGGGTCAGGGTCAGATCGACATCGTAGATCACGGTCTCGGGCAGGATCGCCGCGTCGCGCACCGTGGTCTTCAGGCCGTTCTCGGTCTGGCCGACGATCGGCGTCATCTCTGAGCCGGCATAGGTGGTGGGAATGCAGAGCTGGTTGACGCCGGTGCGCAAGGCCAGCGCCTTGCCGAGGCCCGTGGTCGAGCCGCCGCCGAGCGAGACGACGCAGTCGGCCTCGCACGCCGTCATCGCCGCGAGCGCGCGCTCGGTGACCTCGACCGGCGTGTGCATGGTAGCGCCCGAAAAGATGCCGGCATAGAGCGGGCCGAGCGCAGCCCCCAGGCTCTTGCCCTGCGCCTCCTGCCGCGGCGTCGTCAGCACCAGCGCGCGCTTGCCGCCGAGCCGTTCGACCTCGGCCTTGGCGCTCGCCAGCGTTCCGCTGCCGAACACGACGCGGCAGGGCAGGTTTTCGAAGGTGAACGAACCGATCATGCGCCGGTCTCTTTGATGGGATAATCGACCTGGAAGCGACCGATCCGCAAGTCGCCCAATGCCTCGCGGACCCGCAGATGTTCCGGATGGTCGGCATAGGCGCTGAGCGCCGCCTGGTCGGTGAATTCGGAGAGCAGTACGACGTCGCAGGCGTAATCGACCGCGCTGACGTCCATGCCGACCTCGATGTGGGTGAGGCCGTCGATCCGGCCCTTGAGGCCCTCGAACAGGGTCTTGACCTTGAGCCGGGCGGCGGAGCGCTCCTCGGGGGTCTCCCCGCGCAGTCGCCACATCACGATGTGCCTGATCGGGCCCGACATTTCCTGATTTCCTCGCCTGCATCGCGCTTTGTTGGCACCATTTTGCCTTGCAGAAATCGGAAATAAAGGCCAAAAATTGTAAGTCTCTTTTCCTAATTTCGCAAAAATGGACCGGCTGCTTCAACTCGAGGTCTTCTCCAAAACCGCTGAGCTCGGCAGCCTTTCCAAAGCTGCCGAGATCCTGCGGATGTCGAACGCGGCCGCGAGCCGTCATCTCAGTGCGCTGGAGGAGCGGCTTGCGGTCCGGCTGATCGAGCGCAACACGCGCCGGCAATGGCTGACCGAGGCAGGACAGGAGCTATTGCAACGCTGCGGCCCGCTGCTGAACGAACTCGCCGAAGCCGAGGACGCCGTCTCCGACCGTGCGCTGTCGCCGAAGGGCATGCTGCGCGTCACCTCCTCGCTGTCCTTCGCGATGATCTACCTCGCGCCGATGCTGCCCGCCTTCCGCGCGCTCTATCCCAATCTCAACGTGCAGATCATCAGCGCAAACCGCTATCCGGACTTCATCGAAGCCGGCATTGACGTCGCGATCCGCACGCGCGAGCACGAGCCGGATTCCAACATCATCGTCCGCCGCATCGGCCAGATGCACCGCGTGCTCGCGGCAGCTCCCTCCTATCTGGAGAAGCACGGCCGGCCCGAGCATCCCGCCGATCTCGCCCGTCACGACATGCTGGTCTACAATCTCGCCAACGATCCCTATTCGCTGCGGCTGAGCCAGGGCAGCACGACGCAGACGGTGCGGATCGCGCCGACGCTCGACAGCAATGACGGCCAGATCATTTGCGGCGCGGCGCGTGCAGGGCTCGGCATCCTGATCCAACCGCTCTATATCGTGCAGGGCGATATCGCGGCCGGCCGGCTGGTGCCCGTCCTGAGGGACTGGCAGCTGCCGCTGCTCACCATGAACATCGCCTACCAGAACCGCGTCAGGCTGCCGGCCAAGATCCGGGTTTTCTCGGACTTCCTGGTCAGCCACATCCGCGAGCATTCGGAGCCGGGGATCTGGATCGACGCGGCGAAGTGAGCGGGAAGCATCCATGTATCTCGGCATCGATCTCGGCACCTCCGCAGTCAAGACCGTTCTCGTCGACGACGCCCAGCGCGTGATTGCAAGCGCGAGCCGGCCGCTGACGATCGCCTCGCCGCGGCCGGGTCATTCCGAGCAGGATCCCGCGCAATGGATCGAGGCGACCTTCGCCACGCTGGATGCCCTGAAGGCGAGCCATGCCGGCGCGCTGGCGGCGGTCGAAGGCATCGGGCTGTCCGGCCAGATGCACGGCGCCACGCTGCTCGATGCGAGCTTGAGACCCTTGCGGCCTTGCATCCTCTGGAACGACGGCCGCGCCTCCGCGGAGTGCCTTGTCCTTGAGCAACGCTGGCCCGCCTTGCGCGCGACGACGGGCAACAAGGCGATGCCGGGATTCACCGCGCCAAAACTGCTCTGGATCGCGACCCACGAGCCTGACATCTTTGCGGCGACCAAGCTCGTGCTGCTGCCAAAGGCCTATCTGCGTTTGGTGCTATCGGGCGAGGCTGTCGAGGACGTCTCGGATGCATCGGGATCGCTGTGGCTCGACGCCGCGCGCCGGGACTGGTCGGACGCCGCACTGGCCGCGACCGGCCTGACGCGCGAGCACATGCCGCGTCTGGTCGAGGGCTGCGCGCCCGCCGCAAGGCTGCGCGGTGAGCTCGTGCGGCGCTGGGGCATGACAAAGCAGCCGGTGATCGCTGGCGGTGCCGGCGACAATCCGGCGGGCGCCGTCGGCATCGGCGCGATCCGGCCGGGAACCGCGTTCGTATCTTTGGGGACGTCGGGTGCGCTGCTCGCACCGACCGCCACGATCGCCGCCAACCCGGACCGCGCGGTGCATACGTTCTGCCATGCCATTCCAGGCATGTGGATTCAGGCCGGCGCGATCCTGTCGGCGGCCTCGTGCCTGGCCTGGGCCGCGCGCCTGTTCGGCGTCGCCGAGGCCGAGTTGCTGGCACCGCTGGGATCGCGCCCGCAGGCACCGTCGCCGGTGAGCTTCCTGCCGTATCTCGCGGGCGAGCGGACGCCGCACGACGACCCCGCTGTGCGCGGCATGCTCGACGGCTTGAGCCATGGCACCGATCGCTCCGCGATCGTGCAGGCGGTGCTCGAAGGCGTTGGCTTCGCGCTGGCCGATTGCCGCGACGCGCTCGCGGCTGCCGGCATTGCGATTGCGGAAGCCGACGCCATCGGCGGCGGATCGCGCTCGCCATTCTGGCTCTCGGTTCTCGCAAACGTGCTGAATGTTCCGATCCATCGCTTTGCCGGCGGCGAGACCGGCGCGGCGTTCGGTGCGGCGAGATTGGGGCGACTTGCTGTCACGGGTGAGGCGATCGCCGCCGTGTGCACGAGGCCGCAGCGCATCGAGACGTTCGAACCTGACGCCGGGCTGACGGATGCCTATGCCGAGCGGCTTCCCGCCTGGCGCGCACTGTATCGGACGCGCCACTAGCGCCGCCGCGATGTTGCATTCGCTTGTGTTCAGTCTTGCCCTGCGCCGCAGGCTTTTGTTTAATGCGTGAACCGCGCTGACAAGAACGATTGAGACGCGGGTGGGAAACGCATTGTGCGCGGGAGGCACGATGAACGATCCGATCCTCGAGATGCGCGGGGTGTCAAAATCCTTCTTTGGCATCAAGGCGCTGCGTGCCGTCGATCTCACCGTCTACGCCGGCGAGATTCACGCCTTGATGGGTGAGAACGGCGCCGGCAAGTCGACGCTGATGAAGATCCTGTCCGGCGCCTACAGGCCTGATCCCGGCGGCGAGATCCGCATCGAAGGACATCCGGTACGGATCGAAGGTCCGCTCGGCGGCCGCGCGGCGGGCATCTCCATCATCTATCAGGAGCTGTCGCTGGCGCCCAATCTCAGCGTGGCGGAGAATATTTATCTCGGACGGGAGATCTCGCGTTCAGGACTGCTGGCGCGCGGGGAGATGCGCGAGGGCGTCGGTCCCATTTTGAAGCGGCTGGGCGCAGACTTCCTGCCGTCGACGCTGGTGGCGCATCTGTCCATGGGCCAGCGGCAACTGGTCGAGATCGCGCGTGCACTGCACGCCAGATCGAAAATCCTGATCATGGACGAGCCGACCACAGCGTTGTCGGCCGGCGAGAGTGCGCGGCTGTTCGCGCTGATCCGTCAGCTCAGGGCGGAGGGGCTTGCCATCATCTACATCTCGCATCGCATGGACGAGGTATACGCGCTCGGCGACCGCGTCACCGTGCTGCGCGACGGCCGGCTGGTCGGCTCGCTCGACAAGCCCGAGATCCGTGCCGACACCATCGTGCGGCTGATGGTCGGGCGCGACGTCTCGTCGTTCTACAAGAAGGATCACGATCCCGACGCGGGGCGCGGACATCCCGTGCTCGCCGCGATCGACATGGCCGACGGCCAGCGCGTCAGGGGCTGCTCGCTCACCGTGCATGCGGGCGAAGTGGTTGGCATGGCCGGCCTGATCGGCGCCGGCCGCACCGAGCTTGCCCATCTCATCATCGGCGCGCTGCCAAAAACTTCCGGCCGGCTCGAGCTGGAGGGACATCCGGTCGAGATCCGCAACCCCGGTGAGGCGCTCGAGGCCGGCATCGCCTATCTGACCGAGGACCGCAAGGCGCTCGGCCTGTTCCTGGATATGTCGTGTCTGGACAACATCAACCTCGCGGTGCTCGGCCGCGACGCAAAGCTCGGCTGGTTCCTGGATCGCGACAAGGCGCGCGAGCGCGCCGACAGGGCCTTCGCAGGCCTCAGCATCCGCGCCGCCAATGTCGGCGTTCCCGCCGGTGGCCTGTCCGGCGGCAATCAGCAGAAGCTGCTCCTGTCGCGGCTTCTCGCCATCGGGCCAAAAGTGCTGATCCTCGACGAGCCGACGCGGGGCGTCGATGTCGGCGCCAAGTCCGAGATCTATTCGATCATCGACAATCTGGCCAAGGCCGGCACCGCCATCCTCGTCATCTCGTCCGACCTGCCCGAGATCATCGGCATTTGCGACCGTGTCGTCGTCATGCGGGTCGGCCACATCGCCGGCGAGGTGAGGCGCGGACCCAATTCGCCGCTGACACAAGAAGACATCATGGCGCTTGCCACGGGGATGGAGCATCTCGATGCCTGACAACGGTGCTGCGGAGGTCCAGTCCGCCCCGACGACGACCAACGGTGCTGCCGCCGAGACCAAGCGCCAGCGGGTGAGGATGCTGATCAGCGCGCTCGGCATGCTGCCGGTGCTGCTGATCCTCTGCATCGGCTTCCATTTCCTGTCGGAGGGACGCTTCTTCACCGGACAAAATCTCGGCATCGTGTTGCAGCAGGCCGCAGTGAACACCGTGCTGGCCGCAGGCATGACCTTCGTCATCCTCACCGGCGGCATCGATCTCTCGGTCGGCTCGATCCTGGCGGCCGCCGCGATGGCCGGGCTGACTTTGTCCAAGCTGCCGGAGCTTGGCGTGCTGTGGCTGCCGGCCGCGCTGCTCACCGGCCTTGTCTTCGGTGTCGTCAACGGCGCGCTGATCGCGCTGCTCCGCCTGCCGCCTTTCATCGTCACGCTCGGCTCTCTCACGGCGGTGCGCGGCCTTGCGCGACTGCTCGGGGCCGACACCACCGTGTTCAATCCGTCCATTCCCTATGCCTTCATCGGCAACGGCTCGCTGACGCTCGTTCCCGGCGTCGCGTCGATCCCGTGGCTCTCGGTGATCGCCTTGCTCGTCATCCTGGTCTCGTGGCTGGTGCTGCGCCGGACCGTGCTCGGCGTGCACATCTACGCGGTGGGCGGCAATGAGAGCGCGGCGCGGCTCGCGGGCATCAAGGTCTGGGGCGTGCTGATCTTCGTCTATGGCATCTCCGGGCTTTTCGCCGGGCTCGGCGGCGCCATGCAGGCGGCGCGGCTCTACGCCGCCAACGGCCTGCAGCTCGGCCAGTCCTACGAGCTCGATGCGATTACCGCCGTGATCCTGGGTGGCACCTCGTTCGTCGGCGGCATCGGCTCGATCTGGGGGACGCTGGTCGGCGCGCTGATCATCGCGGTGCTGTCGAACGGCCTCATCCTCGTCGGTGTCTCCGACATCTGGCAATATGTCATCAAGGGCCTGGTGATCATCGGCGCCGTGGCGCTCGATCGTTATCGGCTGCAAGGCTCCGCCAGAACCTGAAAGGCTCCGCCAGAACTTGAAGGCTCCGCCAGAACTTGAAAGCTTCCGTTGCGGCAACTGGTCTGCCGTGCCGGGAATGAAGACAGACCAGGGAGGGAAGTCCATGTTGAAGACGATCATGCTCGCCGGCGCCGCGACGGCGCTTGTTCTTAGCACCGCGCCGTCCTCGGCCAAGGAGCTCAAGTCGATCGGCGTCTCGCTGGGGTCGATGGGTAACCCGTTCTTTGTCGCGCTGTCGAAGGGCGCCGAGTTCGAGGCAAAGAAGGCCAATCCCAACGTGAAGATCACCGCGGTCGGCTTCGAATACGATCTCGGCAAGCAGGTCACCCAGATCGACAATTTCATCGCCGCCGGCGTCGATCTGATCTTGCTCAACCCCGGCGATCCCAAGGCGATCGGGCCGGCGATCAAGAAGGCGCAAGCCGCGGGCATCGTCGTCGTTGCGGTCGACACCGCGGCCGAAGGCGCCGATGCCACCGTGACCACGAACAACGTGCAGGCGGGCGAGATCTCCTGCCAGTACATCGTCGACAAGCTCGGCGGCAAGGGCGATGTCATCATCGAGAACGGGCCGCAAGTCTCCGCCGTGATCGATCGCGTCGTCGGTTGCAAAAACGTCTTTTCGAAGAATCCCGGCATCAAGGTGTTGTCCAGCGACCAGGACGGCAAGGGCTCGCGCGAAGGCGGCCTCACCGTCGCGCAGGGCTATCTGACCCGCTTCCCCAAGATCGATGCCATCTTCGCCATCAACGATCCCCAGGCGATCGGCACCGACCTTGCGGCGCGCCAGCAAAACCGCAGCGGCATCATCATCACGGCGGTCGACGGCGCGCCCGATATCGAGGCCGCGCTGAAGGATCCGCAGTCGCCACAGATCCAGGCCTCGGCTTCGCAGGACCCGTTCTTCATGGCGCGGCGCGCCGTGCAGGTCGGTGTCGGCATCCTCAACGGCCAGAAGCCGGCCTCGACCGTCGAGCTTCTGCCGTCCAAGCTCGTGACCAGGGACAACGTCGCCCAGTACAAGGGCTGGACCTCGGATCGTTCGCAGTAGCCTCCCTTGCTGAGGCGGCGAACTACGAAATCGCGGGCGGTGTGTCTGATTCACGCCGCCCGTGGCGCCATGGCCGCCGGCTCGCGCTAGGGCGTGTACTCATAAATCCGGCCAGCCCGCGCGGGGGCCGTGTCCGTTAGTTTTTCAACACCGGACATGGCTAATGCGCCCTAGCTAGGCCGCTAAGGGCCAGAAGCGGACTCTTGGTCAGCGCGCGGCTCATTCGGGCAATCCTGCCTTCCGAAAACCCTCGATCATCAGCTTCGCATTTGTTGATAGTCGGCTTCGAGCGATCCAGGCCGATATCGTGAAAGCCGGGTCGATCTCAAGCATACGAGCCGCCGCCTCACGGGCCTCAGCATCGCGCCCAAGATGGGCGAGAGCGGATGCGAGGCAGCGGCATGGTCCTGGATATGACGGGTTGTGACGCTGGGCTTTTTTCCCTAAACCGACGGCCTCGTCAAAGCGACGAAGTTCAATTAGGGCAAATCCCATCCCGGTTAGGACTATGTATTGTTGCGGGTCTAACGGGCTCATTCTCACCGCGCGTTCAAAGCTCCGGATCGCTTCTTCCGGCTGCCCCGCAACCTTGTAGACCCAACCTCTGCAATTCCATGCACGATATGAATTTGGGTTGAGAGCAACCGCGCGGTCGGACATCTCGATCTCTGTCTCGCAATCACCGACCAGAAGTGCCGAGATCAACGCAGCGTTTGCTAACGTATCTGGATCGTCATGGTCGAGTTTCAATGCCATGCGTACAAGCCGAACGGCTTCCTGGCCTTCGAATTGGGGATCGGCGGCAAAGCTCCTGACCACGTTTTCCGAGTGACAAGCACCTGCCAGACTAGCGGCAGCCGCAAATCCAGGATCAAGCTCCAAGGCGCGTTGGACCAATCGGAGCGCCTCGGCCAACCCTTCGCGGGTCGATCGGAAGGCTCGCTGTGTAGCCCGGAGATAAAGATCATATGCGGTGAGGTCTTCCGGTCGCCGCCGCTTCGCCAGTGCAATTTCTGCTTGAAACAACTTTGGCTGAATAGCCATGATAACGGCGAGCGTGATTTCGTCCTGTAGCGCGAAAATGTCTGTAATGTCGCGCTCAAACTTTTCCGCCCAGATGTGGGCGCCGGTGGCCGCTTCAATCAACTGGGTCGTGATGCGAATCTTCTCGAAAGCCTTGCGCACCGCTCCGTGAAGGACATAGCGCACGCCAAGCCTGCGTCCGACTTCCTTGACGTCGACGGCCTTGCCCTTGAAGGTGAAACTCGAACTGCGAGCGATCACGAACAACCATTTGAATCGCGAAAGCGCGGTTGTGATTTCCTCAACCATTCCGTCCGCGAGGTACTCCTGCTCGGGATCGCCAGACATGTTCGCGAAGGGCAACACGACAATGGAGGGCTTGTTGGGAAGTGCAGGAGCGCTCTTGAGGACATCGCGCGGATTTGAGTCTGCAACTTCTCGCTTCTCCCGCACCTGTCCGACGAAGCGGAAGCCCTTGCGCGGAAGCGTCTTGATGAGTCGCTGCTCCTCACCGGTATCGCCGATGGCAGTGCGAACAGCGTTCAGGCGGGTTGTAAGCGCAGCATCGGACACGATGCGACCATTCCAGACGGCTTTGATAAGCTCATCCTTGCTGACGACACGCTCCCTATTTCGGATCAGGTATTCGAGCAAGTCAAACACCTGGGGCGCAGTGGGGACGATCTCGCCCCCGCGATGCAGCTCACGCCGATCGGTGTGGAACGCGTACTCCTCAAACAGATAGCGCAACTGCCATTCTCCGCTTTGCCAGTTCCTAAGCGCGCTACGACTCTCGCCAGGCGGAATAGAAGAGAATAAGCCGCCGATAAGGAAAATGTAAGCCGCTCGTAAAGCACACCGGGCCGGGCTTCGGCACTCTAGCCGGGCGAGAAAGCACGGCGGAGGCGACGATGAGTGCTACCTACGACTCCGATAGAATGCGGTTGGCTGCTGCATCTGCAAAACGGAGTGTCAATCTGCTTGTCTGCAGCGCCCTTCTCGTCGCTTGCACCAACGCCGCTAAAGCCCAGTGCTCGGCGCAGGATGTCCTGCGCAATCAACTGGCGCTCAAGGGAATTCCGGCAGCTCGCAGCATCCCTCCGGCTTCGTTCAGGACCGCAGCCGACGTTCCCGTGTGGAAGAGGATTACTGTCGGGACGTTTAAGAATTTGGCCGGCCTTCGGGGCGCGATGGGCGCACTGGGCTGCGGTGTTGGGAATTCGGCTGACGAGATTATCAGCCGGCCGGCCTTTACCCTCAGCGGAAAGAAAACCGAGGTCGAGCTTGTTGCCATATCCCCGGGGGAACTTTGCTTTCCGGGCAAGACGGCAACGCTGGAAAACATCTATGAGCGCGCACAACTGCTGGGCCTCCGTCTTGCACCAGCCGAAGTCGGGCCGCAGCTAAGGGTTCAGTATCTGGACCAGCCGATCGGCGAATTTCTTATCATTGCCATGGAGCCGATTAGGACATGGGCTGGTGAGCCGGTCATCCTAACAGTGGCCAATGGTGGAGCGAGCCTCATTCTGATCGGGCAAGATGGCCATGACGATTTCGAGGTGCCGGTGACGTCGCGCTTTGTTTTCGTTCGGCCGGATACATCCGGACCTGCGCGGGCCGCAGCGTTCCGCCAATAGGGAGGGATAGAACTGCTCTTGTCGGGCTTCCGTTCTCCCAAAATTGCAAAGCGAGACAGCACATCGGCGGATATCGCGCATAACAACATCTAGAGAGGAAGAAATGTCCGCGGGAATACACGCAGCGATGATGCTTGCCGTGATGGCGTGGGCGACCCCGGTGCGTGCCAATGATGATGGCCGCTACGCAAATTCGCCCCTGAAGCCTTGGTTCGAAAGCCTGCAGAGCGAGTTTGGGAAGTGTTGTACGAATGCGGACGGATACATAGTTCTGGACCCGGACTGGGAATCTGATCGCGGACATTATCGCGTCCGGATTGAGGGCGAATGGGTCGCGGTTCCTGACGGCGCCCTCGTAAAAGAGCCCAACCGCGCAGGGCCGGCTATGGTATGGAAGTACTACATCGATGGCCATCCGCGCGTGCGCTGCTTCCTGCCTGGAAGTATGACCTGACGACTTGAGATTCAGTGCTCCATGCAGCATGTGAGGCTCACACGCGGTAACGGCAGCGAGTGTGAACGACCTGACTTGGGACCCTTGCGCGGAGTCGAGGAAGGTCTCTGCAGGTTGAAAGGCGATCATAATGTCTCCCCGACCCACGCGAGAGGATTCGGTTTGCTCGCCGACGACATTTCCTTCTGCACAGCGAAGAATGGACATGCGAGGATCGCTGGGAGAAAAGATCGGTCAAGGCGCCTTCTCCGAAGCCTACGCCTGGGCGCCCGGTCAGGTCGTGAAGCTGTTCAAGGCCGGCGCCTCTCATCTGCTCGGTCGGCATGAGATGCGCATGATCCGCGCCGTGCGCGCCGCTGGCCTCCCGGTGCCGGAGGTGTTCGGCGAGGTGACACTGGATGGGCGCTTCGGCATCGTGCTGGAGCGCCTCGACGGACCGACCCTGTGGCATCTCTCGCGGACCGGGGCGGTGACGTTCGAACAGGCGGGCGCGATTGTCGCGGCTCTTGCCATGTCCGTTCACAGGACGCCACCGCCGGCGGAGATCCTCTCCATGCGCTACTATATGGAGAACGAGTTGCGGCTCGACGAGGGAAAGATTCCGAAGCACATCGCTCCCGATGTCCTTGCGCTAATCAATCGCTTGCCGCCAAGCGACGGGCTTTGCCATTGCGACCTCAGCCCCGGCAACGTAATCATGACGCCGGAAGGCCCAAAGCTCGTCGACTGGTCCTTCGCGATGCGCGGGCCGGCCGCCCTCGACCTCGGGTTCTTGCATGTCATCCTGTCCGAGCTTGCGCCGGAAATCGCGGACAATCCGGACCGGCCGCGCGCGACCAACGGGGCGGCGCAATCCGAATATGCACGGCTGTCCGGCATGTCTCTCGCAGAGCTGACCGCGGCAATGGAGCCGTATTTGCCCATCGTCCGCACCTTTGTCGTCCTTGGCAATGTGGTGCCTTCCTTGCGGGAGCGGCTGATTCAGCGCATCGAAGCGGGGCTGCGCTTGGAAGACTGAATTATCTTGGTCGCGCGCGCGAGCCATGCGGCCTGTTGAAGCGAGACGTCAGTGCCCCCCTTCGGGTCAATCGGGACGGTTGGCGCGGTCTTTAAGTTAGGTCCGGTCTACCCCTGACGGCCCGCATATCTCGGCCGTGGGATGCGGCAGCGATGGGCCACGAGCGGAATTGTGCGGCTATCAAGGACGGCGCCTCAGTTGGCCCTTACTTCGTGTCCATCGGCGGATTCTTGGTGGCGGGGCCCTCGTCCGACGAGAAAGCACGCGCAAGAATCGTTAGCTCATTTTGCCTCGAAGCTTTACGAGGATTTGAACGAAATTAGGACAAGCGTTCTGTCAGAAGCATTGGAATATCCGGGACGTTGAACTCCACATGAGCTGGCAAGATATTATAATGTTGTATGTCATCGCCTTTGTGAGCTACTCGACACCTCGTATAGCGAGAGGGAGCATCCATGTCTTTATCCAGACGAGAGACATTGAAGATTCCGGCAGGAGTAATTCTAGCGTCAGCACTTGCGCAGCGCCCTGTAGCAGCACAATCGTCACGTACTAAGATCGTGTTATTGGGCACGACTGGAGGGCCACCCCTGCAGGTTGCGCGCGCTGCACCTTCAAACGCCATCGTAGCGGGGGGAGCTCTTTACGTTGTCGACTGCGGGAATGGCGTCGCTCGACAAATAGTGCAAGCTGGCTTGAGGCTCAATGCATTGAAAAGCATCCTCATTACCCATCACCACTCGGATCACAATCTGGACTACGGCAACTTGTTCTATTTTGCGTGGTACTCCAGCCTGCGAGATCAAGTTAATTCCTACGGACCACCCCCACTAGCAGAGATGACAAGTAAATACTTCGAACTGAATGCCTTCGATATCGATATTCGGATGCGCGATGAAAAGAAGCCCGATCCTAGGAAGATGCTTGTTCCGCATGAGGTAACGTCCGCTGGAGTTGTAATGCAGGATGAACATGTGAAGGTCACATGCGTATTGGCAGACCATCCTCCGCTTCCGGTGGCGTTGTCTTATCGTTTTGACATGGATGATCGTTCGGTCGTTTTTTCGGGAGATACTCGAAAGACCGACGCTTTGATAGAGCTTGCCAAGGGCGTCGACGTGTTCGTATGCGAGGCGCAGCATCTTTCGGGAGTGCGCAGTGCGCTCGATCAGGCTGTGAAGGCGGGCAGGTTCGACAAGGACACTGCAGATGATCTTTTCAAAAGCATTTCAGGGAACGCTCTAACCGTCGAACAGGCGGGCGAAGTGGCTCAAGCCGCAGGCGTCAAAAAGCTGGTGCTAAGTCATTTCGTACCGGGGAATGGTGCTGTGCCCGATCAGGTGTTCGTGGATGAAGCTCGCAAAGCGTTCTCCGGCGAAATTATAGCTGGACGGGATTTGCTCGAACTCTAGGGTGGTAGTGGCGCTCAAGATCCGCTCGGGGTCAAAGGCCGCCCTCGGCAGCCGGCATGCCCTTGGTCGGATCCTCTCGGAAGCGGACATCGCCGCGCTCAGGGCTGAGGTCAGCCACGGGCCACAAGCAGAAAAGGGGCAACTTGCTGCATAATCCACGAGCTTCCTCGATCTTTTGTAGGATCGAACGAAACCTCCGTGCGATGCTGTCCCCGAAGAAGCTCGCTATGGCGAGCCCTACCAACGCCCCAATGCCAAGGCCACCAAAGCCGAAAAATACGAGAAGACCGGCAATAAACGCTTTGGCCCAATTGGCGGTCCAAAAATCAAGATAAGCGAGAAAGAAGAGCGCTGGGATATTAGCGCCGATCGCGAGGCCCCAGGCCAAGACTGGATGATTGCGACCCAGAAGTGGAAAAACAAAAGCAGCAAACGCAAATGCAAATGCGTTGCACCAAATGATGTACCACATCGTCACTTCTTTCGATTGCGCTCGTTGACCTGGATCAGTGCACAGCAATTGTACTCACAAAGTAAATGTTTTGCGTCGATTTCGCTCGTCGTGGGTGGTTCAATCCGTGAACTGGCCAATGGAACGATCGCAATTAGCGCGCACTCTCAAGTCCGCTATGGGTCAAAATGCGAAGAACTCAACCTGAGCAAATCTAGTCCGCCATGCCTCGCTGAGCGGACCTCAATAAGGTGCGCCACTACTTCGCTGATGGGCCAGAAACGCGACATCACGGCCGCGAGCTTGTTATCAGCGTCAGCACGCGGCCTGCGCAACAGAGGCTCTCAGGCGAACCCTTGGGCAAACTTCTTTACGGCCACGAGCGCCAGCGCCATAAAGACCCAAACGGCGCCACGCGCCAGACCCAGCCGAATGTGACGGTCCAGAACGTAACTAGATAAAAAGCCGATCGCGAAAACGGCCACGACGCCGAAATACAGAATGATATCGAGCAGAACCGACCACCGCGTCGACATCCAAGCGGCCAACAAGATTAATACTGCGGTAATACCCGGAAACAGCATCACCAGCATCGATTCACCCAGGAGGGTGACGGACACCCCGATCGGCAGATGAGCGCCAATTTCGGCTTCCTTGGTAATCACTCTCACAAACAGCCGGGTCATGGCCATCGCCAGTCCAATCAGGAGCACTCCCAAAGCCGCCTCTGAATAACCCAGCCGGTCGGGCTGAACGGCAAGATCAACTGTCATAATGGCAACGACTCCGTAAAGAACGGAGGCGATGCGCGGAGCCATGGCCCTGCGTTGCTCTGACCAATTTGCGGAAGCTGCTGTCACGAAACGAAGAGGATCATACGGATAGCGGAATGGTATTGCGCCAGATCAATCGGCAGAGAGCAGGGTGATTGGACAACCGCAACCAGCCCGAATTTCCTCGCGTGTTGGAGGTCCGGTTCGGATCAAAAGCGGCGGTCCGGCGCTCCACTTCGAGCGTCCGGTCTACCCCTCTCAACCGGCATGTAGCGGCACCGCTTCAACGGTAGCGAAGGGCCACAAGCCGTCATGATTACCCGGGCTTTGTTCGGAGAGCCCGCGCAAGAAGCCGCCCTGCGAACCAGCCAAAAACGCCAAAGATTGGCCTTCCAACTCGTGGACGCCAGATGGCCGTAGCCCCATGTAAACAAATGGCGTCAAGATGCTCGGGCCTATTGAGACGATTGCGAGTGCGATCAAAGGAAATCGGGTCCAGCGGATCAACCGAAGCGGCGGAACGTTGTCCGGGATAGATCCTGCATGATCTTCAATCGCATTGTCTGCCATTGATACAATTTAAGATGCTTGAACGCTTCAGTATTGATCCAGCACAAAACCCCACTCCGTGTCGCTTCGATATCTTTGCGCGGACGGTGTCCGTTGGCACGCCAGGCGCCGCTGCCGCGTCTGACGAAAAATGTCGGCCATGGGTCACAAGCCGCCGATCACCCTCAAGTGGCAGACTTCCGCTTTGCGTTGGAAGCGAACGTTTATGAGTACACGCCCTAATCAAATCCGCGTCAGCGCGCGGCGGAAGGATTGGTTCGCGCGGACAACACAGTCGACGGGGACTTGCTGGCAAAAGCGTTCGTCTTGGGTTGGACGCGCGAGCCGTCGATCACCTCGAGCCGGCCGCAGCGATTGAGGGTGTGGAGCTTCCTGCCGGGCCATGCCGGTCCGGGCTTCAGCCAATGGCGCACGTTCTGCCTGAAGGCCGTCGGCGACAGTTCGACCACTTCCGCCAGCGCAAGTGCCGCGCCGTATCCGTCGGCGCAGTTCTGGACCGGGCGCCACAATTTGTCGTTGATCGTGACGAAATTCCCTGCCGGCCGCGCGCTCGCGCGGTCGATCAGGACCGGATTGCTGGCATGCGGCAGCCAGGGCCCCAGGAGGTGCTCCGCGTAATAGATCGCCAGCGAATCCGAGTAGCCGCCGGTCCCGTCGCGCCAGGCGCCGAACAGATAATGCAGGCCGTCGTGCCGCGTGATCGTCACGTCGGCCAGCTCGAGGCCCGACAGCAGCGTCGCGTGCCGTTCCCATTTGTCCGGGAAGCGAACGCATTTGTAGAGGGAGACGTCCCCGTGGGTCGAGCTCTCGGGGATCATCCACAAGGCGCCATCATGTTCGATCAGGAACGGATAGGAGAGGTGCCAAGGCTCCTCCAGCACCGGCACGGCCTCGCCGACCGGCCCGTTGTCACGGAACTCGACCGCCGAGATGATGCCTTTTCCAACGCGGTGATCGAGGTCTTCGAAGAAGACGAATGTTCGTCCCTGCCACGTGATCGGAAACGGATCGGCGTAGAAGTGGTTTCCGGGATCTTTCAGAACGTTCCAGCTCGGACCCGATAGATCGCCGGTCTGCCAGACGCCGGCGCCGTCATTGAAGCGCCATCCGATATGCCAATGCGGGGCATAGCAGCAGAGACGATAGATCTCCTTGGCGATCGATAGGGCGAGGCCGCGCACGACATAGGCCGTCGGCTGCCGGCTGACGCCTGCTCCAGCGGGGCGCGCCCGCTGCGGCACGATGCGCGGTCTTCCCGACAGGATCGCCGCCACCATGGTCAGGGTTCGCGCCATGACGGTTTCGAGCGCGCCGCTGAGGCCTGCGGCAATTTCGCCGGATGGATGGCCGCGATCGACGACCTTGCCGTCGACCTCGTTGACGATCTCGATCACCGGCAGGTCGCCGGCCAGAATGGCGGCGAGCGCGGCATTCTCGCCTGCAACTCCATTGAACAGCGGACGGAGATACAGCCGGGCGGCGCTGCCCGGATCGCGCGGGGTACCGGTGAAATCGACGATGACGTCGGCGGTCGCGGGATGAGCCTGCGTGCGCTCCGGAATGCTGTCGAGCCTGTTAGCGCCGCTGGGCTTGCCCTTGTGCAACACCAGACGTTCGAGCTCGAAAAGAGTGTCGAGACCCGCGGGCCGCGGCTCGGCATTTGCCGTCCAGGCGATTTGAACCGGAACATCCCGGCCGTCGATCGACAGCGTCTCGCGGCTCATCCACCGCCGCGCGTACTCTCGTTCACAGCGAAACTCGATGATCATGTCGAGCCGATCTATTCCAACGTTTCAGGTCAGATGACCTGGCCGAGAATACGAACGTATTCCTCCACCATGGCATCTACCGAATAGCGCAGCCTCAGGCCTTTGGCGTTTTGTCGCAGCGCCTCGCGCAGATGTTGGTCCGTCAGCAGGTTGGAGACGGCCGCCGAGAGCTTTGGATGATCGGAGGCATCGACGAAGAGCGCTGTCGGCTTGCCTTCGTAGGACAGCACTTCGCGCAGGACGGGAAGATCGGTCACGACGGAGGGAACACCGGCGTTCGCAGCCTCGACCGCGGCCAGGCCGAAAGTTTCGGCCTGTGTCGGGAATACGAACACGTCGAGACAGGCGAGAAAGTCCGCCATCCGGCTGGGGGGAATTTCTCCGAGCAAATGCAGCCTGTCCGAGACCTTCAATTCATCCGCCAGCAGCTTCAGCCGGGCCTCGTCGGCGCCCTGGCCGGCGAGCGCGAGATGCCAGGACGGTTGATCCGGCAACAGACGTATCGCCATGTCGAGCCGCTTGTGCGGATGCAGCCTTGCGGCGCAGCCGAGCAGGACGCGATCGGGCGGCAGATTGAATTTCTGTCGTGCAGCGTCCTTCGACAGGGTGAGGGCCTTGTCATCGAAGCCGTGCGGCACATGCACCATGCGCGACCGGTAAGCCGCGGGGTAACGCGAATATTCGCGCTCCATGTCCTGTGAATTGAGCGTGATGCGGTCGAAGAAGCCGAGGCTGCCCATGACGATGTCGGCGGTGCGGACCGGCCAGCTCATCGACAGCGCGGATGAAACCTGATTGGCGACGACAGGAGCGCGACTGACGAGGCGCGTGACGCCTCCGCCGATGACGTTGCCGAAATGCTGGAATGTCAGGACGGCGTCGGGCCTGATGGTCCTGATGTGACGGCTGAGCGTCCACAGCATCCGGAGCAGCGCGAACGGATTGCCCGGCCGGCTCGGCGCGCAATAGAGCGTGTCGGGCGGCTCGTCGAAAGATTCCGATTTGCAGAAGAAGAACAGATTGGTGACGCGGTAGCCGCGCGCCGTCAGCCCGGCCCCGAGCAGCCGGGAGATCTCCTGCGCGCCGGCGTTCTCGGCCTGGGTTTGCGCGAGCAGCACGTGCGGCTTTGGTCCGCCGCTGTTTGACCGCGCGAGTGCTGCCGCGGTCGTCTCGCCCAAATCCTTGTTCGGCTGATAGTGCAGCACGGCTCCCGACCCGCTAGAGAAACGAAATCTTCACCTTCTTAACTCCGTACCTATCATGTGGGCATCGCGTGGACACCGGCTAGCAACAAACGGAGTTAATGCGAGGCTCGCCCGTCGACATCGTTCTCGCAGCGATTTCGCTGGTTCCCGGATGCTGCGCAGCGAGCGCGTTAACCAATCGATCCTGCGCGCTGCCGACGCGTGAGAAAAGTGCGCAGCGGTTTTCCGAAAAGATCATGCTTAAACAACAACCTAAAGCGCGGTGACGATTCATTCCAATCGCATCGTGCTTTAGTCGCTGGAGTCGGCGCCGCGAACGGCATAATTGCCGCGTTTCATGGCGGTGAAGCGCAACAGCACGAGAATTGAGGGATCGACCCCTGAGCGCCGGCGGCAGAGCACGTTCAGGGCAATGGTGGCGAGCGCCAGCGACACTGTCGCCGAAATCGCCGCGCCCAGCACGCCGAGCCAGGGAATCAGGACGAGAAATCCCGCAAGCCGCAGCGCGACGTTGGCGGCAACGACGGGAACGTAGATTCGTTCATGGCCGGTCAGCTGGAGGATAGCAGCGGACGGGCCGCCTGCGGCCTGGATGGCCGTTCCGATCGCAAGCACGATCAGGACCGAATGCTGTTCGGTGAAATGGGGTCCGAACAGGTTGAGGAGATAGGGGCCGCCGATCCAGATCGTGGCGAGCCCGGCGGCCACGCAAAGCGCGGTCACTTCCGCCATCAACCGCAAGGTTCGCTCGAACTCACGATGGTTCTTGCTGAAATACAGCGAGGGGAGCCGGCGCGCGCCGAACGTGTACAGCGCCGCGGACACCATGGCGAAGATGTTGGCGAGGCGCGAGGCGGCAAAGTAGATACCGGCCGTCGCCGGATCCAGCATCCAGTAGACCAGGATGACGTCGAAATATTGGTTTGCGACTTCAAGGATGGATGCGATCCAGAAGTGCAGGGCGCTCGACCGCCAGCGCGACGTTTCGGAGCGGGCCGCGGTGCCGCGCAAATCCGGCAGCACGCGCGCAATCGAAATGACCTGCGCGGCCAGGCCGACCGACATCGCAATTGTCATCACCGCGATCAACTCGGCGGGATCGAGTTGCCGGTGAGCGAGCAGCATGGCGATCAGGAAGAGGACGACGATGACTCGCCAGAAGAACTCGCGGTTTCCTTCGCCCATGAGAATGCTGACCAGCGAGCGTGCAACCTGGCTGCCGAGCATCACGCCGGCATTCACGGCCGTGTAGGCGGACACCGCGAGTATCAGCACCCACCAGTCGCCTCTCGCGTTCGCCGCGATGGCAATCCCGGCGATCACAATCAGCATGGCGACCGAGGCGATCCTGAAGCTCGACAACAGGAGTCCCTTGGTGAGATCCGGCCGGTCGCCGACCTGATACTCGTTCAGGAAGCGCACCAGCAGCGATTCCTGTCCGACCAGTCCCACGACGGCGGCGATCTGGGCCACCGAAAGCCAGGTCGCGAAGATGCCGAAACCATCGGGCGACATCGTTCGTGCCGCCAGCGAGAACAACGCAAACGCAAGTGCGCCGCTGCCAACCTTGAGGAGGATGGTTCCGACGACACCGCGCGTGACGTCACGCCGCAACAACTGGAGGATGGATTCGATCATGGAAGTTTAAGGAGCTGCTTTCTCCTGACGCGACGTGCTCCGACGCCGATTGCAACCTAGCATGCCGAAAAACCGCGAGTGTTAATGGGTGGCAAGCTGGATCTTGCCAGCGACGTCATCATCCCGGTGGTTCCGATTGCGTCACTGTGGAACATCGCCGTCCTCATTGTTTCAAATAGAGCAAGCCTTGGCCGGACCGCAGGACGGCGTAGCACCATATTGACGGCAGATAATTGCGAGATCAGCCGTTGAATGCGGGTTGGCTCGCCGGGGATCGGCCGCCGCGCTGCCAGACACCCAAAGTTACGGGAATCCCGAGCAAGAGGCGTGCCGGCCGTTGTCGGGACAGCCGGCTCGCCGCTCCGTTAACCTCGATAGCGAGAAATGATCGCGTTTGATCCTGCGATGCGACATCAGGCCAGAGAATTGCACGTGCGACTTTAGTTGATCGTGGGAGCCTGGGATCATGACGGCGGACAGAACTGTGACCGAGCCGATCGCCGAAGCCGGCACTTCGAGAACCGTTGCCGACATTGCGATCGTCGGCGGCGGCCTTGCGGGATCGCTTGCGGCGGCCGTGCTGGCGCGGGCAGGGCACCGCATTGCGCTGATCGACAAGCGCGCGGTCTATCCGGACGAATTCCGGGTCGAGAAGATCGGCGGGCATCAATTGGCGATGCTCCGCAAGCTGGGTTTCCTCGACGGGCTCGACAAGGTCGCCTGTCGATATGATCAGGTGCTCAATATCCGGGAAGGCAAGGTGGTCGATGTCAGCGTCGGCCAGGCCTACGGGTTTCCCTATGCCGATCTCGTGGCCATGGCGCGCAGCCAGATGCCCGATCCATCCGGCCTGATCGTCGACGAGGTCACGGCGATCAGCTGTAGCGACGACGTCCAGCATCTCGAACTGGCCTCCGGACGGCAAGTGACCGCGCGCCTCGTCGTTCTGGCCACAGGCATAGCGGGAGCTCTCGCTTACAAGCTCGGGATCAGGCGGCGCGTGCTGGCCGAGCGCCATTCGGTGTCGTTCGGCTTCACGATTGTCCGCCAGGACGGTCGTCCGTTCGATTTCGAGGCGCTGACTTGCTATGGCGAGCGCACGGCGGACGGCATCGACTATCTCAGCCTGTTTCCCGTCCGCGCCGGCATGCGGGCCAATCTCTTCATGTTCCGCGACCCGACCGATCCGATCATGCGCGAGCTGCGTCGCGAGCCGGAGGCGACGTTGTTGCGCCTGCTGCCGGGATTGCGGCCCTATCTCGGCGATTTCCGCGTCGCCGACCGGGTCCAGAACTGGGTGATGGATCTGACCGTCGTCGAGGGACACCTGCAGCCCGGCGTCGTGCTCATCGGCGATGCGTTCCAGACCAATTGTCCTGCCGCCGGCACGGGCGTCGCGCGACTGCTGGTGGACGTCGATCGTCTTTGCACCGAATATGCGCCGCGATGGCTCATGTCCGCCGGCATGGGCCAGGAGAAGATCTCGCAGTTCTATTCCGATCGCGACAAGATCGCGGCGGACCAGCAGTCGCTGAAGATGGCGCGCTTCCGCCAGGCCCTGACGTCCCGCAACGATATCGGCTGGGATGTCCGGCGCCGATTGCACTTCCTGCGGCGCAGCCTGACACACCGTGTCGATCAGATGCATCCGGGCTGGCTCGGACGTGTTCGCGGCGCGCTGCGCGCCTGAGCTCTGGGTCCTTCGCCTGCCGCCGGATCAGCGCGTAGGCGTCGGCGTGCGGGCAGGAGGGAGCCGCAAATCCGCTAGCCGCTTGGCCGCCAGCTTCAGCCAGGGCGCCTGATTCAGCGCGAACAGGGCGACGGCGCCTGCGGGGCTGCCGACCTGCGTGACCGCCCACATCGGCGACGGCTGCCCGCCGAACAATTTCTTGTATGGCTCGTCACCAATGGTGAAATCGAGCATCTGATCGCCGCGCTCGATACAGTCCCGCGCCACCTGCTCGAACATCAGCGCGCCGAGGGACTGGCTCTTGTACCCGGCAATGTCGAAGGCGCTCATGATGACGAGGAAGCTGTCCCGATGGCACAGTCCGAGCACGGCGGCGATCACTTCGCCGTCCATCTTCATGGCGTAGAGGCGTACGAAGCTGCCGAGACCACGAAGGGCCACGTCGGAATAGAAGCCGAAATATTCGGGACGCTGAAGCAGGTCGCCGTCGCCTTGTGCCTGAAAGCGCGGACCGCGAAACTTCTTCATCACCTCCATCGCCTCGAGCACGGAGGCGCTGTCGTTGCAGCATAAGAAGCTCAGCGCGCCTTTCTTCTGGAGCTGGCGATATTTCTTTGCAAGCTCCTTCTGATAGGAGCGATCGATCGCACTGGCCCGCCATTGCTCGAACGGTGCGACGAGAACCGTCGCGTAGGCATTGGTGTCCATCGACACGCGGCGCGATGCAGCCAGGAGGTCTTCGATCGGAAGCCGGCTGTCCGGCAGCTTGGTCATTCGCAGCAGATCGAAAGGGCGAACGAGGCGGCGGATCTGCGCGCAGGCCTCCGCGTCGTCGAGCAGTTGCGAAAACACCTCCGGGCTGCAAACCGGTGCCAGATAGTCGGAGACGCGCAGGTCGGCAAACTCGACCGTTCGGATCGGACCGCGCCGGATCCGCAGCAGGGGCAGCACCATCGCAAGCGCCCCCGTCGCGCGGTGGCGGACCACGACGACCAGCGGTGTCGCGCCGGCATGCGAGGCGAGCCTGGCGTAGAGGCTGTGCAGCCAGATCGGATGCTGGAACGCGGTCGCGGCCGAGCGATCAAACAGCCCGGCATATTCCGGGGACAGAAAGTCGAACGACTGCTCGATGCCGACGTCGAACGTGTTGCTAAGCTTGTTCATGCGCAATCAAGGACACCAGGCAGTTCGCGAAGATCGATCGAGCCGTAGCTGCGCTTTATAGCAGGGTCGTTACGGGCGAAACACCGGCGGTGTGCGATTTGCATCAATGCGCTCAACCACGTTCGTATCGTTATCAAAGTCTTAAATCTCGGATCCGTCTGGATGTTGCTGCACGATCGCGGTGGATTTCCAGACCCCGTCATTCGTGTAACATCGCCGGCACAGTCCTGAATGCGCAGACAATGTCCCTCTTCTCACGACGAGAATTGCTCAATGCGGCGGCACGGATCGCGGCGCTGGCTGCCTGGCCCGCTGGCGCAGCCGCTGACGATTACCCCTCCCGGCCCATCAGGCTGGTCATTCCCTATACGGCCGGCGCCGCGGGCGATCAGATCGGCCGTCCCTGGGCCGACAGGACTGCCCCGCTGCTGGGGCCGATCTATGTCGAGAATATAGGCGGCGCGGGCGGTGCGATCGGCTCCGCCGCGGTGGCGCAGAGCGCACCCGACGGCTATTCGCTTCTGCTCGGCAATGGCAGCACCCAAGTGTTGATCCCGCTGTCTTCGGCTCAGCCGGCCTACGACGCGGTTCGTGATTTCCGCGCCGTCTACCGCCTGATCACCAGCACGCTTGCATTCGCGGTTCATCCGTCCCTGCCGGTGAAGGATCTGCGGGAGCTGACAGCTTTTGCCAAGGCCAATCCGGACAAGCTTTCCTACGGCACGCCGGGGCTCGGCACCGGCAATCATCTCGTCGGGGAGATGTTCAGACGGCAATCCGGCCTCGGAGCGGACTTCATCCATGTCCCCTATCGGGGCATGGGGCCCGCGACAAACGACCTGGTGAGCGGCCAGATTTCTTCGGTGATTGCGGTGGTCTCGAGCCAGATCCTGCAATTGCATCATGCGGGCAAGTTGCGGCTGATCGCCGTGACGAGCGATCGGCGGTTGAGCGGCGCACCGGACATTCCGACGGTGTTTGAGGCCGGCATGCCCGGCCTCGGATACGCCGGCTGGTTCGGCTTGTTCGCTCCAAGAGCGACCCCGGATACGGTCGTGGAGCGGATCGCTGCGGCGACCCGTACGGCGATGGCCGATCCAAAGTTGCAGGAAAGCTATCGTTCGCAAGGTCTGGAGCCGGACGTCGATTCAGGTCCCGACAAGTTTCAGCGGCTGGTCGAGGACGAACTGGCCCGCCTGGCTCCCGTCGTCAAGGCGATCGGGCTGACGCGCGACTGAGATGAGCTTGCCGACGTCACAATGTGGGCTTTCGAGCGCTCGTTCCGACATGAGCCCGGACCGCGTGGCGCTCGGGATCGATCGAGCCATGTGGCGCGATGTCAGAGACGCACGCCGGTCGTAGCGAACGCTTGGGCGACGGGCTCCTGGACTCTGTTCAAGACCACCATCCCCGCAATCGCGATCAGTAAGGCTGCGACACAGCCAAGCAAAAAGGCCTTCATCTTCAGACTCTCTCGATTGGAACATCAAGCCATCTATACGATACATCCTTGGTGTGACCAGTTGGAAACTAATCCGGGCGATGCCAAAAGTCGGTTATTGCGCTGCACGCTTCGGAACGGAAGGCGGCTTGGCCCATTTCAGTACGGACATGGGAGGATTCCGCGTGAAATTGCTGACAACGTCCTTGTGCTTCGCAGCACTTTGCCTTTCCGGAAGCGTCTGCGCGCAGCCCACACAATCCGGCTCATCGGCTGCGCAAACCCCGCCCGAGGACAAGGGCCAGCTACAGCCGCAAGGCTGGACCGGCCCGATCAATACGGGATCGGGTGGGGCGCCTGCCGAAAGTCCGCAAGGTCAGAGTCCGCCTGGAATGCAGGCTGCGCCAGAGGGATCGTCGAAAACCACGACGGCGCCGGCCAAGTAGGCCGGTTCCGATATTCATCTCTGCCGGCGCTTCTGGCAATCTCGAGAGCGTGAATGTGACCAGGGCCGGCCAGGAATGACCAGATCACCTTTGTGCGCGAAGATGGCCGCCGCGCTGTGGGCCGTCTTTGCCGTCGCATCCGCGCATGCCGACATGGCGGGACACGGTGGCCCCGTGCGGTCGCTTGCCGTTTCCCCCGACGGCGATGAGCTTCTGTCCGGGAGCTTCGACACGTCGGCCATCCATTGGTCCCTCAGGACGGATAGCGCAGAGCAAGTGCTTCGGTATCATACTGATGGCGTCAATGCGGTCGTCCTGCTGACGGACCGCCGCATGATAACGGCCGGCGCGGACGCACGGATTGCGATTTGGACGGCGGGCCGGCCGCAGCCGGACCGCGTGCTGGAGGGACATGTCGCGCCGATCGTGGCGCTTGCCGTGTCGCCCGATGGATCGCTTCTCGCATCGGCATCGTGGGATCGGTCGGTGCGGCTCTGGTCGCTATCGGACGGCACGTCGCGTGTGCTCGAAGGGCATTCGCAGAACGTCAACGGCGTCGCCTTCACGCCGGACGGCAGGCTTGTCAGCGTCGGCTACGATCTTGCGCTGCGCATCTGGCATTTGCCGGATGGCCAGCCTGAAACCGTGACGTTGCCGGCGCCGCTGAACGCCGTGGCCGTGGCGCCGGATGGTGAAATCGTCACCGCTGCGGTCGATGGCAGGCTGCGCATGCTGACCAGGGAGGGCAAACTCAGCGGCGAGGTCGCGGCCAGTCCCACGCCGGTGGTGGCTTTGGCAATGTCGGCGGACGGCACCTTGATCGCTGCGGCCGGCATCGGCGGCACGGTGGCGGTCATCGATCGCAAGGCGCGCAGCCTGTTGCGAACGCTGGTTGGACCTGGTCTGCCGGTATGGTCGGTCGCCTTCCTGCCGGATCGCGAGACGCTGCTGACCGGTGGCGCGGACGGCAAGATCAGACGCTGGAATGCGCGCACCGGCGATCCCATCGGCTCGATCCTGGCAGGATCGCCGCCCGATCCGCTCGCCGCCTATGCCGGCGATCATGGTGCCGACGTGTTCCGGGCGTGCGTTGCCTGTCATACGCTGTCGGAGAAGGAGGTGCAGCGCGCGGGTCCGACGCTTGCCGGGTTGTATGGCCGCAAGATCGCATCGCTGCCGGGCTACCGCTTCTCCGATGCCCTGAAGACGATGAACATCATCTGGACGCCGGAGACGGTTGCGAAGCTGTTCGAAATTGGGCCGAACGCCTACACCCCTGGCACCAGGATGCCGGAGCAGCGCATCGGCTCGGCCGAGGACCGCCGCGCGCTCACCGATTTCCTTGGCCGCGTGACGTCGCGCTAAAGCATGATCCGGAAAAGTGCGCAGCGGTTTTCCGAAAAGATCATGCTTAAGCAACAACCTAAAGCGCGATGACGCTTCATCCCAGTCGCATCGCGCTTTAGCCGCCGCTCAGATCGAATCCCAATTGTCCATCGGAAGATCCCTCATCTCCGGATGTTGCTTGAGAATCTGAATGACGTCGATGCCGGGGTGCTCCTTGAGCGCTTCCGCGACGCAATGGTTGACGTATTTGCGGCGCGACAGCCACGCGATCTTCTTGCCCTTGGCTTCGGCTTTGCAGCCGGCGATCGCCTGCTTCACGGCGACCTTCTGCGCCTTGGTCAGCGGAGGAGCGGCAGCTTCGGCCGCTCCGCCGGCGAGAGCGATGGAGATCATGCACGTCGACAGAGCTGCGATCAAACGAGACATGGTGATGCTTCCCCCCTGGTTTCCTGCCCCTTGAGTCTGGTGGTCTTGTCTAGTCCTTGCCCTCGCGCTGGCGTAGATAGTCGTCCGTGGTGCGCGGCGGTGTCCGTTCCGGAACGCCCTTGAATGGATCGAATTGCTGCTCGCTCGTGACGATGACGCGGCAGTCGGCGCACATCCTGAGCGTCTCGATCCGTTTGTCGCCGGCCGGATACATCCAATGGCGACCTTCAAGCCTGGCTGCGATGCGGTCGATCGTGCTCTTCACGCCGAACGGCGTGCCGCAACGGACGCAGAGCGCGGGCTCCTCCTCCTTGAGGATCGCGGCGGGCGCGCGGGCCGCGCGGAAATCGATTTGCGGCACGAGGCTGATGACCTTCTCGGGACAGGTGCTCTCGCACAGCCCGCATTGCACGCAGGCATCCTCGATGAACTTGAGCACGGGCCGCTCGGGATCGTCCCGTAGCGCGCCGGTCGGGCAGGCCGAGACGCAGGAGAGGCACAGCGTGCAGCCGCTGGCGTCGACGCGGATGGCGCCGATCGGCGCGCCCTGCGGCAGCGCGATCACGTCGACCGGCTTCGGCGCCAGACGATGCAGCTCGCTCAATCCGAAGCGCAAGAGGTCGCGCCGCTTGCCCACGGTCTTGAAGGTCGCGGGCGTCGCGACGGCCGCGAGCGTGCCGATGTCAGTCAAATGCTCGCCGAGCGCGTCGGGATCGTCCGTTTCGATGGTGGCGAGGCGGCGGCCGGCAAATCCGAGACCGTCGAGGATCGCCTCGGCCATGCCGATCGTCTGCAACAGTCCGGTGACGTCGTGGCGCGGCTTGGCGCGCAGCAGATAGCGCACGGCGGAGACGCCATAGGCGAAGGCGCCGACGATCGCCTCGAGCCCGAGCTGCGTGAGCTCGTTCACGGCAAAGGGAAGCACGTTCGCCGGCAGGCCGTCGCCGTGACGCGCCAGGGCATCGATCAGTGGCGTGCCATGCGGGCTGTCGTGAAAGAGCAGCACGGCGTTCGCACCGCCGGCCTCGCGGTAGGCGAGCAGCATGGCGCGAATTCGCTGCAGCTGCGTATCGGCGGGCGGCAGCGCGTAGGATGCAGCGCCGGTCGGGCAGGCGGCCGCGCATTGGCCGCAGCCCGCGCAGATGTTCGGGTCGATCGCGACATGATCGCCGACCGGGGTGATCGCCCCGGTCGGGCAGAGATCGAGGCACCGATGACAGCCTGTGCGCTTGGAGCGCGAATGGGCGCAAAGAGCGGGCGCGACATCGACATACTTCGGCTTGTCGAAGCTGCCGACGAGATCGCGGGCGGTCAGCACGGCGCGCAGCACCGCAGCGGGATCTTTCGTGTCGGCGCGAAGATAGCCGTCGCGCAGGTCGTGAGCGGGAAACAGCGGCCTATCGCCGGAAAGATCGAGCACGATGTCGCAGCGCGAGGTGACGCCGCTTCGCGCCGCATCCAGCACGAAGCGATCGCGCGAGGAGGGGCGGGGACGCGCATAGTCGTCGATCGCAAGCTCGAAGGCGCCGAAATGCCCCTTCGCGGAGCGGATCGTCCCCTTCACGATCGGGAAGACCGTAGCCGCGGGCGGCGTTATGTCGTCGAGCTGCTTCAGCATCACCGTGACGTCGAGGTGATCGGCAAGCAGGCGGCCGGCCTCGATCGCGGCCTCGTCGCGCCCGTAGATCAGGACCACGCCCTCGCTCGACAAGGTGACGAGCGGATAGTCCGGTGCCTGGACGGAAGCGGACGCGAGCAGGGCGGCCATCTTCGCGCCGGCGCGCGCGCCATCGCGCGACCAGCCGGCGGTTTCGCGGATATTGACGAAACTGATCGCATCGGGCCGGTCGCCGGCCTCGTCCGAGAACTGCGCCGCCTGCTGCGTGCAGGCGACGGTCAAGGCGCCTTCTGTCGCCGCGATCTTGCGGAAATGATCGAGCTCCGCACCGCAGAGATGGCTGAAGCTCTTGATCTCGCTGCTCGGACATCCGCGCCGGATCGCGGCCGCGTCGAGGCGCATCGTGCCTTCGCACGAGCAGATCAGGATGGTCTTCGCTGGCTGCTCCAGGTTAACCCCTCCGCCATTCGGACGCCGACGATGGACTCGCGCCGGCCCCTCGCCTCGTATAGACATTATCCATCGGGAAGAAAAGGAAAGCGGAGGACGGTCTGCCGTCGACCCCAGTGAGCCATGTTTCCCTGGCGGAACCGATTCACCTGCCGCCGCCGTTCACGTTGGTGCGGCTGCGCGAGAGTGGCGACGCTTTTGCCCACGCATGCCGCATTGCACCGGAAAGCGGCGCCGGGACGCTCGTCTATGTCGGCCGCTTCGACCTCGCAGAGTTCGCCGTCGTGCTCGAGCCGGCCGAGCCCTTGCGCGGGGCGCGGCGTGCGTTCTACGCCGGCATGGTCGCGCTCACCGATGCGCTTCGCGCCTATGCGCCGCCGAGCAAGCCGATCACGATCGGCTGGCCCGATGCGGTCAGGATCGACGGCGGGTTGGTGGGCGGCGGCCGGATGGGATGGCCGTCCAATGCCGACGAGGATGCGCCGCCGCCCTGGCTGGTATTCGCAGCCATGATCCGGACGGTGGCCATGAGCGATGACGATCCTGGCGTTCACCCGCTGGCCTCGGCCCTCGACCAGGAAGGCTTTGGCGAGGTCGGCGCCGTGCAGATCACGGAGAGCTTCGCCCGGCACCTGATGCTGGCGCTGGATCGCTGGCGGGTCGACGGCTTTGACAGCCTCGCGCGCGACTATCTCAGCCGGATGCCGCGTGAACGGCAGACGATGCAGCGCATCGACGATCGCGGCGATGTTCTGACACGCCGCATCGGGACGGATCGGGTCGAACGAAGCGACCTCATGCAGGCGCTCGCGACGCCGTCCTGGCTCGATCCCTCGCTGGGAGGGCCGCGCCTGTGAAGCTCCTGCGCACCATCGCGCTCGATCCCTCCGACACCTTCGTGTTCGACGTGGCCGCGGAGCCGGGCGAATGGGCCGTCTCCGGCGCCTTCCGCTTCTGGGATCGCGACGGCGCCCGGCTCGAAGGCAAGGAGCGCGCGGCGTTTCGCGGCGGCTTCCTCGGGGTGCAATCCTGGGGCTGGTCGACGCTGGCGCAGATCGTGCCGGCCACCGCGGATGACTACCACAGTCTGATCGAGCTCCTGGCCAGGCAGCTGGTCGATCGTTTCGGCGCGCCGGACATGGCTGTTGCGAGGACAGCCGCGGAAGAGGAGGTCGCATTTGCGCAGTCGCTGTGCAGCCATCCGATCAGCTCGCTTATTGCAGTGCACCGCAGCTCAAGCGATGGCGAGGTGCGCGAATCCTTCCGCCGGCTGCAGCTCCGCGAAGGGCAGGGCCACAGCAAGGCGTTCTCGTTCATGGAAATGGAGGACGACGTCCAGCCCGACGGCGATCTCAAGCTTGCGGATCTGGGCCGGGAGCCGACCGACAGATGAACGATTTCTGGATCGCGTGCGGTCATCACCTGCTCGATCGCGATGAGGGCGGCGGGCTCCGCGTCACCGATGAGTTCCTCAAGGCCTATTTTGCCCGTCCGGAACTGATGCCGCCGGAGGACGCGTGCCCGGTCGAACGCCGGCTGCACCGCGAACTGCTCGCCGAGCCGCGGCGCCTGGTCAGCGCTGACGAGATCGCCGGGATCGTCGATGCCGATGCCCGGGAGAATTGGCGCTTCGTGCTGGCGTTTCGCGATCTCCTGGTGCGGCATCCGACGCTCGAAGCCGCCTATCTGGCATTCGTACGGTCCGGAGCGAACGATCTGCCGCCGCTGTTCGTCAACCAGCTCGTGCACGTCATCCTGCGCAACGCGCTCGATGGCTGCGACGACCCCTTCGTGCTGCGCGCGGCCGAGCTGTTCTTCCGGATCCAGCGCATCCTGCCGCATGAGCAGGCCCTGTTGCTCGGCGACGAGGAGATCGTCGGCGGCCGGAGCCCGACCCCGGTGCTCTCTCTGATGTCGATGCTGGGGGCGACCATCGATGCGACGGTCGAAGTGTTGAGCGAGGATAATGCGCAGGCCTATTGGCAGCGCAGCGACCAGTTCGACATGGCGCTCGACCTCACGCCCGATGGGCGTGGACCAGCGGCGCTGGCCCTGGCGATGACGCGCTGGGTATCCCATCTGCTCGGTATCGACGTGACGATCGAGCCGCTGCGGGCGCTGCAGGACGCCAGGCTGACCTGGTATGTCGGGCTCGACGCCGACGCCACCAGGCTTGGCGACCGTCTTTGGCGCGGCGAAGAGCTCGACGAGCGCAGCGCCGACCGCGTGCTTGCGCTGTTCCGGCTGACCTTTGCGGATTCCAGCCAGGCGCTCGACGATGTCGGGGTTGAGCCCGTCTACTTGATCCTGTCGATGACGCCCGATCAGAAGCTTCGGTTGAAGCCGCAGAATCTGCTGACCGGGCTGCCGGTGAAACGTCTGGAGTTGGCGACATGAGCCCTGCGGCGTTGCCGTCCCTCTCGATTCCTGTCGGCGTCGTGGTCGAGCGGCGCAAGGCCGCTTCGCCCTGGGTCGATTTCGTCTGGCGCGGGATCGCCGTGCTGCCGGACGAGCCGGCCACAAGGCCCTGGACCGTGCTTCGCGAGCAGGACGACACGACCCTGTTCTATGCCGGAAGCGCCGCCATCGAGCTTTATCCGTCCGAAACGGCGCGCTATCGCGACAATCTCGCGTCAGGCAATCCAAGCCTATGGACCGTGCTGTCGCCCTCGGAAGGCGCCTGGCCCTATGCGGTTGCGGCGGTGACCGCCGATCCTGCGGAGGGCGAGGGCTTCACCGAAGCCGCCGACAATCTGGTCGAGGCGGTGCCGATGCCGGAGGCCCTGCTTGAGGCAATTGAAAAGTTCGTTGCCGAGCATCATGTCGAGCGGGAGTTCGTCAAGCGCAAGCGGCGCCGCGCCGACCCGGAGGCGCTGGCGCGGCGCGAACCTGAAGGCGGACAGGAATGAGCGAGGAGGAGTTCCTTTCGCGTTGGTCCCGCCGCAAGCGCGAATCGCGTGCGGAGCCGGCGAAGCCTGCCGAGACACAGCCCGCGCCGGCGGCCGAGACCGGGAACGCCGAGAGCGAGCTTGATCTCTCCAGCCTGCCGTCGATCGACGACATCAATGCTGCGACCGACATCACCGCGTTCCTGAGCAAGGGTATTCCACGGGAGTTGAGCCGTGCGGCTCTTCGCCGCGCCTGGGCAACCGATCCCGCCATTCGCGACTTCGTCGGGCTTGCGGAGAATGCGTGGGACTTCAACGACCCGACTGCGATGCCCGGCTTTGGGCCACTGGATTGCTCCTCGGAGGAGCTGGCCGCGCTTGTCGATCGCGTCGTCGGCGGCGTGCGTGAGGCACTCCAATCCGCTCCCGAGGTCGAGGCAGCGGATTCCTTGCCGCAATTGCCTCAAGCCGATGCCGCAGCGACCGCCGATGTCACCGAGCCGTCGGACGCGACCGACCCATTGGCCATCCCTGTTGCAACGCAACCAGCGGCGATTGACCGGTTGGCCGACCTTGCTGAACCGATCAGGTCTCGCACGCATGGTGGTGCGTTGCCGCGCTGAGCAACGCGACCAAAGGCTATAGGCTAAGCCTATGAGGAGCGATTGACCGCCCGCGGAACCAGGATTACGCTTGCCTAGTGCTTTGTAACAAAAGCGATAATCAAGCAGACGGGACTTGGATGGGAGGTCCACGTGCGTGATGACGGGCTTGATCGCGCGATCGATGCCGCGGGCGGCATCGCTCAACTTGCGCGCAAAATCGGGATCAGCCAGCCCTCCGTCTCGAACTGGACGCGCGTGCCCGCACAGCGGGTGATCGCCGTGGAAACCGCGACCGGCGTCTCCCGCAACGACCTGCGGCCCGATCTTTACTGCGAGCAGGCCGGCCCCACAGAGCTGGTCGACCCCGTCGATGCCGCGCGCGCGCAGGAATACGCGCTGCTGGCGACGCTGCTGTCTGCGCCTCCGTCGAAACGTCTGCTCGATCGTCTCGCGGCGCTGACAGGTGACACGACGCCGCTCGGGCGCGCACACGCGGCGCTGGCCGATGCCGCCGCGAGCGCGGTCGCTGCGCAAGTCGAGCGCGAGTATTTCGATCTGTTCGTCGGGCTGGGCCGCGGCGAATTGTTGCCCTACGCCTCCTATTACCTGACGGGCTTTCTGAACGAACGGCCGTTGTCGCGCCTGCGCGCCGATCTGACGGCGCTCGGCATCGAGCGGCTTGCCAACAATTCCGAACCCGAGGATCACGCCGCCATCCTGTGCGAGATCATGTCGGGACTTGCTGACGGCAGCTTCGATGCTTCGCCCGTGGCGCAGCGCGCATTCTTCGAAAAGCACGTGTCGCCTTGGATGGGGCGGCTGTTCGCCGACATGGAGAGTGCCGGCAACGTCCGCTTCTATCGGACGGTCGGCGCGCTCGGGCGCACCTTCATCGAGATCGAGACGGAAGCATTCACATTCGCCAACTGATCGACGCGGGTCGGTCCGGGAGAGATGCGATGAGTGACGAGACGAAAGTAAAGGTGGGACGCCGCGATTTCCTTCGCAAGGTCGGCATCGGCACGGTCGGCGCCGGCGCGACGCTGGCCACGCCGCTCGTCGGATCCGCGCAGGCGGACAGCGAGAACAACGATGAAAAGCGCAAGGCGCGCTACAAGGAATCCGATCACGTGAAGACGTTCTACCGCGTCAACCGTTATCCGGCCTGAGAGGGAGGCTGCCCGTGCTTATCAAGCGAACACACCAGCGGTCCGATCGCCGCGGCTCCGTCGCCGAATCCCTTGCGGGCCAGGGCGGCGGACTTGACCGCCGTACGTTCCTGCGCAGGTCCGGCCTCGCCGGCGGCGCTCTCGCTGCGCTGGGTGCCATGCCCGTCGCCAGCGTGCGGAAGGCGGAAGCGGCCGCTGCCGGCCCGCTCGCGGCTGGCGCTGTGGTCAAGAAGAGCATCTGCACGCACTGCGCGGTGGGCTGCACCGTGACGGCGGAAGTGCTCAATGGAGTCTGGATCGGGCAGGAGCCAAGCTGGGATTCGCCGATCAACCGCGGCTCGCATTGCGCCAAGGGCGCCTCGGTGCGCGAGCTCGTGCACAGCGATCGCCGCCTGCGCTATCCGATGAAGCTCGTCAACGGACAGTGGACGCGCGTGTCGTGGGACATCGCGGTGAACGAGATCGGCGACAAGCTGCTTCAGGTCCGGGAGAAGTCGGGCAGCGATTCGGTCTACTGGCTCGGCTCGGCCAAGATGACCAACGAGGGAGCCTACCTGTTCCGCAAGCTCGGCGCGTTCTGGGGCACCAACAACACCGACCATCAGGCGCGAATCTGTCATTCCACCACCGTCACCGGCGTCGCCAACACCTGGGGCTACGGCGCGATGACGAACAGCATCAACGACATGCGCAATTCCAAGACGATGCTGTTCATCGGCAGCAACGCGGCGGAAGCGCATCCCGTCAGCATGCAGCATCTGCTGGAATCCAAGGAGCTCAACAAGGCGAACTTCATCGTCTTCGATCCGCGGCTGACCCGCACCGCGGCGCATGCCACTGAATATGTCCGGATCCGTCCGGGCACCGACATTCCCGTCCTCTACGGCATGATGTGGCACATCCTGAAGAACGGCTGGGAGGACAAGGAGTTCATCGCCCAGCGCGTCTACGGTTTCGACGACCTGCGCAAGGAAGTCGAGAAGTGGAATCCGCAAGAGGTCGAGCGCGTCACCGGCGTGCCCGCCGCGCAGCTCGAGCGCGTCGCCAAGACGTTCGCGACGGTCAAGCCCGCGACCATCATCTGGTGCATGGGGCAGACGCAGCACACCGTCGGCACGGCCAATGTGCGCGCGAGCTGCATCGCGCTGCTGATGACCGGCAATGTCGGCAAGGCGGGCGCCGGCGCCAACATCCTGCGCGGCCATGACAACGTGCAAGGCGCGACCGACGTCGGCCTCGATATCGTGACCCTGCCGTTCTATTACGGCCTTGCGGAAGGCGCCTGGAAGCACTGGTCGCGGGTCTGGGAAGTCGATTACGAGTACCTGGTCTCCCGCTTCGACGAGAAGAAGCAGATGGAGACCCCAGGTATCCCGCTGACGCGGTGGTTTGACGCCGCGCTGTTGCCGAAGGCCGACGTCGCGCAGAAGGACAACGTCAAGGCCGTCTTCGTGCAGGGCCATGCCAGCAACAGCATCACCCGCATTCCGGAGTCGCTGAAGGGCCTGAAGGCGCTGGAGCTGCTGGTGATCGCCGATCCGCACCCGACCACCTGGGCGTCTCTGGCGGTCGAGGCCGGGCGCAAGGATGGCGTCTATATTCTGCCGGTGGCGACGCAGTTCGAATGCACGGGATCGCGCGTCGCCTCCAACCGCTCGATGCAGTGGGGCGAGCAGATCGTCAAGCCGATCTTCGAATCCAAGGACGACCTCGAGATCATCTATCTGCTCGCGAAGAAGTTCGGTTTCGCCGACAAGATGTTCAAGAACATCAAGGTCGAGAATGATCTCCCCGTCGCTGAGGACGTGCTGCGCGAGATCAACCGCGGAAGCTGGTCGACCGGCTATTGCGGCCAGTCGCCGGAGCGCATCAAGGCGCATATGAAGAACCAGCACAAGTTCGACCTGGTGACGATGCGCGCGCCGAAGGACGATCCGGAAGTCGGCGGCGACTATTACGGCCTGCCTTGGCCGTGTTGGGGCTCACCCGAGGTGAGGCATCCCGGCTCGCCGCTGCTCTACAACAACAATCTGCATGTCATGGACGGCGGCGGCGCCTTCCGCCCACGCTTCGGGATCGAGCGCGAGGAAAAGCTGCCGGACGGCACGACGCGGAAGGTGAGCCTGCTCGCCGACAAATCCTTCTCCAAGGGCTCGGAGATCGAGGACGGCTATCCCGAGTTCACGCTGGCGAGCCTGAAGAAGCTCGGTTGGGACACGGATCTGACCGAAGCCGAAATGGCGACGATCCAGAGGGTCAACCCGGCCAATCCAGATGCGGTATCCTGGGCGCTCGACCTCTCCGGCGGCATCCAGCGCGTCGCGCTGAAGCACGGCTGCGTGCCCTTCGGCAACGGCAAGGCGCGCATGAATGCGTTCGGCTTGCCGGACCCGATCCCGGTCCATCGCGAGCCGATCTACACGCCGCGCGTCGACCTCGTCGAGAAATATCCGACGTTGCCCGATGCCAAGCAGTTCCGCCTGCCCAATATCGGCTTCTCCGTGCAGAAGGCGGCGGTGGAGAAGGGGATCGCAAAGCAATTCCCGCTGATCCTCTCCTCGGGACGCCTCGTCGAATACGAAGGCGGCGGCGAGGAGACCCGCACCAATCCATGGCTCGCCGAATTGCAGCAGGACATGTTCATCGAGATCAGCCCGGCTGATGCCGCCGATCGCGGCATCAAGGACGGCGGCTGGGTCTGGGTGAGCGGCGCCGAAAACAATTCGCGCGCCAGGATGAAGGCGCTGGTGACCGAACGCGTCGGCAAGGGCGTCGCCTGGATGCCGTTCCATTTCGGCGGCTGGCTCGGCGGCGCCGACCTGCGCAAGAACTATCCCGCCGGCACCGATCCGATCGTGCTGGGCGAGAGCGCCAACACGATCACGAGCTACGGTTACGATCCTGCAACGGGCATGCAGGAGCCGAAGGTCACGCTTTGTCAGATCGTCGCAGCCTGAGAGGAGCACGCACATGGCTCGGATGAAATTTCTCTGCGACGCTGATCGCTGCATCGAGTGCAACGCCTGCGTCACCGCCTGCAAGAACGAGCACGAGGTGCCGTGGGGCATCAACCGGCGCCGCGTCGTCACCATCAACGACGGCAAGCCGGGCGAGCGATCGATCTCGATGGCCTGCATGCACTGCACGGACGCGCCCTGTGCGGCCGTGTGCCCGGTCAACTGCTTCTACACCACCGCCGACGGCGTCGTGCTGCACTCCAAGGATCTCTGCATCGGCTGCGGCTATTGCTTCTACGCCTGCCCGTTCGGCGCTCCCCAATATCCGAAGGTCGGCAACTTCGGCTCTCGCGGCAAGATGGACAAGTGCACCTATTGCGCCGGCGGTCCGGAGGCCGACGGCAGCAAGGAGGAATACGAGAAATACGGCGCGAACCGGCTGGCCGAAGGCAAGCTGCCGCTCTGTGCCGAAATGTGCTCGACCAAGTCGTTGCTCGCAGGCGACGGCGAGATCATTGCGCAGATCTACAAGGAGCGCGTCATGAAGCGCGGCTATGGCTCGGGCGCCTGGGGCTGGAAGACCGCATATCGCGAGACGATCGAGTCCTGACATGGGCAGTCGAAGGGCGCGCAATACCGGGGAGGACGTCATGGCGTCGTTTGGAAGGTTCGTTCGTCTGGCGTTGGGCGCCTGGGCGCTGCTTCTCTTGGTCATCGCGGTGCCCGCGGGCGCACAACAGGTCAATCCGACCGCAAGCGCGGTCAAGGAGCAGCAGCTTCTGCAGGAGCTCAACCGGATTCAGGGACGCGTCAGCATTCCCGATCAGCGATCCGGCGTTCTCGAGCAGCCGCAGGGACGGGAGTGGCGCGAGTTCCGCAATGTGACGCTGCCCTGGATCGGCGGCGTTGCCATCCTCGGCATGATCGCGGCCATCGTGATCTTCTATCTCACCGTCGGCATGGTGCGTCTCGAGGCCGGCCGGTCGGGCCGCACCATCGTGCGCTTCAACGCGTTCGAGCGGTTCGTGCACTGGCTGACGGCAACCTGCTTCATCGTCCTGGCGATTTCGGGGCTCAACATCACGTTTGGCCGGCCGTTGCTGCTGCCGCTGATCGGCTTCGAGGCTTTCTCGGAATGGTCGCAATGGGCGAAGTTCGCCCACAATTATCTCAGCTTCCCGTTCACTCTCGGTGTCATCGTGATTTTCCTGATGTGGATCGGTGGCAATATCCCGAACAAGGTGGATATCGAATGGGCGAAGCGCGGCGGCGGCCTGATCGGGCATGACCATCCGCCGGCCTATCGCTTCAACGGCGGCCAGAAGATGATCTATTGGATCGTCGTGATCGGCGGCGGGCTGGTCGCGACGAGTGGCTATGCGCTGATGTTCCCGTTCTACGGGACGGGAATCGAGGGCATGCAGATGGCCCAGATCGTCCACTCGATCGTGGCGGTCCTGTTCGTCGCGGCGATGATCGCGCACATCTATATCGGCACCATCGGGATGGAAGGTGCGTTCGAGGCCATGGGCTCGGGCGAGGTCGACGTCAACTGGGCGCGCGAGCACCACAGGCTCTGGCTCGACGAGCAGAACGCGCGAACGGGACCGAACGACGGACAACCGCGGCCCGCAACCGCGGCGGCGGAATAGGGCGCGCAGCCTGAAACCGGGCAGCCGGCTATGGGGCCGGCGCTTTGCCAAACAAGACGGAGCGGTCCTGGATGTCCTGTTCGGGGAGCCGGGCCGCTTGACCTCTCTGCATGTCTTGAATGGAGGCCATGCCGCTCTGAGCGGAGCCGAACAGGGCGTGCGATTTGAGCATGGTGCTGGCCGCTCCGGCCAGAACCAGGGCTGCAATGAGCGAGAGCATGACGCGTTTCATGCGCATCTCCGTCTGCCATTTCCACCCGGCATGACCATTACATCCAGATTGTCCTTTTCGATGTGAGCCACTTCACAGCGATCGGTTCCATGTTCGTTGAGGCACGCAACGTGCTCCGCGCAGTACATGAGGATTCGAGCTTGCGATGCAGACGAAAACCAAATCGAAGTTCACCGCAGGCGAGCGCCGAATGCCGGACTTGAGCTCAGCCGCAGAATAGGTCGGTCGAGCCTAAGGGAATCCGTCCTTGACGATCGCGCTCTCTATTCTCTCTGCCGAATTTCAACAGCGCTGATTTGGAATCTTTCAAGGAAGAACTTTGGAATCTTTCCAGGCCGCAACTCGGCGACATCGCAGATGATCGAGACATTCTAAATCGCCATGCACGCATTTGCGTTGCCGTCGCGAGAGCGTCTTTCTAAAGAGGCGATGCAGATTGCTGGCAATCGGATGGGCTGACAAGACAAAGGCCATCAATGCGAAGTGCGAGCCTGCAAAGGAATTGAGAGACGGGCCATGGGGTCGAAACTCGGATGCGAAGAGTGAATCTCCGATCCGTGATCGCCGCTGGCTGCGCGTGATCCGCTTCACGGCGAACCACGTGCTATTGATAAAGGACTTTCTTGAAATGCGACGTACGGGTGGGGTCGGTACGGTAGCTCGCTTTGCTGCGGCGCTGCTGGGTGGTGTGGCGTTGCTCGCGTGGTTCGAATCGCCTGCTCGGTCCCAAACGCCGCAAGGCGGCACCTCGCTTCCACCCGTGACCGTCGATGCGCCGGCGCAACAATCGGCGCGCCGTGCGCCAACAAGGCGAAACGACGCCCGGGTTCGATCGACGCCGCGGCGCGCGCCGCAGGCCCCAGCCGTCGCTGTGCAATCGCAACCGAGTGTCGTCCCCGAATACGTCGGCGGCCAGGTCGCTCAAGGTGCGCGGCTGGGACTGCTCGGAAATACCGGCACGATGAAATCGCCGTTCAACGTGACGAGTTACACGGACAAGTTCATTCGGGATCAGCAGGCGGCAACGGGCGCGGATGCCTTGATCCTCGATCCGTCGGTCCGAAGCTCGCACCCGACGGGCGGCGTGGTGGACTCCTTCAACATTCGTGGATTTCCGATCAACGAAGGCAACAACGGTGAATTCGCCTTCGAGGGTCTTTACGGAATCGCGCCGACATATCGCATCTTCACAGACTACGTCGAGCGCATCGAGGTGCTCAAAGGTCCCTCAGCCGCGCTCTCCGGCATGGCGCCCAATGGCGGCGTTGGCGGCGTCATCAACGTCGTGCCCAAACGCGCGGAAGAGGATCTGACCCGCCTGACCGCAAGCTACGGCTCGACTGCACGTTTCGGCGGGCACTGGGATGTTGCGCGGCGCTACGGCGACAGCAAGCAATGGGGCGTGCGCGCCAGCGGCAGCGTCCGCGACGGCGACACGCCCATCGATCGCCAATCCGAGACGACCGGTGTCGGATCGCTGGCTCTCGACTATCGGGGCGAACGGTTCAGATCCTGGCTCTATCTGATCGCGCAGACCGATCGGTTCGATGCGCCGTCACGTCCCTTTCTGATGGCCCCCGGCCTGCAGGTGCCGAAGGCGCCGGACGGCCGGCTGAACGTGACGCAGCCCTGGGAATGGTCGCGCATCACCGACCAATCCGCCTTGCTGCGGACCGAGTACGATGTCAGCGATCAGGTCACGCTGTTTGCGGATGTCGGCGGGTCCCGGACCAATGTCGAGCGGTTCTTCGGCCTTCCGACGATCGTCAACACGAACGGCGACACGACGTCCACGCCGCAGTTCTTCGGCCTCAGCATCGATCGAACCACCTATGATGGCGGCGTCCGCGCCCGGTTCGATACCGGCTTCGTCCATCACGCCGTCGCCTTCCAGGCCTCGGTCTATCATGACGCTCTGTACCGGCGGCTGACCAATGGCAGCCTGGTCACCTCGAACATCTACAATCCGACCATTGCGCCAACTCAATTTGCGAACGAGATCAGCGACCGCCCCCGGCTCTCGGATAGCCAGCTCACGGGGCTCTCGATTGCCGACACCTTGTCCGTGCTCGATGAGCGGGTGCTGTTGACTTTGGGTGTCCGGCGGCAGGGCATCGAGGCGAACAACTACCTGTCCAATGTCGGGACGCTGACGTCGTCCTATGACAAGAGCGCGGTCACTCCGGTGGTCGGCCTCGTCGTCCGCCCCGTGGAGAACGTCTCGCTGTACGCGAACTATGTCGAAGGCCTCGCGCGAGGCGACGTGGCGCCCCAGACCGCATCCAATTTCGGCGAGGTCCTGCAGCCCTACGTCGCCAAGCAGTACGAAGCCGGCATCAAGGTGGATTTCGGCCGGATCGCGACCACCTTCAGCGCCTTCGAGATATCGAAAGCGAGCGGCGAGCTGTCCGCCGGGCGCTTCGCGGCGACCGCCGAACAGCAAGTCCGCGGGCTCGAGTTCAACGTCTACGGCGAGCTCGTGCCGGATGTTCGCGTCCTCGGAGGCGTTTCGCTGCTGGACGGCACGCTGACGAAAACTGCCGTCGCGGCGAATGTGGGTCACACGCCGATCGGCGTTCCGAACATTCAGGCCAATATCGGCGTGGAGTGGGACCTGCCGTGGATGAGAGAGCTCACGTTGAACGGGGCCGTCATCTACACCGGCAGGCAGTTCGTCGACACCGCGAACAAGCAGCCGATCCCGGAGTGGACGCGGCTCGATCTCGGCGCCCGCTACACCACCGCGATCAACGGCAGGAAGACGGTCTTCCGCGCAAACATCCAGAACGTGACCGGCGAGAGTTACTGGTCCAGCGTGGCCTCGTTCGGAACGTTCTTCCTGGGAGCGCCACGCACATATCTGCTGTCGATGACCGTGGACATGTGAAACGCCTCCGGCCGCTGGTGAAGACGCGGCCGTGAGAGTCGTCGGCAGCGCGTCCGCAGACCGGTCAACCTGGTCGGCAAAGTGGATACCTGCTTGCCAATCGGAGCCTCTCATCCCGTACCGGCGCGGCACCGCGCCGGATCGAAACTCTCTGTTGAATCAATGAGGTGGCTTTCCTTTCCGTGTGCCTTTCGACCGGTGGGCCGAAAGTGGCGCGGCTCTTGCTCTTGCCAGTATGAGGGTTCTTGATAAACGTCATACTGCGGGATGGGGCGGATGGAGCAAGCGGTGAGGCGGACTTTGCGGGCGATCGAATCCGGCGCGCTGGTGCTGTTCGGCGGGCTCGTCGCCGCCAACATCGCAGCATGGGCCTGGGCCTTCGCCCTGTTCGGCGACCGGCCGACGGTGTTGGCGACTGCGCTGCTGGCCTGGGTGTTCGGTCTGCGCCACGCCGTCGATGCCGATCACATCGCCGCCATCGACAATGTCGTGCGCAAGCTGATGCAGACAGGTGGCGCGCCGCAGAGCGCCGGCCTCTATTTTGCGCTCGGCCATTCCACAATTGTCGTGGTCGCCACCATATTGCTTGCGCTCGGCGTGGTGAGCCTTGGCGGCGACAGCCTGCTCAGGGAGATCGGCGGCCTGATCGGCACATCGGTGTCGGCGCTGTTCCTGCTCGTGATCGCGGCCATCAATCTTGTCATCTTCGCCGGCCTGTGGCGGACGTTTCGCGCTGCACGGGAGCAGGGTGTTCACGACGCCGAAGGGCTCGAGAGGCTGCTCGCCAATCGCGGCGTCATCGCGCGACTGCTCGGGCCGCTGTTCCGCCTGGTCACAAGACCCTGGCACATGTATCCGCTCGGATTCCTGTTCGGGCTCGGCTTCGACACGGCGACCGAGATCGGCCTGCTCAGCATCTCCGCGACCGAAGCCGCGCGCGGCGCTTCGGTCGCGAACATCCTGGTTTTCCCTGCGCTGTTCGCGTCCGGCATGGCGCTGGTCGACACTGCCGACTCCGCGCTGATGGTGAGCGCCTATCGATGGGCGTTCGTCGATCCCCTGCGGAAGCTCTGGTATAACCTCACGATCACCGGCGCCTCCGTGGCGGTCGCGCTGCTCATCGGCGGCATCGAGGCGCTCGGCCTGGCCGCCGACCGGCTCGGCCTGTCGGGGACTGTGTGGACGCTGGTCGACGGCCTCAACGAGTCGCTCGCCAATGTCGGCTTCGCCGTGATCGCGCTGTTTGCGATCGCCTGGCTTGTCTCGGTCGTGCTCTATCGTCGCTTCTTCGAGAGCGGCCCGCAGCAGGGCGCAACGAAAGCTCTGGAATGCGCCGATGCGACCGAAGCGGCGTGAGCCGGGTCGTGGCTGCGCGCTGACGGCACTCTCGGCCCTGGTGCTGCTCGCCGACGACGGCCGCGCCTCGGCGCAGAGCAGTCCTGCCTCACGCGAACTGCCGCCCATCGAGATCGCTGGCGGCGAAACGCCGGCGCGAAAGAAGCCGGTTGCAGCGCGCCGCGCCGGCAAGCCGCCCGCGGCCGGCCACCGCATCCTTGTGTATCCAGCGGCGGCGCAGGCCTCGGATGTCCGCAGCGCTGCCTCGGGTGCAAAGAGCGAGCCCAGCATGGCCAGCGAGATCACCATCCCGGGCGAAGAGCTCAACGCCCGCCCTTTCACGCGGCCGGGGGAAGCGCTCGAAGCGGTGCCGGGTCTCATCGTGACGCAGCATTCCGGTGAGGGCAAAGCCAACCAGTATTTCCTGCGCGGCTACAATCTCGACCATGGGACCGACCTCGCCATCAGCGTCGACGGCGTCCCCGTCAACATGCGCACCCACGCGCACGGCCAGGGCTATGCCGATCTCAACTGGCTGATCCCGGAAACCATCGCGGCGGTGGACGTGCGCAAGGGTCCTTACTTCGCCGACGAAGGCGATTTCGCCTCGGCCGGCAGCGTCCATATCGGCCTGATCGACCGCACCAAGGGACTGGCGCAGGTCACCGTCGGCAGCTTCGGCTACCGCCGCCTGCTCGGCATGGACTCCGCCAAGGTCGGCGATGGCGCGTTGCTCGTGGCCGGCGAGATCGGCACCTACAACGGTCCGTGGGACAATCCGGACAATGTGCGAAAGCTCAACGGTCTCGTGCGCTACAGCCAGGGCACCGCCACCGATGGCGTGTCCGTCACCGGCATGGCCTACACGAACGCATGGAATTCGACCGATCAGGTGCCGCAGCGCGCGATCAGAGCTGGCTTGCTCGACCGGTTCGGTTCGGAAGACCCGAGCGACGGCGGCAACGCCAACCGTTTTGCATTGTCGGGCCGCATTGCGCAAACCGACGAGGTCGGCTCGTGGCGCGCCAACGCCTATGTGGTGAAGAGCCAGCTCGATCTCTTCAACAACTTCACCTGCTTCCTCAGCGATCCCGTGCTCGGCGACCAGTTTCACCAGCACGACGATCGCCTGATGGCCGGCGCCAATGTCTCGCGCACGCTCAACAGTTCGTTTGCCGGCCTGCCGATGCAGACCGTTGTCGGCCTGCAATCGCGCTATGACGCGATCGACCTCGCGCTTACCAACACCTTCCAGCGCGGCTTCCTCTCCAACGTCCGCAGCGACAAGGCCGGCGAGGGCAGCGTCGGCCTCTATGCCGAGAACACAGTGCGCTGGACCGACTGGCTCAGAACGACGGTGGGCTGGCGCGGCGACTATTATGCAGCCGACGTCACGTCGCGGTTCAATGCCAACAATTCCGGCCGCGCCGACGCCGCGCTCGGCAGCCCGAAATTCAGGATGGTGCTCGGTCCGTTCAGCCAAACCGAGTTCTTCCTCGGCGCCGGCTACGGCATGCACTCCAACGACGCCCGCGGCGCGACCACGACCGAGGACCCCAGCGATCCCGCGACCAAGCTCACGCCGTCGCCGCTCCTGGTGCGGACCAAGGGTGCGGAGGTCGGCGTGCGCAGCAGGGTCGTTCCCGGCCTGGATACTTCGCTCAGCGTCTTCATCCTCGATCAGGATTCCGAGATCCTGTTCGCAGGCGATGCCGGCGACACGTCGGCGACCCGCGCCAGCCGCCGCTATGGCTTTGAATGGACCAACCACTATCGGCCGAGATCGTGGATCGACATCGATGCCGATCTCGCCATGACCCATGCGCGCTTCCGCGGCTACGACAGCGAGCAGGCCGAGGTCTATGCCTCGCTCGCCGGCTATCCCGAGGCGCAGATCGGCAACGCACCCGGCAATTACATTCCGAACGCGCCGGCGATGGTGGCGTCAGCCGGCGTCACGCTGGGCGAGAAGACCGGCTGGTTCGGAACCTTGCGCTGGCGCTATCTGGCGTCGAGCCCGCTGACGGAGGACAACGCGTTCCGCTCCTCGGCGACCAGCATCTTCAACGGCCGTCTCGGCTATCGCATCGACAACGGCTGGCGTCTCCAGCTTGACGTGCTCAACCTCTTCAACACCAAGGCGAACCAGATCACCTATGCCTATGGCTCGCTGCTCAAGACCGATACGCTCTACAACCTCTGCACATCAGGCACCGCGCCGACTTCAGTCTGTCAGAACGGCGTGATGGACTATGTGCTGCACCCCGTGGAGCCGTTGACGTTCCGGGTTACCATCGCCGGGGCGTTCTAGGTTTGCTCGGGTCGCGGCTGTTTCTGCCATCCGGGATTGCTGGAACATGGGTGTGTTGTGGTAGTGAACGGCCAGATGGCGGCACGTCGCGGCCTGAGAGTGCAGCAGGGGACCGTCGATGAACCGTGACCTCGATCTCGCCGAGTTTGAATTGCATCCGCAGCGCGGTGCGGTGCTGGCCGAGGTGCATGCTCGCCCTTTCACCCGGCTGACGGCACCGGTCACTGTGCTCCGCTTTGCCTTTCTCGGCCAGGGCGAAGTTGCGGCGGCGGACCGGCAGGAGTTCGTGGCATTCTGCATCTCGCACGGGCAGGCGCCGCCGGAGGCCGGGACCAAGCATCACCAGGTGACGATCGATGCCACCCAGCTGCGCTGGGAGCAGCATTCGGAGTTCAGCACCTTCACCTGGATCCTGGGCGGCTCCGAGACGCCCGCTCGCCGGTTCGGCGAGATCGGGGAAGAGCCCGCGGCGCTGATCCGGTCGCTGCGGCAGTCCGGCCAATTGCTGGTGGCGGTCAAGCTCGAGGTCGAGCAGACCTCGGCGGCCCTGGAGCGTGCGCAGCAGCTGTTCGAAAGAGGCAGCCTCGCCGTCGCCGCGGTCCGCAGCGGACCCGCGGTCGTCGCATCCGACTTTCGCACCGACGATCAAGGCTTCGTCCGTATCCTCGTCTGCAACGACGGCTTGTCGCCGGGTCGGCTCGGCGCCCTCGTGCAGCGCGTGCTTGAGATCGAGACCTATCGTACGCTGGCGCTGCTTGGTCTGCCCGCTGCACTCGAGCTTGCGCCCTCCGTCGATCATATCGGCCGGCGGCTCGTCGAGGTGCTCGAGGAGATGCAACGCGCCGAAGGCCTCAAGCTCAACAACCATCTCTTGACCGAACTGACCGCATTGGCGGCTTCGCTCGAAAAGGGCGCGGCCGGCAGCCTGTTTCGGTTCGGCGCCAGTCGGGCCTACAACGAGATCGTGCAGGCTCGCCTTGCCGTGATCGAAGGCGGCGAGATCGCGGGCTATCCGACCTGGTCCTCCTTCCTCGCCCGTCGGATGGCACCCGCCATGCGCACCTGTGCGACGATGGAGGACCGGCAGGCCGACCTGTCGATCAAGCTCGCGCGCGCGGCCGATCTGTTGCGGACACGCGTCGACGTCGAGCTCGAGGAGCAGAACCGCGATCTGCTGCGCTCGATGAACGACCGCACCCGGTTGCAATTGAGGCTGCAGAGCACGGTCGAAGGCTTGTCGGTGGCGGCCATCGGCTACTACGTCGTCAGCCTGTTCGGCTATCTCGCCAAGGGCGCCCATGACGGCGGCCTGCATGTCGAGCCTTCGCTGGCAACCGCGATCTTCGTGCCGATCGCCGTGGCGGCGATCTGGATCGTCACCCGCAATATCCGCAGGCGGCACTTGAAGCATGACGAAATATCCGGCGCCCACGACTGAGGCGCAAACGAGCCCCTTGCGCTTCGTCGACGAGCGGTTGAAGCTGGGGTGAGCTGGAGACATCAGATGAGCCGATCCGATGCGATGACCAACGTGCTCTGGCTGCAGGGCGCCAGTTGCGGCGGCTGCACCATGTCGATCCTCGAAAGCGGCGCCTCGGGCTGGTTCGACGAGCTCCGGCAGTTCGGCGTCAATCTGCTGTGGCATCCATCCGTCAGCGAGGAGACCGGCGAGGAGGCGGTCGACATCCTGCAGTCCGTGCTCGAGGGCAGGGTGCGGCTCGACCTTCTCCTGCTGGAAGGGTCCGTCGCCCGCGGACCGAACGACACCGGCCGCTTCAACATGCTCGCGGGCACCAACCGTTCCATCTACCGCTGGATGTTGGATCTCGCGCCGCACGCCGGCTATGTGATCGCGGTCGGAAGCTGCGCGGCGTATGGTGGCGTGCCGGCCGCAGGATCGAATCCGACCGATGCCGTCGGCCTGCAGTTCGAGGGAACCGATGGCGGCGGCGCGCTGGGGGCGGCGTTCCGCTCGCGGCTCGGCCTTCCCGTCATCAATGTCGCGGGCTGTGCGCCGCATCCGGGCTGGATGATGGAAACCATTCTGGCACTGACCGCCAGGGATATCGCAGCGAGCGATCTCGACGGATACGGGCGGCCGAAATTCGTCGCCAATCATCTGGCCCATCATGGCTGCTCTCGCAACGAGTTCTACGAGTTCAAGGCAAGTGCCGAGAGCATGTCGGAACGCGGCTGCCTGATGGAGCATCTCGGCTGCAAGGCGACGCAAGCGGTGGGCGATTGCAACCAGCGCTCCTGGAACGGCGGCGGCTCCTGCACCAAGGGCGGTTATGCCTGCATCGCCTGCACGTCCCCGGGATTCGAGGGGGCTCAGAACTTCCTGGCGACGGCGAAGCTTGCAGGCATTCCGGTCGGCTTGCCGACCGACATGCCGAAGGCCTGGTTCGTTGCGCTCGCCGCGCTGTCGAAATCCGCGACGCCGCGGCGCGTGCGGCTCAACGCAACCGCCGATCATGTCGTCGTGCCGCCGGGCCGCACGACCACCAAGACCAAGCCATGACCCGGATCACGATCGGGCCGTTCAACCGCGTCGAGGGCGATCTCGAAGTCCGTCTCGACGTCGAGAGCGGCCGCGTCATGCGTGCCGAGGTGACGGCGCCGCTCTACCGCGGGTTCGAGCAGATCCTGGAGGGCCGTCCCCCGCTCGACGCGCTGGCGCTGGCGCCGCGGATCTGCGGCATCTGCTCGGTGTCGCAATCGGTTGCCGCAGCCGCGGCCCTGCGCGAGGCCATGGCCATCGAGGCTGCGCCCAATGGACTGCTCGCCACCAACATCGCGCATGCCGCGGAGAACGCGGCCGACCACCTCACCCATTTCTACATCTTCTTCATGCCGGACTTCGCCCGCGAGGCCTATGCCGGCCATGGCTGGCACGCGGCCACGCGCGAGCGCTTTGCCGCGACCCGCGGCAGCGCGGCCCGCGACGCCCTGCCGGCGCGGGCGCGGCTGCTCGAGACCATGGGCATCATCGCCGGAAAATGGCCGCACAGCCTCGCGTTCCAGCCCGGCGGCACGACACGCGCGATCGATCTCGGCGAGCGCGTCCGGCTGCTGTCGATCACGACGGCGTTCCGGAGCTTCCTCGAGCGTATCGTCTTTGCCGATTCGCTGGAGAATGTGCTGACGATTGCCAGCGCCGACGAGCTCGATCGCTGGCGTGACGGCCGTGGCGGCGACTTCGCCCATTTCCTGCGGCTTGCGGACGGCCTCGCGCTGAGCGTGCTCGGCAGGGGCACGGGCCTGATGATGAGCTACGGCGCCTATCATGGCAGCGACGGCGAGCTGTTTCCGCGCGGCCTGTTCGGCCCGCGCGCCGCGATCGAGCCGCTGCCGTTGACGCAGATCACGGAGGATGTCTCGCATGCCTGGATGCGGGAGTCCTCCGTCGATCCCGCCCATAGCAGCACGGTCCCGGATCCCGACAAGCCGGCCGCCTATAGCTGGTGCAAGGCCCCGCGGCTGTCCGGTCAGCCGATCGAGGTCGGCGCCATCGCGCGCCAGACCGTGGCAGGGCAGGCGCTGATTGCGGATCTCGTATCGGTCAGCGGGACCAATGTACGCAACCGCGTGATCGCGCGGCTGATCGAAACCGCGCGCATCGCGCTTGCCATGGAGCAGTGGACGCGCGCGCTCCGTCTGTCGGAACCGTTCTGCCACAATTCCCGCGACATCCCCAACGGAAGCTATGTCGGACTGGTCGAGGCCGCGCGCGGCAGTCTCGGGCACTGGATGGCGGTACGGGACGGCAGGATCGAACGCTACCAGATCATCGCACCGACGACCTGGAATTTTTCACCCCGCGATTCCTTTGACGTTGGCGGGCCGCTGGAGCAGGCGCTGGTCGGCACCGATGTCGGCGATGCCGGCGCGCGCGCGGTTGCGATCCAGCACATCGTGCGTTCGTTCGATCCCTGCATGGTGTGCACCGCGCACTGACCGGAAACTTCGTTGCCGAGTGCAAATCGAGTTGTTTCCGCTTCTCGGCCTTTGGCGTGCCCGCCCGCTCTCCATCAGGGCAATTCAAACAGGTAACGTTTTGGAATCTCTCTACATTTGAATCGCTCCAACGTGTTGGCCTGCTTCTTGCTGTCCTTGGCGTCATCGAAAAGTCAAAGCCGACGGTGGGAGGATTCATGGGCACGGCGACGGAAACGTTTTACAGCGTGATCAGGCGGCAAGGCATCACGCGTCGGAGCTTTCACAAGTTCTGCAGCCTGACGGCGACGAGCCTCGGGCTCGGGCCGCTGGCGGCGAGCCGCATCGCGAACGCGCTCGAAACCAAGCCGCGCGTACCCGTCATCTGGATGCACGGGCTCGAATGCACCTGCTGCTCGGAGAGTTTCATCCGGTCCGCCCACCCGCTGGTGAAGGATGCGGTACTGTCGATGATCTCGCTCGACTACGACGATACCATTATGGCGGCGGCGGGCCACCAGGCGGAAGCCATTCTCGATGAGACCCGCGCCAAGCACAAAGGCCAGTACATCCTTGCGGTGGAAGGCAATCCGCCGCTGAACGAAGGCGGCATGTTCTGCATCGACGGCGGCAAGCCGTTCGTGGAGAAGCTGAAGTTGATGGCCGAGGACGCGATGGCAATCATCGCCTGGGGCGCCTGCGCGTCCTGGGGCTGCGTGCAGGCGGCAAAGCCGAATCCCACGCAAGCGACGCCGATCGACAAGGTGATCACCAACAAGCCGATCATCAAGGTGCCGGGATGCCCTCCGATCGCCGAGGTGATGACCGGCGTCGTCACCTTCATCACCACATTCGGCAAATTGCCCGAGCTCGACCGCCAGGGCCGGCCGAAGATGTTCTACTCGCAGCGCATTCACGACAAATGCTACCGCCGCCCGCATTTCGATGCTGGCCAGTTCGTCGAGGAATGGGACGACGAGGCCGCGCGCAAGGGCTACTGCCTCTACAAGATGGGCTGCAAGGGCCCGACCACCTACAACGCCTGCTCGACCGTGCGCTGGAACGGCGGCGTCTCGTTCCCGATCCAGTCCGGTCACGGCTGCATCGGCTGCTCGGAGGACGGCTTCTGGGACAAGGGCTCGTTCTACGACCGTCTCACCACCATCAAGCAGTTCGGCATCGAGAAGAACGCCGATCAGATCGGCATGGTGGCAGCCGGCGCCGTCGGTGCCGCGGTGGCCGCGCATGCGGCAGTGACGGCGGTGAAGCGGCTCGCGTCGAAGCGCGAAGACGTCGACCACAACAGCTGAGCAAAGAGACAGATTAGGGTAGGGCAATTATGGGCATCCAGACTCCCAACGGCTTCAATCTCGACAATTCCGGCAAGCGCATCGTCGTCGATCCCGTGACCCGTATCGAAGGTCACATGCGGGTCGAGGTCAACGTCGACGCCGACAACGTCATCCGCAACGCGGTCTCGACCGGCACGATGTGGCGCGGCATCGAGGTGATCCTGAAGAACCGCGACCCGCGCGACGCCTGGGCGTTCACCGAGCGGATCTGCGGCGTCTGCACCGGCACGCACGCGCTGACATCGGTGCGCGCGGTGGAGAACGCGCTCGGAATCACCATTCCGGAGAACGCCAATTCGATCCGCAACCTGATGCAGCTCGCCCTGCAGGTGCACGACCACATCGTTCATTTCTATCACCTTCACGCGCTGGACTGGGTCGATGTCGTGTCCGCGCTCTCGGCCGACCCGCGCGCGACCTCGACGTTGGCGCAGTCCATTTCGAACTGGCCGCTGTCCTCGCCCGGCTACTTCAAGGATCTGCAGACCCGGTTGAAGAAGTTCGTCGAGTCCGGGCAATTGGGACCGTTCAAGAACGGCTACTGGGGAAGCAAGGCCTACAGGCTGCCGCCCGAGGCCAACCTGATGGCGGTGGCGCACTACCTGGAGGCGCTCGATTTCCAGAAGGAGATCGTCAAGATCCACACCGTTTTCGGCGGCAAGAATCCGCACCCGAACTGGCTCGTTGGTGGTGTGCCCTGTCCGATCAACGTCGACGGCACCGGCGCCGTCGGCGCCATCAACATGGAACGGTTGAACCTGATCTCCTCGATCATCGATCGCCTGATCGAGTTCAACGAAATGGTCTATCTTCCCGACGTGGCGGCGATCGGCTCGTTCTACAAGGACTGGCTGTATGGCGGCGGCCTTTCGGGCAAGAGCGTGCTCAGCTATGGCGACGTGCCCGAGCATGCCAACGACTATTCCGCCAAGAGCCTGAAGCTGCCGCGCGGTGCCATCATCAACGGCAATCTGTCGGAGGTGTTTCCGGTCGATCTCGCCAATCCGGACGAGATCCAGGAGTTCGTGGTGCACTCCTGGTACAAATATCCTGATGAGACCAAGGGCCTGCATCCCTGGGACGGCGTCACCGAGCCGAACTACGTGCTGGGCGCCAATGCCAAGGGCACCAAGACCGCGATCGAGCAGCTCGACGAGGCCGGCAAATATTCGTGGATCAAGGCGCCGCGCTGGAAGGGGCACGCCATGGAGGTCGGTCCCCTGGCGCGCTGGATCGTCGGTTACGCGCAGAACAAGGCCGAGTTCAAGGATCCCGTCGACAAGTTCCTGAAGGATCTGAACCTGCCGACGTCGGCGCTGTTTTCGACGCTCGGCCGCACCGCGGCCCGCGCGCTCGAATCAGTCTGGGCCGGCCGCCAGATGCGCTACTTCCAGGACAAGCTCGTCGCCAACATCAAGGCCGGCGACTCTTCGACCGCCAATGTCGACAAATGGAAGCCGGAGAGCTGGCCCAAGGAGGCCAAGGGCGTCGGTTTCACCGAGGCGCCGCGCGGCGCGCTCGCGCACTGGATCAAGATCAAGGACACCAAGATCGACAATTACCAGTGCGTGGTGCCGACCACCTGGAACGGCTCGCCGCGCGATCCCAAGGGCAACATCGGCGCCTTCGAGGCGTCGTTGATGAACACGCCGATGGTCAATCCGGAGCAGCCCCTGGAGATCCTGCGCACGATCCACTCCTTCGATCCGTGCCTTGCCTGTTCGACTCACGTCATGAGCCCGGACGGCCAGGAGCTCGCCAAGGTCAAGGTCAGGTAGGAGGAAGCCATGATGGACGCCATTGCTCCCGGCTCGGACGCAAGGCCGGACCTCGCGGCGCTCGCAGCCGATGCTTCCGGAGAACGGGCGGTGGGTCGACCCACCGTCTATGTCTACGAAGCGCCGGTGCGGATCTGCCACTGGGTGAACGCGTTCTCGATTCTCGTGCTGATGGTGACCGGTTACTTGATTGGAGCGCCGCTGCCGACGGTCGCAGGCGAGGCGTCCGACAACTTCGTGATGGGCTACATCCGCTTCGCCCATTTCGCCGCCGGACAAGTGCTCGCGGTGTTCTTCCTGACGCGTATCCTGTGGGCCTTCGTCGGCAATCACCACTCCCGGCAGATCTTCTACATTCCGGTTCATCGCAAGCAGTTCTGGAAGGAAGTGCTGCATGAGATCCGCTGGTATGCGTTTCTCGAGCGGGAGCCGAAGATGTATGTCGGCCACAACCCGTTGGCGCAAACCGCGATGTTCACGGGGTTCACGCTGTTCGTGGCCTTCATGATCGTCACCGGCTTTGCGCTCTATTCGGAAGGCACGGGGATCGACAGCTGGCAGCACAAGCTGTTCGGCTGGGTGTTCGCGATCTGGCCGAACAGCCAGGACGTTCACACCTGGCACCATCTGGGCATGTGGGCGCTGGTCGTGTTCGTGATGGTGCACATCTACGCGGCGATCCGCGAAGACATCATGTCGCGCCAGAGCATCATCTCCTCGATGGTCTCCGGCGAGCGGCAATTCCGCGATTGAAAACGGGAACCTGGCCGATGCCGACATCTTCGCAACGCGACCGCATCCTGGTGCTCGGCATCGGCAACATCCTGTGGGCAGACGAAGGCTTCGGCGTGCGCACGGTGGAGGAGTTTCACCGTCGCTACGCCGTGCCTGACAACGTCACCATCCTCGACGGCGGTACCCAGGGTCTCTACCTCGTGAACTATCTGGAAGAGGCCGAGCGCCTGATCGTGTTCGACGCCATCGATTATGGACTCGCGCCCGGCGAATTGAAGCTGGTGCGCGACGACGAGGTGCCGCGCTTCACCGGCGCCAAGAAAATGAGCCTGCATCAGACCGGTTTCCAGGAGGTGATCAGTGCAGCCGACCTGCTCGGCAGATGCCCGAAGCATCTCGTGCTGATCGGTTGCCAGCCGCTCGATCTCGAAGACTGGGGCGGGCCGCTGACGCCACCGGTGCGCGAGAAGATCGCGCCCGCGATTGATCTCGCCTGCCGGATATTGGCCGAGTGGGGCGTCACGGTGAGCCGCCGCGGCGTGCCGTTGGCGGACACCGAGCGGTTGCTCGCCAATGACATCGACCACGCCAATTACGAGATGCGGCCGGCCTGACCGGCTGGCCTTTTGGAGCAAGCGCGATGTGCCTCGGCCTGCCGATGACGATCGTCGAGACTGACGGAACGTCGGCGCTGTGCGAATTTCGGGGCGGGCAGCGGCGCGTCTCCATGCTGCTGCTCTCCAATCCGCCAGTCGGCGCACATGTGCTCGTCTATATCGATACCGCGATCCGGCTTCTGGATGAGGAAGAGGCGCGCCTGATCGGGGCTGCGATCGACGGGCTTGGCGCCGCGCTCGATGGCGAGGATTGCGACCGCTTCTTCGCCGATTTGATCGACCGCGAGCCGCAACTGCCCGCTCATCTCCGGTCGGAATAAGCAAACCTCCTGCAACTGTGAGCGCCGCGCCCGCCGCCGGATCGGCCCCGCCGGGCCCAGGCACTGGCTGGAAGTGGTCTTTCCATCTGCAAAGACAGATTCCATCCAGATTGGAAAGTATCTTATCGTCGCTGGATGCGTTGTTCCGGGTGTTTAAAAATCAATGATCTAAATCAATGAGATAGGTCTCAAGAATTGCTGGGCTGTCCTGGCATGTGCCTTGCTAATCCTGTCCCGAGCAAAATCATAAGCTTGTCAGGGGAGGTCTGATGGAATTCCAGGTGGCGAAGCAGGATCTGACGCGGCACGGCCTGACCGAGGTCGATGCCGCGACGGTCGATCGTTTTCTTGGCGCGGCCGATGAGGCCGGCGCGGTCGCGGTGCTGCTGTCGGCAGGCGATCCCAACCGTTTCCCTGAGGCGATCGACGTCGCCGTGGTGTTGCCGGAATTGATCGCGGCGTTCAACGGCCGGCTGCGCGGCGCGATCATTGCCCGCGGCGACGAGAGCGCGCTCGGCCAGCGCTTTGGCGTGCGGGTGCAGCCGACGCTGATCCTCGTCGCCAAGGGCGAGACCCTGGGTCTGATCGCCAAGATCCAGGACTGGTCGGTCTATATCGACCGCATCACCAAGCTGATCGACCGACCGCGCGGCCAGACCGCAGCGGTCGCCGTTACCATCGTTCCCCAGCATCGCGCGCAAGGTGTCGAGCTATGAAGGTCGGATTCTGGGATGCGCCCGAAGGCGCCGAGCAACCGGTCAGCGTGTTTCCGATCGGCGAGGAAAGTCTCAATGCATCGAAAGGCAGCCTGACGGCGGCCGGAGCGCTGGCAAAGCTTGCAACGCTCGACAGCGTGGAGCTTGCCGAGCGCTGCCCGAACGCGGTCGCGCTGCTCTCGAAGATCGCGCAAGCGATCGCGGGCCAGAAGGCCGATGCCCCCACCCAATTGTTCCGGCTCGCCAACCTCAACGAGCTCGAGAGCAAGCTCATAGCCGACGTGCTCGGCGAAGGCGAGGTCGGCGGGGTCGTCGCGCTGCCGGACGGATCGCTGGCCCAGATCCAGGAATCGGTCCTGGCGGGAATCTGGCGCGTGCGGCTCGAGACCGACGCTGCTTCCGAATATCTCGAGCTCGGCGCCATCCCGGAGATCGTCAAGCGGGCGGCCGCCGATCTGACGTCCGCCGATTTCGAGATCGGGCCGGTGCCGGAAGGCGCCATGAACGTGCTGCCGGTGCTCGCCGAAATCCGCGAGCGCGCGCTGGCCTGGCGGCCTGGCATGCGCTCGCAGATCATCAACTTCACCCTGCTGCCGATGAGCCCGGTGGACATGAGCTTCCTGCAGGACACGATCCGCAACGGACCGATCCAGCTCGTCTCGCGCGGCTATGGCACCTGCCGGGTGCTGTCGACGGGCATCCGCAATGTCTGGTCGGTGCAGTTCTTCAACGCCATGGACACCATCATTCTCGATACGCTCGAGGTCGGCGGCGTGCCGACCGTGGCGCTGGCCGCGGACGAGGACTTCGAGGATTCCGCCGAGCGGCTGCAGGAAATCATCGAGGCCTATTTCAAATGAGCGCCTTCGAGAACTTCGGCGTGCGCCAGGACGTCACCGAGGCCACGCGGCTGGAATGCGGCATCTGCTGGACCGTCTATGATCCCGTCGACGGCGACGAGGTGGCCCAGATCGCGCCCGGCACGCCATTCGCGGCGCTGCCGGAGGAGTGGCACTGCCCGAACTGCGACGCGCCAAAATCCAAGTTCATGGCGATCGAAGCATGACCGGGGCCGCGCCAGATCCCGCTGCCGCGGACGCCGTCGCGTGGGGCGAGCTTCTGGCCGCAAGCTATCGGGACATCGGCGATCGCGCGATGCGCGATCTGCCGATCTACAACGATGCGCTCGGCGTCGAGGCGGTCGGCTTCCGCCGGTTCAATGGTACGATCGTCGGCATCATGGTCACGCCATGGTTCATGAACGTCGTGATGCCGGCGGGCGCCATGCGAGCGACGTCGGGCACGAGCTTGCGAATTCGTTTTCCCGCAGGCGACATCGAGTTCGCCCTCAGCGAGGTCGGGCAGATCGGGCCGATCGCGAGCTGCTCGCTGTTCTCGCCGATGTTCCAGTTCGCCGACATGGCTGCCGCGCGGGCAACGGCCGAAGCCGCGCTTGCCGAGCTGTTGCTGCCTGATGACAGCGAGGAGGCGGTTCGCCGCCGCGAGCCCGCGACAACCCCGATCGATCGGCGTAACTTCCTGCGCGGTACCTTGGCGGAGCGGCGCGGATGAGCCTGGCGTTCCGCAACGAGATCGATATCACGGTGTGGCTCGCCGGCGGCACCATCGCCGACGTCGCGATCCAGCCGCGCAGCCGGCCGCCGCTGACGCGGTTGTTCGCGGGAAAGCAGGCCTCGTCCCTGCTACCGGTGCTGCCGCGGCTGTTCTCGCTCTGCTCGGTCGCACATCAGGTGGCGTTCCTGTCGGCGGTCGAGGCCGCGCAAGGGCAGCAGGCGACGCAAGCTGCGGCGCGCAGCCGCGTCACGGCGGTCGTCGCCGAGCGGCTGACCGAATTGCTGCGCAGCCTGTTCGTCGGCCGGCTCGCGCTCGACGGTGCCAGCGCTGCCGCCGTGCGCGCCATGATGCAGGCGAGCACGGTCCTCGGCGGCGCCAGCGAAGGCGTGTCGGAAAGCCTGCGGCGTGAGGCCGTGGCCCAGATCAAGGCCGCGCTCGCGGGTTTGGGGATTGCCGGCGAAGGCGGGGCTCTCGCACCAGGCAGCGCGCTCGCTGTCCATGTCGAACGCTGCGACGGTGAGGAATTGTCGCCGCCCTCAGTCGAGCAATCCTTCCTGACGGCGGCCGACGATCTCGACGTCGTTACATGTCTGCTTGCGGACGGGGCCGCCTATTCCGACGCGCCGGAGCTCTGCGGTAAAATTCCGGAAACCGGTGTCTGGGCACGGTGGGCGCGGCGCGGACCGGTCTTGCCGGCGGCGGGCTCGGCCGCGCGACTCCAGGCGCGCATCGCCGAGGTCGCGCGGCTCTGCGCCTGGCTCGAGCGCGGCGACGAGGAGCTCGACGATGGCGTCGTCGCGAGCTATCGGCTCGCTGCGGGCAAGGGGGCCGCGGCGGTCGAATGTGCGCGGGGCCGGCTCTACCACGCCGTCGTGCTCGACGAGGCGAACCGCATCGTCAACTTCGAGTTCCTGGCGCCGACCGAGTGGAATTTCCACGCCCGCGGACCGCTGGTCCGGAGCCTCAAGGGAGCGGTGCTGACCCCCGGCCGGCGCGGCCAGGACGCGGTGCGCGCGCTGGTCGGCTCGTTCGACCCTTGCGTCGGTTTCAATCTCGACTTCCGCGAGGTGGGCCATGCATGAGATGGCGCTCTGCGAAGGCATCATCGGCATCGTCGAGGAGGAGGCGCGCAAGCGTTCCTTCGCCAAGGTGAATGTGGTCTGCCTCGAAATCGGTGCGTTCAGCCACGTCGCGCCGGAGGCGATGAAATTCTGCTTCGAGGCCGTCGCGGCACAGACCATCGCGCGCGGCGCAAGGCTCGAGATCGTCGAGACCCCGGGAACGGCCTGGTGCATGGCCTGCTCCAGGAGCGTCGAGATCAAGCAGCGCTACGAGCCGTGCCCCTGCTGTGGCGGCTATCAATTGCAGGTGACGGGCGGGGAAGAGATGCGCGTAAGGGAACTGGAGGTCGACTGATGTGTACGGTCTGCGGCTGCGGCGACGGCAAGGCGTCTATCGAACACGCGCATGATCATCATCATGATCATGACCATGGTCACGGCGGGCACCATCACCATCATCACTCTCATGGGCACGGCCACGATCATGTTCACCCTCATCACCATGACCACGCCAAGGACGGGGCGGGGGTGCTCGATTGCGGCGCCAATCCGGCTGGTCAAGAGATCGCCGGCATGAGCAGCGAGCGCATCATCCAGGTCGAGCGCGACATTCTCGGCAAGAACGACCGGCTCGCCGCCGACAATCGCGCGCGCTTCCATGCCGACGAGGTGCTTGCCTTCAACCTGGTGTCGAGCCCGGGCGCCGGAAAGACCTCGCTGCTGGTTCGCGCGGTCTCGGAATTGAAGGACAGCTTTCCGATCGGCGTGATCGAGGGCGACCAGCAGACCTCCAACGATGCCGAGCGTATCCGCGCCACCGGCGTCGCGGCGATCCAGGTCAACACCGGAAAAGGCTGTCACCTCGACGCCGCCATGGTCGGCCAGGCCTATGACCGGCTGCCCTGGCTGAACGGCGGCATCCTCTTCATCGAGAATGTCGGCAACCTCGTGTGCCCCGCGGCGTTCGATCTCGGCGAAGCCTGCAAGATCGTGGTGTTCTCGACCACCGAGGGCGAGGATAAGCCGCTGAAATATCCTGACATGTTCGCGGCGGCGTCCTTGATGCTGATCAACAAGATCGATCTCGCGCCGGTGCTTGATTTCGACCTTGCCAGGACTGTCGAATATGCCCGGCGGGTCAACCCTGGCATCGAGGTGATGACGGTGTCGGCGCGCACGGGCGAGGGATTTTCGGCGTTCTATGCCTGGATCCGCAAGCGCCGGGCCAAGGCGAAGCAGGCCGAGATGGCCATGCAGGGATGACGATGGACGGTGGGACGAGCGCGCCCGAGGTGAGGAGACTGCGTCTGCACGTGCGCGGCGCGGTGCAAGGCGTCGGCTTTCGCCCCTACGTCTACGGCCTCGCCACGCGCTATCGTCTCGGCGGCTTCGTCGCCAACGATCCCCACGGGGTCATCATCGAGATCGAGGGCGAGCGCGCCGCCGACTTCATCACGGCGCTGCCGCTGGAAAAGCCGCCGCTTGCCCGCATCGACGACATCTCGGTGCATCCGGTCGGGACGGTGGCGAGCGAGGGGTTCTGCATCCGTGCCAGCGAGCAGGGCAGGGTGTCGACCCGCATCGTCGCCGACGCTGCGACCTGCAAGGAATGCCTGCGCGAGCTGTTCGATCCGAGCAGCCGCTTTCATCGCTACCCCTTCATCAACTGCACCCATTGCGGCCCGCGCTACACCATTGCCGAGCGGCTGCCTTACGACCGTTCGGCCACGGCCATGAAGGGCTTTGCGATGTGCAGAGCCTGTGCGGACGACTATGCCAACCCCGACAGCCGCCGGTTCCATGCCGAGGCGATTGCCTGCCCGGCATGCGGCCCAAGGCTCAGCCATGGGATTGCGGACATTGCCGCCGCGATTGCCGGTGGCAGGATCGTCGCGATCAAGGGGCTCGGCGGCTATCAGCTGCTCTGCGATGCGCGCGATAACGAGGTCGTGCGGCGGCTGCGGCAGCGCAAGCAGCGCGACCAAAAGCCGTTTGCCGTCATGGTCGGTGCAGCGGACGCGGTTGCCGATTTCGCCGACGCCGACATTGACGAGCTCGCGTTGCTGGAAAGCTCGCCACGCCCCATCGTGCTGCTGAGATCGCGCGATCGGCTCGCGCCGGCCATCGCACCGGAGCTGTCGCGTCTCGGCGTCATGCTGCCGGTCGCGCCGCTCCATCACCTGATCTTCGCTGCACTGAACGCGGCGCACGCGCGGGCCGGCGCAAGCTGGGCCATCGTCGCCACCAGCGCCAATCCCGGCGGCGAGCCGCTCCTGATCGACAATCGGCAAGCCGAGCGACGCCTTGCCGGCATTGCCGACCTCGTCGTCACGCACGACCGCGACATCGTCACCCGTGCCGACGATTCCGTCGTGGCAATGGTCGCGGGCCGGACGCAATTCATCCGCCGCGCCCGCGGTTACGTGCCCGAGCCGGTTCGCTTCGCGCGGTCGGTGCCGCCGATCCTGGCGGTCGGCGGGGCCTTGAAAGCGACGGTGACGGTCACGCGCGGCAACGAGGCGTTCGTCTCCCAGCACATCGGCGACCTCGACACTGCGGCAGGCGTTCGCTTCTTCGAGGAGACGGTGAATCATTTGCTTTCGACGCTCGACATCGAGCCGGTCGTCGTCGCCCACGACCTGCATCCGAACATGGCCTCGACGCGCTTCGCCGAGGCCAGCGGCAAGCGGCTGATTGCGGTCCAGCACCACCACGCCCATGCGGCCTCCGTGATGGCCGAACATGGCATCGCAGGACCGGCGCTGGCCCTGGTGCTCGACGGCTTCGGCTACGGCAGCGACGGAGGCAATTGGGGCGGCGAGCTCCTCGCATGCGACGGCGCTACTTTCCGGCGGCTCGGACATCTGGCGCCGATGAAGATGCCGGGCGGCGATCGCGCCGCGCGCGAGCCCTGGCGCATGGGCGCGAGCGTGCTGCATGGACTGGGACGCGGCGATGCGATCGCGACGCGGTTCAATGCACAGCCGCAGGCCTTGCGCCTTGGCGCCGTGCTGAACCAGCCTGGCGTGCCGACGACGACCAGCGCCGGCCGGTTGTTCGATGCGGCAGCGGGGCTGTTGGGCCTCTGCCGGGTGCAGAGCTACGAGGGCGAAGCCGCGATGAAGCTGGAGGCGCTGGTGCGCACGCCGCGCATCGCGCAAGACGGCTGGGTGATCGAGCGCGGCGTGCTGTCCCTGGCTCCGCTGTTCGCGCGCCTGGCCACCGGGACCATCGATCCGGTCGAAGGCGCCGAGCTGCTCCACGGCACGCTTGCCGCGGCCTGCGTCGACTGGATCGGCCGCGCGGCGCGCGCGACCGGCATCAGCACCGTCGCCTTGAGCGGCGGATGCTTCCTCAACGCGATCCTGTCGCACGAGATCGAGCGCGGCTGCATCGCAGCCGGCCTCTCCCCGCTGCTGCCGCGCCAGATGCCGCCCAACGACGGCGGCCTCAGCCTGGGCCAGGCCTGGATTGCCGCGCTGGGACTCCTCGAACAGCAAGATCTGGAAGGAACCGCCTGATGTGTCTCGCGATACCCGCGGAGGTCACGAAACTCCTGCCCGACGAGATGGCCATCGTCTCGATCGACGGCGTCAGCAAGGAGATCTCGGTCGCCCTGATCGAGAACCTCGCGGTGGGGGACTACGTGATCATCCATGTCGGCTATGCCCTGACCAAGATCGATCCGGAAGAGGCGCGGCGGACGCTCGAATTGTTGCGCGAGCTGAGCCTCGAAGGGCAGGGAGTGGCGCCATGAAATATGCCGACGAGTTTCGCGACAAGGAGATCGCGCTGGGGCTCGCGAAGACGATTCGCGCGGAGACCCATCCGGGGCGGCCGTATCGTTTCATGGAGTTCTGCGGCGGCCACACGCACGCGATCTCGCGCTACGGCCTGGAAGACATGCTGCCGAGCAACGTGCGGATGATCCACGGACCCGGTTGCCCGGTCTGCGTGCTGCCGGCCGGGCGCATCGACATGGCGATCCGGCTCGCAGAGCGCAGCGAGGTGATCCTGTGCGTCTATGGCGATCTGATGCGCGTCCCCGGCTCGCAGGGCGCCTCGCTCCTGAAGGCGAAGGCGCGGGGCGCCGACGTCCGCATGGTCTATTCCACGATCGACGCCGTCAGGATCGCGCAGGAAAACCCCGAGCGCGAAGTCGTGTTCTTCGCCATCGGCTTCGAGACCACCACGCCGCCGACCGCGGTGATGATCCGGCTGGCCGAGAAGAAGCAGCTTTCGAACTTCAGCGTGTTCTGCAATCACGTGCTGACCCCTCCCGCCATGCAGAACATCCTGGAGAGTCCTGATATCCGCAACATCGGCCGCGTCGAGATCGACGGCTTCGTCGGGCCGGCGCATGTCTCGACCATCATCGGCACGGCGCCTTACGAGTTCTTCGCGGAAGAGTTCGGCAAGCCCGTGGTGATCTCGGGCTTCGAGCCGCTCGACATGATGCAGGCGATCTTGATGCTGGTGCGTCAGGTCAACGAGAACAGGCACGAGGTCGAGAACCAGTACAGCCGCGCGGTCACGCGCGACGGCAATCTGCGCGCCAAGGAGGAGGTCTCCGACATCTTCGAGCTGCGCGACCAGTTCGAATGGCGGGGGCTCGGGCAGGTTCCCTATAGCGGGCTGAAGCTGAAGCGCGCCTATGCGAAATACGACGCCGAGGTCCGCTTCGGCATGAACGAGCTTTGCGTCGACGACAATCCGGCGTGCGAATGCGGCGCCATCCTGCGCGGCGTGAAGAAGCCGGTCGACTGCAAGCTGTTCGGCACCGTCTGCACCCCGGAGACGCCGATGGGATCCTGCATGGTCTCCTCGGAGGGCGCCTGTGCCGCGCATTGGACCTACGGCCGCTTCCGCGACCACCAGCAGAGGCGGGCGTCATGAAGGCCTATCAGCGCAAGCTCGATATCAAGAACGGCTGCGTCGACCTGTCCCACGGCTCGGGCGGCCGCGCCATGGCGCAGTTGATCTCGGGGCTGTTCCATGAGGCCTTCGGCAATGAATGGCTGGCGCGCGGCAACGACCAATCGGCCTTCGACGTCGGCGCCGGGCGCATGGTGATGACCACCGACGGCTACGTGGTCTCGCCGCTGTTCTTTCCCGGCGGCAATATCGGCTCGCTCGCGGTTCACGGCACGGTCAACGACATCGCCATGGCCGGTGCAAAGCCGCTTTATCTGTCGGCGAGCTTCATCATCGAGGAGGGATTTCGCTTCGCCGACCTCAAGACCATTGCGGACTCGATGGGGGAGGCGGCGCGCACGGCCGGCGTTCACATCATTACCGGCGATACCAAGGTGGTCGAGCGCGGCAAGGCCGACGGCCTGTTCATCTCGACGTCAGCGGTCGGGATTGTCCCCGACGGGCTCGATCTGTCGGCCGAGAACGCGCGCGTCGGCGATCGCGTCCTGATCTCGGGCACCTTGGGCGATCACGGCGTGGCGATCATGTCGAAGCGGCAGAATCTCGCCTTCGAGACCGAGATCGTGTCGGATTCGGCGGCGCTGAACGATCTCGTCGCAGGGATGGTCGAAGCCGGCGGCGCCGGTATCCGCCTGATGCGGGATCCCACCCGCGGCGGGCTCGCCGCGACGCTGAACGAGATCGCCCAGCAATCGAGGCTCGGCTTTCACCTCGTCGAGGAGGAGATCCCGGTCAAGCCGGGCGTGGCGGCGGCCTGCGAATTGCTCGGGCTCGATCCGCTCCATGTCGCCAACGAGGGCAAGCTGGTCGCGATCGTCGCGCCCGAAATCGCCGGTGCCGTGCTCGCCGCCATGCGGGCACATCCGCTCGGCCGCGATGCCGCCGAGATCGGCGAAGCCGTTGCCGACGACCATCATTTCGTGCAGATGGCCACGAGCTTCGGCGGCGGGCGGATCGTCGACTGGTTGTCGGGCGAGCAATTGCCGCGGATTTGTTGAGGGATCCCGATGCGTATCCTGCTGCTATCGCATTCTTTCAACAGCCTGACGCAGCGCCTCCATGTCGAGCTCCGCGAGCGTGGCCATGAGGTCTCGGTCGAGCTCGACATCCACGCCGACGTCACGCGGGAAAGCGTGGCGCTGTACCGGCCGGACCTTGTGATCGCGCCGTTCCTCAAGCGGGCAATTCCCGAAGATGTCTGGCGCAGCGTGCGCTGCCTGATCGTGCATCCCGGCCCGCCCGGCGACCGCGGCCCGGCCGCGCTCGACTGGGCCATTCTCGACGGCGCGACCGAGTGGGGCGTCACCGTGCTACAGGCGGACGGCGAGTTCGATGCCGGTCCGGTCTGGGCGTTCCGCACGTTCCCGATGCGGCGCGCTGCGAAGTCCAGCATCTACCGCAACGAGGTGACCCAATGCGCGGTCGAAGCGGTGCTGGAAGCCCTCGACGCGATCGAAGCGGGACGGCCGACGCCGCAGCCGATGCGTGCGAACGACGCACGCATCCGCGTGCGCGGCCCCTGCCGCCAGTCGGACCGGGCGATCGACTGGCAGCACGACACGACCGAGACCGTGCTGCGCAAGATCAACAGCGCCGACGGCATGCCGGGCCTGGTCGACAGCCTGTTCTTCCAGGACGTGCGGCTGTTCGACGTCCATGAAGCGCGGGAGATCTCCGGCATTCCCGGCACGATCGTGGCCCAATGCGAAGGCGCTTTGGCCCGTGCGACGGTCGACGGAGCAGTCTGGATCGGCCATGTGCGGCAGCTTGCACCGAAGAGCTTGAAGCGATCCGCGGCAAAGGTTTTCGCCGGGCAGGCAGCCTGCCTGCCGCAGCGTCCGGATTGCGGCTATGCTCCGATTCAATATCGCGAGCACGGCGAGGTCGGCGAGTTGCAATTCTCCTTCTACAACGGCGCCATGTCGACGGATGATTGTGAAGCGCTGCTGGATGCCTACCGCGCCGCGCTGGCGCGCCCGACCAAGGTGCTGCTCCTGACCGGTGGTTTCGATTATTGGTCCAACGGCATTCATCTGGCCGAGATCGAGGCCGCCGACAGTGCCGCCGATGAATCCTGGCGCAACATCAACGCCATCGACGATCTGGCGCGCGCGATCATCGAGACCACGGACCGGCTGGTGATATCGGTCATTCGCGGCAATGCGGGGGCGGGGGGCGTGTTCTTGAGCCTGGCGGCCGACGAGGTCTGGGCCAGCGATCAGATCGTGCTCAATCCGCATTACAAGGACATGGGCAATCTGTTCGGCTCCGAATATTGGACTTATCTGTTGCCGCGCCGCGCGGGCGCCGGGAACGCGACCCGGATCACGCAGTGCCGGCTGCCGATGGGCGTCGCCGAGGCGCAGCGCCTCGGGATCGTCGACCGCGTCCTCGCAAGCGACGAGCTGGCACGCGAAAGCATGGTCAAGCTCGCAGCTGCCGCAGGTGCGGATCATGGCTTCGCGGCGCGTCTCGCCGACAAGAAACGGCGCCGCGCGGCCGACGAGGCCGAAAAGCCCCTGCAAGCCTATCGTGACGAGGAGCTGCGGCGGATGCGGCTCAATTTTTACGGCTTCGATCCGAGCTACCACGTCGCGCGCTACAACTTCATCCACAAGGTGCCGAAGTCGCGCACGCCCCTGACCATCGCCAATCACCGGGCGCGGCGGACGACCGACCGGCAGAGAGCCGTGGTGGTGCCTTCATGAGCGTTCTGGGAACCATTCTCGTCGTCGACGACGAAGTCCGTTCGCAGGAAGCGCTGCGCCGCGTTCTCAGGGAGGATTTCGAGGTGCTGTGCGCCGGCAATGCGGCCGATGCGGAAAAGCTGCTGGAAGGCGAGATCGTCCACGCCATCCTCTGCGACCAGCGCATGCCGCATGAATCGGGCGTGAGCTTCCTGAAGCGCGTGCGGGAGCTGTGGCCCGATCCGGTGCGGATGATCATCTCCGGCTATTCCGATTCGGAGGATATCATTGCCGGCCTCAACGAGGCCGGCATCTATCAGTACATCACGAAACCCTGGCAGCCGGAGCGGCTGGTCGACATCGTCAAGGAGGCGGTGCAGCTCTATCGCCTGCAGAAGGAGACGGAAACCGCCGGCGTCGATGTCAAGGCGACGCCGGGGCATATCAAGAAGGTCGTCTCGGTCAAGCGCGGGGTCGCCAAGCAGCTCTATGACTTCGACCGCATCGTGCATTCGCCGGAAAGTCCCATGCACAAGGTGATCGAGCTCGGCAGGCGCGCCGCCGACTACGATATCTCCGTGCTGATCACAGGCGAGTCCGGGACCGGCAAGGAGCTGCTTGCACGCGCGATTCACTACGGCTCGGCGCGCGCCAACAAGGCTTTCGTGGTCGAGAATTGCGGCGCGTTGCCGGACGAGCTGCTCGAAAGCGAGCTGTTCGGCTGCAAGAAGGGCGCCTTCACCGGCGCCTATCAGGACAGGATCGGCCTGTTCGAGGTCGCCGACGGCGGCACCATCTTCCTCGACGAGATCGGCGAGACCTCGCCGGCATTCCAGGTCAAGCTGTTGCGCGTTCTGCAGGAGAGCGAGATCAGGCCGCTTGGCGCGCAGCGGGTGCGCAAGGTCGACGTTCGTGTCGTGGCCGCGACCAACCGGGATCTCGAAGCCGAGGTCGAGGCCGGCCGCTTCCGGCGTGATCTCTACTATCGCCTGGCGGCGTTTCCCGTCCACATGCCGGCCTTGCGCGAGCGCCCGATGGATGTCTCGTTGATCGCCGAAGGGGTGCTGTCGTCGGTGAAGACCTCCTTCAACCGGCCGGGCCTGCGATTTGCCGCGTCCGCGCTCGAGGCGTTCGCCAGGTACCATTGGCCCGGCAACGTCCGCGAGCTGCAGAACGAGATCCAGCGCATGGTGGTGCTGGCGGACGCGGACGAATTGCAGGCGCCGCCGTTGCTCGGCCGTCGCAACGGCAAGCCGCCGGCGGCGGCGATCCAGGGCAAATTGAACGGCTCGGCGACCCTCAAGGACAAGGTGGAGGATCTGGAGAAGGCGGTTATCATCAGCACCCTGGAGCGGTACGAAGGCAATATCAGCCGGGTCGCCAACGAGCTCGGGTTGTCGCGTGTCGGGCTCAGGAACAAGCTGTCCAGGTATGATTTGAGGAAGAATGCCTGAGGTGACGCACCCCCCTGGAGCCAGCGAGCCCGAAACGCTGCTCAAGCTGATCGCCAAGCGTGGCGCGATGGAGCTCGATCAGGAGCGCGAGGGCGCCTGGATCGAGGTCATCCGCAAGATGGACGAGGTCTATTCCGACCTTCTCCGCTACGAGGTCGACCTCGAGCACAAGAATGCGGAGCTGGAGGAGGCGCAGGCCTTCGTCACCAACGTCATCGAATCCGTCTCCGACATCCTCATCGTCTGCGACGCGAAAGGGCTGGTGCAGCAGGTCAATTCCGCGTTCCAGCACACGCTCGGCTGCAGCGTGACGGACATCGTCGGCCGGAACATCGCCGACGTCATCGATATCAAGGACAGGGCGAAGCTGGTCCCGCTGCTGAAGCCGCGCAGCGCCTCCGATGTCGTCGACGGCGAGCTGCGGTTTTCGGGCGAGGGCGGCAGCTCGGATCTGTTCGCCATCAACGCCTCGCCCCGCCACGATCATCGCGGACGTTTCATCGGCGTGGTTTTGACCGGCCGCCCGATCGGGGAGCTTCGCCGCGCTTATGAGGAGCTGCACAAGGCCCATCACGAGTTGCAGCGTGCCCAGCGGCAATTGGTCGAGCAGGAGAAGATGGCCAGCCTCGGCCGTCTCGTTGCGGGCGTCGCGCACGAGCTGAACAATCCCATCAGCTTCGTCTATGGCAACGTCCATACCCTGATGCGCTATCGCACCGCGATCGCCGCCTATCTCGATGCGGTCCACGGCGAGGCCAAGGAGGACGACCTCGCGGCCAAGCGGCGCAGCCTGCGCATCGATGAGATCCTGGAGGATTTCGGCCCGCTGATCGAGGGCACGCTGGAAGGCGCGGTCCGCATCAGCGAAATCGTGAAGAATCTGCGCCGGCTGTCCTTCAGCAAGCTCGGCGAGGTCGAGCGCGTCAACATCGAACGGCTCATCAACACCGCGGTGCTGTGGGCCGTGCGCACCAAGCAGGTGCGCATCGACTTGCAGTTGGAGATCGAGCCGGAGCTCTGGGTCTGCGGCAACGAGGGGCAATTGCACCAGGTGATCGTCAATCTCGTGGAGAATGCGATCGACGCAATGCGCGGCACGGAAGCGCCGCGGCTGGTGGTCTCGGCGGTACGCAAGGGCAACGAAATCCTGTTCCGGATCTCGGACAACGGACCGGGAATCGACAAGGATCACATCAGCCACATCTTCGAGCCGTTCTTCACGACCAAGCGGGTCGGCGAGGGCACGGGACTTGGCCTCTGGATCAGCTACGGCATCGTGCGCGAGCACGGCGGCGAGCTGGTCGCAGGCTATGGGCCGGAAGGCGGCGCGACATTCTCGTTCGCGTTGCCGGCGGCCTAGGCGCGGGCTACGACATCGCGCCTGTGTCGCCCCGCTGTCAACCCGCTTCGCCAAAAATATTCCCCTTTACCGAAATTCGGTTTTGGCGTATGTGTCGCCCATCCCGGCTCATCCAGGGGCGATCTTGCGGTCGTCACGTTCGCGAGCCGGGCTTGCGGTGGACGCGGCAGCGTCGGCACGAGATGGTGCGGGCAGGGCGGGTAGTCCCTGTGATCCCGTGGCCGCGTGCGACGAACGGCGCTGTTAGGCTTCGTCTCGCCTGTAAGTTTCCGGCTCCGTCGACAGGGCTGGGAAGACTGCGGCGACATGGCGGGCCGTGCGTACGGCAAAACCGTGTGGTCCTGGCCGTCGTTGCTACGGTCAAGCTTCCGCGAAGGTGCGAGCGAGCCCGACCGGGCAGACTGCATCATCCAATTCGTGGAGCGAGGGAGGCCAGAAGGAAAGTTCGGCTCCCGGGAGAGCACGGCATAAGCCGTCCGACCACCGCGCAGGGAAGGCCGAGTGATTGGCCACACCTGTATGCTGCTGTGCGGTTCTTCCTGCGTGTGCATTTTCGCGCAGCGGACCGCGGGTGCGAGCCGGCACCCGGCCTTCCCTGCGCCCTCTTGGCTCAAGAGGGTAGCGAGACGAAGCAAAGCTCGGGCGAATTGCGCCGCGAGGCTGCGAAGGCGTGTCTTCTCTAAAAATCTCAAGAATCGATGACGCAGGCCCAAACCCATGACCGTCACCCTGAGGCGCGCGCTCTGCTGCGCGTAGCGCTGCAGAGCGAGCCTCGAAGGGCGACGGCCCGGCTACATCCAGGCCGCTCATCCTTCGAGGCTCCCCATGGGACGCGTTGCGTCCCATGCCTCGCACCTCAGGATGACGGATTGAGCAGTGTCATCGCGAGGACCCGTTGCGACGCTCGCAATGGCGTCGTTCGAAGGGCGTGCGCCACTCAGCTCTCGTGCCCCGGACGCAGCGCAGCGCTTCTTCAGCGGTGCGCTGCAGAGCCGGGGCCATGTCGCGGCATTGGACCGTGTCGCCTTCTGGGTTCCGGCTCTGCGCCGCACCGCTTGCGCGTTGCTGCTTGTCCGGGACACGAGAGAGCGGCGGAGGTGCCGACTCATTTGCGTGGATTTCGCAATGACGCGGAGGAGAGTGGGTGCATCCCATTGCCCGGACACGTCGCAGCATCCTAGTGATGCGCAGGAGGTGGGGCCGGCGCCGGCAGCATCAACCCACACCCTTGCGGTGATTCAGGTATCGAAGCGCGAGCTTGATGAAATTGTGTACCACCATGGACGTCTCGTCCGCTCTGAAGACCAGAAACACGTCGGCCGCGGGCGGCGAGGGCCGGATCGGACGGAAGACGATGTCGGCGGTGGTGAAGCGCGCGATCGACTGCGGCACGAGCGCCACGCCGAATCCCGCGGCGATCAGGCTTGGGATCGACTGGGCGTCGACGACCTGCTGGGACACCTTTGGCAGGAAGCCGGCATCGACACAGCAGGTCTGCACGTATCGTGCGAAATCGGAGCTATCGGGATCGAGGACGACGTGGTCCTCGGACGCGAGCTCACCGAGCGCGATGCGCTTGCGGCGCGCCAGCTGATGGGCGCGCGGCATTGCGATGACGACCTCCTCCCGCCACGCGAGCTTGCTGGTCAGGTCGCGCTCGGCGGGAATTCCGCGAATGAGACAGATGTTGGTCGTGCGGCTGAGGAGCGCCGCGATCTGCAGTGCCGGCGCCTGCTCATGCACCGTCATCCTGACCCGCGGAGCGACCTTCCGGTAGGCCGCGAGCAGCTCTGCCAGACGGCCGCGCAGGATCGAGCCGGTCGCTCCGACATCCAGCGTTCCGATCAGGCCGGCTCCGATCGACCGCGCCTCGTCTTCCGCGGCTTTGACCTGTTGCAGGATGGCGCGTCCCCGCACCAGCATGGCCTCACCCGCCTGGGTCAACTCGACCCTGCGGCTGGTCCTGTAGAGCAGCTGGGTCCCGAGCTCTGCCTCGAGGGCCTGGATATGTTGGCTGAGCGGCGGCTGCGAGAGGTTCAGCCGCCGGGCGGCGAGAGTGAAGCTGCGCTCTTCGGCAACCGCGATGAAGTACCGGAGCTGGCGGAGATCCATAGTGAAAACCTATCAATCGTGTCGTTCTATATATTGGACTTGATGTCGCAGCTGGTCAACGAATGACCGATGGAGCCTTCCGAGCGTCCTGTCGCGGCGAGACGCTCCGCACGCAGCGACCTCGCGTCGCCGCCAACGACAATAATGGCGAAGGCTCCGGCCGACCAAGCCAGATGGAAGCCCAGCGAGCGAGGAGCCATGCCCAAGATCTTCAAGTCACTCTTCTTCCAGGTCGTCGTCGCACTCGCCGCCGGCATCGCGCTCGGCGTCGCCTATCCGGACACCGCATTGCAGATGAAGCCGCTGGGTGACGGCTTCATCAAGCTGATAAAGATGCTGGTGCCGGTGATCGTGTTCTGCGTCGTCGTGCACGGAATTTCAGCGGCCGGCGACCTCACCAAGGTTGGAAGGGTCGGCATCCGTTCGCTGGTCTATTTCGAGATCGTCACCACGATCGCCTTGGTGTTCGGCATTGCGCTCGCCTATTATTTCCAGCCGGGCGCCGGAATGAACATCGATCCGAAGGCGTTGGACGCCAAGGCGCTCAGCGGGTTCAGCCAGACGGCGGCCCAGGTCGCCGGCGGAGGCATCTCGGAATTCCTGATGAAGCTCATTCCTTCGACGCTTGTCGGCGCTTTCAGCTCCGGCGACGTTTTGCAGGTCCTGATCGTCTCGATCATGTTCGGTTGTGCCGTGTCGCTGTGCGGCGAACGCGCCAGGCCCGTGGTCGATTTCGTCGAGCGGGTCAACGAGATCATCTTCAAGATGATGAACTTCGTGGTCCGGCTCGCGCCGATCGGTGTGTTTGGTGCGATTGCCTTCACGGTCGGGAAATACGGCATCGGTTCGCTCAAGCAGCTCGGCGGCCTCGTTGCCCTGTTCTACCTGGCCGTGGTTCTGTTCGTGGTCGTCGTTCTCGGAGCGATCATGCGGCTTTCCGGCTTCAGCCTGTTCAAGTTGCTGGCCTATCTGCGCGAAGAGCTGTTGATCGTCCTCGGGACGGCCGCGGGCGACAGCGTGCTGCCCCAGACCATGCGCAAGCTCGAGCTGCTCGGGATCAAGCGATCGACCGTCGGTCTGGTGATCCCGACCGGGTACTCGTTCAATCTCGATGCGTTCTCCATCTACCTGACCTTGGCGGCCGTCTTCATTGCACAGGCGACGAATACGCCGCTAGCTACGGGCGACCTCCTGGCAATCCTCGGCGTCGCCTTGCTCACCTCCAAAGGCGCTCACGGTGTCCCGGGCTCGGCCATTGTCGTCCTCGCCGCGACGCTGGCTGCTATTCCGGCCATCCCGGCGATTGGACTGGTGCTCATCTTGTCGGTAGACTGGTTCATCGGCATCGCCCGCGCGCTCGGCAACTACGTTGGCAACTGCGTTGCGGCGGTCGTCGTCGCCTCTTGGGAGGGAGATCTCGATCACGCGAAGGCGCATCGCATGCTGAACGGCGAGATCGATCCTTCAGTCGACAATCTGCGGGTCGATCCAGCCGGTGCCGATGCTCCCGTCGCGGGCCTGCAGACCCTATGAACGCGGAGCGCTTGAGTTGGCAATGGTGACACTCTCGATCGAGCCTTTGACGAAGCAAGCGTTCGCTCCGTTCGGAGACGTCGTCGAAACGGAAGGCAACGCGCCGCTATCGATCAACCAGGGCTACGCTCAGCGCTTCAACGGGCTTGCCAATATCGACGTTGCCGCGGAAGGCGGACAGGTCAACATCAGCTGGTTTGTCGCCTCGGTGCGGCCCGCGCCGATCGCGCTCCGCCTGATGGAGCGCCATCCGCTCGGGAGCCAGATGTTCATGCCTCTGAACGGCGCCGACTGGCTGGTCGTCGTTTGCATGGACCCCGCCATCTCCGCGAGCTATCGGGCGTTCGCGGCAAAAGGCCACCAAGGCGTGAACTATGCCCGGAATTGCTGGCACCATCCGCTCCTGGTTCTCAAGGACGCAAGCGCGTTCCTCGTCGTCGACCGCAAGGGGGATGGCGCCAATCTCGAAGAACATTGGCTGAGCGAGCAGCTACAGCTCGGTGTCCAGTCGGTTGCAAGCTGATACGTTCCCATCGGTAACCATCATGAGGCTTGATGATGTCATCGCGCACCTATCACGTACCGCAGGGCGGCCTTCCGTCGCAGACGGACCTGCTGAGCGGCCGCGCGGTCTTTACGAACGCATACGCGGTCATTCCCAGCGGCGTGCAACGCGATATCGTCGTCAGCCACCTGCCGCACTGGGACAACACGCGCCTGTGGGTGTTGGCGCGACCGCTGTCCGGCTTCGCCGAGACCTTCTCCCATTACCTCATGGAGATCGCGCCGGCCGGAGGAAGTGACATGCCCGAACCGGACAAGGATGCCGAAGGGGCGTTGTTCGTCGCAGGCGGCACGTTGGTTCTCAACTTGGCAGAAGATGAACGCGAGCTGAGTCCCGGCAGCTTCGCCTATCTGCCGCCTGGCTGCGCCTGGAGCGTTCGCAACCGTGGCCCCGGCCCTGCACAGGTTCACTGGATCCGCAAGCTGTACCAGCGCGTGCCGGGCTTGGCCGAGCCCGAGGCAATCGTGGCCAACGAAGATTCCATCGAACCGGTCGCGATGCCGGGCACGGAGGGGAGGTGGGCCACGACCCGCTTCATCGATCCGGCCGATATGCGCCATGACATGCACATCAACATCGTGACGTTCGAGCCGGGGGCGACGATCCCCTTTGCCGAGACGCATGTCATGGAGCACGGGTTGTACGTGCTCGAGGGCAAGGCGGTCTACCGTCTCAATCAGGACTGGGTGGAGGTCGAGGCCGGCGACTACATGTGGCTGCGCGCCTTCTGCCCGCAGGCGTGCTACGCCGGAGGCCCCGGCCGGTTTCGCTATCTTCTCTACAAGGACGTCAACCGGCACATGAATCTGCGGCAGGGCCCGCCGCTGCTCTAGCCCCCGGCGGTGGCCGCGCACGCGCCGTTGCGATCTAGTCGATCGCGGTGCGCGGGCGGCGGGGGCTGCTCTGAAGCTCGGGATAGCCGGTCAGCATCAGCTTGTCGGCGCGAACGCCCCAGCTCTCCAGGCGGTCGAGAAAGCTCATGCCGAGCAGGTTGGTCTTCATCTGCCCGCGTTGGACGACGAGGGCCGGCACCGATTTTTCGACGAGATGGCCGACGGAAAGACGGTCGAGCGTGAGGCGGGCCGCCTTGGTATGGCCGCCCGCGGTTTCGAGATCGACATCGTATTCGAGCATCTCGAGCGGCAGCCCGATGGCTTTCGCGGTTTCCCAGGTGAGAACCACCGACGTCGCACCGGTATCGATCACCATCGGCGCTGCGACCCCGTTGATCTTTGCACGCAGTGCAAATTCGCCGCCCTGGCCGCGCGGGATCTGCACCGCCGGGGCGGGCGCCACCGTCTGCGCGCGAAAGATGTGCGAGACCTTGTGGCTGGCGCGCGCGATCTGCTCGGGATCGCCATAGGCGACGACCGCGCCTGCCGTGCCGGCGAGCATGACGAGGACGAGCAGGAAGCGGATCATCGTGCGCCTCCGCAGGCGCGCAGGCCGGTCAGGCGCGTTTCGGCGATGCCGCGATCGGCGCAAGTCCGGCTTCCGCCATGCGTCCCGGCAACAGGGCCATGACGGCGTGCCGTTCCGCGCTGTCCATGGCGTGCCAGCGCGCGATCTCGGGCAAGGTCCGGCCGCAGCCGAAGCACAGCTTGGTCCTGGGATCGATCATGCAGACGGCGACGCACGGCGTTTCTTTGCTCATTCGGACATAGTGGGGGATTGTCGGCCATCTCTGCAAGCTTCTGGTTAAGAGCCCGTGCCGGCGCTCATGATCGGCTTGTGGCGCGGCCGGCGCTTCTCGTCGGGCAGTACGGAACCCTCCGGCTGGAGCGGTGGAGAATCATCCGACAGCGGCGCAAGCGCGCTCATCACCCGCTCCGGCGGGAAGGTGACGATCACCTCGGTGCCGATGCGCAGCTTCGATTTCAGCGTGAACGTGCCGCCGTGCAGGTCGATCAGATTCTTGGCGATCGGCAGGCCGAGGCCTGCGCCCTGTTCGGCCGACTTGATCGAGTTGGAGCCCTGGCCGAACGAGGCGAGCACGATCGGGATCTCGTCCTCGGGAATGCCGGAACCGGTATCCCTCACCGAGAGATATTGTCCGCCCGAAGCGGTCCAGCCGGCCTTGAGCCAGATCTCGCCGCCCTGCGGCGTGAACTTGATCGAGTTGGAGATCAGGTTGAGCACGACCTGGCGGATGGCGCGCTCGTCGGCCCAGAGCCGCGGCATGGCCTGCTCGAACACTTCGTGGATGGTGATGCCCCGGCTCGAGGCGCGCAGCTTCATCAGATGGTGGCAGTCGGCGACGACGCCGACCAGCGACACCGCTTCCTCGTTGAGCTCGTAGCGGCCGGCCTCGATCCGCGACAGGTCGAGGATCTCGTTGATGAGGTTGAGCAGGTGGACGCCGGAATTATGGATGTCGGCCGAATATTCCTTGTAGACCGGCACCGCATGCGCGCCGAAGATCTCGCTCTTCATCACCTCGGAGAAACCGAGGATGGCGTTCAGCGGCGTGCGCAGCTCGTGGCTCATCTGCGCCAGGAAGCGCGACTTGGCGACGTTGGCGGCTTCGGCGCGGTGGCGCGCTTCGTCCGAGATCGCCTTGGCCTGTTCGAGCTCGCCGATCAGCGCGTCCTTCTCGGCGCGCGCTTCCAGCGTCGCGAAGGTGGAGGAATGCAGGCGATGCGCCAGCAGCACGAAATAGCCTTCGGCCGCGAGCGCGAGCGCGGCCAGGATGTAATTGTCCAGCGAGCCTGTGATCGCAAAGCTCAGCGCCATGGCGACCGCGACGGGCGCGGTGGCGGCAAGGGCAGCGATCGGCAAGTTCGCGGCGACCATGCTCGATACCGCGATCACCAGCAGCATCAGGAACATCATCAGCGTTTCCGTGACCATGTCGACCACGGGGTGGATCAGGATCGCCATCCAGCACAGGCCATAGAGCAGATCGAGCACGACGAAGCGCGTCCGCCATGCGCGCGTCGCCGCGGGCGAGGCGGGCTCGGTCAGGAAGCGCCGGCAGCTGCGGATCATCGCCGCGTGGATGCAGAGCATGCCGACGGTCCAGGCGGCGGCGGGGATCGGCTGCATCCACAGCCCGAACAGCAACCCGGTCGCGACCACCAGCAGCATCACGACATAGGAAGCCGACAGCCGGGTCTGGGCGTATTGCCGCAGCATCTCGGCGTCGAAGGCCGGTCGGGTTCCGCTGGTCGAGGTTAACTTGTCGCGCGCCTCGCGCACCCGCTGCGCCGCAGCCCTTCGGCTGCTCGCCGATGGAGCGCTCACCGGCTCGGCCGGAAGCTGCACAACCTCAGGCTTTTCAGCGGGGTTACTCATCAAGCAACAACGATTCCTGCCCACGCCGGACGCGGGCCTTCTGCATTGTCTATCTCTGGCAAGAAATCGTTAAGAGGTGACTTAAGGAGCTAAAGAATTACGTTAACCCGGCGTTAATTTGGATCTCGCCCGCGCCCGTTCAGTGCAGCGCGGCATGCTGCACGATGTAGACCATCGCCCCCGCCAGATAGCCCACGAGCGCGGGGCCCGCGATGCGGCGGGCGTACCAGAAGAACTCGATCTTCTCGAGCCCCATGGCGGCAACGCCCGCGGCCGAGCCGATGATCAGGATCGAGCCGCCGGTGCCGGCGCAATAGGCGATGAACTCCCAGATGAAGCTGTCCGGCGGATATTGCACCAGATTGTACATGCCCATCGTGGCGGCGACGAGCGGCACGTTGTCGATGATGGCGCTGAGGAGGCCGAGCAGGATGACGATGATGTCGAGACGGCCGACCGTGGCGTCGAGCCATTTGGCGAGCAGCTCGAGCACGCGGGCGTGCTCAAGACACGCGACCGCCATCAGGATACCGACGAAGAACACGATCGAGCTCATGTCGATGCGCGCCAGCGCATGGACGAGGGTGAGGGGACGGCGCGCATCCTCGTCCTTGTGGCGGTGGACGATCTCGCCGACCAGCCAGAGGACGCCCAGCCCGAAAAGGATGCCCATGAACGGCGCGAGGTGCGTCACGGCCTTGAAGACCGGCACGGCAATCAGGGTGCCGAGGCCGAGATAGAACATCAAATTGCGCTCGAACAGCTCGACCCTGAGGGCCTTCGCTTGTTCCTGCAGCGGGGGGGCGATCTCCTTGCCCCTCAGCGAATAGCCGATGATGAGCAGCGGTATCAGCAGGTTGAGCAGCGACGGCAGGAACACCGCTTTCATGATGTTGACCGGAGTGATCTGGCCCCCGATCCAGAGCATCGTGGTCGTGACGTCGCCGATCACGGTCCAGGCGCCGCCGGCATTGGCGGCGATCACGATGATGGACGCAAACAGCAGGCGATCGCCCTTATTGCCGATCAGCTTCTGGATCAGCGAGATCATCACGATGGTGGTCGTCAGATTGTCGAGGATCGAGCTCAGGAAGAACGTCACGAAGCCGATGATCCACATCAGCGTGGTCTGCTTCGTGGTGCGGATGACCGAGGTGATGACCTCGAAGCCGTTGTGGGCGTCGATCACCTCGACGATCGTCATGGCGCCGATCAGGAAGAAGACGATCTGCGCGGTCGAGGCCACGGATTGGTCGAGCTGGTGGTTGACGAGCGAGGCGTCGCCGACGGACATCGCGTAGATGGTCCAGAGCAGGCCCGCCCCCAGCAGAGCCGACGCGCTCTTGTTGACGCCGAGCGGATGTTCGAGCGCGATGGCAGCATACGCAACGATGAAAACGGCGGCTATCGCGCTCAGCAAGTCAGTCCCCCCGGAATTCGTTTTTCGGCTCGATGCGGGCCTCGTCGCGGCGCAGCTGCGGCGTCGACATCCGTGACGGTCGCAGCTGCCCGGCCGCGACCATCGACGCGTTGGTCAGCGTTGCAGGCGCGCGAGCAGGCTCGAGGTGTCCCAGCGCTTGCCGCCCATCTTCTCGACCTCGGAATAGAACTGATCGACCAGCGCCGTCACAGGCAGGTTGGCGCCGTTGCGGCGGGCTTCAGCGATCGCGATCGAGAGGTCCTTGCGCATCCATTCGACCGCGAAGCCGAAATCGTACTTGTCCTCGTTCATGGTCTTGTAGCGATTTTCCATCTGCCATGACTGCGCGGCCCCTTTCGAGATGGTCTCGATCACTGCGGCGACGTCGAGGCCGCTCTTCTTGGCGAAGTGGATACCCTCGGAGAGACCCTGCACCAGACCGGCGATGCAGATCTGGTTGACCATCTTCGTCAGCTGGCCGCTTCCGGCGGGCCCGAGCAGCTTGCACATCCGCGCATAGGCACCCGTGATGATCGGCTCGGCGCCGGAATAGGCATCGGGCGCACCGCCGCACATCACCGTCAGCACGCCGTTCTCGGCGCCGGCCTGGCCGCCGGAGACCGGCGCGTCGACGAATTTGAAGCCCGCCTTGGCGGCGGCTGCGTCCAGCTCGCGCGCGACCTCGGCAGATGCGGTGGTATGATCGACGAAGGTCGCACCCTTCTTCATGCCGGCGAAGGCGCCGTCGGCGCCGATCGTGACCGCGCGCAGATCGTTGTCGTTGCCGACGCAGCACATCACGAAATCCTGACCTTCGGCGGCCGCCTTCGGGGTCGCCGCGGTCTTTCCGCCGAACTTGTCCGCCCATTCCTTCGCCTTGGCCGCGGTGCGGTTGTAGACGGTGACCTCATGGCCCCCTTTTTTCACGAGGTGTCCGGCCATGGGGAAGCCCATGACGCCGAGACCGAGGAAAGCGACTTTAGCCATGTGTGGTACCTTGTCCGTAGTTTTGAGTTTTACGGTTGTATCCGGGCGAGGGCGCCGGGCGGCACCCTCGAAGTTCCGCTGCGAGGGCGGATCGGAGGCGCACCATAAACCGTTAAGCCGGGAGGGCAACGGCTTCGTTTGGCGGCCCCCTGTGCTAGGATGGCGGGGCCTAAGGACTTCGAAAAAGGGAGCGAGAGCATGGGCGGTGTGAGCGTTGGCGTCCTCGATCATTTCAACATCCGGACCCGGAATCTGGCCGAGACCGTCCGCTTCTACGAGGACGTGCTGGGCCTGGAAAAAGGCGCCCGGCCGAATTTCGCCTTCCCCGGCGCCTGGATGTACAGCGAGGGCCGGGCGGTGGTGCACCTGGTCGACATTTCCGCGACGGCGGAGCCGCAGAAGCCGGATTCCGGCGTCGTCCATCATGTCGCCTTCGTCAGCCGCGGCTTCGACGGCATGAAGCAGCGGCTGGCCTCCAAGGGGATGAAGTTCGACTCCCGCCAGGTGCCCGGCGGCGACCTCTGGCAGATCTTCGTTCACGACCCCAACGGGGTCATGATCGAGCTGAATTACGAGGCCGCCAAGGAGCAGGGGGCGGCGCCCGCCGAGATGGCTGACGATATCGGCAGGCAGTAGCCTTTTGGACGTTTCCGCTCTAATGGGGCATCCTAAAGTCTTGAGCCTGACCTTGCCGGAAAGCCGCTTCCCGCTTTGCGCTGGCGCGGCCCTCCGGGTCCGGATCAGGCTCCGTTCAGGAGATGCGCTTTGAGCGTGACGCAGCAACAGGTTCTCGACAGCCTCGCCAGGATCAAGTCGCCCCGCGGGGTCGCGCTTACCAATGCCAACGTGCTGAGCGCGATCAGCGCGTCCGACGGCAAGGTGTTCTTCTCGATCAATGTCGATGCCGCCGAGGCCAGGGCCTGGGAATCCATCCGGGCCGAGGCCGAGGCCGCCGTGCGCACCATCCCCGGCGTTACCATCGTCATGGTGGCACTGACCGCCGAACGCAAGCCGGGCTCCGCACCGCCGCCGCCTCCGCAACCCAGTCGCGGCGCGCCGGGCGTGCAGCCGGCCCATGCCCACAAGCCGCCGCAGGGAGGCGGCTCGCCCATGGCGCGGCAGTCGGAGATCCCGGGCGTCGCCGCCGTGATCGCGGTCGCCTCCGGCAAGGGCGGCGTCGGCAAGTCGACCACCGCGCTGAACCTGGCGCTCGGCCTGCGCGATCTCGGCCTCAAGGTCGGGCTGCTCGATGCCGACATCTACGGCCCCTCGGTGCCGCGCCTGACCGGCCTGCGCGACAAGCCGGAGCTGAACGACGAGCGCAAGATGATTCCGCTTCGGCGCTTCGGCCTCGCCATCATGTCGATCGGTTTCCTGGTCGAGGAAGAGACCGCGATGATCTGGCGCGGTCCCATGGTGATGTCGGCGGTGACGCAGATGCTGCGCGACGTCGAATGGGGCAAGCTCGACGTTCTCGTGGTCGACATGCCGCCGGGCACCGGCGATGCCCAGCTCACCCTGGCGCAGAACGTGCCGCTCAAGGGCGCGGTGATCGTCTCGACCCCGCAGGACTTGTCCCTGATCGACGCGCGGCGCGGACTTGCCATGTTCAAGAAGGTCAACGTGCCCGTGCTCGGCATCGTCGAGAACATGAGCTATTTCCAGTGCCCGCATTGCGGCACGCGGTCGGACATTTTCGGCCATGGCGGGGCGCGGCACGAGGCCGAGAAGCTCGAGGTGCCGTTCCTCGGCGAGATCCCGCTGCACATGGCGATTCGCGCCACTTCGGACGCCGGCAACCCCGTCGTCGACAGCGAGCCGGATGGTCCCCATGCGGCCATCTACCGCGCCATCGCGGGGCAGGTCCGGGACCAGCTCAAGGGCGTCATCGCGGCGGCCTGAAGCGGCCGCCGACGGGGCCTTCTCGTCCCTTTGGGGGACATGCGACTTTCGTAGAGCCCCGTCATGCCATTGTCGCGTTCCGAAAACGGGCCTTCCGTGTTAAAGGCCCACCGCAGTCAAGCCCCTTCGGTTCGACGCGGCCCGCTCGCGTCGCCGGAATCAGCGGCGGCACAAGAGAAGTTCAAGGGGAAACGCCCCAGCAAGGAGAGACCTGAAGATGAAGCGTCGTGATTTTCTGAAAGTGTCGGCAGCAGGCGCGGCGGCGACCGCAGTGGCCTCACCGGCGATCGCGCAGTCCTCGCCCGAGGTGAAGTGGCGCCTGACTTCGAGCTTCCCGAAGTCGCTCGATACCATCTATGGCGGTGCCGAGCAGGTGGCGAAATACGTCGCCGAGATGACCGACAACAAATTCCAGATCCAGGTGTTCGCCGCCGGTGAACTGGTTCCCGGCCTGCAGGCGCTCGATGCGACCTCGAACGGCACGGTCGACATGTGCCACACGGTGTCCTACTACTATGTCGGCAAGGACCCGACCTTCGCGATCTTCGCCTCGGTGCCGTTCGGCCTCAATGCGCGCCAGCAGAATTCCTGGCTCTATCAGGGCGGCGGCAACGAGCTCGCCAACGAGTTCTTCAAGAAGTCGAACGTGATCGGATTCCCCTGCGGCAACACCGGCACGCAGATGGGCGGCTGGTTCCGCAAGGAGATCAAGACGGTTGCCGACCTCTCCGGCCTGAAGATGCGCATCGGCGGCATTGCCGGTCAGGTGCTCCAGAAGGTCGGCGTGGTGCCGCAGCAGCTCGCCGGCGGCGACATCTATCCGGCGCTGGAGAAGGGCACCATCGACGCGGCCGAGTGGGTCGGGCCTTACGATGACGAGAAGCTCGGCTTCGCCAAGGTCGCCAAGTACTACTATTATCCGGGCTTCTGGGAAGGCGGTCCCACCGTCCACGCCTTCGCCAACCTGGAAAAGTTCAATGCGCTGCCCAAGAGCTACCAGGCGATCCTCACCAACGCGACGGCCAATGCCAACAGCTGGATGGCCGCGCGTTACGACATGCAGAACCCGACGGCGCTGAAGCGCCTGGTTGCCGGCGGCACCCAGCTTCGTCCCTTCACCAACGAAGTGCTGGAAGCCTGCCTCAAGGCGACCAACGAGCTCTGGGCCGAGGTCTCGGCCAAGAACGCCGACTTCAAGAAGTCGATCGATGCCATGCAGGCCTACCGCTCCGACGAATATCTGTGGTGGCAGGTTGCCGAATATACCTACGACAGCTTCATGATCCGCTCGCGCACGCGCGGCTGATCGCTTAGGCCTAAAGTCGCAAGACCGCAGAGCCCGGCCTCTCCTGGAGGCCGGGCTTTTTCTTTGCCGCAGTGCGATCGGGATGGCATTCGGTCCCGGCTTGCGTCATGCTGGTCCTAAGCCTCGACAAGAAGGCCCACAATCACTGGTACATCAGGGCAGGAAATCATGAAGAGAAGAGACTTCATCAAGGTCACTGGACTTGGCGCGGCCGGCGCCGCCACGCTCGCGGCTCCCGCGATCGCGCAATCGATGCCGGAAATCAAATGGCGTATGCCGACGAGCTGGCCGAAGTCGCTCGACACGCTGTTTGGCGGGGCCGAGATGATGTGCAAGATGGTCGCTGAGGCGACCGACAACAAATTCCAGATCCAGATCTTCGCGGCTGGCGAGATCGTCCCGGGCCTCCAGGTGCTCGACGCCGTGCAGAACGGCACCTGCGAAATCGGCCACACCGCCTCCTACTATTATTTCGGCAAGGATCCGACCTTCACCTTCGGTTCGGCCGTGCCGTTCGGCCCCAACATGCGCATCAACCAGGCCTGGTACATGCTGGGCGGCGGCCGCGACGTGCTCAACGAATTCTACAAGAGCTACAACGTCGTCTCGCTGCTCGCGGGCAACACCGGCTGCCAGATGGGCGGCTGGTTCAGGAAAGAGGTCAACACGCCCGACGATCTCAGGGGCATGAAATTCCGCATTGGCGGTTTCACCGGCCGCGTGCTCCAGAAGCTCGGCGTGGTGCCGCAGCAGCTCGCCGGCGGCGACATCTATCCCGCGCTGGAGAAGGGCACCATCGACGCCGCCGAATGGGTCGGCCCCTATGACGACGAGAAGCTCGGCTTCTACAAGATCGCACCGCACTACTACTATCCCGGCTGGTGGGAAGGCGGGCCGATGCTGCTGGCCTTCGTCAACCTCGACAAGTGGAACGCGCTGCCGAAATATTACCAGAGCGTGCTGGAGCAGGCCGGCCACTACGCCAACAACTACATGATGGCGCGCTACGACAATGCCAATCCGCTGGCGCTGAAGAAGCTGCTGGCGGGCGGCACCAAGCTGCACCCGTTCTCACCGTCGATCATGGATGCCTGCTACAAGGCCGCCAAGGAGCTGCACGCCGAAGTCGCTGCGACCAACCCCAACTTCAAGAAGGTGCACGACTCGCTCGCCAAGTTCACGAGCGACGGCTACTCATGGTTCCAGGTCGCCGAGGTCGGCTACGACATCTTCATGGCGCGGCGCTCGCAGAGCTGATCACGCCGTCTCTCGCAGGCAGCGCCCCGGTGCGAAAGCTCCGGGGCGCTGTCATGTCTGGAAGGGCCCAGGCTTGAAAACCGAAAAACAACCTCATGCACAGTAGCCAACGGCTTGATAAGTCATCGGAAAGAAATGGCGATGCAAGCGGTCTTCGCGGAGGCGGGAACGGTGCTGAGCTTCGATCCAGATGATGTTCAGAGAGCGCTGTGCAGGGCATGGTCGCTGGCGACGGCGAGCCGATGGACCGCGAGCAACCCCGCGGCGGGACAGTGCAACGTCACCTCGCTGCTCATTCACGAACTGTTCGGCGGCGAGCTGCTGAAGACGCCCTTGCCGGCCGGCGAGCATTTTTACAATCGGATCGGCGGCAAGAGGTACGACTTCACGGCGAGCCAGTTCGACGCGCCGATTGACTATTTGGACTTGCCTGCAAGTCGGGCCGACGCGGAGCGAGGAGCAACCCGCGACGAGCTGGCCGAACTCAGAGCGGCGTTCGGGAAGCGCAGTCCCAAGTCGGAAGGGTGAGCAGCCGACCTCGTCGCCTCGCTGGCGTCGTCCCGTTTCGCTGCAGGTCTGCCGATGGCCATCCGGTGCGCGCCTGCCGATCCGCTATGCGCGAAATATGTGAACCGCATCTCGGTCGGGGACGTCAAACTCCGGAAGCCCCAGGTGTCGCCTTGTCTCCCAGTCTGACCGATCTCTTTCACGTACCGACGCTGATCTATGGATGGGTCCTTGCGCTAGGACTCACGTGCGGGCCGTTGCTCCTGAAATTCCTCAACTATAGGCCGGTGACGCGGTGCGCTGTCTTGCGGGCCGTGTCGTGCTTTGTCGTGACCGGAGGCTGGCTGACATTTGGCACCGCCGCGATCAGCGCTCACGAGCGCAGTCTGATCTCATTGCCCACCAGCATTGTCGTGGTGGCGTGCCTGCTCGCCGGCGCAGCGGCCAGCTCGTTCCTGATCGCGCGGCGGTATCCCGATGAACAGGCCTAAAGCGCGATGAATCGTCATCGCGCTCTAGGTTGTTGTTGGAGCATGATCTTTCGCAAAACTGCTGCGCACTTTTCCGGATCATTGCTTTAGCGGCGGCAATCCGCTGGACCGAACTCAAGACCGCCTTTAGTTCGCGTTGGGCTCACCGAACCACCGCGCTGCGGCCTGAGACGCTTCCTCGTTGTCGGGAGCCTGTTCGCCGGCCCAGGCCACAACGCCGTCGGGGCGCACGAGCAAGGCGATCAAGCCCAATCGTTCCTTTGCCTCGCTTGCAAGATAGTTGATCCGGCCACGCCAGCGGCGCGCAAGCGCTTGAAGCGACGGCCGCGCGCCGAAATCCAGCAGCAGCCCTTTCCCGGTTCTGAGGAGCGCGCTTAGTCTTGTCCCATCGCCCAGTTCAAAGTCGGGCGCACTCCGCCCCACCAACGGATGGCTCCCGCCGAGATCATAGCGGAGGGAAACACCCCACACGCGCTCGGCGAAGTAGGTCGCGCCGTCGCGCGTGTTGATGAGATCACGGACGACGGCTTCGAGTGCGCGCGAACTCCGGCTGGGGCGCATCAGCCCGACCTGGGCGCGCGACCAGTCGAGGATCTGCGCTCCCACCGGATGTCGTTCAGTCGAATAGCTGTCGAGCAGCCCGGCGGGCGCATCGCCACGAATGGTCGCCGCGAGTTTCCACCCGAGGTTCATGGCGTCGCCGAGGCCGAGGTTCAGGCCCTGGCCGCCCAGCGGCGAATGGATGTGTGCGGCGTCGCCGGCCAGCAATACGCGGCCGGCGCGATAGTCGGTTGCCTGACAAGCGCGGTCGGTCCAGGTGGTGGCGAGCAGCAGGGCAGTTACCGTCAGGTCGACGCCCGAAACCCTGCGCAGCACCGCCTCGACATGGTCGCGCTCCAGCTCGCTGCGATGCGCGGCGCCGCCGTCGAAATCGACCATCGCGATCGTCCCCGGCGCCGCATAGGTGTACATCCCCGTGGGCGTGTAATGGCGACCGGGCTCGAGCAAGGCCGGATCGGCCAGTTCGACCTGCACGGAATAGCCGGTGAATTCCGGATCGGTGCCGGTGAAGCCGATACCGGCCGCCTTTCGCACGCTGCTGCGCCCGCCGTCGCAACCAACGAGCCAGCGGCCATGGACGGTTTCGCCGGCCGTCTCGACAGTCACGCCGTCCGTGGATTGCCTGAAAGCCTCGACGCCGCGGCCGCGCCGGATCTCTGCACCCAGCGCCTCGGCGCGGATCGCAAGGACGGCCTCGATGCTCGCCATTTCGGCCGCCGTGCTCCCGATCGGGCCGGGCAGGCGGTATGGCCATTGCATTGCGTCGATCTGATCGTGGAAGAACTGGATGCCCGCGAAATGACCGCCGGGGCGACGCTGCTGCTGCATCCAGTGCGCACCCGCTGGCGTTTCTCGGCTCGCCGCGCCGGCTTTCAGACGCTCCAGCAAGCCACGGCGGTCGAAGCTCTCGATCGTCGGCACCGAAAGACCACGCAAGCCGAAAGGCAGGCTCTTGAGCGGCGAGTGCGGGTGTCGCGCCTTTTCCAGAACCAGCACCGAACAGCCGGCGAGCCGTAACTCGCAAGCCAGAAAGAGGCCGACGGGACCAGCGCCCGCGATGATGACGTCATACAGGGGAGTGTCGGGGATCTGCATAAACTGCTCCATGGTCGATGTTCGACCGGAGCGTTTCCCAGACCTGAGGACCTCACGGACGAACGCTTGACCGCTTGAAAGGCGATCGTGTTCGTCGTGGGGATCTCAGGCACGGGGCCAAAGACCAGAGCTTTCGTTACCGAAAGGACTTGGGCTTACCAAGCCAAGTCTGCCTTTTCCGACATCGCCAATTTAGCCGTTGGGTCGCGGCCCCGTCAATGGAGCAAACGGCCCGAGGCCGGCAACGGCCGCACGCGATGTCTGATCATATGGGAGCGGCTTGCCCGCTGGAGATGCGCGCGGCTCCGGCCTACATGAACTTGACAGGGAAGGCGTGCTGCCCCCTGCTTTTTCGCTGGCCGAGGCGGCCGGAATGGGGGAAGAGAGCGAAGATGCCGCGCGAGCCGTGCGGTGACCTGAGTATTCGGCGGATATGCGATGCGCCTTCTGATCGTCGAGGACAATGCCGAGCTGTCGCGGCTCGTCGCGGGCGGGCTGGCGGCGGCCGGCTACCAGAGCGACATCGTGGGCAGCGCGGCCGAGGCGCGCGAGGCGGTGAGCAGCGTCAGCTATGCCGCTATGATCCTCGACCTCGGGCTGCCCGATGGCGACGGTCTGTCGGTATTGCGCGAGCTACGCGTCAAGATGGAGCCGCTCCCGGTGCTGGTGCTGACCGCACGCGGCGGCCTGCAGGACCGCGTCAGCGGCCTGCGCAGCGGCGCCGACGACTATCTCGCAAAACCCTTCGCGATGGAGGAACTGGTGGCGCGGCTGGAGGCGATCCTGCGCCGGCCCGGCCAGCTGCTCGGCCGCTCGCTCAGTCTCGCCAACCTGGTCTACGACACCGAGAGCCGCCAGATCTTCGTCGACGACCAGCCGCGGATCATCTCCGCGCGCGAGACCTCGGTGCTCGAGATCCTGCTGCGCCGGCAGGGGCGGGTGGTGCCGAAGAAGAACGTCGAGGACCATATTTTCGGGCTGGACGGCGAGGTCGCCTCCAACGCGGTCGAGGTTTACGTCTCGCGGCTGCGCAAGCAGCTCGCCGAACACGGCGCCAAGGTCGCGATCCACACCATCCGCGGCGTCGGCTATCTCATGGACGTGGAGAAATAGCGTGGCCCAGATCGGGTCAGAGGCCGGGTCCTATGGCCGGTCGCCGACGTTCAAATCGCTGATCTGGCGCATCGTCTTCCTGCACATCCTGGCAGTCGCGGTGGTCGCGATCTTCCTGCCGCTGGTGCTGTTCTGGCTGCTCAATTCCGAGATCGACCAGCTGCATCGCGATGCCATGCGCGCCCAGGCCGAAGTGCTGGCGGAGCGCATCGTGGCGCAGCCGGGCGGCCAGTTGACGTTCAATCTGCCCGACAGCCTCAAGGGCCTCTATTCGGACGCGTATGGCCGCTATCAGTACGACATTCGCGACGCCGACGGCCGCTTGCTGTTCTCTTCGCACCGGCGCTCCGCCGCCGCTGCAACGCGTCCGCCCGAGAGCATTTCCGGCGCCACGGTCACCCGGGACATCGACGGCAAGACAGTGCGGATCCAGGTGGCCGAGGACCTCGCGCACCGCGACGTCATCATCGACGACATCGTCTCGAACTTCTTCCGGCGCGTCGGATGGATCACGATCCCGATCCTGCTGATCCTGCTCGCCACCGACATCATCATCTTTCGCCGGGCGATCGCACCGCTGTGGAAGGCGTCCGAGAAGGCCAGCAATATCGGCCCGGCGCGCACCGACATCCGCCTGCCGACGGAGCAGATTCCGCGCGAGATCCTGCCGCTCGTCACCGCCGTCAACCAGGCGCTCGACCGGCTCGAAGGCGGCTTTCGGGTGCAGCGGCAGTTCACGGCGGACGCCGCGCATCAATTGCGCACGCCGCTCGCGATCCTGCGCACGCGGATCGAGACGCTTGACGATCGCGCGGCGCGGCAGGCGCTGCATGCCGACATCGAAACCATGAGCCGCCTCGTTGCCCAGCTGCTGGAGATCGCCGAGCTCGACACCCTGGTGCTCGATCCCGGCGAGACCGCGGATTTGCGCGCCGTCGCCGCCGAGGTGGTCGCCGCGATCGCCCCGTTCGCGATCGCCCAGCACAAGGACATCGCGCTCAAGGGCACCGATGCGCCGGTGCTGATCCACGGCAATGCGGAGATGCTGCAGCGGGCGATCTTCAACCTCGCCGAAAACGCCATCAAGTTCACGGCAAAGGACAGCACCGTCGACGTCGAGGTGAGCGAGGACGGTTCGGTGCGCGTGCGCGATTCCGGTCCGGGGATCGCGGAGGCGGAGCGCGAGCTGATCTTCCAGCGCTTCTGGCGCGCCGACCGCCGCCGCAGCGACGGCGCCGGCCTCGGACTCTCGATCGTGCGCGCCGTGGCGGACGATCACGCGGCGACCGTTGCGGTGGAGAATCTTCCCGGCGGCGGAGCCGAGTTCACGCTGCGGTTTCGGTTGGCGGAAGGGTTTGCCGGTTCACCCTCTCCCTCCATGTCCGCCGTAGCCTCGGCGAAGGCGGATGGCTGAACAGGGTGGCTCGCCGCGGTAACGGCGAGACGGGTGAGGGGTCTCGCGCCGCGAATCTAATTGTCAGTTGAGCGGACGGAGAGCGACCCCTCATCCGGCGTGCTTCGCCCGCCACCTTCTCCCACAAGGGGAGAAGGGAGAAAGAGCCGCTATTTCAGCTTGCCGGTGGAGAGGTCCATGATCATGCGCGTCGCCAGATACAGCCGCGGCACGACGGTGCCCAGCTGCACATATTCGGCATCGTTGGAATGTGCACCGAAGCCTGACAGACCCATGCCTTCGACCACGGCGCCGTTGGTCTTGAGCGCGGCAAACGCGGCGTCGGTGCCGCCGCCGGTCGCCTTCTCGTCGACCTTGAGGGCCATTCCGAGCTCCTGATAGATGGTCTTGCCGTGGGCGGCCACGCGGCGCGAGGCCTCGTTGGCTTCCAGCGGCGGGCGACGCACCTCGAACTTCAGGTTGACCTTGGAATCGGGCAGCAGGCGATTCTTGATCTTGTCCTGCAGCTCCTGCTCCAGGCCGTCGAAATCGGACACCTTGAGCGCACGGGCATCGGCCTGGGCCGTGGCGTTCGCAGGAATCACGTTGCGGTTGGTGCCGGATTGGGAGACGGTCCAGTTCAGCTTCAGGCCCCGCTCGGGCTTGGACAGATCCTTCATCTGCAGCACCTGATGCGAGAGCTCGTACAGCGCATTCACGCCGCCCTCGGGCCTGGCGCCGGCATGTGACGACTTGCCCTGCACGGTGAGATAGGCCGAGCCGATGCCGCTGGTGGCGAGGCGCAGCGTGCCGTCGGTCCCGCCGCCTTCGAACGAGAACACCGCGTCCTGATCCGCGGCGAGGCGGGTGATGGTGCTGCGCCAGCCGGGCGAGGAAATCTCCTCGTCGCCGTTGGTGAGCACCGTGAGCGTGCCGTAGTCCCTGAAGCCCAACTTCTGCAGCAGGGCCACGGTGTGAAGAATGAGCGCAACGCCCTGCTTGTCGTCGGCGATGCCGAGACCGTAGGCCTTGTCGCCGTCGATGCGGAACGGCTGGTCCTTCAGCATGCCCTTCAGGTACACCGTGTCCATGTGTGCGATCAGCATGATCTTCCTGGTTCCGGTGCCCTTGAACACGGCGTGCACGGCCGGCCCGATCTTCTCGGGGGTGTCGTCGAGGCGATAGACGTCGGTGGGTTGCAGGATATCCACCGTGCCGCCGAGCTGCTTGAGCTGACCGGCAACGCGCTCGGCGATCTGGTTCAGGCCTTCGATGTCCTTGCTGCCGGATTCGATGTTGACGAGATCGCGCAGCGTGTCGAGCAGCGGCTGCTGCTCCTGTTGCGCCAGCATATGGACATCGGCGATCGGCTCGGCCTGCACCGTCGCTGCGGCACATGTCAGCCAGAGTGAGGCGATCAACCGGCCAACGAGCGATGGAGCAGGGTGCAGTCGGGGCATGGGCGGCCATCCCTAGGGTTGAGGATGGCCCGGTATGCCTCCGTTTTCGGTGCTTGTCACGCCCGCCGTCGCGCATCATGCCCGCGCTTGCGCGGAGCACGACGACGAGTTGCGTCCCCCCGCTACTTCGACGGCGGACCGAGATCCAGCGGCGGCAGCTCGATCTGCGGCACCTCGATCCTGATCGTGCTGGGATCGATGGTCGACTGCACGCCCTTGTAATGCATCACCATCGAGGGGAACATAATCACTAGACCGACCATGATGATCTGGATGACGACGAATGGCACCGCGCCCCAATAGATCTGGCCCGTGGTGACGGGTTCCATCCGCTTGCCGGTGACGCGATCGGTGTAGCGTTCCTTCGGCGCGACCGAGCGGAGATAGAACAGCGCGAAGCCGAATGGCGGATGCATGAACGAGGTCTGCATGTTGACGCCGAGAATGACGCCGAACCAGATCAGGTCGATGCCGAGGTGCTCGGCGGCAGGCCCGAGCAGCGGGATCACGATGAAAGCCAGCTCGAAGAAGTCGAGGAAGAACGCCAGCACGAACACGAAGGCGTTGACGAAAATCAGGAAGCCGACCTGGCCGCCGGGCAGCGAGGTGAGCAGGTGCTCGACCCAGACGTGACCGTTGACGCCGTAGAAGGTGAGCGAGAACACGCGGGCGCCGACCAGGATGAACACGACGAAAGCCGACAGCTTGGCGGTCGATTCCGTGGCCTGCCTGATCAGGTCCCAGCTCAGCCGCCGCTTCGCGGCACCGAGGATGAGGGCGCCGGCGGCCCCCATCGCGCCGCCTTCGGTCGGAGTCGCGATGCCGATGAAGATCGTGCCCAGCACCAGGAAGATCAGGAACAGCGGCGGCACCATCACGAAGGTCGTCTGCTGCGCCATCTTCGACAGGAAGCGGAAGCCGGTCAGCTTGTCGATGACCCAGTTCACGACGGCGACGGCGAACGCGAAGACGATGCCATAGAACATGCTGAGCACGACGTAGTCGGCGCCATGCGTCTCCGAATTGCGCATCATGAACCAGCCGAAGACACAGCTCGCCAGGAACAGCATACCGAGCGAACGGAGACCGCGGTTGCCGTCTTCCTCGCGGAAGCCGATCGCCTCCTTCGGCAGGCCCGGCGCGGCGTTCGGGAAGATCAAGGTGACGAGGAATGCGTAGCCGGCGTAGAGGCCGGCGAGCACGAGACCCGGGATGAAGGCGCCCTCGTACATGTCGCCGACGGACTTGCCGAGCTGGTCGGCCATCACGATCAGGACGAGCGAGGGCGGAATGATCTGCGCGAGCGTGCCCGAGGCGGCGATGATGCCCGTCGCCATGCGACGGTCGTAGCCATAGCGCAGCATGATGGGCAGCGAGATCAGCCCCATCGAGATCACCGACGCCGCGACCACGCCCGTCGTCGCGGCGAGCAGCGCGCCGACGAACACCACCGCGTAGGCAAGGCCGCCGCGGATGGTGCCGAACAATTGGCCGATGGTGTCGAGCAGGTCCTCGGCCATGCCCGATCGCTCCAGCACCAGTCCCATGAAGGTGAAGAAGGGAATGGCGAGCAGCGTGTCGTTGTTCATCACGCCGTAGACCCGCTCCGGAAGCGCCTGGAGGAAGTCCGGGTGGAATTGGCCGAGTTGGACGCCGATGATGGCGTAGAACAGGCCGACAGCGCCGAGCGAGAATGCCGCGGGATAGCCGAGCAGCAGCACGACGACCAGCGACGCGAACATGATGGGCGCCATATTGGCGATGATGAAAGCGGTCATGATTCCCCCTGAACCGTCGCCAACGGCTATTTCTTCTCGATCACTTCGACGAGATGCTCGACTTCAGCTTCCAGCGCCGACACCTGCGATTCATGGGGATCCGGCATCAATCCGCGCATGACCGCAATCCGCTTGATCAGCTCGGAGATGCCTTGAACGAGCAGGAACGCGAACCCGACCATGATCAGGGCCTTGGCGGGCCATTGCGGCAGGCCGCCGGCGTTGCCGGATTGCTCGTTGATGTGGAACGAGCGCTCGAAGAACGGCACGCCGGTGATGATCATGACGACGCACAGCGGAATGAGGAAGAACAGGTGGCCGACCACGTCGATCACGTTGCGGAGCGTCTTCGGCAGCGCGTTGTTCACGATGTCGATTCGGATGTGCTCGTTGTCGAGCAGCGTCCAGGGCGAGCAGAGCAGGAACACGATGCTGAACAGCACCCATTGCAGCTCGAGCCACGAATTGGAGGAGGTGTCGAAGGTCTTGCGGATGATCGCATTGACCGCAGAGATGATGACGGCGGCTACGATCAGCCACGCAAGGCGTTTGCCCGTCCAGCGTGTGAACGCGTCGATCCCCTGGCTCAGCTTTAGGAGCGCTTGCAATGATAGGTCCTCCCCCGATTGTGCCCCGGGCGTCTTGACTGCGCCGAACGGGCGCGTGGCTTGTCTGGCCGCGCAGGCATGAGGCAGCCGCACCAAACCAGCGGGCGTGCCGCCAGTCAATCGGAAGTTTGTTGATAGTTCAGGGGAATAAGGCCGTAGTCCGCCGCTGTCAGCCGCCGGTGACGCTCATGTGCCTGCTGACGCTGGGGCGGTCGTGGCGGCGGTCGATGATGAAATCGTGGCCCTTGGGCTTCAGGCCGATGGCGCGGTCGATCGCATCCGCAAGCAGCATGTCGTCATCGGATGCACGCAGCGGTTTGCGCAAGTCCGAGGCGTCCTCGTGGCCGAGGCAGGTGTGCAGCGTTCCGGTGCAGGTAATGCGAACCCGGTTGCAGGATTCGCAGAAATTGTGCGTCATCGGCGTGATGAAGCCGAGCTTGCCGCCGGTCTCGGCGACGCTGACATAGCGGGCCGGACCTCCGGTGCTCTCGGCCAGATCCGTCAGCGTGAATTGCTGGGCAAGGCGCGCGCGCACCAGCGACAGCGGCAGATATTGGTCGATGCGGCCCGAGCCGATCTCGCCCATTGGCATGACCTCGATCAGCGTCAGGCCCATGCCCTTGCCGTGGGCCCAGCGCATCAGCTCGGGAAGCTCGTCCTCGTTGAGATTCTTCAGCGCCACCGCGTTGATCTTGACGGCAAGTCCCGCGGCGCGCGCGGCCTCGATGCCTTCCAGCACCTTGTCGATCTCGCCCCAGCGGGTGATCTCGCGGAACTTGCCGGGATCGAGCGTGTCGAGCGAGACGTTGATGCGGCGGACGCCGCAATCGGCGAGCTCGCTTGCGTGTTTCGCCAGCTGGGTGCCGTTGGTGGTCAGCGTCAGCTCGTTGAGGGCGCCGCTCGAAAGATGCCGCGACAGCGAGCGCACCAGCGTCATCACGTTGCGCCGGACCAGCGGCTCGCCTCCGGTGAGGCGCAGCTTCTTGACGCCCTTGGCGATGAAGGCCGAGCAGAGCCGGTCGAGTTCCTCCAGCGTCAACAGGTTCGCCTTGGGCAGGAACGTCATGTCTTCCGACATGCAGTAGAAGCAGCGCAGGTCGCAGCGGTCGGTGACGGACACGCGCAAATAGCTGATGGTCCGCCCGAACGGATCGGTCATCGGGTTCGACAGCGCGGCGGATCCGTTCATGCGAGAGGCCTTGTCACTTATGGCGACGGGCGCACCTTGGCTTCAGGCGGTGCTCGGGACGCAATCTAAGCATCGGACGCGGCGAGGACAATCGGGTGGTATACTTAGATCAGCGCCGGCCGGCGTTCGGATCGGGGAACGGCGAGGCCGCGGCCGGAATCGCTTGAACCGGTGCCGCAGCAGGCGCCGCTGCGGCCGGTTTCGGTTTCCTGGGCCGGTGCGGCTTGCGAGCCGGTCTGGGCGGGGTCGCGGGCTGCAGTTCCGCAAACACCGGATTCGGGTCCGTGGTCACCGAGGCCGGGGAGGTGAAATCCCCGGGATTCCTGATCAGGTTCACCGGGACGCTTGCCGGCTGGTACTTCGGCAGGGCGAAAGCGACCGTGAAGGGGACGTCGGGAGCTGGAACCGAGACGGAGCAGGGGGTCTTGCAGCCCGGACCGAGCGACGTCGTGGCGTCCGCGCCCGGGGGATTGGATTCGAGCCGGACCTGAACCGTCGGCGGGGTCGATTTGAACACGTCCCAGGACATCGAGGAGCAGCCGCCAAGGCTTGCCGCTCCCAACAGACCCGCTCCCGCTAACGCAACCGCGCTGACACGACGCATGACCCATCCACTTCAACTGCGACGAACCGCCACACAAGCCCCGCACGGACCTTAGGAGCGTCGTTTGGGGCAGGCAACCGGCGGGTGGCGCATAGTCAATGAATGGTTAATGCGGAGCCGCGCGAAATAGACTAGTTATTTCAGGGGGCTGACGGCGCTACGTGGTCATCAGGCTGCTGGCGGCGGCCGGCAGGTCGCGCATGTGATGGATCAGCCGGTCCGGCTTCAGCTCGGCAATCGGCACGTCGGTGTAGCCGAAGCTGACCCCGATCACGGGCACCCCGGCCCGCCGCGCCACCCCGACATCGGTTCCGGCATCGCCGACCATGATGCTGGCTTTGACCGCGCCGCCGGCCCGCGCCACCGTTTCCCGGAAGATGGTCGGATCGGGCTTCTGGACGCCAAAAGTGTCGGCGCCGCAGATCGCCGCGAAGCGGCGGCTGAGGTCGAGCTGGTCCAGCAGCCGCTTGGACAGCCATTCCAGCTTGTTGGTGCAGACCGCGAGGCGATGGCCTTGAGCCGAAAACTGGTCGAGCACGGCCTCGAGCCCCTCGAAGGGGCGGGATTCGACCGCGATATGATCGGCATAATAGGCGATGAAATCGGCGGTCATCCGGTCCATGTCGGCGGGGGTGACGGCGCGGCCCTCCGCTTCCAGCCCCCGCTCGATCAGCTTGCGGGCGCCGGCGCCGATCATGTTGCGGGCCGAGGCCATCGGCACCGGCGGCAGCCCTTCGCGGTCGAGCACGTAGTTCAGCGCGGTGATCAGGTCGGGCGCCGTATCCACAAGCGTGCCGTCGAGATCGAAGACGATGGTGTGAGGGGAGGTCATGATCCAAGCGCTACCGGCCCGGTCGCGTCCACGCAAGGGGCGGGCCCATAAGATCACCTTATAGGCCTGTTCCCGCGGGAAAAACGAGGCTACATAGGCCGCCGAAAGCGGCCATGATCGGCGGCACCTTCGAGACTTCAAAGGCGGGCGCAAACGTGAATATGGATCAGTTGAAGCGACAGGCTGCTGCCCGCGCGCTCGAGGAGGTGCGGGACGGCATGCAGCTCGGGCTCGGCACCGGCTCGACCGCCAAGCATTTCGTCGAGCTGCTCGGCGAGCGCGTCGCCGCCGGGCTGAAAGTGATCGGCGTGCCGACCTCCGAGGCGACGCGCCTCGACGCGACGCGTTGCGGCGTGCCGCTGACCACGCTCGATGAGATCGACCATCTCGACATCACGGTCGACGGCGCCGACGAGATCGATCCCGCGCTCAACCTGATCAAGGGCGGCGGCGGGGCGCTGCTGCGCGAGAAGATCGTGGCGGCGGCCTCGGATCGCATGATCGTGATTGCCGACGACAGCAAATGGGTGCCGACCCTCGGCAAGTTTCCGCTGCCGGTCGAGGTCATCCCGTTCGGCCTCGGCGCGACGCGCCGCGCGATCGAGAAGGCATTTGCCGAATGCGGCGTTTCCGGGCAAATGGCGGTCCGCAAGGGCAAGGACGGCCACGTTTTCGTCACCGACGGCGGCCACTGGATCGTCGATGCCCAGCTCGGACGGATCGAGGATCCTGCCAGCCTCGCCAGAGCGTTGAGCGCGATCCCCGGCGTGGTCGAGCATGGATTGTTCATCGGCTTGGCCAGCTCTGCCGTTCTGGCGGGTGGCGAGGGAATCCGCGTGATTGAACGGCGCAAGCCGAAAGGAGACTAGGAATGAAGAGCTTTTTGAAATTCTTGCCGGCCGCGACCCTCGCTGCGGGCTTGGCGCTCGCGGCCGTCCCGGCCGTGGCGCAGCAGGCTCAGAAGGCTCCGGCTGCGCCGGCCCAGCCGAAGGCCTCGCCTGCAGCCGTTGCCGCAGCCAGGGAGATCCTGCAGATCAAGAACGCCAGCGGGATGTATGCGGGCGCCGTGCCCGGCCTCGTCGAGAAGACCAAGAATGCGCTGATCCAGCAGAACCTCAACTACCAGAAGGACCTCAACGAGGTCGCGCCGATCGTGGCCCAGCAGCTCAACGGCCGCCAGAGCGAGATCGGCGAAGGCATGGCGCAGATCTATGCCAGCGAGTTCACCGAACAGGAGCTGAAGGATCTCGTCACCTTCTACAAGTCGCCGCTGGGCAAGAAGCTGATCGACGCCGAGCCGCGCGCCATCGGACTCAGCATGAACTTCATGAACTCCTGGGCCCAGACCTTCTCCGAGACCGTGATGGGGGCCTTCCGCGCCGAGATGCGCAAGCGTGGCAAGGACATCTGACAGATACTATCTGACAGGGAATTCCTGAAGCGCGTCATCGCGCTTCATGTTGTTATTTGAGCATGGTCTTCTCGGAAAACCGCTGCACACTTTGCGCTGGCGCGGCCCTCCGGGTCCGGACCATGCTTTAGAGGTCGGAGTGGACAATGGCTGAATTCGACGTCGACCTCTTCGTCATCGGTGGCGGTTCGGGCGGCGTGCGTGCCGCCCGCATCGCGGCCGGTCACGGCGCGCGCGTGATGATCGCGGAGGAGTACCGCATGGGCGGGACCTGCGTGATCCGCGGCTGCGTGCCGAAGAAGCTGTTCGTGATCGGCTCGCATGTCCGTCACGAGCTCGAGGACGCCGCCGGTTTCGGCTGGACCGTTCCGCCCGCCAGCTTCGACTGGGCGACGCTGATCGCCAACAAGGACAAGGAGATTGCGCGGCTGGAGGCGGCCTACACGGCCAATGTCGAGAAGTCCGGCGCGCAGATCGTCAAGAGCCGCGCGGTGATCGAGGACAAGCACACCGTCCGTCTGCTCGAGAACGACCGCAAGATCACCGCAAGATACATCCTGATCGCCACCGGCGGCGCGCCCAACCACGGTGCCGCGATCCCCGGCATCGAGCACGTGATCTCCTCCAACGAGGCGTTCCATCTCAAGAAGCTGCCGAAGCGGATCGTGATCCAGGGCGGCGGCTATATCGCGCTGGAATTCGCCGGCATCTTCGCCGGCTTCGGCTCCGACGTCACCGTGGTCTATCGCGGCGACAACATCCTTCGCGGTTTCGACGAGGACGTCCGCGCCCATGTCCGAGCCGAGATGGAGAAGCAGGGCATCACCATCCTCACCGGCTGCACGGTGGCGAAGGTCGACCGTCACGGCGAGGAGTTCACGACGCATCTGTCGAACGGATCGAGCCTCGCTTCCGACCAGGTGATGTTCGCGATCGGCCGCCATCCGGCGGTGGCCAATCTCGGGCTGGAGAAGGCAGGCGTCGCCATCAATCCTGCGAATGGCGGCATCGCGGTCGATCATTTCTCGAAGAGCTCGGTCGACAGCATCTATGCGATCGGCGACGTCACCCATCGCTTCAACCTGACTCCGGTCGCGATCCGCGAGGGCCATGCCTTCGCCGATACCGTGTTCGGCAAGCGCGAGGTCAGGGTCGATCACGCCAACATCCCGACCGCGGTGTTCTCGCAGCCGGAGGTCGGCACGGTGGGTCTGACCGAAACCGAAGCGCGCGCGCAATTCAGCCACGTCGACATCTACAAGACGACGTTCCGCCCGATCAAGGCGACGATGTCGGGCCGCGACACCCGCGTGCTGATGAAGCTCGTGGTCGACGGCGCGACCGATCGCGTGCTCGGCTGCCATATCGTCGGCGACGCTGCCGCCGAGATCACGCAAGCCGTCGCGATCGCTGTGAAGATGAAGGCGACCAAGGCCGATTTCGACGCGACGATCGCGCTGCATCCGACCGCGGCCGAGGAGCTCGTCACCATGCGCACCCCGACCGCGCGGCACGTGCGGCAGGCGGCGGAGTAAGCTCGGCCGCTCAGCCGTAGAGATACCCGACCGGCTTGCCTTCGGTGCGCAGCGGACGGACGTCCTTGTGCGTGATGATCTGACCGGCGAGTGCGTCGATCTCGTCGCGTTGCGTCGGCGTCCAGCTGCGCAGCTCGTTCATGCCCTTGAGCAGGCCGAGGCGAAGCACCTGGGTGTTTTCGCCGACGCCGACGAGGCTGATCGAATCCTTGCCCGCCGTCACTACGTCGCCGGCGGCGAGCTCGAAGCTCTCGCCGGCTCTCTTCCTGAACTCGGCCGTGCCGCGAATGACGCGGTAGATCACGACCTCGCCCTTCGCAAAGCAGGTCGCATCGGCGGCGATCGACGTGCTCTTCGGCAGCAGCGACTGGCCGCGCGGATCGGTTGCGATGATGTGGCCGGTGACGAGATGGCCACTCGGGCTCTCGATGCCGATATCGCGCAGATAAACCGGCATGGCCGATTTGACGGAACCATCGGTGAGCGGCTTGAACAGCGCATCCAGCGCCAGCGGATCCTGCAGCCAGAAGCCGGCACCGGCCGGCCGGTCGTGCAGCTTGTGGCTCCAGGCCACGCGCGGCGTCTCGGCCTCATCGATCTGGTCCGGACCTACGATGGTCGGATTCGGAAAGGTGGTAGGATCGGTGATGAAGGCTTCGAGGAATTTGCCGGAATAGCCCATCGAGATCGGGTCGGGCACCACTGTCTGCGGCGTCTTCAGGTTCTCTTCGGTCGACAGGCCCGACCAGGTGTAGAACAGCTGGCGATGCACGATCGCGCTTTGCAGCATCACCGCGCCAGGGCCGACATTATAGAAACGCCCGTCATAGTCGAAGGTGAACGCGCCCGAGGTGACCAGCACGAGCTGAAAGCCGCCGGGCGGAAGATGCAGATGGAAATCGGTGGGACCGGTGTCGGGACGGTAGATCGGCAGATTGGTCGCGACTTCGTGCAGCAGGAAGGTCTCGTTGTTGGCGTGAAAGCCTTCGTTGGCGCGATTGTAGAGCGCTTGCGGACGATACGTCGCCTCGAACTTCGCATTCCGGTCGCGATCGATTGCGACGAAGTCCTGCATGTTGAGGCGAAGCGGCGCGCCATTCGGATGGGTGAGGCCGATCGTCTTGAGACCGCCCGCAGCATGCACGTTCATGACGTTCTCCGCTCCGCGCCGTTGCTTCGCTCGCAACGTCATTGCGAATTTTGGGCCAGTTGGTTGGCGAAGCAGCTAGCGAGCCCGGCGCCGCGATGCGCACGTGCTCGCGCAGGAGAAAATCCGATGGTTGCACGGGACGTTAGATCGATGGCTTGGTCTGATCGTCAGACGCCATGCGAGGGGCGCGTGTTTGCGGGTTAGCGACGGGACCTGTCTAATTTGTCGGCAAGCCTCGCCAGTGCGAGCAGCGGCGTCGGGGGAGAAGCGGCGCGATGCCGGCTTTGGGATGAGCGAAAACGTCGCGACCGGGCTGGCGGCGATTGACAGATTGTTCACGTTTTGTTCTTATGCTGTCACCGAGATGGAGGCAGCCATGGACAACCGTATCAGCGAACTTCGCAGAACCATCAGAGCGCTTCGCGTCAGCATGCGCGAAGCCGAGGCGATCATGCACGAGCAGATCAACCGCGCCGAGGATTGCAGCTTCGTGGCGCAGGAGGTGATCAAGATGCGCTCGGTCATGGGCCTGCTCGCAAAGGAGCGGATCGCGCTCGGCGATCGCGAGCCGATCCTCGTGAACAATGTCTTCATCCCGCGGCGCCGCCCGGCGCGGAAGCCGGTCGCGGCGACTTCGCCGGCCGCCGGGTCCGTGTTTCGTCCGCGCCTGGTGGCGCGGGCTTGACGCGGAGGGCGCCTCAATCGAAGGCGCGAGGCGCGGCCCGATCCGGCTTGCCGGCCGGGCTGTCCGCCCACTTTGCCATCTCCATGGTCTGTGCGTCGACGCCCTCGCACCAGAAGCAGCTTGGCCGCGCGCGGCCGTTCTCGGACAGGATCGGAACCAGGCTGTGGCCGCAACCGGCGCACCAGGCGATGTCAGTCATGCATTCCCCTACGGCGTACCAAATTCAGAAATGACGTTCTCGTTCGCGAAGCTTGTGCGGGCGCTATGACGGCGCTGGAGTCCTGCGCCCGATCGGCGCGCTCGTTCCCGAGATCGTCGATGTAGCGATCCATCGTGACACGGCTGCGATGTCGTCGCCGTTTTCGCGATAGGCGCGAAGCTGAAATTCGGCCGAGCTGCCGCGGTCCACAATGACGCGGCAATGCTCGATCTCGGCGGCGCACCCCAGGAGGTCCGCGTCCTCGGCGGTGGCGTCGATGATTCGGGAGAGCAACTCCGAGATCGTGACCGGCCCGTCCCGGGAGGCAAAGATGCAATCGGTTCCGTAGCGCTGGGCGCGCCATTTATTCTCCACCGCGATGGCGCGGTCGACCGCCGTGACCTCCTTCGACAAATGAGGCCGCAGATAAAGGTGGCGCGTCAGGCAGCGATAGAGCGAGGCGATGGCAACGGCATCGTCGACGAATGTGCAGGTGTCGGGCGCACGAAGCTCGAGCGTCGGGTGCCGCATCGAAGGGCGCATCGCCCACCAGATGTGGCTCTCGTCGGGAATGACGCCGGAGCGCTGCAAGGCGCCGAGATATTCGTCGTAGTCCCGCCGGCTCTCGAACAGTTCGGGCAGGCCGGTGCGCGGCAGCTCGGAATAGGCGGCGAGGCGGTAGCCCTTCAGCCCGGTCTTGTGCGAATCCCAGAACGGAGAGGATGCCGACAGCGCGATGAACAGCGGCAGGTGCGGCAGCATCGCCCGCATCACCGCCATGCGCCTCTCGGGATCCGGCAACTGAACATGCACGTGCATGCCGCACATCATGTTGCGATGGCCGATGCTGCGCAGATCCTCGATCATCTCCTGGTAGCGCGGCTTCGGGCTCGGCTGCGACATGCGCCAGACCGCCGTCGGGTGCGTGCCGCAGGCCATGATCACGAAGCCATATTGCGCGGCGACGTTCGCGACCTCGCGCCGCAGGAAGCGCAGCTCTTCTCGGGCGTCGTTGACGTCGACGTGAACGTTGGTGGCGACCTCGAGTTGGGATTGCAGCATCTCGCGCATGGCCTGGCCGCCGGTCGACCAGTTTGCCGATTCGAACAGTTCGTTGGGAGTCTGGATCGCGACCTCGAAGCTGCGGCGGTCGGCCAGGAAATACTCCTCCTCGATGCCGAAGGAATATTCCGCCGCCTTGCCGCCGCCGCCAGCGGAACGAATGACGAGGTGCTGCTTGTCGTCGGAGGGATCCAGTCGAAGAAGTTTTACAACGTCTGAAGCAAAGGTCATGTCCCACCCGGCAGTGTCACCTCCGGGAACTAATCCTTCTGGCAGGGGCGGGTTCCGTCTCGGCGCTACTGCAAATTGTCGCGTCGAAGGGAACAATCTTCACGCTTTCCGATGCCCGCGCGATCAGCGCGTGGTTTGGCGGCACTTCGGTCCAGTCCGCTTCCTTGTCGAACGGCTCGGATACGACGATGACCTGGCCGCCGTCCTCACGGAAATAGAGTGTGTTCGCGGCGTCGTTGACCGCGACACGGAAGGCGTAGAGATCCTTGCCGTTGGCGATCGCACTGGTGAAGCGCAGCCGTTCGCGCAAGTGGCCTTCATTGACGAGGCCGACGAGGACTTGCAGCACCCGCCGCGTCGCTAGGAGCGGATCGCCGTCGAGGCCGGCGCCCATCATCGCCAGGAACACGGCTTCGGAGTCGGTCGTGCCCAGCCGCGAAGGGTAATAGTCGTTGGGAATCAGCGCCTCGACCTTGCGCCGCAGCCGATTCCAGCTTCCGACGAATCCGTTGTGCATGAACATCCAGTGACCGCAGGCAAAGGGATGGCAATTCTGCCGCGTCACCGCCGTGCCGGTGGCGGCGCGCACATGGGCAAAGAACAAGTGCGAGCGCAGATGCCGGCAGAGGTAGCGCAAATTTTCGTCCGACCACGCCGGGCGCGTCTCGCGATAGAGGCCGGGCTCGGGATGCTCGCCGTACCAGCCGAGACCAAAGCCGTCGCCGTTCGAGCCCGCCGTCGATTGCAGCGAGCGGATGCTCTGCGCGACCAGGGAATGCTCGGGTTCGGTGACATAGGGCTCGAACGACGTCGTCTCGCCCCGGTATGCGATCCAGCGGCACATGGGTGTATCCTGTCGGGAGAAGCCGTGACGTGCAGAAACTCATTGGCCTGCATGATAGTTCCTGGCCGCCTCTGTTCGTCCTCTTCGGCAGGATTCGCATGTCGCGTGGCATCTTGAGACGTTCATTCACCCTGCGGAGTTGCAACACGCATACGCGGGTGCGGACTCATGAACGTCGGCTCACCTTGCAAGGCGGAAGGCCGCGACTTGAGCGTGATCTGCGGCTTTTGACCCGTTGCGGAAATTCGTCATTTGCTCATATCGACAACTTCAAAGGATGGCTGGGCTCTAGAAAGGACATCCATGCAACCTGATCCCGTGATGAATTCGAAGTGGCAAACCGGGTGCCAAACCAATTTCCAGGCCTCCGACTGAGTGTCCGCAAAGGTCGAACCTTCCACGCGATATGCGAAGTGCCTTGAGACCAGTCCTTCATTCTTCGTTCCCCGCTCGGTACTAAGCGGCATTTCATCCAAAAGGCGGACTATAGTAGCTCCGTTGAAGCAAACGCGGAGCGCGCGTGCGTCGGTTCACGGCAGAATGAAGTCTGCGGAAAGACTGTCCGTCGCCCACCTAATCGTGAGAAGGTCGCTCTGAACACAATCAAAGTGCACGCCAGCGTCGATGGGAAAATACCTAGGCAAGGCTTGCTCCGGCGGTTTGCCAAAACGGAGGCCACGTTTAACAGGTCTACGGCTAAATGTCCGCTTCTGGCCCTTCGCTGACTTTCTCGCGCACCCTATCAAGGGCCGCTTTTGACCCAGCTCGGACATCACGCCTTTGTCGCGAACGATTTGGCTCCGAACCCCACAGAGGCAAGAGATAGCGCCTTGGCACCAACCGGAGAGATGAGGCGTTTACGCAGATGGGCTTTGCGACGGGTCGGATACCTTCCGGCCTCCAGCGCCGCGCACGACTGCTTTCTTCTGCAGTGTGTCAACGGATTCGCTTGATAAGCGTGTCGCCCAGCTATCTGCTTCTGTCAGCCAGAAACGCTCGTTCTCACCAACCATCTTCGCGCGCTGACGGCAGAACGCTGCCATCGCCCGATAACGTGTTACCGCATCCATCACAAGCAGTCCTTCCTTTAGATAAACACGAACCCGGTCTAGGAGGGGGCAACACGACCGGATCGTTGAACTTCTTTGTCGATACGGCAAGTTCTGCGTAGAACAGGTCCTCTAGGCGCGATCGTATAGGTAAGTGTCCGCGCAATCAGTTCTACATCTTCCGCAGCTTTGCCACTTCATCGGCCAGCAGCTTAGCGATCGTCAGGCGACGCGTCTCATCTTTGCTCTCCCCGAGTAGCTTTCGATACCTTGCGATGTTTTGCTCGCTGACAAACCTTTCGAGGTCTGATGGGGCCACTTCAACGCGCTTCCGAATTGCTTCCATCCGTCCGTTCGCTTTTGATATGCATCAATGGATCGAAATTCCTATCTTGTAAAAAATAAAACAATAGCCAAAAGCGACTATTTCCGTACCGCAATCCGGCTTTCCGAGCATCGTGGCGAACGCTGTGCATACGATGTCGACAAAGCAGGCAGCAGGGACCATCGTGAAGTATAAAGTCGCGACGTTTGAAGGACTGAAATCGCTTCCCGCGAGCGTGGCAATTCTCGACGCTTCCGGAACAATTGTGGCGGCCAATGATACATGGAAGCAATTCGGTCGACGAAACGGATTGCGCATTCCCCATTCAGCAATTGGCTCGAACTACCTGCAATATTGCCGATCCGATGAACCGAACTCACGTCGGTTCGTAAGTGAGCTGAGAGCATTGCTCGCGGGTAAACGTGATCTCGTGACGTTTATCTATCCCTGCCATTCGCGGACGCAGGCACGATGGTTCTGCCTCATCGGGTTGCCGCTCTCACTGAATAAATCAGCCGGCGTGGCGCTCCTGCACGTAAACCTCACAGCAATGCTGCCGCTTCCGATCGGTGCGCGACGAGCGCGAGCCAAGGGAGAGAAAGAACAAATTCGCCTGGGGACCAATTTAGCCGCGGTTGGCGACGCCCTGGAGCGCTCAGTGCTGGAAACGCTCTCGTCACAACTGAATACAATGTTCACCGGGCCTGCCACGCCCGAAAAGGACGCAGCGCAAGGGGAAACCGATCAGGTCGTTCGTACTCGGTTGAGCAAACGGCAGATACAAGTCCTGCGTCTGCTGGGCGAAGGCAAGTCCAACAAAGAGATTGCGATGGCGCTCTTTCTTTCGCCCAACACTATTAAGCTTCACGTGTCAGCGATCCTTGAACGTTTGAAGCTCAGGAGCCGCACTCAAGCAGCTCTTCTTTCATCAACGCTATTGCAAGACCGAAAAACTGAGGTCAGAGCGCAAGCGGCACTTGGAAAGTAGTCGTTTCGGGCTATTGCTCAGGTTTGATCTGGCGTGCGAGGAACGATTAGTTCTGTGGCGTTGGAGAGACGGGAATGGCGGCACTTGGAACGGTATTTCAGCCCGACGAAATCAAGCTGATGAGGTCCGCACTTGATGAGGCGGCAATCATCCTGCCTAAGGCAGAGCGAACGCCTACCATGAAGGTAAAGTTGGCCTCGCGTATCCTAGCAGCGGCGGCGAAGGGTGAACGCGATCCGAATAAGTTGAGAATTGCAGCACTTCTGGAAGAAGATGTTCAAAACGCATTGCCCGCATTGTTCCCGGAGCGGCGGCCGTGAGCAGATTAGTTGCAGCGCGCTCAACCCTCGCACCGTCAATCAACATTGAGCGAGCCTATCAGCAGTTTCAGCGCCTGCGTGAGCTGGTGGCGCAAGCCGAGCACTCACATAAGGCACGGCGGATTGTGAACCGTACGAGAGACAAGAGGCGTTCGTCATGAATAGGCGGGACAACCGACGAGCGCAGGAATTGAATAATCTCAAGCTTGCGTCGGCGACCTTCGCTCCTTCGAAGCGCGCGTGAAGTGCCGGCGATTAAGACAAACGCCGAACCGTCGAAGCTGGGCTCGCCGGATATCGGTTTTGCGAAACAGGTTACCGAGCCGTTGAGAAATCACCTCGTCTGATTGATTAACCTCGACGGACTGCGGTCACAGCCAGCAGCGCATCATGCCCCAAATTCAGGTAAGCCAAGTTCAGCCTTTCAAGTTCAGGTGCCGCTTCGAAACGGCGGTGGCAGACGTGCCTTCAGGCCATGAGTTCTGCGTGTTTGAGTTCCCCGGGTGCAAGGCATGCCCGAAGGCGCTGCACTCCGTCCGGACGGTGGAAAGTTCGGAAGACCCCATGAAGTCGGAGGCGTGGCACGCATGGGTTGCGCGCATTTTCTGCTCCAAGGAATAGTTTTCGCTCCAATCAGGTCAGCTATGGAGAAACGCGACCATGCCCATCCATTGGCAAGCTGCACCTATCTCAATCATCTTCGGAAGACACTGCGAGATGAGCAGGGTTGCCCAGCAACTCCGGAACCTGCTTGGTTTCCTCACGGCGAAGGGTTGGGTCTGGAAAGCCGCGATTGCCGGACTATGCGGAAGTGTCACGTACACCTTGCTGATGCTTGGCAAAGCCAAGCTGGGTATACTTGAATCGTTCCAGCCCTATCAGAGTCTCCAAATCGCGCTTAGTTGCTGGGCCGGGGAGTACGTTCATCCGCTGGTACCGTGGCTGCTTTCGTATATCAACGGCTCGACTGCAGCGGGCTTTGCTTTTGCCAATCTCTACCGGCATCTGCCGGACAGCAGCGGTCCTACGAAGGGCTTCATCGCCGGTGTAATCGGATGGTTGGCGATGGATTTGATTTTCTTTCCATTGCTGGGGTTGGGCCCGTTTGCGACGCACCTTGGCTTCGGCCTGTGGCCCGCGCTGTTCTCCCTCGGGATGATACTGGCCTACAGCTTCGCAATGGGCGTGGTTTACAGCATGATGGGTGCAACGCCGTGCAAAGCCGCCTCTCTTTATCAAGAGTGCTCGCCGCTTCGTTAGGTGCCGCCCAGGCCCTGCGCCAGACAGCTCAAGCCGACGATGAGATGAGTCTGGTTATGGCCCTTAACGGACCGGCCGGGACAAACCGGTCATGTCCGGTCTTGAAGGTTCAACGGACCCTACCTCCGCGCCGGCTGATCGGGTTTGTGAGTCCGTCGATCGCCAAGTAGTTATCCTTCGAGGCTCGGATTGCGACGCCAATGCATCTCAGACCTGACGCCTCGGATGGCGGGTTTGGAACCGATGCGGCGGCTGGTCGCAGTCATCTTGGCTTGATTCCGACAGCCCCACCTTTATCTCTGACACGAACAAGAATCCGGGCCCCTCTGGCGAGGACGCCGACAATGTCGGCAAACCTCGTGATGTCGGATGACCTGTCCCGCGCGAATGCGATGGATTGGCCGATCGTCGGGCCCTCGATGTTCTCTCCGACCTCATCGTCCCCATCGCAGCTCCATGCGGTCATTTCGCAAATAAGGGAGCAACGATGTCCGACGCCAAGCATTCAAATCCGATCGAGATCGAGATCGCGGAGCCGTCCAGCCTGAACGAGCAGGCTGCGGCCGCGCTGGTGATCGCCGGTGCGCTCGTCGCCGTGGCCGACCGGCGGGTTTCGCCGGTCGAGCGCGACGAGGTGATCCGGTTCATCAGGGATCGCGGCTTGGCGCCGCATCTCGACGACGACAGGCTGTTTGCAATGTTCGACGCACTCGCCGAACGGCTGGAGGAGCCGGATTTCGCCAATGTCGTGATCGAGACGCTGCGGCCGGTCTCGGACATGCCGTTGTCGTCACATCTGATGGAACTGTCGCAGCGAGTCGCGGCCGCTGACGAGGACGTCCATCCCCACGAAGTGCAGGCCATCAAATTGTTGCGCTTGCTGACGCTGGCGCTGCCGCGCGCGAAGTCGGTCCCGTCGGGTCAGGGGCAGACCGAACGGCAATTGGCCACGGAGGAGTAAGCATGAGCGCAGTATCGAACGAGCGTACGCGTGAGGCCGCACGTCCCGCCAGCGAGCTGGCGGGCGGCGACCCGCGCCTCGACAAGCTCGTCGATCGATTGCCGCCGCGCATGAGCGATACCGTCACCTACCTGCTCAAACCGTCGAGCCGCTGGGTCAGAATCCCCTCGGGCGCGCTGCTCGTCGCCGGCGGCGTGCTTTCCGTCCTGCCGTTGCTCGGCATCTGGATGCTGCCGCTGGGTCTCGCGCTGCTCGCCGAGGACGTGCCTGCGCTGCGCTCCTCCCGTTCGAAGGTCTTCGACTGGATCGAGCGTCGCAAGCCGCACTGGCTCGATCCGTCCGTAGCGAAAAATGATCAATCATGATTGAATTCATCACGCCCGATGCGCTGTCTGCGCTGCTTCAAGTCGTCCTGATCGACCTCGTTCTCGCCGGCGACAACGCCGTCGTCATCGGCCTTGCCGCAGCGGGACTGCCGGCCGAGCAGCGCCGCCGCGCCATCATCGTCGGCATCGCTGCCGCCACCGCACTGCGCATCGTCTTTGCCGGCGTCGCCACCCAGCTGTTGCAGGTCATCGGCCTGTTGCTTGCCGGCGGCGTGCTGCTGCTCTGGGTATGCTGGAAGATGTGGCGCGAACTGCGCGAGCAATCGCATGCGAGGCAACTCGCGTTCAGTCATGGCAGCGGCGCCGACGCCGAGCCGACGCGGCCAAAGACCTTCGGCCAGGCCGCGGTGCAGATCGTCGCGGCCGACGTCTCGATGTCGCTCGACAACGTGCTCGCGGTCGCGGGCGCCGCGCGCGAGCACCCCTACATCCTCATTTTCGGCCTGTTGCTCTCGGTCGCGATGATGGGCGTCGCCGCCGATCTGCTCGGCCGCGTGCTCCAGAAGCATCGCTGGGTCGCCTATGTCGGCCTTGCCATCATCATTTACGTCGCCTTCGAGATGATCTATCGGGGTTCGCTCGAGCTCGCGCCTGTCATCGCGAGTCTCTGATGCGCACGCCCGTTCGCAATCCGGAGTGATCCATGACGTCCGAACCCCAAGCACCTTCGGCCCCGTCCGCACCGCAGCCGCCGGTCGGGCTGCTTCCGAAGCTGATCTTCGGCTCACGCTGGCTGCAATTGCCGCTCTATGTCGGCCTCATCGTCGCCCAGGCCGTCTATGTGCTGTTGTTCCTGAAGGAGCTCTGGCACCTCGTCCTGCACTCGTTCGACGCCAGCGAGCAGCAGATCATGCTGGTCGTGCTCGGGCTGATCGACGTCGTCATGATCTCGAACCTGCTGATCATGGTGATCGTCGGCGGCTACGAGACCTTCGTTTCACGGCTGAACCTGTCCGGCCATCCCGACGAGCCGGAATGGCTCGGTCACGTCAATGCCAGCGTGCTCAAGATCAAGCTGGCGATGGCGATCATCGGCATTTCCTCGATCTCGCTGCTCAGAACCTTCATCGAAGCCGGCAATCTCGGCACCACGCGCAGCAACTTCACCGAGACCGGCGTGATGTGGCAGGTGCTGATCCACCTGACCTTCATCATCTCCGCAATCGGCATCGCCTGGGTCGACCGCCTCAGCGAGAGCGGCCATCGCGAGAAGGCTGTCCACGACTGACGGACCTGGCCGCCTGAGGCCTCCCGAGCGGCCAGTCCAGGGGCCCGCCTGATCGTCCGATCCGGTGGGCTCTTTCTTGCGAGATCGATAAAATTGTCTGCAATCCGTTCAGCGGCGGCGAACCCTGCGGACAACAAGCCCGGCGCTTTAAACCAGGTCTTTGGAACCGATCTGCATCCTGCCCGCAAAAGGGCAGGGCTATCGGCATGTCAATTCTCAGGGAGATCGTCGCAGCCGTCGCGGGAGTCTACGCGCTCCTGCTGGTCTGTGACGCATTGTTCGGGGTCGGCGAGGCGCGCTTCGACGACGCCTATTACCGCGCCAGCTTCTACGCGCCGCGGCCGAAGGAGTTTCGGTTTGCGAGCGACACGCCGCCGGCGGTCCGCGTCAGCGAAGCGTTCGCGCAATTCGCGCCGGGCGATGCAAGACCGAACAGGCGTTACTCGTCTCTCACGACCATCATTCGCTGACGCCGCCTCACTCCCCCTGGACCCATTCCGCGACGCCGCGCCACAGCGTGTCGCGGTGCTCGGGGCGGAAGAAGCCGAAATGGCCGATGGCCTTGGCGCCGACCTCGGACGGCTTCACCGTCAGCACCTCCGGCTTGATCGCGGAGAACCCGCTCGTGAGCAGCTCGACCGCGGGCCGCGTCGCCCAGGGATCGTCGGAAAAGCACAGCGCCCGCAGCTCGCCCTTGAACCTGGTGAAATTGTCCAGCGCCGGCAGCTTGGAATCGAAGAGATAACGGGGGCTCGAGACCCACTCGGCCCATTGCAGGAAGACCCCCTTGGGAAGATCCTCGCCGATTCCGGCCCAGCCCGGCGCATAGCCGAGCGCGTGGACCAGTGGTACGCCGACGAGGTTCATGAAAGCGAAGACGCGGTACTTCTCCGGTGATGTCATCAGCCGCCAGGTCGCGGCCTGCGAGGCCACCAAGGCCGCGCGCGAGATGTCGGTATTGTTCGCGATCAGCCCGAGCGCCTGGCCGCCGAAGGAATGGCCGATATAGGCGAGCGGCAACGTATTGTACCGCTCGCGCATCCAGCGCACGGCGGCGGTGACGTCGAGCGCGGCCCAGTCCGACATCGAGGCCTTGAAGCCGACCAGCGACTTTGGCCGGTTGTAGCCGACCATCGCCGGTAGCCGGGAATCGCCGATGCCGCGATAGTCGTAAGTGAGCACCGCGCAGCCGCGATGGGCGAGGTAGGAAGCAAAACCGCGATAGACTTTGCGTGGGACCGCGGTTGCCGAGTTGATCAGCACGGCATGGCGCTTGGTCCCCCGCGGCAGGAACAGGGTGCCGGTGAGCCCATACCCGTCGGTCGCCGGGAAGCTGATCTCGTCGATGAAAACGTCGTCCAATGCCGCGTCCATGGCCAGAAGCTATTTCGCCAGTTTCCTCAAGCTTTCCCAGCAAATGCGAATTTGGCTTTCCCCGCAAGGGCTTGCGATGCCAAACGGATTTACAACTGGCGGGGCGGAGCGAGCCTGTGTATAAGGCGGCCCTCACAACCCCCAGATCAGGTTGTGCTTTTTGCTTCACGGAGAGATTGCGATGTCCGAGCGGTGGACGCCCGAGTCCTGGCGCAGCAAGCCGGTGCTACAGGTGCCCGACTACCCCGACGCCAAGGCCCTGGCCGACGTCGAGGCGCAGCTTGCGACCTTTCCGCCGCTGGTGTTCGCGGGCGAGGCGCGCAACCTGAAGAAGGCGCTGGCGCGCGTTGCGGCCGGCGAGGCCTTCCTGCTTCAGGGCGGCGACTGCGCCGAGAGCTTTGCCGAGCACGGCGCCAACAACATCCGCGACTTCTTCCGCGTGCTGCTGCAGATGGCGGTGGTCTTGACCTATGCCGGTGCCGTGCCGGTGGTGAAGGTCGGCCGCATCGCCGGGCAGTTCGCCAAGCCGCGCTCGTCGCCGACCGAGAAGGTGAACGGCGTCGAGCTGCCGAGCTATCGCGGCGACATCGTCAACGACATCGCCTTCACCAGGGAAGCGCGCGTCCCCGATCCGCAGCGCCAGCTGATGGCCTATCGCCAGTCGGCCGCGACGCTGAACCTGCTGCGCGCCTTCGCCACCGGCGGCTTCGCCAATCTCGGCAGCGTGCATCAATGGATGCTGGGCTTCCTCAAGGATTCCCCGCAGTCCCGCCGCTACAAGGAGCTGGCCGACCGCATCTCGGACGCGCTCAACTTCATGCGCGCCTGCGGCCTGGATCTCGAGAGCCATCCGGAGCTGCGCGCCACCGATTTCTACACCAGCCACGAGGCATTGCTGCTCGGCTACGAGCAGGCCATGACCCGCGTCGATTCCACCACCGGGGACTGGTACGCGACCTCGGGCCACATGATCTGGATCGGCGACCGCACCCGCCAGCTCGATCACGGCCATATCGAATATTTCCGCGGCATCAAGAACCCGATCGGGCTGAAGTGCGGCCCGTCGCTGAAGCCCGACGAGCTCCTGAAGCTGATCGACGTGCTCAACCCCGACAACGAGCCGGGCCGGTTGACGCTGATCGGCCGCTTCGGCTCGGACAAGGTCGGAGAGCACCTGCCGAACATGATCCGCGCCGTGAAGCGCGAGGGCCGGGTGGTGGTCTGGTCCTGCGATCCCATGCACGGCAACACGATCACCTCGACGTCGGGCTACAAGACGCGCCCGTTCGACCGCATCCTGTCCGAGGTGAAATCGTTCTTCGCGATCCATGCCGCCGAAGGCACCCATGCCGGCGGCGTGCATCTGGAAATGACGGGCCAGGACGTCACCGAATGCCTCGGCGGCGCCCGCGCGATCACCGACGAGGACCTCAACGACCGCTATCACACGGTCTGCGATCCCCGCCTCAACGCCGAGCAATCCATCGACATGGCTTTCCTGATCGCAGAACTGCTCAAGCAGGAGCGTGCCGGCAAGGCCCAGCCGATGCCGGTTGCAGCGGGGCTCTAAAACCTTGCTGCGGATCTGGAAGGCCACGATCAATTCCCGTAACGGTCTGGCTTTTGCGCTTCGATCGGAGCAGGCCGTCCGCGAGGAGATCTTTGCGCTCCTGCTGTCGGTGCCGCTCGCCTGGCTGGTCGGCGCGACCGCGATGCGGGCCGCCGAGCTGGTCTGTGCCGTCGCCTTCGTGCTGGTCGTCGAGCTCCTCAACACCGCGATCGAAAAGCTTGCCGACCGCCTGACCATGGACCACGACAAGCAGATCGGCCGGGTCAAGGACATGGGCTCGGCCGCGGTCGGCGTGGCGCTGCTGATGGCCGGTGCGTTCTGGATCTTCGCCATCGTCGAGCGGTTGGGTTTCCTTTAACGCGCGGAGAAGATCGATTGAACGTTGGTGGCCGTGGCTCCTTCACCTCTCCCCAACGGGGAGAGGTCGATTTGCGTCTCGCGATGCGCAGCATCGTCGAGCGTAGATCGGGTGAGGGGGCTCTGGTCCCACGAGAGGCCGTAACCCCTCACCCGAATTGCATCTTCGATACAATTCGACCTCTCCCTTCGGGAGAGGTGCCGGAGAGAGCCCGATGACCGAACGTCTCGCCGTATTCGCGGTCACGCTCGCCCAGCTCAATCCGACCATGGGCGACATCGAGGGCAATGCCGCCAAGGCGCGGGCGGCGCGCGCGCAGGCGATCGCCGACGGCGCCGATCTCGTGCTGTTTCCGGAATTGTTCATCGCCGGCTATCCGCCGGAAGACCTCGTGCAGAAGCCGTCTTTCCAGGCCGCCTGCCGCGCCGCGATCGAAGCACTGGCACGCGAGACCGCCGATGGCGGGCCTGCCATGCTGGTCGGCACGCCCTGGGTCGAGGAGGGCAAGCTCTACAATGCCTGCGCGCTGCTCGACGGCGGCCGCATTGCAAGCTTGCGCTTCAAATGCAATCTGCCGAATTACGGCGTGTTCGACGAGAAGCGGCTGTTTTCGCGCGGGCCCGCCGCTGGTCCGGTGACCGTGCGCGGGGTGCGCATCGGCGTGCCGATCTGCGAGGACATCTGGCTGGAAGAGTCCGAGGATTACGAGAACGTGGTCGAGACGCTGGCCGAGACCGGCGCCGAGATCATCCTGGTCCCGAACGGCTCGCCTTACGCCCGCGACAAGAACGACGTGCGCCTGTCGGTCGCGGTCGCGCGCGTCACCGAGAGCGGGCTGCCGCTGGTCTATGTCAACCAGGTCGGTGGCCAGGACGAGCTGGTGTTCGACGGCGCTTCCTTCGCGCTCAACGGCGATCTCTCGCTGGCGGCGCAACTGCCGGCATTCGAGGAACGCATCGTCACGCTGCGCTTCACCCGCAACGGCGACGATTGGCGCTGCGCGGGGCCGATCGCGACGCTGCCCGAGGGCGACAAGGCCGACTACGCCGCCTGCGTGCTGGGCCTGCGCGACTATGTCGGCAAGAACGGCTTTCCCGGCGTGCTGCTCGGCATTTCCGGCGGCATCGATTCAGCACTGTGCGCGGCCATCGCGGTCGATGCGCTCGGTGCCGATCAGGTGCATGGCGTGATGCTGCCGTATCGCTACACGGCGGCACATTCGATTGCGGATGCCGGCGAGCTCGCAGGTCATCTCGGCATCCGCTACGAGGTGCTGCCGATCGCGGAAGCCATCAGCGGGTTCGAGACCATCCTCTCGGGCCTCTTCAAGAATCTGCCGCCCGATATCACCGAGGAGAATCTCCAGGCCCGCACCCGCGGCACGCTCTTGATGGCGATCTCCAACAAGACCGGCCTGATGGTGGTGACGACAGGCAACAAGTCCGAAATGTCGGTCGGCTACGCCACGCTCTATGGCGACATGAACGGCGGCTTCAATCCGATCAAGGATATCTACAAGACGCAGGTGTTCCGCCTGGCAAGCTTGCGCAACAGCTGGAAGCCCGACGGCGCGCTCGGACCCGCCGGCGAGGTGATCCCGCCCGACATCATCACGCGGCCGCCGACCGCGGAGCTGCGCGAGAACCAGACTGACCAGGATTCGCTGCCGCCTTACGACGTGCTCGATGCCATCCTGGAGCGTCTGGTCGAGCGTGAACAGCCGCTGGACCGGATCATTGCCGCCGGCTTCGATCGCGAGATCGTCACCCGGATCGACCATCTGCTCAACGTCGCCGAATACAAGCGCCGCCAGGCCGCGCCCGGCGTCAAGGTCACGCCCAGAAACTTCGGCCGCGACCGCCGCTATCCCATCACCAACCGCTTTCGCGACAAGGGTGAGGGGGTGTCCGCGCCTGACGAGACGCTGGTGTCGCGCGGGAGCCAGGCGTCGATCGACGCGTTCGAAGGGTGAGCTTTCAAAGATGCTTGCGGGGGCGAGGCAGGCGATCTCGCTACTCATTCCGCTGTCATCATCCGCGAAGGCGGATGATCCAGTACTCCGCGGCGGACATTGTGAAAACCAACTTCCGCCGCGGAGTACTGGATGCCCCGCCTGCGCGGGGCATGACATTGAGATTGGAGCGGGCGCCTTACGCTACTTCTGCTGCTGCGGCAGGAAGGTCGGGCCGACCGAACGGATCGGCTTGTTCTCCGACGAGGTCGCGGGGGCTGGATCCGCCGGCGGCGTTGCGGCCGGTGCGGTGGCCGTCGTCGGCGCGGGAGCGGCGCCCTTCTTGCCGTTCGCAGGCGTGCCCTTGTTGAGCCGCTGCTGCTGCATCTTCTTGGCGCTCTCCTCGGTGACGATGATGTCGCCCTGCTGCTCGGCCGCCGCCTTGTCGTCGGCAGATTTCAGCGCGTCCGCCCAGGTCTGTCCTGCGGCCTTGCAGGAGCAGGACGGGTTGAACTCGCTGCGGAATTTGAACGCGGTCGGCAGCGCCGTGTAGGGCTGGCCGCTGATCGAGACCGCCGCATTCATGTCTTCGCCGGGATTGCGATGGGTGTAGAGCACGGCTTCCGCGGCCGGGCAGAGCGCCTTGCAGGTCTTCTCGTCGTCGGGGAAGCGCGCCGGCACCGTCGCAAACGAGACCGGGAAATAGGCGCCGTCGCAGGTGCGCACGCACACGGTACGGTAGGTGCCGGATTGCGGCCCGAGATCGGAGGGCGGCACGGCTTGCGGATTGCCGGCGTTGTTGCCGCCGAACAGATTGCTGAGGAAGTTGCCGCCGCCTTGCGACTGCGCGGCGTTGGCGTATTGCGGGCCGCAATTGTTCTGCGCCAGCGCCGCCAGCACCGAGCGGCGCTGGTTGTCGCGTTCCGGGCTGAAGCCGCCGGGGCCGCCGCCGCGCAGGCGCTCGAGATTGCCGGTGATCTGGTCCAGATTGGCGCGCATCTGCTGGATCTGGGTGTTGACCGGGCCGCATTGCGCCGACTGGCCGTTGAACAGCGAGAAGAAGCCGGAGGAATCGCAGCCCATGCGCTTGGCCTGCATGGTGACGCGGTCGAGCTCGGCCTGCTGGCGGGTCTGGGAATCCTGGTAGCGGCGGATCTGCTCCTCACGCGCGGGGTCGCCACCGCCGCCGCGGTCCAGCGCGGCGAGCTGGCCCTCCAGGCGCACGCACATCGGATTCGGCCCGAGGCCGTTCTGGCCGGGTTGAGGCGGCGGTCCGGGCGGACCGGCCTGCGCGAAAGCGCCGGTGACGAGCACGGCCGTGCTCAACAGCACGGTGCAGGCAAGGAGAAGGCGAGCACGGGAGGGAGACAGGAATTCAGGCATATCCGCCATTCTAGCGATGTCACGGCCCAATGTGACTTTCCACGTGACTTTCCAACTTGACTTGGAGGGCCGAAGCGCGCCCTCCCAATAGCCGCTTCCGGCGGCATCGTCACGTCGTTTTGGGGGCCAAGAACCGGCCTAAGCTGCGCCAGCTCCGAGCAAATTCAGCGCTGGCAGGTGATTGCGACATATTCGTCGCAATGGCCATGGGAGCAATTTGTGCCGGATTTGGGGACAGAGCCGGTAATTTCGTCGGGATCGACCCGGCGATAGGCTGACGCCTGGGCAAAATCTCGTGACTGGCAATAGGTGCGGGCGGCGGAGGCGCCGCATTTGTCACCCCTGGCCAGGCACTGGTCGACGCCGTAGCCGTCTGCCTGATTGGCGATGATGAAGACGCGGCTCTCGGCCAAGGCGCTGGAGGCCGCAAAGACGAAGGCGCTGGAAATGAGCGCGGGCAGGAATCGCATGAAAATGCACCGGGGGCAAAAGGGAACTGCCGGTTCCAGAATGGGCTCAAATGGTTAGGAGATCGTGAACCATCGTGACCGGCGCGCCTCGCGGGGCACAAAACGGCGTTTTCGCGGCTCTCTTGACGCAGGGGCGCCTGATGGCCCATATGTTCCGCATGAACGGTCTCCTCGCCATTTGCGCCATTTGCCGCGAGATTACGAGCTAGCGATTCGCTGGCTGGAGCCGTCTTTTCTCAAACACGTTGAGAGCCTTGGACGCCCGGCCGCAAGGGATGGGTTGTCATGGAATTGCGCCTCTACGATACGCTGAGCCGGGAAAAGCGCGCCTTTGTGCCGCTCGATGCCAGCAACGTCCGCATGTATGTCTGCGGACCGACCGTCTATGACTTCGCCCATATCGGCAATGCGCGGCCGGTGATCGTGTTCGACGTGCTGTTTCGGCTGCTGCGCCACACTTTCGGCGAGGCGCACGTCAAATACGTCCGCAACATCACCGACGTCGACGACAAGATCAACGACCGCGCCGCGCGCGATTTCCCCGGCCTGCCGCTGAACGAGGCGATCCGCAAGGTGACGGAGGAGACGGGCCGGCAGTTTCATGCCGATGTCGATGCACTCGGCGCATTGCGGCCGAGCGTCGAGCCGCGCGCGACCGAGCATATCGCCGAGATGCGCGAGATCATCGAACGGCTGGTCAAAGGCGGTTTCGCCTATGTTGCCGAGGACCACGTGCTGTTCTCGCCGCAGGCGATGAACGCGGCCAACGCCTCGCTGCCGCGCTACGGTGCCCTGTCCAACCGCTCGCTCGACGAGATGGTGGCCGGTGCCCGCGTCGATGTCGCGCCCTACAAGAAAGGCAACACCGACTTCGTGCTGTGGAAGCCGTCGAAGCCCGGCGAGCCGTCATGGCCGTCGCCGGCGGGAATCAAGGCCGAGGGCCGTCCGGGCTGGCACATCGAGTGCTCGGCGATGGCCTGGAAGCATCTCGGCGAGCATTTCGACATTCATGGCGGCGGCATCGATCTCGTGTTTCCGCATCACGAGAACGAGGTCGCGCAGAGCTGCTGCGCCTTCCACCGCGAGCGCATGGCGAACTACTGGATGCACAACGGCTTCCTGCAAGTCGAGAGCGAGAAGATGTCGAAGTCGCTCGGCAACTTCATCACGATCCACGAGCTGCTTAAGGACTGGCCGGGCGAGGTGCTGCGCCTGAACATGCTCAAGACGCATTACCGTTCGCCGATCGACTGGACCATGAAGTCGCTGGAGGAGAGCGCCAAGACGCTCGACGACTGGTATCGCGTCGCGGCTGACGTCGAGCCCGGCAAGCCGGCAGCGTCCGTTGTCGAGCCGCTGCTCGACGATCTCAACACGCCGCTGGCGATCGCCGCACTGCATGGTCTGCGCGGCGGAGAAGTGAGCGCCCTGGCGGGCTCGCTGCGGCTGCTCGGATTCCTGTCCGAGAGCGCTGCGCAGTGGGAAGGCCGCAAGCAGCAGGCGAGCGGCGTCGATGCCAAGGAAGTCGAGCGCCTGATCGCGGAGCGGACGGCGGCCCGTAGCCGCAAGGACTTTGGGGAATCCGACCGCATTCGTGATCTGCTCGCCGCCATGGGCGTGGCGATCAAGGACTCCAAGGAGGGAACGACGTGGGAGATTGCGCGATGAAGCGGCCCGACACGCCTTTCCCGCGGCACTGGCTCTATTACATCGCGCTGAAGATCGCGCTGCTCGTGGGCGCCGTGCTGCTGGTGCTCAAGCTGTATGGGATGTGGTGAGGACGATGGGACAGACTTTGCCAAAGCCCGGCTTGCGGCCGTTCCTGCCCGACGACGTGCCGGTGCTCGCCGCGATCTTCACCGCCAGCATCGAGGAGCTGACCGGCGAGGACTATAGCGAGGCGCAGCAGCGGGCCTGGATGGAGGTCGCGGAAGGCGAACAGTTCGGCAAGCACCTCGCGGCCGACCTGACGCTGATCGCGACGATCGAAGGCTCGCCGGTTGGTTTTGCTTCGCTGCGCGGCAACGACCACATCCGCATGCTCTATGTGCATCCGGCCGTGGCCGGGCACGGCATCGCCACCATGCTGGTCGATGCGCTGGAAAAGCTTGCCGGCGGCCGCGGCGCGAAAAGCCTCTCGGTCGATGCCAGCGACAACGCGCAGGGCTTCTTCGCCAAGCGCGGCTATGTCGCCATGCAGCGCAACAGCATCACCGTCAACGACGAGTGGCTCGCCAACACCACCATGAAGAAGACGCTCGGAGCCCCGCAATGAGCAAGGAGCGCCTCTATCTGTTCGACACCACGCTGCGCGACGGCGCGCAGACCAACGGCGTCGATTTCACGCTGACCGACAAGCAGGTCATCGCCGCGATGCTCGACGACCTCGGCATCGACTATGTCGAGGGCGGCTATCCCGGCGCCAATCCGCTCGACAGCGAGTTCTTTGCCAGCAAGCCGAAGCTCAATCATGCTCGCTTCACTGCGTTCGGCATGACGCGACGGGCCGGGCGCTCGGTCTCGAACGATCCCGGCGTGGCCGGGCTGTTGGAAGCGAAGGCGGATGCGATCTGCTTCGTGGCGAAAGCGTCGGCCTATCAGGTGCGCGTCGCGCTGGAGACGACGAAGGAAGAGAACCTCGCCTCCATCCGCGACAGCGTCGCGGCCGCGAAAGCCGCCGGCCGCGAGGTCATGCTCGACTGCGAGCATTTCTTCGACGGCTACAAGGAAGATTCCAGCTTCGCGCTCGCCTGCGCGAAAGCTGCCTTCGATGCCGGCGCGCGCTGGGTGGTGCTGTGCGACACCAATGGCGGCACCATGCCTGATGAGGTCGAGGCCATCGTCACCGAGGTGACGAAGCACATCCCCGGCGATCACGTCGGCATCCACGCCCATAACGACACCGAGCAGGCAGTGGCGAACTCGCTCGCCGCGGTGCGTGCCGGCGCGCGGCAGATCCAGGGCACCTTGAACGGTCTCGGCGAGCGCTGCGGCAACGCCAATCTCTGCTCGCTGATCCCGACGCTGAAGTTGAAGCAGGGCTTTGCCGACGCCTTCGAGATCGGCGTCACGACGGAGAAGCTGGCGACACTCGTCAAGGTTTCGCGCACGCTCGACGACATGCTCAACCGCGTCCCGAATCGGCATGCGCCTTACGTCGGCGAGAGCGCCTTCGTCACCAAGACCGGCATTCATGCCTCCGCGGTGCTGAAGGACCCGCAGACCTACGAGCACGTGCTGCCGGAGACGGTGGGCAACCACCGCAAGGTGCTGGTGTCGGACCAGGCCGGCCGCTCCAATGTCATCGCCGAGCTCGAGCGAGCCGGCATTCCCTACGAGAAGAGCGATCCCAAGCTGACGCGCCTCGTCGAGGAGTTGAAGGAGCGCGAGGCGGCCGGCTACGCCTATGAGTCCGCCAACGCGTCCTTCGAGCTCCTGGCGCGTCGCACGCTCGGCAAGGTGCCGCATTATTTCGAGGTCGAGCAGTTCGACGTCAATGTCGAGCAGCGCTACAATGCGCTCGGCGAGCGCGTCACCGTGGCGCTCGCGGTGGTGAAGGTCGACGTCGCCGGCGAGCACCTGATCTCGGCCGCCGAGGGCAACGGCCCCGTCAACGCGCTCGACGTCGCCATGCGCAAGGACCTCGGCAAGTACCAGAAATACATCGAGGGCTTGAGGCTGATCGACTACCGGGTGCGTATCCTCAACGGCGGCACCGGCGCGGTCACGCGCGTGCTGATCGAGAGCGAGGACGAGAACGGCGACAGCTGGACCACGGTCGGCGTCTCCCCGAACATCATCGACGCCTCGTTCCAAGCGCTGATGGATTCGGTGATCTACAAGCTCGTGAGGTCGGGAGCGCCGGCGTAGGACCCACGACGGCTGTCATACCCCGCGAAAGCGGGGTATCCAGTACGCCGCGGCTTCTCGGTAGTTCTCGGGCGTCTCGGAATACTGGATCGCCCGGTCAAGCCGGACGATGACAGCGGAGAGTGAGGAGAGGCCGGCAACGATGGTTGGGGGAATTACATGATCGACCACATCTCCGTCGGGGTCAGCGACCTCGAACGCGCCGCAAGATTCTACGAGGCAACGCTCGCATCGCTGGGCCTCACGCGCCTCGTCACGCGGCCGCGGACAGTCGGTTTCGGCAAGGCCTATCCGGAGTTCTGGATCAATTTGCGCGAGGCCATGCCGCCCGTAGCTCCGGAGAGCGGCGTGCACATCTGCCTACGGGCGAGAACCACGGCCGAGGTCGATGCGTTTCACGCCGCAGCGCTGTCGGCCGGCGGTGGCTCCGACGGCGCGCCCGGCATCCGCCCGCACGACCGCGTGCGCTACTACGCAGCCTTCGTCGTCGATCCCGACGGCAACCGGATCGAGGCCGTGACGTTTCCGGCCGAGTAGGACCTTACAGCTTGCGCGCCATTTCCGGGGCGAGCTGCTTTTCCGCTTCGGCCAGCTGGGCAACTGCCGCCTTCAGCTTCGGCAGAATGTCCTCGACGCGATCGGCCTTGAGGACGTCGATCGAAAGGCCCGCGCGGATGAACTCGGTCTGACGCATGTGCGACAACAGCGAGAACAGCGGCTCCCAGAAATTGTCGATGTTGGCAAGCAGCACGGGCTTGGCGTGACGGCCGAGCTGCTTCCAGGTCATCTGCTCGACCAGCTCCTCCAGCGTGCCGACGCCGCCCGGCAGCGCCACGAAGGCGTCGGAGCGTTCGAACATCAAGCGCTTGCGCTCGTGCATGTCGGGAGTGACGATCATCTCCTGCACGCGCGTCAGCGCGTTTTCGCGCATCCGCAGGAAGTCGGGAATGATGCCGGTGACGGTGCCGCCGTGGTCGAGCACGGAGGTCGCGACCGCGCCCATCAGGCCGAGCGAGCCGCCGCCATAGACCAAGCGGATGTTGTTCTCGGCGAGCGCCTTGCCGAACGCCTTGGCGCCTTCGGCGAAGCGGGGATTGGTTCCAGGGCCGGAGCCGCAATAGACGCAGACGGTTTTGATCGTGCTCATTGGTGCCATGATGCATTGCAGCGAACAGGCGTCAAGCCCAATCGGTGATTCGATACTCCCGGAAATCTACCGGTAAATGGCGGCAAACAATCGAAGATTCGCCATTTGACGGGGTGCGCTGGCATCGGGAAGGCTCTATATGACAAGCGAAAATCGTAAATCTCGACGACGCCCGCATCCGGTGGGCTTTCAGGCTTCTTGATGGACCAACCTCAATCGTTCGACGGCGCCGACGTTCCCGCCGGCGGCCCGCCCGAGCAGGGGACGCTGATGGGCACGCTGGCGCATCTGTGGCCCTATATCTGGCCGGGCGACCGCTTCGACCTGAAGATGCGCGTGGTGTGGTCGCTGGTGCTGCTGCTCGCGGCCAAGCTGATCACGCTCGCGGTACCGTTCAGCTTCAAATGGGCGACGGACGCGCTGACCGGCGCCAACTCGGCGCCGGTGCAGGCCGACAATTGGCAGCTCTGGGTGATCGCCTCGCCGTTGTTGCTGACCGCGAGCTACGGCGTTATGCGCATCCTGATGGCGCTGCTGACGCAATGGCGCGACGGCATCTTCGCGCGCGTCGCCATGCATGCGGTGCGCAAGCTCGCCACCATCACCTTCATCCACATGCACGAGCTGTCGCTGCGCTTCCACCTCGAGCGCAAGACCGGCGGCCTGACCCGCGTGCTCGAGCGCGGCCGCGAGGGCATCGAGGTCATCGTCCGCATGGTGATCCTGCAGCTGATCCCGACCATCGTCGAGGTCTCGCTGCTGATGGCCGTGCTGCTCTGGCAGTTCGACTGGCGTTACGTGGTCGCCACCCTGATCATGGTCGCGCTCTACATGTACTACACCTACATCGCGACCGAGTGGCGGATCGGCATCCGCCGCAAGATGAACGATTCCGACACCGAGGCGAACACCAAGGCGATCGACTCGCTGCTCAACTACGAGACCGTGAAATATTTCAGCGCCGAGGCGCGCGAGGCGCAGCGCTACGACAAATCGGTGGAGCGCTACGAGGAAGCGAGCGTCCGCACCTACACCTCGCTCGCGGTGCTCAACACCGGCCAGGCGGTGATCTTCACGCTGGGCCTGACCGCGACCATGCTGATGTGCGCGATCGGCGTGCGCAACGGCACCAACACGGTCGGCGATTTCGTGCTGGTCAACGCCATGATGATCCAGCTCTACCAGCCCCTGAACTTCATGGGCATGGTCTATCGCGAGATCAAGCAGGCGATCATCGACATCGAGAAGATGTTCGGCGTGCTCGGCCGCGAGGCCGAGATCAAGGACGCGCTCGATGCCAGGCCGCTGGTCATCTCCGCCGGCACCGTGCGCTTCGAGGACGTGCGCTTCGCCTATGAGCCGACGCGTCCGATCCTCAAGGGCATCAGCTTCGAGGTGCCGGCCGGCAAGACCGTCGCCATCGTCGGCCCGTCGGGCGCAGGCAAGTCGACCATCTCGCGCCTTCTGTTCCGCCTCTATGACGTCTCCGGCGGCCGGATCCTGATCGACGGCCAGGACATCCGCGCGGTGACGCAGGATTCGCTCCGCGCCTCGATCGGCATGGTGCCGCAGGATACCGTGCTATTCAACGACACCATTCGCTACAACATCCGCTACGGTCGCTGGGACGCCAGCGATGCCGAGGTCGAGGAAGCCGCGCAACTGGCGCAGATCGATCATTTCATCCGCATGGCGCCAAAGGGCTACGAGACCCAGGTCGGGGAGCGCGGGCTCAAGCTGTCGGGCGGCGAGAAGCAGCGCGTCGCGATCGCGCGCACCGTCCTGAAGGCGCCGCCGATCCTGGTGCTGGACGAGGCGACCTCGGCGCTCGATACTCACACCGAGCACGAGATCCAGGGCGCGCTCGACCGCGTGGCGAAGAACCGCACCTCGCTGGTGATCGCGCACCGGCTCTCGACCATCGTCGGGGCCGACGAGATCATCGTGCTGGATCAGGGCCGCATCGCCGAGCGGGGGACCCACGCGAAGCTGCTCGCCCATGGCGGCCTCTATGCCAGCATGTGGAACAGGCAGCGCGAGGCCGAGGCGGCGCGCGAGAAACTGGCCAAGATGGCCGATACCGGCGAGGCCCCCAACCGGGAGCCGCCCCCGGTCGATGACGCCCTGACGACGCCTGCGGCGGCGGTGTGACCTTGTCTCCGGTCCCAACTCTGGCCTAAACAGGCCCGCGCGACCTGCGCCATTAACCCCGAGCGGCAGATAACGATGTCCATTCTCGATTCGATCCAGCGTCAGATCCCGCCGATCCACAAGGAGGGCTATCCCTTCATCGGCGGCTTTGCGCTGGCAAGCCTGATCCTGTTCTGGCTGTGGTCGCCTCTGGGCTGGATCGGCACGATCCTGACCGTGTGGTGCGCGCTGTTCTTCCGCGATCCCGTGCGCGTGACGCCGGTGCGCGAGGGGTTGGTGGTGTCGCCGGCCGACGGCCGCGTCTCGATGATCACCATGGCGCTGCCGCCGGCCGAGCTCGGCCTCGGCGACCGGCCGTTGCCGCGCATCTCGGTGTTCATGAGCGTGTTCAATTGCCACGTGAACCGCGCGCCCGTCGCGGGCAGGGTGGACCGCATCGCCTACCGGCCCGGACTCTTCATCAACGCCGAGCTCGACAAGGCCAGCGAGGACAACGAGCGCAACTCGCTGGTCATCTCGACACCGACGGCTCGCATCGGCGTGGTGCAGATTGCAGGCCTCGTCGCCAAGCGCATCGTCTGCTTCGTCAGGGAAGGCCAGGCGATCGGCGCCGGCGAGCGCTTCGGCCTGATCCGCTTCGGCTCGCGGCTCGACGTCTATCTGCCTGTGGGGACCAAGGCGCTGGTCTCGGAAGGGCAGACCGCCATCGCCGGCGAGACGATTCTGGCCGATCTTGCCGTCGACGACCCCAGCCGGACCTACCGCGCCAATTAACCAATAGTCGGTCCGCGAGGGCCCTCCGTCGCAATGGCGGAGGAGGGCGCGGCTTGCTATATCTCGCCTCAAGGTGAGGACGAGCCATGACGCCCTATGACTTCAAGGATCCCGATGCGCGCCGCCGGCGGTTCCGCCCGATTCCGGTCCGGATGCTGGTGCCCAACGTCATCACGCTGCTGGCGATCTGTGCCGGCCTGACCTCGATCCGGCTGTCGATCGAAGGGCGGATGTCGCTCGCGGTCTATGCCATTGTGTTCGCGGCCGCGCTCGACGGTATCGACGGGCGCATCGCGCGCATGATCAAGGGCCAGTCCAAGTTCGGCGCCGAGCTCGACAGCCTCGCCGATTTCGTCAATTTCGGCGTCGCGCCCGGTCTGATGCTGTATTTCTGGCAGCTGCACGAGCTCGGCAATGCCGGCTGGATCGCCGCCATGGTGTTCGCGATTTCCGGCGGCCTGCGCCTGGCACGCTTCAACGCCACCATGGACGATCCCAACAAGCCGGCCTTCGCCGCCAATTTCTTCACCGGCGTGCCGGCGCCGGCCGGCGCGATCACCGTGCTGCTGCCGATCTATGTCGCCTTCCTCGATCTCGGCCGCATGCCCGCGGCGGTGACGGCGGCCTATACGCTTCTGATCGCCTTCCTGATGGTGTCGCGCCTGCCGGTGTTCTCCGGCAAGACCAAGCGCATGCGCGTGCCGCCGGAGCTGGTGCTGCCGGCCTTCGTCGCGGTGATCGTCTTCATCGCGCTTCTGATCGCCTATCCCTGGCACGTGCTGTCGATCGGCACGGTGCTCTATCTTCTCGCTTTGCCGCTCGGCTACAAATCCTATCGCGACCAGGCCCGCGCGATGGAGTCTGCCGCGCCTGCGGGAGACGAGGTCTCTTCGCCGCCCTCAGCGCCGACGCTGACCAATTTGTCGGAGCCGCCGCACGACGACGACCGGCCCGGACGGCTGCACTGAGCAGCGACACGCGGATATCTGCCATGAGGCCCGCCGAGTTGGGTTGAGACCCGATCTCGGCTATATCGCCCTGTGACGGCGGCATCGCGTCAATCAGCCGCCAATCTGGGAGAGAACGCCGTGACCGATAAAGCGACCGGGCCGCTGCCCGCTTCCGTCCTCGAAGCGCTGGGCCGCTACGACACGCCGACGATCTGCAATGCCATGGAGATCGTGGCGCCCGAGCGTCGGCTGATCGGCTACACCACCAAGCAGCTGGTCTGCCCGTTCCCCGATCTGCCGCCGATCGTCGGCTATGCCCGCACGGTGGCGATCCGTTCGGTGCTGAAATCCTCGCTTCCCGCCGAGGAGCAGTCGAAGCGCCGCATCGAATATTACGAATATGTCGGCACCGGCCATGGGCCGCGCATCTCCGTGATCCAGGACATCGACGGTCCCGACGTCGGCTACGGCGCGTTCTGGGGCGAGGTGCAGAGCAGCGTTCACAAGGCGCTCGGTTGCCTCGGCGTCGTCACCGACGGCTCGATCCGCGACATTCCGCAATGGGCGCCGGGCTTCCAGGCGCTGGCCGGCTCGATCGGCCCGTCGCACGCTTGGGTCCATGCCGAGAGTTTTGGCGGGGAGGTTCGCGTCGCCGGCATGACCGTGAGGTCTGACGACTTGATCCACGCCGACCGGCACGGCGCCATCGTGATCCCGCTCGACGTCGCGGCAAAGCTGCCTGAGGCTGCCGAACTCTGCGGCCGCCGCGAGACGCCGATCCTGGAGATCGCACGCAGTCCCGACTTCTCGCTGGAGAAGCTGAAAGCCGCGCTGAAGCGCTCGGCGGAGATCCACTGAGCTTACGGCGATGACGCCGGTCGCGCGCTGCCTTGTTCGGTCAGGAACAGGGCGGCCTGATCCGGCTCTCCGAACATTGCGGCGGCACATCCGATCAGGGTGAAGCCGCCGGCGAAATCCCACAGGGTAATGTCGTCCGAGTTGTCGGGACTGTGAATCAACCGCGCTGCGATCACGGCGAAGGCGGCCTCGACGAACAGCAGGGCGCTGAATGCCGGCAGTACCAGCTGCGGCTCGAGCAGGTGGAGCGCCAGCACCGCCGGCAGCGCGGTGAGAACACTGAACAGCGTCAACATTGCAAATCGCTCCCGCGATTGGGCCCTGCCGCAGGGCTATAGGATAGCAGATCGTCCTTCGTTTCGCCCGTGGCGCAGGGCCGCAGCCGGTCGCCGACTGGCGATCCCGGGACTCGTCTCGCTAAGGAAGCCCAGCTTCGACCGTGAGCGAGCAGCCTCTTACGCTTCCGCCCTCGGTTCCGGACTGAATTGCCCGAACCGAGGCTCTGTCCCGGCCAGCAGGCGCTGAATGTTGGTGCGGTGGCGAACGATCACATAGATGCCACCTGCAATCACCAGCAATCGATAAGGCAACGGTTGATCGAGGATGCAGACGAGGACGATCGCCGCCAGTGCGGCCAACATCGAGCCGAGCGAGACGATGCGCGAGAGGGTTAATGCGACCGCAAAGGCGATTGCAGCCCCGAGGCCGACGGGCCACGACATCGCAAGCAGGACGCCGAGCCCTGTCGCTGCGGATTTGCCGCCCGTGAAGTTCAGCCAAATCGAAAGGGCGTGGCCCAGCAACGCGGCAAGTCCAGCAAGACACACGGCCCAGTCTATCCAGACTTGCTGATCGAGAGCGGCCGGTGGCGTGCCTGATGGAAACGTGAAGACCCAGCCAAAGAACCAGCGGGCGCAGAGGATTGCCGCGGCCCCTTTGAGCACATCGACCAGAAGCACAGCCAGCGCAGGCCATTTTCCAAGGATACGCAACACATTTGTCGCGCCGGTCGATTTGGAGCCGTGCTTTCGAATGTCGATACCCTTCAGCAGTTTCCCTGCGAGATAGCCGGTGGGTACAGAACCGAGGAGATAGGCAATGGCCAATCCCATCGCGCTCGCTAGCCAGAAAATCATGGGAGCCCCCTCGATGCTCTTGTATCGGCCAAACGGCTGACGTGTTCATGAAACCGCCGCCCGGACGGCGAAGACATCATCGTCCGTGGGCGCATTTATGGTTAGTGAAGCGTTGAGATTCCTGTCGGCAAGCGGCAAAGCCGGCTTCATTGTGGCGCGTTGCGCCGGTCCGGCGCGACGGCTCAACTTAACCTTTACGCGGCTTTAAGATTCCAGCGCAATTCGATATTGAAATCATTGCGCTTTTCGCTGCGTTAGGCAGTCTTGCCGTTTCTGTTAGGCAGTTTGTCCATGGCCTGGCGGGCCATTTTCTTCTGATCAGCGGCCTTCGTGTAGCGCTCGACTTCCTTCAACGTCTTGTGGCCGGAGACCGATGCAATCTGGTTCGCCGTGCTCTCTGCTTCGGCCAGCCGCCGCATCGCCGCCTTTCGCAAGCCATGCGAAACACAGCGCGTCGGCAAAGTCGCCGCCTTGATCGCGCTCCGCATCAGGGCAGACAGGGCGGGTCTCTTCAGCGGGCGACCGTTCGCGTCCCCAATCAATGCCAAGCCATTGGTGCTGTATGCCTTCATCGCTCGGTCCAGTTCCGGATGAATCGGCACCCATAGCTCCGCTCCCGTCTTCTCTTGCACGACGTGGATCAGTCCGTCTGCCACGTCCGCCCGGCGCATCTTCGCCACGTCGCCGACGCGCTGGCCCGTGTAGAGTAGCAGCGCATAGGCGAGGCGCTGGCGCGTTCCTAGACGCCATTTGTCCTCGAACTGCTTCAGCTCGGCATCGGTCCAGGTGTGGTGCTCGCCGACCTTGAACGGCTCGACCCCGACCATGGGGTTATCCTTACGGCGCTTGGTCTTGACTGCGAACTGGAACAGCCGGCGCAACACGGCGCGGGTCAGGTTCGCCATCCCCGGCTTTTCGGCGCCGATCTGGTTGATGATCTTCTCGGCCGCCTCGGTCGGCATGGTGCTCGCGGAACGGTGCCCGTGCGCCTTGGCAATCGGCTCCAGCGCGTATTTGTAGAGCTGGCGGCTCGACGGCTTCAGATCCGTGTAGAAGCGGCTTCCGTAGAAATCGATGATCAGCTTGCCGAGCGAGTCCGCATGCTGCGTGACCTTGGCCGCCGCCGGCTTCTCCGCCAGATAAGCGGCATAGGCCGTCATGAACTCTTCTGAGCCGGGCTCTCCGGTCAGCGGGCCGATCCGCTTCCCGCCCTTCCGGAAATACCGACGCAGCTTGCCCGTTCGGTCGATATACTCATCGACGTACCGCAGCTTGATCTTTGCCACCCGAGCCCCCATCAAACGTCATCCCATGACGCTGCGAGTGCTTTGGCCTGGTTGTCAACGGGAACCACTGGCGCGTCCCCGCCGTCCACCACAATCGAGCCGTCCCGTCCGATCATCACCCGACGCACGCGCAAACCGGCGCTCTCCGCGGCTTTGACCGCTCGGCGCACTTGAGCTTTGGTGAAGCTAGGATTGCGGCTCATTGAAGTATTCTACGCTCGTTTTCGGGTTTCTGGAATGACTGACTTACTTGAAAAATGATGACTGACTGGCGCTAGCGATTTCAATCGGTTGTCGAATTTGCGCGGTCTGCCGGAGGGATCACGGTGAATGGCCCGTGAACCGGGTGCTTCTCCGCGTTGAGCATCTGCGCGACCGAGAGGACAAATGGCACAGCACGCGGCCGGCGACACATGACGTATCCCTTCACAGGCTCGCACATGACGGTGATGTTTCCGATATGGTCGAACCACCGTTTGGGGAAGGGGGCGAGCGGGTCCAAAGCGTATTTGACAGGCTCGCTCACGGCTTCACCTCCGGGGTGGCAGGTGATCCCACACGACGGAGCACGTCCCTGATCTGCTCAATGCCGGTGTTGGGGTGCATTCCGTTCGGCCACATCTGGGTTGAGAATGGCGCCCGTGACAGGACGTCTTCCGCCATCTCGAGCGCCTCCACCAGAGCATCAATCTGGTCCGCGGATTCGATGGAAAGCGGCGACCGCATATCGCGCAGGATGCCTCGGATGTCAGCCATGGTCCGGCGCTCCTTTCACACGACTGAGCACCGCGTCGATCGCCGGCAGGAAGGTGTCATAGTTGGCTTCGAAGTGCTTCGAGCTGGCACATGCAGCGCCAAGGTACTCGATGCGAGCCCGTGCCATTTCCAGCGCCTTCACCAGATCCGGAAAGGCGTTGCAGGCCTTGACGATGTAGGCGGCGTTCGCCTCGCACTCCTCGTGGCTCAGACCGTTGAGCTGGTTGCAGTCGGCAATCCAGTCCTCGCCGCGCCGCGCGCTAATACTCGCCTGATCATCTTCGACCGCCCAAGGCAGTACCGTATGCTTAAGCTTACCCATTGGACGGCTCCGAGCTCTCCTGGGGAGTGCGATTGATGTCCCGGAAGGTCTCGGCGCCATGGGCGATGAAGTCGCGGCGCAGCATGTCAAACTGACGGTTGCCGCTCATTCCGACGACCATCAGCCAATGCTCAAGCTGGGCAAGCGCGTTGGCGCAGGCCAAATAGCGCTCCGGGAACGGCTTCTCGAAGTCGAGTTCGCGCGTCGTCTTAGCCATGTTCTATTCCCCCTGGGTACGGTAGTCGTGCGAAGGGACCGAGCAACTGCGGGGGCTGGCGCGTCCGCCAACCCCACGCAGCCAGAGCCCGTGATGTGTGTTGATCCGCCTGGTTCTTAGGGGCGAGGCGATCGCAATAAGCCCCACTTCTCTCCGGCGGCAGACATCCGGGGTTCGCGTCAATAGCACGTTCATTCCGCTGCCTCCAGTTGACGCGCCAAGGCCGGCGCATTGGATCTGAAGACGGCGCGGGCAAACCCAAGCGGGGCAGCGCTGCGCACGTCGCCGCGATCGTCGGACGGGCTGGCGAAGTGGATGCGGTTGTCAGGCGGGCCAAGATGCGGCGCCGGGCACGGAGGCGGCATCACGAAGCCGTTGCCGGCCCAGATACAGGTCTTCTTGGTGTAGTTGTCGTCCTCGCACAGGCTGGCGTATTCCCACGGGTGGAAGTAATAATCCGGCTTCCCGAGGTGCGGGATGCTCGACACCATCGTCACGGGGTTTTCCTGCATCCATGGAGCGCCGGACCAGTCGGCGATCTGCCGGCCGGCCTCGAACATTTCTAGGGCGTCCCGCAGCATCATCCCGCCCTTCTTGGCGAAGTCGCGGGCGCCGCTGACGGCAGTATGGGTGCAGGGCGTCTGCACGATAACGAATGACGGCGCCTGCGGAGTCGGTCGGCGATAGGTTCGGACGTCACCCCAGACGTAGTGAATGACGCCACGGCCGACCCGCTCAGACCGATCCTTGCGGATCGAGTGCTGGATATCGACGCACCAGCATTCGTAGCCGGCTTCAGCCCACGGCTGCGCCATGATGCCAGTATTATCGCAAAGGCTGATGACTGCCCCGAGCATGCGTCAGCCTTCCTAGGTCTGGTGGTGAGGGCGCGAAAGCGGGGATGCTGGTAGCGGCTGCCAATGCGTAGCCTGCCCATGCCGCGACATGTTGCTGACGCCGCCACGCCTCCATCCTCGCGAAGCCCAGCCGGTCTCACAATTCCACTGGTCTTCCTCCCACCATCCAAGCAGCACATATTTCTCATGTGGCGCCGTCTCGATGGGCCGCCACGATGTCTGCGGTGCTGCTCTGAAGTCCTCAGCCGTCGAGATCGGTAACGCGTCGATCTCGCTCAGAACGAGTTCCAAGATTCCGCGATGATCGTCATCCTGGCCGATCAGGATATCGCGGACCTTTGACCGCTCAACGTAGCAGGTTGCATCAGTCGCGGCAGATGAGCGCTGAGCTATCGCGTTCTCGTACAGGCTCTTGTACATGCCGGCCTCATTCTGAAGCTCGGCGAGCCTCTCCTTCTCGACCGGAGCGGCCGGCGGTTGGGCGGCGATGGTGGCAGCATATAGTTCTTGCACCCGCTTGGCTGCCCTGCGGATGCCAGAGTAGGTTAGCCCCTCTCGTCCGATGCATTCGGCAATAGCGTCGTGAAGCTGCTTGATGTCGGGCCACAGCGTTGCTTGGGCAAGACCATTGGACGGCGGATAGGCGTGGTTCAAGCCGGCGCGCACCATCGCAATGCTGCGGCAGATTGGGCAATCGTCTTCGTGGTGATCGCCACCATGCTCATCGAGCCAGCCGGCTTCGTGGATAATGAGATCCAGCGCCTCATCTGGCGTGTCTGGACCGTCCTCATCCCAGCCATGCTCGGTCCCAGCGGACAACTGGCGCCCCGTGCCGCAGATGTAGCAGGCAGGATCTTTACCGCCGCAGCGGCTGCAAAACTGTCCGATGTCAGTCATGGGAGTTGCCCTGTTGGAGAGGAACAGAGGAAGCCACCATCCGCTCAAAATTGTAGATCGCGTTTTCTCGGGTTGACCCTGTAGCTTCGTCGCTACCCGAAAAGACAATCCAGGCTCCATCCGGCCAACGCGCGCGTCGGAGCTTTTGAACTACAGCCGTCAGTCCGGCTATCTTGATCGTCTCGCGCATTTGTCTATGCCCGTTGTGGAGAGGAGAGGGCGGAAGTGGTCATGCCCGGCCCTTGATTTCGGGTTGGCCTTCGAAACGAGCAATCATCTCCTTCATGAGCGTCACCACGTCTTTGCGGTCGGCGCCGTTTGATATGAAATTGCATCGGCCATCGCCGACGTTACCGAACGGGAAGACGAGCAGAACGAAGCCCGCCTCCCGATCGGCGCCCTTGGCGTCGCCATTGAGGAATTCATCCAGCGTCGCAGCGATAGCCTGCATTTGCTGGCGGTATTTCTCCTGGATCGGCGCATCGCCAAGGGTGTTGCTCATGACGTCAGTTCCTTAACGATCCACATGACCGACTGTTCGAGCGAAGTCATCGCCAGCGACGAGTAACGGCCGGTCTTGACCTTGGCGAACACGGCCTCCAGCTCAGCGGCCTTGTCCTTGATTTCGTCGTGCAGAGCCTTCTCGTCGTCGCTCAGCGCCCGATACTTCGGCCGGAAGCGGCTGACCGGGATGGCAGTGTCGGCCTGCCTGCCGTCTGGTTGACCTTCGTAGACGTGTGCCATTGGGATCTCCGTTTGGCGGTGGGTGGTTCACAAGTGAGGCGATGTCACCGAGCACCTGGGCTCGGCAAGGCGACGTCGGCAAAAGTCCATGACGCTGTTGGTAGGGGGATCATCTGGAGGTATTCCACAAACGCTCTCCCGCGCGACGTCAGCGCGTAGCGGGCTTTGAGCTGCCCATCTCCAAATCGCTCGGGCGTGAATCCCTCGTGCCGGATCATGTCCTCAGACAAGAACCAATCCAGCGCTTCCTTCACAGCCGGCGCCGAATGGTCTCCGTTGCGGTAGTCAGCAGCACGGCAATGGTAATGAAGCAGGATCTCGATGCAGAGCGGGCTCATTGTGGCCTCTACGATGAAATGACGCGGAATTTGCCGTTCTTCTGGACGATGATGGTCGCGTACCAGCTATTGCGACGGAACTGGTTGTAATCGGTGTTGTAGACGTAGCCCGACCGGACCAAGTGGCAGACAGCATCAAGCAGGGTTTCAAACTTCATAGTCATCCCCATTGTCGTAGCGTCACCGCGCCAGCGCCATCAGGCCATTGACGATCAACGCCATCAGCAGACCGGCGCCGCTCGTCGCGATGAAAATCCAGATTGAGATCTGACTGACCGGGCCCATCATGCGAGCACCGCCAGCGCGACACCGACCACAATCAGCGCAACTCCAACCGACCACGGTGGACCGAACAGAAGCATCACGCCGAGAAAGATGATGACGAGATGCATTAGCGCCTCACTTGTCTGTTGATGACTTCCTGGGCGAGCTCGTGATCCCCACTTGCGGCGTGAAGGCTGAGCGCGAGAACCCAGGGATTGACCCCAAGGTTCGTCCAGAAATTCTTCTCGTTGCCCTTGTGCTGAACATCATGGCAGCGACCGCACAGCGGAAGCGTCCATTTATCGTCCGGCTTCTGCTGCATCCCGGTCGAGCGCTTGCCGAACTCGAGATTGTCCGAGCGCAAGTGCGCGGCCTGGGTCTCGATGTCGTTCCCGCACGACACGCAGGGCAGAGAGCGGATGAAATCCAAGTGGGCTTCGTCATGGATGCGAGGCTGGCGCTGTCTCATTGCTGAATGGCCTTCCAGGCCTGGAATTGATTATCGAGCGATTGCCAGACGGCCTTCGCTACCGGGTTCGTGTTGAAGTGCGCCCGCGAATTGACTTTGCAGTATGAGCGAACAAACTCTGCGGCGTTGTCGGCGCTCCCTGGTAATGTCATGAGCATCTCTTCCTTCAGAAAGGCCCAGAACAGCGGCTCGGCACATCGAATGCCGGCTTGGGCTGACGGCTGAAGATCGCGCCAGTTCTTGCTCTGCTTTTCCTCCGGGGCATCAACAATCGTTTCGACCCGACCGCCCTTGAGAGCAGCAATACCGAACCACCTCTCGTTGGCATGGTTCGGCATCCCGCCAAGGATTTCATAGGCGTTGTCAGAATCCGCCAGCGGCACCTCGAAAACGATCTGCACAACGCCCCTCGTCTTAACGAGCCTCCAATCGCTGTACGTCGCGCGAAATGCCGCTGGCGTATTCATTAGAAGGGCACCTCGTCTGAGAGGTTGTCGCTCACGCCGCCGGTCACGCGCTGCGGTCCTGTGGAGATCGGATCTTCGCGACGGGGCTGGGCCTCGCGATTATCCTTCGCCGTGGGCACACGGCAGCGGATGGCGTCAACCACCTTGCCCTGATAGTCCGTCTTCACCGAGAACAGGATGAGAGGCTGGTCGAACCAGTCGTCCGTGTCGTCGCCGTATCCGTCGCCGATCGTGTTGGCGTTGGTCTTGTTGAGGACAAGGCCCTTTTCCTTGCCCTTGAAGTAGAGAACGATCTTCTTGTCGGTCCCGATGGTTTCACGTTCGGCGCGGCCCATGGTGACGCGGATTTCGCGCCCGCCGAGATCGGATGCCTTCAGGTATTGTGATGGAAACTCTTCGGAGATTTTCATGTCATGACTTTCTGAGTTCGTTGCGATATGATTTGAGTGCGTTGTAGAGGTCGAGACCGGGCGACGTGTCCGGGCTCATGTTGAGGAGTTCTCGGTTCTGCTTCTCTCCTGTCCACCAATCGATGAGATCGTCTTCCGTCCTCGCCAGTCGCAGCACGATCATTGCTGCGGTGGCGTACTCAAACACCGCTGTCTTTCTGTCCATCGCGGCGCCTCACGAACATCGGGCAGAAGCCGCCATTGATGCCGGCGCAACGCATGTACGGCTCTTTGTCCACCCATGCAGTCGGGGCGATCGGAGACAGCCCTTCAAGCCTCGGAAACTTCACGCACACCCAGCGAGACGGCCCCTGCTTGCGGGTCTCCGCATGCACGTTGTCGCAGTCCTCGCAGGGTGTCGGCGTCATCGGCGGAACCCCACCACGTTCGAGGCTTCCGTATCCATCGCGCGCAGCTCGGAAATGAGCAGGTCAATCCGGCCCTTGATCGACCACAGATCGGCCTCCACCTTCGGAGTGAAGCAGGGGGCGGCGATTGCATCAGCCCGCAGCTTCACCAGCTCGGCGGTCGCCAGCCACGCATCACGCGCGGCCATCTCGACCTTGTACTGCGCGATTTCCCTTGGGGTTTGCGGCTCTTCACCCATGTCGTTTTCCATCACTCTACGCAGTTCCTGAAGTTGAAGATCGTATTCGGACATGACACCCATGGTTGTCCTCACAGTGCGAAAGCTGCTGCGCCAAAGAAGGCCAGGAAGAAGCCGATCAGCACGAGGCTGTTCTCAATAATTTCCATACGGGTCATGGCAGGTACTCCGGAAGATCCTTGACCTTCTCGTAATGAGCCTTGGCGGCATCGATGGTTTCGAACGTGTCCACCGTGATCCATCGGCCAAAAATGAAAAAACGCTTCCAGAAAAGCAGGCTGAACGCGGAATAACGCGAGCATCCCGGAGTGAAATCGATCTTGAAGCGCATCACGCTTCCTCCATCTGCTCGAGAAGGTCAGCGATGGCAGCCGCTTCAGTGTCGCCGTATCCAACCGGGGACTTCGACCACCAGCCTACGGAGTCGCATTCCGCCTCGTAGGTGTTGCGGTCGATCGCGCGCCACTGGTTGTCAGGCTGAAACTCGGTATCAATGTCGATGTGGTCGGGGATGGAGAGGATGACAACCATGTTATGCAGCCTCCACGCGGAAGCAGTTGGCGAACGCCTCGCCGCGACACATCGCCACGAAGTCTCGCTGTTTGCGGGAAAGCTCCTTGCCGTCCTCGGCCCAGCGGCTGATCACCACGCCGCAGATGTCGTCCGTCGCATCGCGCGACGTGCCGTTGGCGAGGTCGATTGCAATGACTTGCCGAAGGTTCTCGACATCTTCGGCGACATCCACGATGACCGTGGCGCGGTCTACGAGATCGCCGCTGATGTAAGCCTCATGCCGGCCACGAAGGATGAAGAACTGTTCGGTCGGGCGAGATAGGCCGACAACGATCTCGCGAACATTGGAACTCGGAAGCGGCGTGTGCTGGTTCATAGTGGGCTCCCCGTGCTGACGAGCCAACTCATAGCATTACTGAAATTACAGTGCAACTGAAATTCGTAGCAATACTGAAATTATTTTTTGGCACGAAAAAACCGCCCGAAGGGCGGTCTTGGAGGCGGTGGTCTTATTGGCAGGTCGTCATGGCGCCCGTGCGCAGGCAGGTTATGGGAGGGGGCGGGTCATAATTCGGGACCGGCTGCTGCACCACAATTGTTTGGGGTGCCGGCTGGACCGGCTTGGCGGCTGCGGTTTCCAATTGTGCCCGACATGCGACATAAGCGTCGGAGCTGGGCTTAGCCCCATAAGAACGGCATTTCTTGTCGTCCAAATATAACTGTCTCGCAACAGGAGAGAGGGCGATGAGCGTCGCCCGGTCCTTGTCGAAGCCATCCGCCGTGGCGAGGTTGTAAAAAGCCTGTTGCTCTGCCGTTAATCTACCCTCCGACTGCTGAGTTACGCAGCCGGCGAGCAGGAGGGCGGCGAGCAGGGCGGTCCTCATGAATCTGTCCCGGTCTTGCCCACCATCTCTTTGGCGACCTCCAAGAGGGTGTTTTTCTGGCCTGGTTTGGCCCGCTCCCAGAGCGACCAGATGGCGTTGTCGTCGGTCGGGTCCACTTCCAGGATCTGGCCTGGCGTACACTGTAGGAGCTCGGCCAGCTTCGCGAGCCCTTCGTCGCTGTAGCCTTGTTCCCCGCGCTCGAGCTGGGACACATTGCTGACCGACCAGCCCATATATTCGGCGACCTGTTCCTGGGTCATCCCTCGGTACTTGCGCCACTGTCTCAGGAAGATCCGGCGCCGCTGCTTGAAGCGGGTCTGGACCTGCTGGGGGGTACTCGGTCTTCTAGCCATACTGAAAGTCTAGCCGCAGTGCGAAATGACGGAATAAAGCAATACTGAAGAAATCGCTTGCGGGCGATTTTCAGTAATGCTATGGGTTCGCTATGCAGCTTTCAGATTGGCTTTCTCAGCACGGCATCAAACGCAAGGATTTTGCGGCGCGGATTGGCGTCTCACCGCAGACCATCACGGGTTGGTGCAAGGGAACCTTCTGGATCAAGCATGATCAGGCGAAGGCAGTCCTCAAGGAAACCGGCGGCGCCGTAACGCCGACCGACTTCCTTAAGATGGACGAGGCCGCTCAATGACCAGCTCGGCGTCGCCTGTCCATCATTTGGGCGAGATTGAACGCCTCCTCGGCGGCCGACTGGCAATAGTGGCAGAGCGCCAGCAATCGCTCGGGGTTGACGACGACGGTATAGAGCCATTGAGTTTGACCGAAGCGCTTTGTCCCGAACACCATTCGAACATCGGTCCCGTCGATCTCGGTTCGTACTTCGCTGACATGATACTCCGGGATTCCGTATGTATCCGGCGCATCGGCCGGCATCTCCAATATTCCCATTCCACACTCCCCGACTGCTGCCACAGTGGCCCGCCGGGAAATATTTGCAACCACACCCACAGATTTCAAAGTGACAAATACGTACATCAGTATTCGTACGGAGTATGCTCGTCATTTTATCTTAATGCTTGCTCGCAAAACGGGGAATTCGCGCGTTTTGGTTGTGCCGATATTCCGGCGCATGAACGGAGTTTCCAATGAGGAACATTCGTTCATCGGATTTGAGCAACCGGGCTGCGACGTCGGGGGGTGAACCATCGCAGCCCGGTCCTCACGGCGCGCATGATACGCAACGCGCCCATCTGAACTCGTCGCCGGCATCGCCCTCCCTTGGCCGGTCAAACTCGGAGCGCCTTCGGGCTGCTCCGCTTTCTATTCCATTACCTGCTGCCTCCATCCTGGCGCCGGTAACTTCGCTCAAAGCGATCAATCTGGCGCAGGCCATTCTCGACGGCCTTTGCGCGGTCATCTGCTTTTTCTTTTTCGCCGCGCTCGTGGGGAGTTTGCCGCTCGCCGTCGCGCTGATGGTCTTGGGAGTTCTCTAGGTATCTGACCACGTTCAGCGTTGCCGCGCCGAGCGTGATGAAACTGAGTTCTTCGTTGTCGTTATCGTGTGCCTTCATGGTGAAACCGAATTAGCCATGAAGGGTTTTGCAAGTGTGCAAAAAGGGTCTGCAAATGTCTGACGCCGCGTATTTGGATCAGGCCGCGATGTGGTCGAAAGACCTAACGCGCATGAAAGCGCGAGGGCCTGGTGACACCGAGAACGCCATGCGCTCCATCGCACGTGAGTACAGTATCGATTACGGGTTCCTCTGGTCTCTCCGCTATCGCCGGGAGCGGCTGAGGATAATCAGTGTCTCGGTCTACGAGACCATCAGGGCGGCTTATCGCGCAGAGTGTGAGCGGCAACTGCGAAAGCTGGAAAATGAAATCGCAAGGACCGAACAAATTGCCGGGGCTGACAGCAGTGCTGTTCGCGCGGCTAAGGCTGTGGTTGGCCCGCACGTGGGCAAAGATCCGTAGACGCTGAGTAGCCCGCCAGCATCACCAATGCGGGCCAGTAAGGAGCAGGGGATTATGTCTCTAGTAGAAAACTATACGGCTGAGCGCAGGGCTCGGCTCGTTCGTCTTGGCGCGATTCCGACCAATAGCGTCGTCTCCAAGTTGAAAGAAGCGGACATTATTCCGCTCACCAGAGCGGCGGACATCGATGTTCCGCCGGCCGAATCCTTCTGGCCTTCGCTGTGGTGCTGGGAGCTGGTGACGCTGCCTCAAAGGCTGCCATCGCTCTGCAAGACCATTCAGGCCGTTGTGGCCGCAGACTTCGGCATTCCCCTTATCGACATGCGCTCAGCCAGGCGCACGAACAACATCACCGTTCCTCGCTGGGTCGCGATGTACCTGTGCAAGGAACTGATGGAGTGGTCGCTGCCGCAGATCGGGCGGCACTTCGGCGGCAAGGATCATACAACCGTGCTCCACGGCCTCAAGCGCGTCGAGGCGATGATGGAGATGGATTTCGACTTTCGCAACAAGGTTAACTTGCTCATTGCGAGGTTCGGATGACGCCGCTCCACATCCTGATCAAACGCATGCAGCGGCTTCCAGCCAAGCATCGCATCGCGTTCATCAAGTCGCTGCTGGCGGTTGAGAAGCCATACAGCCAGCGTCGTTGCGAGCTCGAGGACTTGCTTCAGGTCGAGGTGCTTCGGCAGTTGCGCCGGGAGATCCGAGCCGCATGACCCGCCTTTCTCCCATGAAATTTTCATCGCGCGCCGCTCGGGTTCGCGGGTCTCTGCACAATCAGAAGCTCGGGGCCGTGCGTGTCGGGGTCAATGTGACGACAGAACAGCTTGAGCGCGTTCGCAGCGTTGCTGTTGCGAACGGCTTCTCGATCGCTGGCGCAATCCGGCATCTGATCGATGCTGCATTAGCCGACCCGGTAACGCCCGGATATCGTAATCCGCGCGATCAGAATCTGATCGGGTAGTATAGCAGCATGAGCACATTCATCCTGCCGATGCCGCCGAGCGTGAACGGACTTTGGGCCAACGGCAAAAACGGCCGGCGTTTCCGCACGCAGAACTACGATAGCTGGATCTATGAAGCTGGTGCCGAGATCATGCGCCAGCGGCCAGCCAAGATCGTTGGACCTGTAGTGCTCTCCTATGAGGTTCAGGAGCCCACTGGTAAGCGCAAGTTCGATCTGGGCAACCGAGAGAAGGCCCTGACAGACCTTCTGGTTAGCCACGGCATCATCCAGGCGGACGACAATACGATCGTTCGTGAGATCAAGCTGAAGTGGGCGCCCGATGTCGAGGGCGTCCGAGTAACCGTGTCCGAGTTCTTCAACCGCGTTCCCGTCACACCAAGCCCGGAGAGCGCACATGGCGACGATCGGCGACAACAGTCAGCTTAAGTCCATCGTAGAGCGCATTGAGCATGTCGAGGTCGAGATCAAAGATCTCCAGACCGGCCGCAATGAGATCTACGCAGAGGCCAAGTCTCACGGCTACGACGTGAAGGCCCTCAAGGATGCCGTCAGGCGCCGCAAGGCTGACGCCAATAAGCGCGCCGAGCACGAGGCCCAGGTTGACCTCTACATGGCCGCACTCGAATCTCTGGTGCGCCCATCGTGACTGCCACTGCCGAACTGATCTCAGCGTTGGTTGCGGGCGGGATGAATTCCGCCGAGGCGGCGGGCCTTGTCGCGCGTGCAGCCGTCGAAATGACGGGTGCGCTCACGAGGAAATCGGCCGGCGCGGCCCGTCAGCAGCGTTACCGCGAGCGTAACAAAGCGTCACAACGTGACGGTATTGAAGCGGTCGAAAGCGTAACGAAGCGTAACGAAACCGTAACGCGTGACGCCCAGCCGGAAGCGTCACAAACCGTAACGAAGCGTAACGAAACCGTAACGCGTGACGCTGTGCCTCTCTCTACTACTAAAACAGATATAGAAAATAGGAAAGATAAGAGAGGGGCACGGCTGCCGCCGGACTGGTCCCCGAGTGACGCTGACCGCGCCTATGCCAGATCGCTCGGTTGGACCGATGAGCAGATCGACCGCGAAGCCGAAGACTTCCGAGACTACTGGATCGCCCGGCCAGGTTCTGGGGGGCTGAAACTCGATTGGCCGGCGACGTGGCGCAAGTGGATTCGGAACAGCAAATCTAAGCCCGCCGGCTCTGCCCGGCCTCTCACCGCCCATCAGCAGGAACGCGAAACCGGAAGGGAAATCCTCGATGCACTCCGCAATGCAAGCAGCCAATCAGATCCTTCGTTTCAGCGATACGATCCCGGCAATGGACCAGCAAGCCTTCGTGGCGGGATTCGTGGAGCTCTTATCGATCTATCCGCAACCCGTGATCGAGCGGGCCATGAGCCCGTCGAGGGGGCTTCCTTCGCTGGTCGCCTATCCGAACCTGGCAAAGTATCGGGCGCATCTTGACGAGTGGACGAAGGAATACTGGATCGACCGCGACCGGGAGGAGCGCGCCAACCGCAAGCGCCTGCCTGAGCCGCCGCGTGATCTCGAGGCCGAGGCACGTATTGCGCAGGGGTTGCGTGAGCTTGCTGAGCATCTGAAGTCCGGTTTTTCGCCGAGTAGCGTTTAGATCCAACCAACGGGGGCATCACATGGCTAATCCGATAGTGAATGAGAGGCTGACGAGGCAGGAGCGGCGCGTTTGTGATCTGCTCACGGCTGGGAAGTGCAATAAGGAGATTGCGAAGGCCCTTGAGATCAGCACTCGGACGGTTGAGGACCACCGCAGCGCCGTTCTCAAGAAGATGGCCGTTCCGAATGCGACGGCTCTGGTTCACAAGATCCTGAGCGCTCGCATCAAAGAGCTGGAGGCGACGTATGGCGCGAGCTGAATCGCTTGGGCCTACGCCGGAGCGGGTCGCCAAGGCTCAGGGCGACTTCGTGGTGGGCGACGATAAGCAGGGCACCAAGGTCTACCATTTTTTGGATACGCCTCTGGCGCGCTTCTACAAGCGGCTTGGCGTGGAAGATAGGTCGGATGCTGCGACAGACCAAATCCGCCGCGAGTTTGTGGCTCTGATGAAGTACCGGGACCACTGGTATTATTCCGGCCTTGAGGCCCGCGTTGGCTCGATCGACATGGACCGGGTGCAGACCTCGGCCGGCGCGCTGTCTGGCGGCGAGAAGCAAGCCCACCACATGCACGTCTACAAGAAATCCGTAGAGATGCTGGGCATGTGGCCGTCTCATGTGGTCGAGCACATCGTTTGCCTGGATCGTCCGATCTCGCAGTGCTCCGCGTTCGGCATTGCGATCAGCCCTCACATTTTCCGCAAGATGCTTCGCGATGCAGCGAAGAAGCTGGTTGAGTTCTGGAAAATCTCATGAAATTCCGTGTTCTCCCGGATTCTCAACCTTTAACGAATCATCTACACGCGAGGTCAACATCCGAAATTACGCCCGCATGGAGAAATCCAGAGCGGGCGTTTTCATTTCGCGCGCCCTCAGCCAGTCACGACGCTACATCCTCCCCTGCCGCGCTTGTCGCGAAGAGCGTCTTAGGCGAGCGGCGCGCGAAACCCATAGAGGCCGAACTGGACGGGGTTGATCTGCCTTGGTGCGTTTGCCGCCGGTTGGATAGTTGGAGGGATTTGTCAGCGATGACCGCGAAAGTGATCCAGCTTCGAGACTTCAAGCGCCGGGAAGAGAACGACGCCGATCTGGTCCGCCTTGCCCGTGAGCGGCTGGGTCTCCCGACCCGTCCTGGCATGGATCAGTTGATAGCTGATTCCTGGCTTGAGATGGCGCCTTGCGAAATGCCGCCGGTTCAGCCGATCTATACCGCGCCTGAGAGTGATCCGGCATGAGTGCAGTTTGGTACAGCATTTTCGTTGCCAACGGCGTTGCAGCAATCGGCGTTGCTTTATTTGCGCCTGATCTTGGATTTCTTGCGGCGGCCAATGGCTTGGCTGCTGTGATGAGCCTACGAAATGCAGATGAGGCTAGGTATTTCTGATGACCTCCATCGTCACCTACTTCAAATCGATCCGCCGCAAGCTCGACCGTCAAGAGCAGAAAGCCGAGTTCGAGGCGAAGGAAGAGGCGCAGCGAGCGAGCTATGCGGGGCTCTATGGCGTGATGGTGCCGTTTGCCCGCCTCGGCCCGTCTGGGGTTGGCCGGCTCACGGGTGGCGGATCTTGCGAGTGTGTGACGCTAGCGACAGCTAAGCTTCCGATTATCCCGCTTCCGATCGCATTCAAAATCTAGGAGATCACCATGGCAAAGAAGCCCCCGAAGAAACCGATGAAGCCCGGCAAACCCAGGCCGGGTTGCTGACCAGCCCCAGCCGTTAAATGTCTAAAAATCTTACCGATATCCGTTCTTTGGCGCGAAGCCATACCGAAACGGCCATATCTGCATTGGCAGGAATCGCACAGAACGGACAATCGGAGGCGGCGCGCGTTTCAGCGTCTGTCGCATTGCTTGATCGCGGCTGGGGCAAGCCCGCACAGCCCGTAGACGGGGATGGCGAGGGCGGAGCAATCAGCCTCGTGCATCAAATCGTTCGTGTTATCAAGAACCCTGGAAATACAGACAGCTAAGGTTTTCGAACCTCTGCTGCATCCTGCCAGATACAAGGGCGCACACGGCGGTCGCGGCTCGGGCAAGTCCCACTTCTTCGGCGAGCTCGCTGTTGAGGACGCGCTAAGGGCGCCGGGGGACTACGGCGAGGGCCTTCGGATGGTTTGCATCCGCGAGGTCCAGAAGGATCTCACGCAGTCCTCCAAGCTGCTGATCGAGGACAAGATCAGGCGGCTAGGTCTGACCGAGGCGGACGGCTTCAGGCCATGGAATGACCGGATCGAACTACCCAAAGACGGGGTGGTGATCTTCAAGGGCATGAAGGACTATTCAGCGGACTCGGTGAAGTCGCTGGAGGGCTTTCATCGGGCCTGGATGGAAGAAGCTCAGTCGATCTCGGCGCGATCGTTGTCCTTGCTTCGCCCGACCATCCGCTCGCCCGGTTCTGAGATCTGGGCAAGCTGGAACCCAACCCGCAAGAGTGACGCGGTTGACGATTTCTTTCGCGGTCCACAAGGGCTGCCGAAGGGCGCTGTGGTCGTGCAGGCCAACTGGCGGGATAACCCGTTCTGGACGGCTGAGCTCGAGGCTGAGCGCCAGATTGAGTTGGAGCGCTACCCAGAGCGCTACGACCACACTTACGAGGGTGGGTATGCGGCGGCCTTTGAGGGCGCCTATTTCGCCAGGCTGCTTGCGGACGCCAAGCGTCAGGGCCGGATAGGGGTCGTCGCCGCCGACCCGCTGCTGCCGCTGCGCGCCTTTCACGATCTGGGCGGCTCGGGAGCGACGGCAGACGCCTACACGATCTGGATCGTCCAATGGGTTGGCGATCAGATCAAGGTGTTGGACTATTACGAGTCAGTCGGCCAAGTGCTCGCGCATCACGTCAACTGGATGCGCGAGCATGGTTACGAGCAGGCGATCAACTACCTGCCGCACGATGGCGTCAACCCCGACAATATCCAAGGGATCAAGTACGCCCAGCATTGGGAACAGGCCGGATTTAAGGTCGAGCCTCCAGTCAAGAACCAAGGCAAGGGCGCGGCTTCGATGCGTGTTGAAGCCGTGCGCCGGCTTGGCCCGAAACTTTGGTTCAATGAAGCGACAACGGAATCCGGGCGCCAGGCGCTGGGCTTCTATCACGAGAAGAAAGACGAAAACCGCAATGTTGGTCTCGGTCCTGATCATGATTGGTCGTCGCATGCTGCGGACTCGTTCGGCCTGATGGCTATTTGCTACGAGGAGCCGGGCAGGGCTGCGAACTTCAATCGGCCCATTCGCTATGCCAACCAGGGCTATGCCTGATGGCTAAAATGGCCTCGCTCGAGCTGAAGGCTATGCTTGCCGCTCAGAAGGCGGACGCGCTTGCCGCCATGAGCGCGGCAGAGCTCGCCCAAGAGCGCTCGGATGCGATGGACTACTACCTCGGCAACATGGAAAAGGACATGCCGGCGCAGCCTGGCCGGTCCAAGGCCGTGTCAACCGATGTCGCAGATACGATCGAAGGCTTGATGCCGAGCCTGATGGACATCTTCGCTGGATCTGACGAGGTTGTCAGGTTCGAGCCGGTCGGTCCGGAGGATGAAGAGGCGGCCCAGCAGGAAACCGACTATGTGAACCACGTGTTCATGCAGCAGAATCCGGGCTTCATGACGCTGTATAGCTTCATCAAGGACGCGCTGCTGTCGAAAGTGGGTATCGTCAAGGTTTGGTGGGAAGAGACCGAGCAGGAGCAGCGCGAGACCTATTACGACATGAGCGACGACCAATTCGCCTTGCTCGCTCAAGAGGTCGCTGCATCCGATGGCATGATGGAGATCGTGGAGCACACGATCAACAACGGCCCGGAAGCGGCTGAGCCCGTGGAAGAGCCGGAGGCGACGAGCTGATGGACGCCATGATGCCCACGATGGGCCCGCCCATGGCGAGTGCCGTCACCCATGACGTGACGATCGTAACGACCAAGAAGCTCGCCCAGGCCCGCGTTATGGGCGTTCCTCCCGAGGAGTTCGGGATCGAGCGTGGCGCACGCAACATCCGGGATTGCAATTACTGCTTCCACGAGGTCGTCACCAAGACCGAAGGGCAGTTGATCGCCGAGGGCTTTGACGAGCAGCAGATCAAGGCGCTCGGGGACTATAACAACAGTAATGAGATCGAGACGCTCTCGCGCGATACCGTTGAGGAGCATTTCGGCGGCAGCGAGATCAACAAGGCGGCCCGCCTGGTCAAGATCACCGAGCATTACGTTCGGATGGACTACGAGGGCAACGGCCGTCCCTGCCTCTACCAAGTCATTACCGGCGGCGATCAGGGCGAGATCCTGCGCAAAGACGGCAAGGAGTGCGTTACGCCTTTCGACGCCATGCCGTTTGCCACGACGACGCCGGTTCCGGTCACCCATCGGTTCTTCGGCCGCTCGATCGCCGACCTCGTGATGGACATCCAGCGCATCAAGACTGCGCTCGTTCGCGGCATGCTGGACAACCTCTATCTGCACAATAACCCTCGGGTGGAGGTAGCGGAAGCCAATGCCGGTCCTAATACTCTGGATGATCTACTGGTCAGCCGCCCAGGTGGCGTTGTCCGCACTAAGACTGCCGGCGGACTTAACTGGCAGGTAGTCCCGGACATTACCTCGAGCGTCTATCCGGCGCTGCAATACCTCGACGCTACGCGGGAATCCCGCACTGGCATGTCGAACCAGTCGCAAGGCATTGACGCCAACGCCTTGCAGAACCAGAGCGCGACCGCAGTTGCGCAGGTGTTCTCCGCCTCGCAGATGCGGATGAAACTGATCGCCCGCATCATTGCCGAGGGCGTCAAGGACATGTTTTCCTTGCTGCACGGCACGATCAGGAAGCACGGGCAGGAAGCCCAGACCGTTCGCCTGCGCAATACCTGGGTTCAGGTCGATCCGCGGCAGTGGAAGACCCGCAACGACATGACCATCCATGTCGGCCTTGGCAACGGCGGCAAGGCACAGCAGTTCGCCCAGACGATGGCGCTGGCGAATTTCCAGAAGGAATTGCTGCTTGGCGGCAAGACCCATCTGGTTGGCGATGACAAACTGTTTAACACGGCGGCTGAGCTGACCAAGATCATGGGGCACAAGAACCCCGACAAGTTCTTTGACGATCCCAGCGCGAAAGATCCGCAGACGGGGCAACTATTGCATCCCCCTCAGCCACCCCAACCGCCGGAAGCCGTGCAGGTCGCTCAGATCAAGGCGCAGACCGATCAGCAGAACATGCAGGTTCAAGCGCAGCTTGACGCTCAGGCCGATCAGCGCAAGGCCCAGATCGAAACTGTCCAGATGCAGGCCGATATCGCCGCTCAGGACAAGAAGACACAGGTTGAAATGATCCAGTCTGATCGCGAATATCAGTTGAAGGAGAAACTCGCGATCTTGGAGTTCCAATTGGAACGTGAGCTAAAACTCGCAGAAGAGGCCCGCAAAGATCGGGAGCACAAGCAACGGCTGGAGCAAAGTGATCAGCAGCACCGCCAGCAGATGGAAGCGGGCGTGTTCAAGGTGGCGGCCGGCGCCGAGGCCCATGACCAGAAGATGGAGCAGATGAAGAACGCTCCGAAGCCTGGGGCGGACAAGTGACCGACGAATCCGCCCTCACCAAGGCCACGGCAAGGGCGTCCAGAGCGCAGCGGCTGATCGAGGACGATCTACTGGCCGAAGCGTTTACCTCGCTGGAGGCGGCTTATATCGCCGCCTGGCGGGCCACCAAGATTGACGACACTCCGGCACGGGAAAAGCTGTTCCTGGCGATTAACGTGGTCGGCAAGGTTCGCGACCATCTCGAGAAGGTCGTCAGTGACGGCAAGATTGCGCAGGCCGAGTTGAAGGCGCTTGCGGAAACGGCTGAGCGCAAGAAGCGCTTCGGCATCATCTAACATAGGACACATCATTTGACCGACGAAACCGGCGCTCCTGCTGGCGGCGAAGCTATTGCCGTCATCACCCCAGCGCAAGATACCGGCGCAGACCTTTCCATTTCTCAGGCCGCACGCGCTCTAGCGCAGGCCCGGCACAAGCCGAAAGAACAACCCGCTCCCGTCGAGCAGCCGCAGGCTGACCCGGTTGAGCAGCCCGAATTGGCGCAAGCCAACGCCGACCCTCAAGCCGAGGCCCCCGGCGAACCGACTGAAGCAGCCGAACCGGCAGACCTGCCGCCCATCGAGCCGCCGAGGTCTTGGACCCAGGCAGAGAAGGAGCGCTTCCAATCCTTGCCTCGTGAGACGCAGGAATACCTGCACACTCGCGAACAGGAGCGGGAACGTGAGTTTCGCCGAAGTCAGAACGACATCGCCGACCAGCGCAAGGCCATCGAGGCCGAGCGTCAGAAGGCGGAACAGGTAAGGCAACAGTACGAGGCCCAGCTACCGGCCTTGATGCAGGCTCTTCAGGAAGCCAACGCGGGCGCATTCGGCGACATCAAGAATGTCGAGGATGTGACCAAGCTGGCGGCTGAAGACCCGTTCCGATACCTGCAATGGCAGGCCCATCAGCAGAAGATGGCGGCTGTCAACGCGGAATTGGAGCGAGCCAACGGAGAGAAGTCGAGGTCTGAGCAGACCAAATGGGCGCAGCACGTCCAGGAGGAGAATGCGAAGGCTGCCGAATACATCCCTGAGCTTGCAGACAAGGACAAGGGGCAGGCGCTCGTTCAGCGCGTCGCCGCTGAACTGCTTCCCGAACTCGGTTTCAAAGACAGCGAACTCGCGGACCTGGCGGCCGGCAAATCGAAGCTCTCGATTTACGACCACCGCATTCAGCGACTCCTCGCCGATTCCTTGAAGCTGCGGGACATTCAGAAGGCCAAGACCGCTGTCGCCGCCAAGCCTCTTCCTCCCGTGGTCAAGCCAGGAACTGCGCGGCCGGCCGGTAACGCCGTCTCCGAACAGGTCCAGGCCCTCACCCGCAAACTTGAACAGACCGGCGATCTCAGAGTCGCGCAGCAGCTTCGTGCGCTGCAGGCCCGCCGGGCATCATAAGGACTAAGAACCATGGCACTCCCGACCAATACGTTCGCCACCTACGAGGCGATCGGCAACCGAGAAGACCTCTCGGACATGATCTATCGCATCGATCCGACCGACACCCCCTTCATGACGGGTGCCGAGCGCGAGAAGGCGACCGCCGTCAATCACGAATGGCAGACCCAGGCCCTGGCCGCTGTCGATACGGCGAACGCCGTTCTCGAAGGCGACGACGCCGTGACCGATGCCGCGACCCCGACCGTCCGTCTTGGCAATATCTGCCAGATCTCGGACAAGGTTGCGCGCGTTTCGGGCACCCAGCAGGCCGTCGATCACGCTGGCCGTGACAACGAGCTCGCCTACCAGGAGATGCTTAAGGGCCTCGAGCTCAAGCGCGACATGGAGTCGATCCTCGTCGGCACCAACCAGGCCAAGGTGACGGGCGCTGATGCGACCCCGCGCAAGACGGCCTCTATCCTGTCCTGGATCAAGACCAACACCAGCAAGGCCGGCTCCGACCCGTCTGCTGCTGACGGCACGGGAACCCGCACGGACGGCACCCAGCGCGCCTTCACCGAGGCTCAGCTCAAGACCGTCCTGTCGGCGATCTGGACCTCTGGCGGCAAGCCGGATGTGGTCTATACCGGCGCCTTCAACAAGCAGGTGTTCTCGACCTTCACCGGCCGTTCTACTCCGATGGAGCAGGCGAGCTCGAAGAAGATCGTCGCCTCGGTTGACGCCTATGAGTCCGATTTCGGCAAGCTCAAGGTGGTCGCCAACCGCTTCCAGCGCTCGCGCGACGTCCTGGTTCTGGAGTCCGACAAGTGGGCTGTGGCCTACCTCAACGGCCGGAAAATGGTCTCGATCCCGCTGGCCAAGAACGGCGACTCCGACCGTCGCCAGATCCTGTCCGAATACTCGCTCGTCTCGCGCAATGAAAAGGCGAGCGGCGGCGTTTTCGATCTCACCACCTCGTAAGGAGCTGCACTCATGAGCACCATCTACACCTTCCATCAGGAGTGCGCGGCGGCAACCGACGTTGCGACCGACGACCTCGTTCTGGTCTATGATACCTCGGCTGGCACGACCAAGAAGATCTCGCAATCTCTCCTGGTCTCCGGCGCCTCGGGCGTTGTTGACACGACCGCGACTACGCTGACCGTGACTGCGACCCAGCACGCTGGCAAGGTTGTCACGATCTCGTCGGCGGCTCCGATCGCGGTGACGCTGCCGCAGGCGACGGGCACAGGCAATCGCTATCGCTTCAACCTTCGTGTTGCGGCAACTGCGACGGCCCACACCATCAAGGTCGCCAACGCGACCGACGTCATGTCGGGCATCGTCTACTGCCTCACCACGGCCACGGACAACGTGATCGGCTACAAGACGACCGCGACCGACGACACGATCAGCCTGAACGGCACCACCAAGGGCGGCGTGGTTGGCGACTGGTTCGAGATCATCGATATCAAGACCGGGTTCTTCCAGGTCATGGCATCGACGGCCCCGACCGGCACCACTGCGACCCCGTTCAGCGCCTCGGTGTAACCTGAAGTTCGATCTCACTGGCGTCTCGGTGTGTCTGGCTATGCCGGCACACCGGGATATTCCGGTCGAAACTGTTGCGTCGATCCTCGAGACCCATACTGCCCTGCGTGATCGTGGCATCCCGATTGATGTCCTGATCCCGTCTGGCAGTTCGATCATCGAGGCGGCGCGCAGCAAGGCTGCGAATTTGTTCCTGCAATCCGACAAGACCCGCTTGTTCTGGGTGGATTCGGACATTGTATGGAATTCGGATGCTTTTATTCGCCTCCTGGCCCTCTCTACGCAAGTTGACGTGGTGGTGGGGGCCTATCCGGCGAAGAAAGATCCAATCCAGTTTTTCGTCAATTCTGCCGGCCAACAGAGCGTTGCGACCAACGATCTGGGGCTGCTGCCGAATGTCGGGACTGGGTTGGGCTTCGCCTGCATCCAGCGCCATGTGATGGAAAAGCTCGCTGAGCGCGCACCCAAACTCCGTTTCCCAGACATTTCGGAGCCCATCCCCCACATCTTCCGATGTGACTCTGAGGATGGGAATTTCCGCGGTGAGGACATGGCGTTTTGGGCCGATATCCGCGCGCTGGGCATCCCCGTCTATCTCGACCCATCAATCGAGCTCGGCCACCACGGATCGAAAACGTTCCGGGCAACCCTGTCCAATCATCTCATAGAAGTTAACGGAGACAATCATGTCACTCCCTGAAAATCGGCCGCTGTCGGAGGCGTCGGTTTCCGCCTATCTGGCGGATGTCAGCACCGCTTCGTCAACGTTTGTTGTGGCCCCGTTCCGCGGCACCATCAAGCGCGCCTATTCCGCGATTGCGAACGCGATCACGGGCGCGGATTGTACCTGGTCGATGAAGATCAGCGGCACTGCCGTCACGGGTTCGTCGGTTACGATCACGCAGTCCGGCTCGGCTGCTGGCGATATCGATAGCTGCGTTCCGACTGGCGCGAATTATGTCAACGAAGGCGACGTGATCGAGTTCGTCTCTGCCGGCGAATCCTCGACCACCACGCCGACGATGTTTACCGCCATCATCGAGCGGGATTAAGCCCATGCAGTATTGGGGCACGGGCTATCTGGGGACGCACCAGAGCGCCTCTTATACTGGTACGGCCGGGACCATCACTAATGCTGTAGGGACCGGTACAAACCGTGTTCGTGTTGTGGTGACGAGCGCAGCTTATGTGAAGATTGGCAGCAGCCCGACCGCTACGAGCTCGGACGTTTACATGGCTGCTGACGCTCCGGAATACTTCACCATTCGCCCCGGCGAGAAGGTTTCCGCGATCCAGGTCTCGGCCGCTGGCACCTTGCATGTGACCGAGGTCTCGTGACAAACGTCCGCTTCCATCTCGACAGCAACGGCAGAGACCTTGCGATCGAGCACATCCAGGATGTCGAGCCAATCCTGGAATGGAACAAGGAAGCCCGCCGCGAAGATCAGAGTGCGGATTGGGGGCGGCACGTCGCCCGCATTCCCAACGTGATCTATGTGAAGTGGCTGGACGAGGAGCACGCCAAGGGCAACACGTCTTTGCGTATGTTCACGGCTGAGTTTGACGAGATCGTGCAGCGCAAGCTTCAAGACCCGGAATGGTCCTATTTGCGGGTTGACCGACCTAAACTGCAAGCCGGCTGGAGCGCGCGGTGAGCTTTTCCACATACGCGGACCTTCAGGCGCAGATCGCCAACTGGTTGGCTCGTGATGATCTGACCAACTACATCCCGGATTTCATCCGGTTGTTTGAATGCGCGGCAATGCGCCGGCTGAAGGTCCGGTTGCAGGAGACGACCACGACGCTCACGCCGTCGAGCGGCGTTGCTACTCTCCCGAGTGACTATCTTGGCTACCGGCGCGTGACCTGGACGGGTTCTCCGGTCCATGAGCTCGAATATGTCGCCCCGCCGATCTATGCGGGCTACATCGAGACGGGCAGCGGGACGCCGGCCATCTTCACGATCGAGGGCTCCAACCTGCGCGTGGCCCCGACGAGCGACACCGCGCTAACGGTTACATACACCCAGCGCACGACGGCGGTCGAAACTTCGCTGAACTGGCTCTACACCAACCATTTCGACACCTATCTGTTTGGGTCGCTCACCGAGGCCAACGCCTTTAACAAGGATGTTGACCCCGCTGGATTGTGGAAGGCCCGGCGCGATGAGGGATTCAGCGAGATTTCCAGCCTGGATTTCAATGAGCGGCAGGGCATGGCAATTCGTGTGACGGGACGCACGCCCTAATGCCGCTCCTGCCTTTCGGCACATGGCATCCAGACGCCAGCGACTACGAGAGCCAAACCAACGCGCACGACATCAACAACGTGCTGCCGCGAGCGGACGGCTATGGCCCGTTCCCCGACTTCGCCATTCTCTCGCAGGCGCTGATCGGGGTGTGCCGGGGCGCCTTCTACGCCCTCAAGTCGGATGGCTCGGTTGCAGTCTTTGCCGGGACCGGCGACCGGCTCTGGCTTGCCAGCAACACGGATTATTCCTGGACGCCTGTTTCCAAGGGTGCAACGGTCACAATATCGAATGCGAGCCCTGGCGTTGTCACTCTGGCTGCGCATGGATTTGTGGCAAATGACCCTGTTGTCTTCTCAACGACTGGCACATTGCCGACCGGGCTCACGGCCGGAACGAAGTATTTCGTCAAGACAGTTCTGAGCGTCGATACCTTCACGGTGTCGGCGACGGCGGGTGGTGCGGCGATCAACACATCTTCGGCCGGCTCTGGTACGCATTCGGTGACGTGGCTCTATTCGTCGTTGTCGAGTGACGCGCATTGGCAGTTTGCGCAGTTCGGCAATCTCGTCTTTGCGACGCAGAAGAATGCGGTGCTGCAAGTCTATAACCTTGCCTCATCGACCGCCTTTGCGGATTGTGCCGGATCACCTCCGCAAGCCTCCTACATCTCTGTAGTCGGTCGCTTCCTGGTGCTCTCTGGGCTGCTTTCGAACCCGTTCCGTATCCAGTGGTCAGGCTTGAACGACACGACCAACTGGACATCCGGCGTTGGGTCGTCAGACTATCAGGATTTCCCGGATGGCGGAATTGTCCGCGGCGTTGCGGGTGGCGAGTTTGGCACTGTGTTCCAGGACCAGGCCATTCGGCGGATGTCCTATATCCCTGGCTCTGATCTGATCTTTCAGATTGAGCGCATCGCGCAGGATCAGGGCCTCTTTGCGCCATACAGCATCGTGCGCGCGGGTATCTATACGTTCTTCCACTCCGCCCAGGGCTTCTTCAAGATCGCGCCAGGTGGTCTTCCTGAGCCGATTGGCCGCGAGAAGGTTGACCGAACTTTTTATGATGATCTCGACAAGACCGAGTTGAAAATGTTTATCGGGGCATCTGATCCGCGGTCTACCCGCGTGTTCTGGGCCTATAAGTCTACCTCCGGACTGACGGGCCTCTATGACAAGATCATCGGATATGACTACGTTCTAGATCGATTTTTCCCGATCGATATGACTGGAGAATATCTGCTTGGACTTTCGCAGCCAGGCATTACGCTGGAGGGCTTGGACTCCATCTCGTCATCGATCGACGCGCTCGCGGCTTCGCTTGACAGCTTCGCGGTTGCTACTCAGCCCTTGATCGCTCAGTTCTCCAGTGCGCACAAAATGGGTTTCTTCTCCGGATCCAACCTGGAGGCAACGCTCGAGAGCGCGGAGCAGGGCACGGACGGGCGCCGCATCTTTGTCAATGGCTTTCGTCCGATCACAGATGCTTCTACGTTCTACGGAACGTGTTCTTATCGTGAGACGCAGCAGGACACACCGACATCAACGACCGAAATTGTCCGTAACTCTCGAACTGGACGTTGCGACATGCGGCGTTCTACCCGCTATTCCCGCTTTAAGATCCGCATTCCAGCGTCAACCTCATGGACCTTTGCGGCCGGCGTCGAGCCTGACGTGAAGACCGAGGGCCTGACCTGATGGTCTACGCACCCGGTACGCTTGAGACGGACCCGAAGAAGCAGAACATGGCATTGCAGCAGCAGGCCAGCTCTATCAAGAATAACACTTCAGATATTGCAACGAATACGGCCGATATTGCAACGAACACAGCTAATATCGCGACGAATACCACAAACATCGCCACCAACACGTCTAACATATCGACTCTCCAGACCAAGACAAACGGATATGAGGCGGCTTGGTCTTCATGGACACCAACGCCGACGCCAAGTGGCGGCGGGTCATTCACGACTGTCACTGCATCCGGCTCCTACTTGCAAATCGGAAAGTTGGTTCACTTCCGCGTTGTAGTCACATTGACAAACATCGGTACTGGGGCAGGAAAGGTTCAACTCCCGCTTCCGGTTGGAACTGCCAAGGGGTCATTTGTCGCGAGCGGGGCTGAGATCGCCGCAGTTGGCAAGGCGATTACTTACACCGTATCTACCGGAGCAAGTAGCGGCACCATCCAAGCTTACGACAATGCAACTAACATGATGGTCAATAGCTATCAGCTCAACCTGACCGGCCTTTATGAGGCAAGTTGAGCTCGTCTGCGTCGATCCGGCGCGGATTGATGAGATGTGGCCGCACGTCCGAGACAAGATCAGAGCAGCGGTTGAGCGGACGGGATTGAGCAGCTTCGCGGACATCGAGAGCGATGTTCTGAAGGGGATGCAGCTCTGTTGGATTGCCTGGAACGGCAGCGAGATCATGGCGGCTGCGACCACGCAGCTTGTGAAGCCGTTCGACAAGGTTTGCGTGCTGACGGCTTGCTCCGGTTATGACCGGGCGCAATGGCTGCCTCTGTTCGAACGGATCGAGAAATACGCGAAAGCCGAGGGCTGCATGAAGATGCGGATCTTCGGTCGAAAAGGATGGGAACGGGTGCTGGACGGCTATCGCGTCGAGCACGTCGTCTTGGAGAAAGCTTTATGAGCATCGGATCGATTGTCGAAAAGGACAAGAGCTTTCGTGGCCTGAGTATGCGCTACGAGGATGGCGGCAAGATCCAGGTGTTCAAGCTTCGTGACAAGGAAGTCAGGTTAGGCCCGACCGCAAGCGATGCGGAGATCATGGCCGCATTCAAGGAGCCCGCATAATGGGCGGAACGTCGAAATCCACCACCACGCAGTCGTCCGAAACAAACCCTTGGGCGCCCGCGCAGCCGTTGCTCAACGGCATCTTGGGCCAGCTCGGCAGTTATTCTGGGCAAACCGCTCCTACTGCTTTGCAGAGCCATGCATTAGACCAGATTGAAAGCAACGCCGGCACAGTGAGCCAGTACGCGCCAGCCGTGCAGAGCTACACCAGCAGCCTTCTCAATGGCGGAGGCGCCATGAACCAGGCCGGCGCTGTCAATCAGAACTATCTCGACTACCAGAAGGCAACCCAGCCGCTGGCGTCGAACACGAACTATAACCCGTATGACACGACCGGGTTCAAGGATGCGATCGGAACAGCCATTTCCGATATCACGAATGCCAATAACAGCAGGTTCGCCGCGGCCGGCCGAGACTTCTCTGGGGCGAATGCCCAGGCTCTTGGCCGCGGCATCATGCAGGGCGTCGCGCCGACGATCGCCGCTCAGTACAATCAGAACGTCCAGAACCAGCAGGGCGCGGCCGGCAATCTCTACAACGCAGGCAACACTAATGCCGGGCTTCTGAGCGGTCTTCAGCAGCAGGATCTTGCCAACCGTGGCGCTGGTGTCAGCGCGATCGGTGCTGGCCAAGATGCGCTTAACTCTGGCGCGAACAACACCCTCCAGGCGGAAGCACAAAGGCTTGGCATTCCGCTTCAGAACCTCGGCCTATTGGCTCAGATCGGCATTCCTATTGCGGGGCTTGGTGGAACGTCGAACGGAACTAGCAACACTACGAACCAAATGTCTGGCGCCCAGCAGTTCGGCCTAATTGCGAGCGGACTTGGGTCGTTGATGCCGAAGGGTCCGATCTCTTTTGGTGGTGGCTAAATGGCTGGTTTGCTCGACTACATCTTTGACCCGTCAACTTACGCCGGAAACGGCGGTTTGCTGAGCCGGCTCGCGCCGAGCGTTGCTGCGATTCCTCAGTCTCAGGGCTTCCCCCAGCAGGATCAGGCGCCTCAGGCGCAGCCAATGCAGGTTGGCAACTATCAGATGCCGCGCATTGGCAGCGCTGACCTGTATCAGCCCCAACAGGTCATGACGCCGCCGAATGCGCAGCCGACGCAGGGCCAAGCTCCACAGATGCAGGCGCTGCCTGAGCCGGGTGGATTTGGCGCGGGTATGCGCGGCTTCATATCCAACCTTCATACTGGACCGCTAGGGGCCATCATCGGAGGCATTGGGAGCGCGGCCGGTCTGCAAGACCCCTCTACGCAGCGGGCCAACCAGACCGCTCGTTATTTGACAACGAAGGGTTTTGACCCCGCGTTGGCTCAGACGATCGTTTCAGACCCCGCGCTGTTGCGCGCTGTGCTGCCTCAAATGATCGGTCTCGGCGGGCAGACCGATGACATCAAGGAATATCAGTTCGCGAAGAAAGAAGACCCGACGCTGACATTCCAGAAGTTCATGCAGCAAAAGAAGGCTGTCTCGGGCGAATATAGCCTGACGCCTCAGTATGGCACGGACAAGGACGGGAACACGATCTTGCTGCAAACCGGCAAGAGTGGCGAGGCTATCCAGACCAAGCTTCCCGATGGCGTCAAAATCTCCAGCGGCGTCGATAAGGTCGATCTCGGGACGCATTGGGGCATCATCGACAAGCGCAATGGCAACCTTGTCGGCACGCAGCCCAAAGACGTGCAGGGCAAAGAAGCCGCAGAAGCTCGCGGCAAGGCTCAGGGCGAGGCACAAGCGGCGCTTCCCGGTGCTCTGGCTGATGCCGAGCGCACCAAGGCGAGCATCGATCAGTTGCTTAAGCACGAAGGGCTTAGCTCTATCGTCGGCCCGCTCGATCAGTATCGCCCGAGTTGGTCGCTCGGAGAGTCCGGCAACGATGCTCTGGCCCGCTACAAGCAGTTGCAGGGCCAGGCGTTCTTGCAAGCATATAACCTGCTCAAGGGTGGCGGCGCGATTACTGACATCGAAGGCAAGAAGGCCGAGGCCGCGATGGCTCGTCTTGATCGCGCTCAGAGCGAGGACACGTTCAAGGAGGCCCTCAAGGACTTCCGCGATGCGATCGAGTCCGGCGTTAATAAGCTGAAGTCCAAGGCTGGCACCAGCACCACTGTTCCGGCTGCCTCCGCTCCGACCAACCTCAAAGCCAAATACGGTCTTGATTAATGGCTGATATCGCACGCATCAAAGGCAACATCGCCAAGATGATTGCCCAGAATGCTCCCGAGGCGGACATTGATGCGTATGTGTCCAGTGAGGGCGTGTCGCTGGACGAGCTCAAGAAGCCGGCTCAGCCCGCCCCGGACAAGTACCAGCAGGCCGCTATTGACGAGCGCAACGCCATGCAGGCGAAGGGCATCGATACCGGCGCCGGTCTGACACGCCGGCTCGCTCAAGGCGCATCGTTCAATCTGGCTGACGAGGTTCTGGCTGGCCTGTCTACGCCGCTCGAGATGATCAAGCGCGGTACGCTGGACCCGCGCGAGGGCTATAACTACGCCAAGGCCCGCGAAGACCTGATCATGGACGACGCGCGCAAGAACACAGGCGCGGCCGGCACTGCGGCCGAGATCCTCGGCGGTGTCGGCAGTGGCCTCGGTGCATCTCGCGCTGGCCTGTCATTCGCCAATCTGGCGCCGAATGCTGGGCTTCTTGGCCGTACGCTTGCCTCAGCCGGCGATAGTGCAGTCATGGGCGGTCTGGCTGGCGCTGGTGAGGGCAATTCCATCGGAGAGCGTTTTAACAACGCACTGATGGGCGGCGCCGTGGGTGGCGGTGTCGGCGCAGTCGCTCCGGGCCTTACCTCTCTGGCTGGTCAAGCCCTATCGCCTGTGATCAGCAACATTCGCGCCCTCATCAATCCGGAAGGCTTCGCCCAAAGCCAAGTTGCCCGAGCCATCTCGGAAAGCGGCCAGTCTCCTAGCCAGATCAGCCTCAACATGGTGCAGGCTGCCAATGAGGGGCAGGGCGTGTTCAATCTCGCTGATGCGCTGGGCAACTCCGGTCAGCGGATGCTCTCAACGGTGGCTCGCGCTCCTGGAGCCGGCAGAACGGCTGTTGTAGACGCTCTGGAGGGCAGGCAGGCTGATCAGGGTCGGCGAGTGGCTTCTGCCGTCTCGGAGGGCTTCAACGCACCACAGACCGCGGCACAGCGCCGAACTGCCATGGAAGCCGCGCGGGATGCAACTGGAGATATCGAATACGCGGCGGCGCGGAACAATGCGCAGCCGGTCGATGTTACCGGAGTTCTAAACCACATCGACCAGCAGGTTTCGCCTTACGGTATCCCGCACGATCGGATATCACCAGACAGCATTACCGGACGCCTTCAGCATTACAGACGCATGCTCGGCGGGTCCGACACCAATTTAGACGGCAGCGCGGCCGGAGGTCTGAATGACTTCAACGCTGCTCAGATGGTTCGCACGGAACTGAGCGATGAGGTGCAAAAAGCCTTCCGTGACGGGCAAGGCAATCGTGGTCGCCTGTTGAAGCAGGTTCTTACGCGCCTTGATGATGCCCTAGAGAATTCATCGCAAGGCTTCAAGCAGGCCAATCGCAATTTCGCTCAAGCTAACCGCAACATTGAGGCGATTGATCGAGGGCGCGAAGCGGCGCTGCGTGGGCGGTCTGAGGATACAATCCCGGCCTTTCAGCGTCTCGCTCCGGAAGGACAGCAGGCATATCGCGGCGGTTATGCTGACCCACTAATCGAGCAGGCTCAAACGGCTCCCTACGGCGCCAACAAGGCCCGCCCGCTGACCTCCGATGCGTTCCGGGATGAGGCCGCAGTGATCGCGCCCGGCAACGATATGATGCAGCGTCGCCTTGGCCGCGAAATGACCATGTTCGAGACCCGCAACCAGGCGCTGGGCGGCTCCAAGACGGCTGATAACTTAGCCGATGCCAATGCTATGGGCGTCAACCCCACGCTGGTCGGGCAAGTCCTTTCCGGCAATTGGGGCGGCGCGATGCGGACGGCTCTTGCCGCCGGCCAGAACGCCTTGACTGGCAATACGGCTCAGGTCCGCCAGGCTGTGGCCGATATCCTCTTGCAGCGGGGCTCAAGCATGAGCCCGGCGGCCCTTCAGCGGATGGTTGATGAGGCCACCCGCAGGATCGACACTATCAGGCAGATCACTCAGCAGCTCGGCCGCGGCGCGGCTGGCGGGTTGGCCGTGACGCCTTCAGCAACTGGCGCTCGGCGCTAGTAGCCAAGGAAAAGATACCGAACAGAAATAGCAGCAACGAGGCCGACGAGCCAAGCTAAGGCGCCGGGGAGACCTGGGCCGAAGATGGGTTCGCGGGGCTTTTCTCTATCCGAAACCCAATCTTTAGGCGGCAGATCGATATCCATGGCGCTAGACCAGTCCTATCTTGAAGCCATAAAAAACTTCGAGGGCTACTCGGCTGCCCCGGCATGGGACTACAAGCAGAGCAGCTCCGGCTATGGCACCAAAGCCCAGCCCGGTGACGAGAACATTCCGCCGGATCAGTTGAAGGCGGTCCATGAACAGCGCTTTCTCGAAGAAACCAGCAAGGCTGCGGCCAGCGTCGATGCCTTCAATCCAAACCTGCCGCCGGGGGTCCGGGCCGCTCTTACGTCACTTACCTATAATGCAGGACCGGGCTGGCAGCAATCCGGCCTCGGGCAGGCGATCAAGTCCGGCGACTACGACAAGGCGCGGGAGATCTTCCTTCAATACAACAAGGCGGGTGGAGAGGTTAACCCGGGCCTTGTAGCGCGTCGCCAGAAAGAGGCGGCCTGGTTTACCGGCCAGCCCCAGCCCTCACAGGCGGCCCCCGCAGCCCCGGCAAGCGGCCTTCTGGCGCAAGCCCAAACGGCTGCTCCTGGCGGCCTCGCTCCTTCCATCCCCGGCGGGCTCCTTCAGGCCCCGATCTTCCCGCAACAGGCGCCACGGCAAGCCGCCCCGGCCGATCCCGGCTTCTTCGCCCAGATCCCCGCCGAGCAGGCCATGCAGGCCCCTCAGATCCACTTCGCCCAACGCCGCCCCGTCAACCTGACTGGCTTGCGCAACACCTTGCAGCAGCGCGCCCCGATCTTCTCCCGAGGATAATCAATGGCCCTTCCGTTCTACAACTGGTCGCATACCGCGGCCAGCAACGCTACGGCTGACTCGACCGTCAATTGGGCCGAGGGCATGGCGCCGTCAGCCGTAAACGATTCCGCCCGTGCCATGATGGCCTCAACGGCCGCCTATCGTGACGATGTGGCTGGCGCCATCGCAACGGGTGGAACCTCGACGGCATACACCGTCTCGACCTATCAGGTCTTCGACTCTCTGGCTCATCTCAACGGCCAGGTTGTTGCATTTACGCCCCATGCGACCAATGGCGCAACGGTGACCCTGAACGTTGACGGGCTTGGCGCTAAGCCGCTCCGCTCCGCTCCATCCGTAGAATTGCCGGCGGGTGTTTTGGTGCAGGGCACGCCTTATGCAGCGCTCTATAATTCGAGCGACCAGGCATTCTATCTAAGCGGCTTTTATACCAGCCCATATCTTGTTCCGATCGGCGCCTGTATCGACTACTTTGGCTCATCGTCTCCGAACAGCTCATTTGTCCTGCCTTACGGACAGGCAATCTCGCGCACAACGTATGCCACGCTGTTTTCTCTCTTTGGCACGACCTATGGGACCGGCGACGGCTCAACAACTTTCAATGTCCCTGACATTCGCGGTCGCGTTATCGCTGGCAAGGATAACATGGGGGGCTCATATGCCGGGCGCTTGACCGGGAGCTATTTTGGCACCGATTCTGGAGTGTTGGGAAATGTCGGTGGCTCAGAAGCTCACACCCTGACGACGGCTCAACTGGCGGCCCACAGTCACGGAGTGACTGACCCGGGCCACTCTCATTCCGAGCAGGCGCACAATGGTGGAGCAGGTGCTTCATCCGGCGTTAAGTTGGATGCAGGCGTTGACAATAGCCAGGCGCTGACAAATTCGCCAACGGCAAGCGCAACGACTGGTATAACAATCAACAATGCCGGTAGCGGCAACGCGCACAACAATACGCAGCCCACCATTATCGCGAACAAGCTGCTTCGCATCATCTAACATTAAGCGAGCGCTTGGATAAAGTCATCGTTTGTATCCGGGCGCTTACGCCATTCGCAACGTGCCTGCCAAGACGATTGAATGGCGCCTCTACGAAGCGCTGAAGAAGATCTGCGCTTATGACGCTGGCGAAGATCACAAGGGCTCCTATCAGAAGCACATTGTATCCTTGCATTACTCGGAACAGTACTCCGATCCAGATGATATGGACGAGGTACAGTGAGTAAGAAATTCGCCCAAGGTATTGAAGGGGTGAAAGCCTGAGTATCATTCTTGCCTTCGACGTTGACATGCAAAAGGCGATGAGAAGCGCGCTTATAATGCCACTTGCAAGCCAGCCGCTAAGGCTGTCGTCCTGGTGTCTGATCAGTAAGTAATAAGCGCAAACAGTTCCGATTGCTATTTTTGCTGAGTGGTTTCGTCTCAAGAACAGTGTGATTTCTCTCCATCTCTCGCCAAGGATAATACCTAGCAGGAAGATGGACGCGAAGAACGCAACTACGGCTGATGAGTGCCCTACAAACCATTCATTTGCTTGGGAGAAGAGAACGGCGAAACACGCGAATGCGGCGACCGTAGAGCTTGGCATTGCCGTGTAAAACAAGACGATAAGCGGGAATACAAGAGAAACGCGCCACTCGATAACCAAGCTCCAAAGCGGCCGTAAGAGCTGGCACGGTCCAACCAAGACAAGGTGTCTGAGATAGGATTCGAAGTCGATCCCCTCGGGCCAGCTAACCTCGTTGAACCAAGGGCCAAGGCTGGCAACTGGGCCCGGGCTCCAGATCAGATAGATCGCATATGAGATTGTCACCACGGCAACAACGGCCGGGAGCAATCTAAATGCCCTGCGTACCACGAACTGGATATAGCCAGTGTGCTCACCGCGAAGCTGCATGAAGAGAACCATGCCGCTCAAAGTAAAGAAAAGCGCGACTGCAAATGACGAGTTGATTATGGCTCGAGCAAACGCATGGCGGAGCCAATCCGTTTGCTCTGATGCCGTAAAGTGAATGTGAGAGAACACGACCACAAGCGAGGCGATTCCTCGCATCGCATCCAGAAAAGATAGCCTTCGTTTCATCCCATGCCCCGCCTTAGCGGGCATGTTTGTACCACCTCAACCCATAGATTAGTCAACCCACGGTAGCCGAAAGGGGCCTGCCAATGCGAGAACCTGCGTCCATTCGGTACAATAATCCGGGCGCGATGTGGGGCGGGTCAGCCCTCGCCAAGAAGTGGGGCGCCGTTCAGACTGTCGGCCTCAACGACGGCCTCGGGCAGGGCAATAACATCGCTGTCTTCCCGACCAAGGTGAAGGGCGCCGCCGCTCAGATCGACCTCTGGCGCACCTCCAAGAACTACCACAACAAGCGGCTTCAGGACGCAATCCACACTTGGTCCGGCGGCAATTACGTCTCGTCCTATATCGCCTTCCTAACCAAGCGCGTCCCCGGCCTGACGCCGGATACCGTCATTGATGATGACTTCCTGAGGTCTGGGACGGGCCTTGCGATGATGAAGGCGCAAGCCTGGCACGAGGCCGGCAAGCCGTACCCCATGACCGATGCCGAGTGGCGGGAGGCCCAGGCGCTGGTTTTCAGCCCGAAATCGTCCGCCGCCAAGACCGTCGCCAAGAAGTCCGGCCCGATCGTCGCGGGAGGCGCGGCTGCCGAGAGCGCCCGCCAAGCTGGGCTGTCTGTCGGCTGGATTATCGCAATCGGCGTCGCCGTTGCCGTCGTGGCTGCATTCCTCGTTTGGAGGTTCAAGAAGTGATTGACTGGATCAAGGAAAAGTTCGCCGCCGTTCGCGAGACCCTGAAGGGCTGGAAGACGGTCATTATCGGCGCTGCTGTGGCGCTGCCGCTCTCGCTGCTCGAGATTCTGCAAGAGCTTCAGCTTGTCGATCTCAACTCGGTCTTGCCGGAGCCGTGGGGCGCTCGCCTGGCGCTCGCCGTATCGGTCGCCATGATCCTGCTGCGGCTGATCACCAATACGCCGGTCGGCAAGAAAGCTGAATAGCGTGTGGCAGATCCTCGCCAGCCTGATCGGCGGCCCGGTCGTTAACGGCCTTGTCGAAGCCTACAAGCAGAAGCTTGCATCCGGCAATACGTCAGAGCGTATCGCGGCAGAACTGGCGCAGCGCGAGCTCTCGGTTGAACAGCGCGAACGTGAATTAGCCGTTCAGCAGAACATCGCCGACGATGGCAGGTGGTGGACGGCGGCCCCTCGTGCGGTCGTCATGTGGTCTTTCGCGATCTTTGTCGCGAAGTGCGTCGTCTGGGACAACGTTCTTGGCCTCGGACATACCGACCCCCTTAACGGGGATATTGCAACGTGGGCTGGTTGGCTGATGGCGCTCTGGTTCGGAGGTCGCTCGCTCGAAAAGGTGGCGAGGATCTTGCGACGGTGACACAGGAAGAAATTAAGGTCGTAATCCAGGAAGTCCTGGCAGAGCAAAAAACCGACCACGACGAACTCGTACTGAAGACGATATCCACCATTCTCACGTCGTTCGGCATTGAAGACGACGACCGGAAAGAGATCAGGGCGGATTTCGTCCATCTCCGCAAGTGGCGCAAGAGCGTGGAGCAAGCCCAGAGCTACACGTTCAAGACCATCATTACAGTGATCGCGACCGGCGTCGTCGGCGCGCTTTGGATGGGCATAAAGGCTGCGTTGGGCAAATGATCCGCGCAACCATCCTAGCGCTCACGGCGGCAATTCTGCTCTGCCTGTGGCTCGACAGGCCGGCACCAGTGAAATCCGTTCATGTTGATTACTGCGTGATCTCATATCGCACCAAGGTTGTAGATATCTTTGGCAACCCGCGCGTCGTTTGGGCCAAGGGTTACGGCCCGTGTTCTCTGCTCGACAGGTACGAAAACATATAGGAGCTTTCATGGATCGCGGGGGAACGGGATGGATCATCTTCATCCTGGGCTGTGTCATTTCGTTTGTTTTCTTGATCACTGCATTGGTCGGCGTCGCTAGAGCGCACGACCACAATCATCCCGAGCTAGACGGTTGGTTCAGATCTCTACACAGCAAGGGCGGCGCCTGGTGCTGCAACGGAGACGACGCTGAGGAAGCCGAATGGGACACATCTGGCGGCAAATACCGCGTCAAAATTGACGGCCAATGGATTGACGTTCCAGACGAAGCGATCGTTGAAGGACCTAACCGTGTCGGCGGGGCGCGGGTGTGGTCAATGCATCAGGACGGCAAGCCGGCCGTTCGGTGCTTCCTGCCGGGGTCGCTGATCTAGATGGGAGCGAAACTCCTCTTCTTGGACATCGAAACCGCTCCCATCCTTATGACGTCGTGGTCCATGCGGCCACCCTACGCCGGAGCGGTGTGGGTTGAACGCGACACCTTCATCCTCATGGTGTCTTACAAGTGGGGGCACGAGCGGCGTGTCCAAACAGCGTGCCTTCCTGACTTCCCTGGCTATGGCCGCAATAAGTACAGCGATAAGGCTTTATGTCGCCTATTGCATGGTCTGCTGGATGAAGCGGACATTGTTGTCGCGCACAACGGCGATGCCTTTGACGTCAAAAAGATCAACAGCCGCCTCATCGTCAACGGCTTCCAGCCGCCGAGCCCATACAAGACAATCGACACGCTGAAGATCGCGCGCCGGGTGTTCAAGTTCGACAGCAACAAGCTCGACAATATCGGCCGGTATCTCGGGGAGGGGCGCAAGATTCCCAACACGGGAGCGGCACTCTGGCGCGGCTGCGTCGATGGCGACGAGGTGTCGTGGCGGACAATGCGCCGCTACGGCAAGCAAGACACGGCGCTTTTGGCGAATGCTTATGACCGGCTGCGGTCTTGGGCGCCGAACCATCCGAACCTGAATCTCTACAAGGCATATCAGGACAAGGCCGGATGCCCGAAGTGCGGCAGCGAGCACGTCCAGCGTCGCGGCATCGCCGTTAAGCTCTCGTCCAAATATTACCGCTTCCAATGCAACGATTGTGGCGGCTGGTTCTCTGGGATGAAGGTGACATGAGCTACAGAATCCGTGAAGTGGATGGCTTCGAAGAAAGCGATACACTCGCGGAATTGCATGGCCTGACCTTCCTTGACGAGGCCAAGGTGCCGAGCTTCGAGGAGGGGCACTGGTGGCTCTGCTATCGAGATAAGAAGCCGGTTGCGTTCGCAGGATTGGTGCCGTCAGTCTTCCCGAAAGCCGGATATTTTACCCGCGTCGGCGTCGTACCTGAGCACTCCGGCCACGGGTTGCAGTTGCGGTTCATGCGAGTCCTGGAGCGGCGCGCTCGATCGAACGGCTGGGGCATGATCGTGTCTGATACGACGGACAACGTACGCTCTGCCAACAACTTCATCCGCGCCGGATATCGGCTGTTCGAGCCGGAGCTGAAATGGGCGTTTCCGCATAGTTTGTATTGGCGGAAACTGCTTTAAATATAGCGTATTTCTGATTTTCGTGCTAGAGTGATTTGCATGCAGGAGGTGCAAATGGGCGAGATGATTGAGAGGGTGGCGCGGGCGATTTACGAGGGACGCAATGGCCGCGGCTGCAAGCCATGGAGCCTCCTGCCAAAAGCTCATAAAGAGCCCTACATGGCAGACGCCAGAGCCGCGATCGTGGCCATGCGTGAGCCCACAAAGGAGATTACCGCCATGTCCTACTGTGCTGACAACGCGGAGAACCTGTGGCCGGCCATGATCGACGCGGCCCTGAAATGAACGCACCTGAGATCGCCAACAAGGCCGCTGAACTTATCGGCGGCGATCGTGCCGAGGCCCATGGGGACAAACACAAGACCTTCGCCAGGATTGCCGCCTATTGGACAGCATACATCCAGAACCGCCCAGATCCTGCGGCGCCGATCAGCGCCATGGACGTCGGGTTCATGATGGCTGACTTGAAGAAGGCTCGAGCGCAGGGCGGCGCTATGAACGCGGATGATTTCGTTGATTTCGTTGGGTACGGTGCTTGTGCCGGCGAGATCGCACTAAAGCAGTACCGCCGCTAACGCATCCCCACAATTTGACCTGACCAGGCTCGCTTACGCGGGCCTTTTTCGTGCTGGAGAACACATGGCTTTTGGAAAAATGGGCGCCCGAGGGGGCTTTGGGTCCGCCGGTGTCCTTGGGGGACTGAGGGCCCTCTACCCGGTGCTGGGCGTGCTAACCTCGCCCCCGACTGCTACGTGGAAGGGCAACGGCACAACCGCGATCACGAGCCCGGTCACCTACAACCAGCTCAGCGGCGTCTGGCGCTATCTGAATGCCACGGCAACTCACGCCTCTGGCTACTATCAGGTGACGCCGAGCACGGCCGAGGGGTTCATTGCGGACACGGAGACCGCTTCGGACGAAGTTGATCTGAGATTCCTGCGCTTCAATTCCTCGATCAACGTCTTCGTTAACAGGCAGCCGATTTCAGCCTCTGGGTTCACGACGGACGCGGCTGGTTCGGCGGATCTGTTGCAGTTGCGTTTCGCGGGCACTCCCCTTGAAGGGACCGTCAAGCGCATTCGCGTCTACGGGCGCAATGTCCTTTTCGCCGGCATGTACATCTCAACCGGGAAGACTGCTGCAATTCCGACGAACAATCGCCCCGTCTACGCAATCGAGGGTGATAGCTACACTGCCGACACGGGCGCTGGTGCTCCCGGTCTAGCCTATTACCGCTATTGCTTCGAGGCACTTGGCTACGACGTGGTGATGGATGGCGTCGGCAGCACTGGTTATCTTACGGCGGCCGGCGCGACCGCCGCTGAAACCCGAATGACCAATAGGATCGGTGTTCTTCCGTATGCTCCGGATCGCATCGGTATCCTTCTAGGATTGAACGACGCGGGCGGCAACATGACCACGCTCGCGACCAATCACGCCGCGACGGTCGCGGCTGCTAACACGGCGCATCCGGGCGTTCCGGTTGACACTTGGGGGCCATGGACACCTCAAGGTGAGACGGCCAATCTGGCCTTGGTGAAGAACGCACTGATCGCATCCGCCGCGGCGAACAACAGCGCGTATTTCAACATCGCGGACATCATCAATTCAGGGAATAAGGCGACTTACGGTCTGGCCTCAGAGGCGCCCAACTACGTCCACCCGAACGCTGATGGTCACATCTTTCTTGGCGGACAGATGGCGATCCTCGGGCGCGCAGCGGGGATTATGGTGTAAGGAGAGGCATCGTCCGCCAAGGCCCCAATATCTGGATCAGAGGCGCTGGCGGGTTTCTCAGCAAACTTTCCGCGAAGCGCCTATGTTCTTCCGCCGTTGGATGGACGCCATCCCATGAAAAGTAACTGTCGCCAACCATTACTAGTATCGGTTTGCGTACTGTCTTCACGGGCATCAGTGACGACGCCCGAACAATCGCGGGAGCCGCCACAAGCGAGATCAGCCCGGTGATGAGTGAGCGGCGGTTGATCACTGGGACGGCTCCTCTGCTCGAATGGCATTGGGTTTAAACTTCACCAGAAAAATCGTTTCGTCTGCTCCGCAAGAATAGCACTTCTCGAAACTGCTGCCTGCCCAATCGCTACCGGCCCATATAACATGCTGCTTAGGTTTGAAGCAATATCCGCAGCACGGGAACGACTTATCAGGGTCATCAGGACGACAGCACGGCTTGATGTGCAGCATCCCATTGGAGTGACACTGGCACTTGCATTCGCTTCGATAGGGAAGGTCAGTCATGCTTATTTCCTCAAGGCGTATCCAGCACAGATGGCTCTTCGCCCTCAAATGTTTCTTCCCACTCGAAATAAGCCTTGTTGAGCGCAGCTTGTATCTCGCTTTTTCGACTTAGCAAACCATCTGCGGTCGCAGCGTGGTCTGGAAAAGCTTTCTTAAATAGCCCGAGCAGGTTGTCCTGGCAGTGGCTGCACCAGCCATCAGCCGTAAGCATGATCTTCACGACCTTCCCTGCTTCATCGTTTGTCATAATCATTTCCTCTAATTCAATTCCGGAACCAGCTCACCACGATCGCGACCAGCACCAGGGCGATCATGCAGACGACGGTTTGGCGACCGCGGCGGTTCATTGATTCCTCAGGGGATAAATTGGATGGGTGGCTGGTCCCTCGGGGCTACCACCTCGCCGTGCACTTCGACCAACGCGGCGTTACCGCTCGCTGCATCCAAACTCAATCTAGCACAGTTTCAATGTCTCAGGGAGACCGTGGAAGTCCCTTCTTCGTCTCCCGCCGGAAGCACTTTAGGGCAGCCGCTGCCGGGCCGGGGACGCTATCAGCGTAGATCCAGCGCCGAATAGTTGATGTGTCGATTTCGAGGGCGGCAGCCATTTTCGTCTGCCACCCTCGATCGCCGTATAGTTCTTGGCCGATCTTGACTAGCTCAGCCGCGTTCACTCTCGACCTCGCGAATGAACCGGAACACGCCTTCCGAGAAGCCATCGATATGGACCCAGGGGCCATAGCCGACGCCGTTCTTGGCTGACGCGACGTTGATCATATAGCCCCGCTTCGCCGCGTGCGGGACCGCATCATGGGACTGCTCGTCGGTGATGACGATCAACCGATCGTGCGGCATCTGGTTGATGGCCGAGACAGCCTGCCCGAGATACGTTCCGCCATGCGGCTGCGAACGAATAATCGCATCCACACCGGCCATGCCGCGGCGGGGCGGCACCTCCACAAGCTGATGCGAGAACGTGAACAGCCGAATATCTCCGGGGAAGATTGCCCCTAGAGCCGCCGCCGCATCGATGCGCCGCAAGTCGGACTTGGCCGAAAGCTTCTCGTCCATTGATCCCGACACGTCCACAAGGATTATCGTCTTGCCGAGATAGACCGGCATTTCCGATATTGCCTCGCAAAGCGCCTGATCAATATAGGGCTCGTACTGCGGAGCCGCACGCGCCGCCGCGACGTAGCGGAACGGCAGAACGCGCTGAGCACCGTTCTTGCGGGCAACGATAGCCTCCCTCACCAAGCCGTCATCGACGCCGGCAGCCGCCATGTTCCGCAGGTTGCGGAGCAGGGCCAGATAGCCGAGCTTGCCTTCTCGCAGCAAGCGCTCGAACGCCTCCTTTTTATCGGCGCCGCCAGACAGGGCGACCTCCCAAGTGTCGGGGGCGTCAAGAGTCCGCTCCTTGACACGCTTCCAGAGCGCCGCCTGCTCATCGTTGGCCGGCTTCGGCCGAACCATGCGCAGAACGTCACGGAGTTTCACGGCGCCGTCGCGGTCATACTTGGCGAGCTGGTAGGCATCAAACTTCGGAAAAGCCTTGGCAATGCCCTTCCGCATCTGCGAGGGGATCATTTTCCGGCCGTTCCGCCAGTAGATCGAAAGAAGCTCACCGGGCTCATCGGCGCGCTGGAGGACGCGGGCAACAGTGTCGGCAGTCAAGGCCGTGCCGGTCTTGGAAAGGACATCCAAGAGCAGAAGCGGAACGTGACGGAGATTGAAGACCTCTCTGGCCTCGATCGCCAGCGCAGCCAGGGATTCCGGCTTCACCTTCGCGGCGGTCTCGACAATACGGTCCGCGATCATAGCGCCGTCCTCATAGAACTCCTTCTCCCAAAGGAGGCAGGAAAGGACAGACCGGCGAAGCTGCTTTTCGGGGGAAAGGTTGGCGACCGCCGGAGCACCTTCGAAGGTGGCGGTGTAGTTACGAGCGGTGACATTTAAGCGAGCCATTGACGTTCTCCTGTTGAACGCCAGGCACTACGATACCGAGCAAGTGTCGAGGACGGACTATGGGCCGAAGCCCGCTCTATGCCAAGAAGTAGCCGTACTCTGCAGCGTCGATATCGTAGTGCCCAGCAAGTAGCGGATACGGTCGTTTCGTTTCAAGAGAAGTAACCGTAGCCTTCAGCGTGGGCAGAATGCTTATCGTGCATTTTGCACGGTTTGTCAAATCCTATTTTGGGGGGTGTGGCACTGATTGCCCAGCACTGCGCCGGCCCTTGATGTAGGTAAGCAGCAGCTCTTCGAATGCGGTTAACAAAGCGCAGATGCAAACAACTGCATAAGGTCCGCGGAAATCCCGCAGCGCCGTCTCAGGCAAATAGCCGGCCAAGAACAGCCAGAATGCAAAGACGGCAAAAGGTCTGTACATGGCTCTCTCCGTGTTCGCTTAGCTGCGCTAGAGCCCCAAGAAGCCAAATACGCTGTCGCTATGGCGCGGCGCAGGCGGCGGCACATTGTCCCTTAGTTCCTGGACGATGCCCCACCAGACCCATACCGGGGGAGCGTCGTTGCCCCAGCCGTGGGATCTTGCACGCATGAAGACGCGATCTCGACCTACCTCGTCGATGGCTTTTTCTAGCGCTTCGTCCATAGTCTTGTCCTCTCTGCTCAGGACCGCTGACGCCCTAGATAACTACCGGACGGCACTACATCTCGCTTTGCCTTTAGTCGCACGATCTGTTCGCGGAGACGCTCGATCTCGTCAGCCGCCTTAAGGTGCCAGTATCCGGGGGGGTCTCCGCCTACCGGACACCTCAGAATATCTACGATATCACCTTGAATTTTCTTGGACATCCATCTCATCCTCGTTGTTCGGTCAGGACGGCGACGGCCGCCACGCTTCGTTGTCGAAGAACGGCTCAAGTTCGATCCAGCGGTGTTCGATGGAGCCCTTGAAGTCCAGCAAGTCAGCAAGCCGCTCCCCCAACCCCGGCAGATTCTTCACCCTCCAACGGTTGCTTTCTGGCGTCCAGCGGCAAAGCTCAATTGAGGGCGATGATGATGCAGTCCACAAGATGAACCATCGGCCATCCCGCGGCGCCGTCTTGATCGGCTTCCACTCAAGCTTCACGTCTCGTTCGTACATGGTCAATCACTTCCCATTCGTCTGCTCTGAACCCGGAAGCGTCTCCCAGGCGTTGATGGCCTTCTCGACCTCGAACGACTTAACGCAGAGGGGAGGGCAGTTCGGGAAACGGCAACTCAGGCTGCAACAGGCCCTGACCGCCTGTGCAAAGCGCTCCGGCTGCTCCTTGCGGTAGTTGTGTTGCATAGGGTGGCCCATATTCTACTGATCAGTGACTAAATACCCACCGCAGCAGCAGCCACGTCAAGACGGCCAGGACTGCGAAGTAGGCTATGATTTCTAGCGTCTGCATGGGTGACCTTGCCAGAGTGCGGAAGTCCTACGCGGCCTTCGTGGCGTCTGGCGCGAGGTCCATCAGCGTGTCAGCTTCAAGTTCGCTGCGATACCGGCACCAGGCCGAGCGGAATTCAGTAGCCTCTGGCTCGCTGATCCAGATACCGTTGGCCCAAACATCATGGCCACAGTCCCAGCGCGTGTGCTTCGTGATGACCATGATGCCGGGGATGGTGTGCTTGTCCCACTTCTCGATGTGCTGAACGTCGGCGAGAGGGACGATCACATTGGCGCCGCTGTAGATGCTCTCGGTGACTGTTTTCATTTCAAATTCTCCTGCGTTCGAGCTGGGCGTATCGTCAGCGAGTTCAAGCCGGCCATGGTCTCGTCATGGCCCGGTAGAGGGTGCTCTACGGGCTCGGTAGTAAGCGCCGCTTGCCACCAACGCCACGCCCGGTCCTTATCGGACTCGTCTTCCATGATCCAAGGACGTTTGGCCCAGGCTTTCTCAAATCGGTCGCGCTCAGTCGTCGTTTCTCTCGCCACGCCCGGATATTGGCACTCGTCTTCGCACTCGTGGCCGTCACAGCCTGGGCAAGGTGTCTGGTTGCTCATGGGTACCTCCTCAGTGACCTCGTCAGTATGTGGCGGCCGTCACCCGAACCACGGGCACGCCGGCAACCTCTGCTCGGCGGATCATGTCCGCGGTTCCTTTGCCGCCGGGGAAGGCGATGACCATGTGCGGCTTGCACTGGTCTAGCATCCGCTGATTCCGCATCGGTCCTGCTGCTTTCCCGTCGCGCTTCCAGTCGGCTGGATAGGCGTTGCTGGTGACGCCATTCGCCTCCGCCCACTTCTCCGCGAGCGTATCAGCACCACGCGCTGCCCCGTGGATGAGCATTACGATGGGATTGGCGGAGTGGGCGGCGTCGAGAACCATGTTCAGCGACTTGGCGTCGCTGTAGTCTCGGCCGCCGCAAACTAATACCTTTTGTTCCATCACAGACCTCAGTGCGGGAGCTGCTCAAGCAGCAGTTCGGAAAGCTTGCGGGCGAGATTGTAGATGTCGACGCCCTCAAGATCGCTCGGGATCGAAAGCCGGGCCGTCTTCAAGCCGACCTGAGCATCGCGGTCTGGATCATTTCTGATCCGATCGTTCGGGTCGAATATGATGTGGAGTGATGCCATAGTGGTTCCTCAGTGATCACATCGCAGGGACCAGACCGCCGTCGTCCGCCCATCTCATCTCTCGATGAGCAATCGGATCGGCCAGTTCAGCGGCATCGGCATCGAGGCGGTTGCGCCACCTGATCTCGGCCTGGATCTCCTCGATCAGGTACTCAGCAGCCCGGTATTCCGCCCACCAGCAATTGGTCGTGGTGCAGGCAAGTGAGGCGCTAAGGAGCTTCTCAAGCTCTGGCGTGGATGCCTTCTGGATATGTTCGAACATCCCGCTGTAGCGCTCGGCGTGGGGCGCCAAGAGCCTCTTCTCGTCCTTCGTCAGCCATCGGTGTTTCGCCATCTCTCAGCCTCCCAACCGCGCGAGGGACTTCTTGAGCATGTGCGGGAGCGTCTGGCGCGGGTCGATCGCCCACGACGGCCGGTCGTAGGTCTGAAGGTTCTCCATCTGCTCGACCACAGTCGAGAGGGTGAGGCCGGTAGGGGTGTCGGCGCCGACTGCTTCGCGCTTGAGGATCAGGGCGGTTCGGGTCTCGGCAAAGTTAGGCACTCCGGTTTTTTCCTCAATCATTTCAATTTGGCCTTCTGTGAGAGTTAGGCAGTGTAACGATTTGTTAATGCACAATTTTCCGGTAACGCGGCTTTAAGGGCGGCGCTCTAGGGTTTCCGATGCGGTTCGGGGTTGGGCCGCGCCAGCGGCCAGGACGGCCGTTGTTGCGTACGCGTTGGAGTCTCCCATGGATATCATGACGGGCGTTGGGCTCACGGCGGGCATCATCGTCATCGCGGCGATGATCTTCATGGGCGGCGACCTGCACATGTTCATCTCCGAACATGCGATGATTATCATCTTCGGCGGCTCGATCTCCGCCACCATGATCCGCTTCCCGCTCTCGGCGCTCCTGCACGGCCTTCCGCTCGGCGCCAAGTTCGCCTTCACCATGAGCCGGCTGTCAGCCCACGACCTCGTCGACGAGCTCGCCCGCATCGCCGAGATCGCCCGCAAGCAGGGCCCGGTCGGCCTCGAAAAGGTCGAGACCGACGAGCCGTTCCTTGCCAAGGGCATCCGCTACGTCGCCGACGGCTACGACCTCGACTTCATCCGCGACAATCTGGAGCGCGACCGCGACAACTTCCTCATGCACCTCGACGAGGGCAGCAAGATCTACCGCGCCATCGGCGACTGCGCCCCGGCCTTCGGCATGATCGGCACCCTGATCGGCATGGTGCAGATGTTCGCCAACATGACCGACCCCTCCAAGCTCGGCCCGTTCATGGCGACCGCGCTGCTCGCCACGCTGTACGGCGCGCTGGTCGCGAACCTGTTCTGTCTGCCGATCGCCGACAAGTTGCACGGCAAGCTGCTCGACGAGGAGACCAATCGCACCCTGATCATCGACGGCATCCTGATGATCCGCGACTCCAAGAGCCCGACCTTGGTGCGCGAAATGCTGCTGGCCTATCTGCCGGAGAAGCATCGGAATGCCGAGGGCGAGCCGGTGCCGGCCTGATCGCGCGCCCCAGGATCTAGGCCATGGCCAAGAAGAAACGCGGCGATGCGCACGGCGGCGGTCACGGCTGGTTCGTGACCTTCGCCGACCTCATGGGCCTGATGATGAGCTTCTTCGTCATGCTGGTGGCGTTTTCGACCCAGGACGCCAACAAGCTGAAGATCGTCGCCGGCTCGATGCGCGACGCCTTCGGCGTGCAGAGCGAAGCGCGCTATGCCGGCATCGTCGAGTCCGACGGCCTGCCGACCCGCCCGCGGCTGAAGAACGTCGATCACATCCAGCCCGAAGATGCCTCCAACACCCCGACGCCGGACCAGGAAGACCGCAACAAGACGTCCGGCGCGAAGATCAAGGTCGACCGCAATTTCGCGCTCGCCGCAGCCTCGCTGCGCCAGGCGTTGCAGGACATGCCCGAGCTGACCGAGATGTCCAAGCACATCATGTTCGAGGAGACCAAGCAGGGGCTCAACCTGGAGATCGTCGATCAGGACGGCCGCTCGATGTTCGCCGACGGCTCCAAGGTGCCCTATGACCGCACCCGCCGCCTGGTCGAGAAGCTCGCAATTCCGCTCAAGGCCACGCCGCTCCGCGTCTCCATCGCCGGCCACACCGCGGCAGGCTTCGTGCCGAACCGCAGCGATTACGGCGCCTTCGATCTGTCGGCCGACCGCGCCAATGCCGTGCGTCAGATTCTCGAACGCGAGGGCCTGCCGCCGTCGCACATCTTCGCCGTCGCCGGCAAGGCGGACACTCAGCCGCTGTTTCCGGACGATCCTTCGCTCGCAGCCAACCGGCGGGTGACCATCACCCTGATGCGCGAGGATCCGCCGCTGCCGCCGAATCTGAGGCCGTGACCGGACGCGGTGAGCATCGGCCTTCCGACGCGATCATGCCCGGAGGCTGACCCCCCTTGCGCTACCATCCTACCTGAGGCATGTCGTCGCGCCGGCGATGAGCGTGGCTGCGGCGTCACAGCATCCGGCTCGGCGCCTGCTATGGTGGTGCGCCGATTGACAGGCACGCCGGAAGCGTCAAAAGGCGCCGGATCAAATCCAGGGAAGAAGCGTTTTCCACCCTCATGACGGCGAGTATCACACAGGCCGAGACCCAGGATGGGCCGGTCAGATCGGGTTTTTGGTCCCTTACGCTCGGGAGCATCGGCGTCGTCTTCGGCGATATCGGCACCTCGCCGCTCTACGCATTCCACGAGGCGGTCAAGGCCGCCGCCCATGGCGAGCCGGTCTCGCGGGGCATCGTGCTCGGTGTGCTCTCGCTTATCCTGTGGGCCCTGCTGATCGTCGTCACCGCCAAATACGTCCTGCTGCTGCTGCGTGCCGACAATAACGGGGAGGGCGGCACGCTCTCGCTGATGGCGCTCGGTCAACGCGCGCTCGGGCGGCGAAGCTGGGTGCTGCTCGCCCTCGGCGTGGTCGGCGCCTCCATGTTCATCGGCGATTCCATGATCACGCCGGCGATCTCGGTGCTATCGGCAGTGGAAGGCCTGAAGCTCGCAACCCCTGCGCTCGAGCACTACGTCGTGCCGCTCACCGTCCTCATCCTGGTGCTGCTGTTCGCGGTGCAGAGCAAAGGGACCGCGCTGGTCGCTTCGGCGTTCGGGCCGGTGATGGTGGTTTGGTTCACCGTCATCGCGGTGATGGGGGCGGTCCACATCGCCGACGACCCCTCCGTGCTGGCGGCAATCAATCCGTATTACGCGGTGCAGTTCGTGCTGTCGCACGGCACGATCGGCCTCGTGACGCTCGGCGCGGTGTTCCTGGCGGTTACCGGCGGCGAGGCGCTCTATGCGGATCTCGGCCATTTCGGACGCAAGCCGATCCAGTCGGCCTGGATGTTCTTCGTGCTGCCCGCGCTCCTGATCAACTATTTCGGACAGGGTGCGCTGGTGCTGTCCGATCCCAGCGCGATCCAGCACTCGTTCTATCGCATGGTGCCGGAGAGCCTGGTGCTGCCGCTGGTCGGGCTTGCGACCGCCGCAACGGTGATCGCGAGCCAGGCGGTGATCACCGGCGCTTACTCGCTGGTCTATCAGGCGGTGCAGCTCGGCCTCTTGCCGCGCTTCGAGGTGCGCTATACTTCGGAATCCCATGCCGGCCAGATCTATCTGCCGCGGGTGAACCGGCTGCTGCTGATCGGCGTGATGCTGCTGGTGCTGCTGTTTCACACCCCCAGCAATCTGGCGTCGGCCTACGGCATCGCGGTCTCCACCACCATGGTCGCCGACGGCATCATGGGCTTCGTCGTGATCTGGAAGCTGTGGAATTGGCGCGCCGCCACCGCCGCTGCCGTGATCGTGCCGTTCGTGGTCGTCGACCTCAGCTTTTTCAGCGCCAATCTCTTGAAGCTGCTGGAGGGCGCCTGGGTGCCGCTGCTGTTCGGCGCGGCGATGGCGGGAACGATCTGGACCTGGCGGAAGGGGTCCGCGATCTTGATCCAGAAGACGCGCCGGATCGAGGTGCCGCTGGACGACCTGATCCGGAGCCTCGAGAAGCGGCCCCCGCACATCGTCAAGGGCACCGCGGTGTTCCTGACCAGCGATCCCTCCTTCGTGCCGACCGCGCTGCTGCACAACCTCAAGCACAACAAGGTGCTGCACGAGCACAACGTGATCCTGACCATCGAGACCGCACACACGCCGCGGGTCGACTTGGCGGAGCGATTCCGCATGGAGAAGATCAGCGACAAGTTCTCCAAGGTTCGCCTGCGCTTCGGATTCATGGAGCAGCCGAACGTGCCCAAGGCGCTCGCGATCGCGCGCAAGCAGGGCTGGCAGTTCGACATCATGTCGACGTCGTTCTTCGTGTCACGACGATCGCTGAAAGCATCCGCGCAGTCGGGCATGCCGCTGTGGCAGGATCATTTGTTCATCGCGCTCAGCCGGTCCGCCAACGATGCTACGGATTATTTCCAGATCCCCACCGGGCGCGTGGTTGAAGTGGGAACCCAGGTGATTATTTGAAAACAAACTGGCGCCCCATGCGAAAATTGCATGGCAAGGGCCCAAAATCGGGCTAGGCTATGCCGGCAGCGCAGGGCTATAAGCCGCGCGCTCTTCCGCCGTTGTGCAGTGAAGCATTTCAGAGGCCACCGGGCTCTCCCATGACAAGTGACGTAGCGACTTCCGCACCGGAAACGGCGGCGGCCAATGGGCATGGCGACACCCACACCACCGCCGGTTTCGGCGCGCTGACGCTCGGCAGCATCGGGGTGGTCTATGGCGATATCGGCACCAGCCCGCTCTACGCGTTCCGCGAGGCGGTGACGGCGGCCTCGGGCGCCGAAGGCGTCGCCACCCCGGCTGCCGTGCTCGGCGTGCTCTCCCTGATCCTGTGGGCGCTGATCGTCGTGGTGACGCTCAAATACGTCGTCATCCTGCTCCGCGCCGACAACAACGGCGAGGGCGGCACGCTCGCCCTGATGGCGCTGGCCCAGCGCGCGGTCGGCACCGGCGGGGCCACCATCGTCCTGCTCGGCATCATCTCCGGCGCGCTGTTCTACGGCGATGCGGTGATCACGCCGGCGCTCTCGGTGCTGTCGGCGATCGAGGGCATGAAGGACGTCACGCTGCGGTTCGAGCCCTATATCGTGCCGCTGACCGTGATCATCCTGGTCTGCCTGTTTGCCGTGCAGTCGCGCGGCACCGCCCGCGTCGCCGCGTTCTTCGGTCCGATCATGTGCGTCTGGTTTGCAGTGCTCGCGATCGCGGCGATCCATCCGATCATCCAGCAGCCGCAGGTGCTGCTGGCTCTGAACCCGCTCTACGCCGTGTCCTTCATGATCCACCACGGCATCATCGGCTTCGTGACGCTCGGCGCCGTGTTCCTGGCCGTCACCGGCGCGGAGGCGCTCTATGCCGATCTCGGCCATTTCGGCAAGCGGCCGATCCAGACCGCCTGGCTGTTCATCGTGCTGCCGTCGCTGGCGCTGAACTATCTGGGGCAGGGCGCGCTGGTGCTCGCCGATCCCGGCGCCATCGAGAGCCCGTTCTTCCAGCTGTTTCCGCAGGGCTGGATCCGCGGCGCCATGGTCGTGCTCGCCACCATGGCGACCGTGATCGCCAGCCAGGCGGTCATCACCGGCGCCTATTCGCTGACGCGCCAGGCGATTCAGCTCGGGCTGCTGCCGCGGTTCGAAATTCGCCATACCTCCGAAGCCCATTCCGGCCAGATCTTCATCCCGCGCATCAACCAGTTGCTGCTGGTCGCGGTGGTGTTGCTGGTGCTCATGTTCCGCTCCTCCAGTGCCCTGGCCTCGGCCTACGGCATCTCGGTCACCGGCACCATGGTGGTCACGGCCATGATGGGCTTTGTGGTGATCTGGAAGGTTTGGCGGTGGTCGCCATTCGCCGCCGCCGCTCTCATTGCGCCATTCCTGTTCCTCGACCTGACCTTCCTTGCCGCCAACCTGCTCAAGGTGTTCGAGGGCGGCTGGGTGCCGCTGGCGCTCGGCGCGCTCATGATCATCCTGATGTACACGTGGCGGCGCGGTAGCCGGCTGCTGTTCGAGAAGTCGCGCAAGCTCGAGTTCCCGCTCGCCGACCTCGTGGCGATGCTGGAGAAGCGGCCCCCGCAACGCGTGCCCGGCACCGCCGTGTTCCTGACTTCGGACCCGCTCAGCGCCCCGACGGCGCTGATGCATAGTCTGAAGCACTACAAGGTGCTGCACGAGAAGAACGTCATTCTCACCATCGAGACCGCGCAGACCCCGCGCATTGATCCGGCCGAGCGCGTCAAGCTGGAGCAGATCTCACCGACCTTCTCCAAGGTGACACTGAAGTTCGGCTTCATGGAATCGCCCAACGTGCCGAAGGCGCTGGCGATCGCCCGCAAGCTCGGCTGGCAGTTCGACATCATGTCGACCTCGTTCTTCCTGTCGCGCAGGGCGCTGAAGCCCGCCGCGCATTCGGGCATGCCGCGCTGGCAGGACCGGCTGTTCATCTCGCTCAGCCGCTCCGCCAACGACGCCACGGATTATTTCCAGATCCCCTCCGGCCGCGTGGTCGAAGTCGGCACCCAGGTGGCGATCTAGGACTGCGTTCGAGCAAGTGGCTCAGGGTCCACCTCTCCCCATGGGGAGAGGTCGGATTGCGCAGCAATCCGGGTGAGGGGCCGCAGCGTTCAGTGAGACCGTAACCCCTCACCCGGATCGCATCTGTCGATGCGATCCGACCTCTCCCTACGGGAGAGGTGAAGTGCCCCGAAAGCCGCACTTCAAGTCGCTGCGATTTAGCTTTAACTTGCGCTGGGCGGCTCAAGCCTTTGTAGCGCTTGATTTTCGTCTCCCGAGAGGCGAGGTTGCCGCCGGCCGGGGCGCCCCGGCATGCGGCTCGCGACGTTGGAGGATGATGTGGCAAACCAGGTACAGGATCTGACCCCGGACGAGGTCTCCAAAGGTGTCGCTGAAGGACGCTATCTGCTGGTCGACGTTCGCGAGCCGAACGAGGTGCAGGCCGAGGCCTATCCTTACGGCGTCGTCGTGCCGCTCTCGACCTTCGATCCCAAGGCAATTCCCGATCCCCAAGGCAAGCAGGTCGTGTTCGCCTGCCGCTCGGGCAAACGCTCGGTGACGGCCTCGCTCGCGGCGCAGGCGGCGGGCCTGCCTTACGACAAGCATCTGGCCGGCGGCATGCTGGGCTGGAAGGCGGCGGGACTCCCCAGCAAGGTCGGTGGCTGATCGGCCCGATGTCAAAGAGCTCCTCGCTGAACAAGGTCTTCGCCGACCTTCCCGTCACCATCTTCGAGGCGATGTCGCAGGCCGCGCGCGACAACGACGCGATCAATCTCGGCCAGGGCTTTCCTGACGATCCCGGCCCGGAGGACATCCGCCGCGCCGCGGCCGAGGCCTCGCTGAACGGCTACAACCAGTACCCGTCGATGATGGGCCTGCCGGAGCTGCGCCAGGCGATCGCGACCCATTACGGCCATTGGCACGGCCTCAGGCTCGACCCGATGAGCGAGGTGATGGTGACATCCGGCGGCACCGAGGCGCTGACCTCGGCCATCCTCGCGGTGGTCCAGCCTGGCGACGAGGTGGTTTGCTTCCAGCCGGTCTATGATTCCTATTTGCCGATCATCCGGCAGGCCGGCGGCATTCCGCGCCTCGTCCGGCTCGAGCCGCCGCACTGGCGGCTGAATGAGGACATGCTGAAAAGCGTCTTCAATTCAAAGACCAAGGCGGTGCTGTTCAACAATCCCTTGAATCCTAGCGCGGTGGTCTATCCGCGCGAGGACCTCGAACTCTTGGCGCGCTACTGCCAGGAGTTCGACGTCATCGCGATTTGCGACGAGGTCTGGGAGCACGTCACCTTCGACGAGCACAAGCACATCCCGCTCATCACCATTCCCGGCATGCGCGAGCGCACCATCAAGGTCGGCTCGGCCGGCAAGATCTTCTCGCTCACCGGCTGGAAGATCGGCTTCGTCTGCGCCGCGCCGCCGCTGTTGCGAGTCGCCGCCAAGGTGCACCAGTTCCTGACCTTCACCACCGCGCCGAATCTGCAGGCCGCGGTGGCCTACGGTCTCGGCAAGTCCGACGACTATTTCCTGTCGATGCGCAAGGATCTGACGCGGAGCAGGGACCGCCTGACCAAGGGACTCGAAAGCCTCGGTTTCCCCGTGCTGAAGTCGCAGGGTACCTACTTCCTCACCGTGGACCTGTCGCCGCTCGGGCTGAACGAGAGCGACACCGAATTCTGCTGGCGCATCGTGAAAGACTACAAGGTGGCGGCGATCCCGGTCTCGGCCTTCTATGAGCAGGACCCGGTAACCTCGGTGGTGCGCTTCTGCTTCGCCAAGAAGGACCAGACGCTGGACACCGCGCTGGAGCGGCTGTCCGACGCGGTGCGTGGACGCAAGAGGTAGCGATGACGAAGGTTGGCCGCTCGAGGCTTTGCTTTTCCTGGCTTTGCCTTGGTTTTGCATTCGCCGCAGCGCTGACGTTGCTCATCGTCCCCGCTAGGGCCGAGGAGCGGGTCGTCAACTTCTACAACTGGTCCAACTACATGGCGCCGGACGTCCTGGAGGCCTTCACCAAGGAGACCGGCATCAAGGTGGTCTACGATACCTTCGATGCCAACGAGACGCTGGAGACGCGCCTGATGGCCGGCAAGTCCGGCTACGACGTCGTGGTGCCCACGGCCTATTTCCTGCAGCGCCAGATCAAGGCCAACATCTTCCAGAAGCTCGACAAGGCGAAGCTGCCGAACCTCGCCAACGCCTGGCCGATGGTGACCAAGCATCTGGCGACCTACGATCCCGGCAACGTCTACGCCGCCAACTACATGTGGGGCACGACGGGCATCGGCTACAACGTCGCCAAGGTGAAGCAGATCCTCGGGGCCGATGCCAAGATCGACAGCTGGGACATCGTCTTCAAGCCGGAGAACCTGGCCAAGTTCAGAGATTGCGGCGTGCACATGCTCGACTCCGCCGACGACATCTTCCCGGCGGCGCTGAACTATCTCGGGCTCGATCCGAACTCGACCAAGCAGGCGGACCTGGAGAAGGCCGCCGACGCGGTCGCCAAGGTCCGCCCGTCCGTCCGCAAGTTCCACTCGTCCGAATATCTGAGCGCGCTCGCCACCGGCGAGATCTGCTTGGTGGTCGGCTGGTCCGGCGACATTATGCAGGCCCGTGCCCGCGCCGCCGAAGCGAAGGCCGGCATCGAGATCGGCTACGCGATCCCGAAGGAGGGCGCGCAGATGTTCTTCGACAATCTCGCGATCCCCGCGGACGCCAAGAACGTCAATGAAGCCTACGAGCTGATCAACTATCTCTACCGCCCTGATGTCGCCGCCAAGAACTCGGGCTTCCTGTCCTACGCCAGCGGCAACCTCGCCAGCCAGAAGCTCGTCGATCCGAAGATCCTGAATGACAAGAACATCTATCCGGACGAGGCGACGCTCGCAAAACTGTTCGTCATCACGGCGCGTGAGCCGGCGACGCAGCGGATCATCAACCGGCTCTGGACCAAGGTGAAGACGGGGCGGTAGACGTTCCGGAAACCGGCCTCGACTACAAAACCTGAAAAACAACCCCATGCACAGTAGAACCGCGACCATCGGGTTGCCGGCGGTGGCGGGGCTTAAGCCGTGGTGCAACCTGGGCTAATCGCCGCGCGGGCGCAAAGGAATGGAAAGCGTGCGTCAGGAGCGCAAGCGGCGTCCTGCCCCCCGCTGTCATGCCCCGGCTTGGCCGGGGCATCCAGTACGCCGCGGCTTCTTGATTCCATCACTACCGTCTCGGAGTACTGGATCGCCCGGTCAAGCCGGGCGATGACAGCGGATTATGACGAGAGCGCACCACGAACCTCACCACTCGTAACGCACCGTGCCTTTGCCGGTGTACGTCTGCACGTTCCGGGAGAACTCGCCCTCGACCGTTCCGGCAAGCGAGAGACCGTTCCGCCATTTCATCTCGGCGCGGCCACCGACGAGTGCGGAGTCCGCGGCGGGGCGCGCGCCGCTGACTGTGAAGGCGGCGCCGGGCAGCGTCTGGAAGGCGGCATTCACGAAGCGGTTGGTGTTGGTGTCATGGGCCCAGGCCAGCCGGCCGCGGAGGCTGAGCACGCCGTTCTCGACCAGGAAGCGCTGGTCGGTGCGGGCGCCGAGCTCGGTGCGGACGTTGGTGGTGTCCTGTGAGGTGTAGGACAGCGCGAACTGGTTGCTGCCGACGAGTGCGGTCTCGCCGTAGCCGGGCAAATGGAAGGTGGTGGCCTGCACGGCCGCATAGGGCGTTACGCCGAAGGTCGAGCCGGGCACGGGCACGAAGCGCCAGCCCGTTTCCAGCCGGCCGGCAAAGGTGCTGGCTTTGAAGTTTGCGGAGAGCTTGTCGGTGTCCGACACCGTCACGGTGCGATCGGTGGTGACATCCTGCCAACCATAGGCAAGCGCGGCCGAGAGATAGGCAGGTCCGAAGTTATGGCGCGCATAGAGACCGGCCTGGAAGACATCGGCGCGGCCGCTGCCGAGCGCGTCCGCCACCGAGAAGTTGAAGCCGGCGCCGCCGAGAGCGAAGCCGACCAGCGTGTCCGGCGAGAGGCGATAATCGGCGCCGACCGCGGTGCCGTAGATGCGGCTGGTGGTGGAGCTCGATCCCGCCGCAGCATTGCCGTTCAACGCGCTGGCGCCGCCATAGCCGGAGGCCCACACGCCCCAGCGCCGGTCGATGACGTCGCCGCTCGCCGCCTGCGGCGTCACCGCGGCATAGGCCTCGCGCAACCTGGCGTCGTTCTCGCCGGCGGCGGCATAGCCGAGCGCACTACCATCCGCAGCGCTGCCCCTCGTGCCGCGCTCGATGTCCATTCCGCTACCGACCGGATCGAGCATGTCCAGAAACTGCTGCATGGCGTTGAACGCGGCCTGCGTGCCGGCGGCACCTGGCTGGCCTGAGACCTGACTGAGCGCCCGGTCGAGCTGCGCACCGCTCATGTTGAGCAGAACGTCGAAGCCAGCCGGCGGCGTCGCGCCGCTCTCGACCGCGTTGTTGATGCCGCCGGCGACGCTGGTCTGGTTGCCGCTCGTGCCAGCGGGCAGCTCGATCTTGCCGGGATCGAGCACGAGATAGACGTTGTTCGGATCGTAGGTGAGGCGGGGATTACGGGCGGGGCTGAAGCTTCCGGCAATGGTCAGCCCGGCGAATTGCGTTCCACCGAGCCCGCCGGTTGCATTCAGAAGCGTGAAGGTCTGGCCGCGGAAGCTGCCGGGGATCGCCACCGCCTGCACCGTGGCGCCGGTGAGCGTCGCGGTGCCCGACACGTTGGTGCGGTCGGCGGCTGAAGCGGAGACGTCGACCCGGTAGAAGCTGCCGGCGGTGAACGCCAGATTGCCGCTTACGGTGAGGGTGCCGATGGAATTGCCGGGCGCCAGCGTGCCACCGCTCGCGATGGTTGTGTTACCGACGATGCCGGTGCCGCCGAGAATGCCGCCCGCGTTCACGGTGATGCCGATTGACGAAGCGATCGAACCGTTCACCACGAGCGTGCCGCCGTCGACGGTGGTCGCGCCGGTGTAGGTGTTGACGCCCGACAGGGTCAGCTTGCCGTTGCCGACCTTGATCAGGGATGTGCCGGTGATGCTCCCGTCACCGGTGAGCACGCCGGTCACAATGGTCGACAGATTGCTGCTGCCAACCGTCAGTTCTGCGCCATTGAGGTCGAAGCGGCCGTTGCCGGCGATCGAGCCGGCGGTGAGTTTGCCGTCGCTGCTCGGGCCGGGGGTGAAGAAGTTGATGATGGCGCTGGATGCGATGTTGATGAGCTGCGCGCTGCCCGGCGTCGAATTGCCGTCGAACAGCACATTGCCGCTGTTGGAGATAACAGCGTTGCCGGCTGTGGTGTTGCCATAGAACGTCAACTGATTGGTGTTGGTGATGGTGGCGTTGCCGGCCGTGGCGCTGGTGGCGAAGACCAGCTCCGCGTTGTTGGTGATGGCCGCATTGCCGGCCGTCGCGTTGCCGCCGAACACCAGCGTGCCGGCAGACACCGTCGCACCGGAAAAGCTTGCCGCGCCGGTCAAGGTCAGCGTACCGACGCCGGACTTGGTCAGCGCGCCGCCGCTGATGCTCTGACTGATGACGAAATCGTTGCCGGCGTCAGCAATGTCGAACGTGCCGCCGCCGGCACCCAGGGTGACGGCGCGTGCGGTGGTGTTGAACGCCGTACCGGCGACCTGCAAGGTCCCGCCGTTGAAGGTCAGGCCCGCCGCCGCGTCGCCGAGATTGGCGTCCGAGGAAACGCTGACCGTTCCGCCGGCGAAGGTAGTGCCGCCGGTGTAGGTGTTGACGCCCGACAGGATCAGCTTGCCGGTGCCGGTCTTCACGAGCGAACCGCCGATGCCGGCGATGACGCCGCTCACCTCGGTCGAGAGATTGTTCGAGCCGACAGTCAGTTCGATGGCGCCGAGCTGGTAGAAACCAGCGCCCGCGATCGAGCCGGCGCTGATCTTGTTATCGCCGTTGATGCCCGAGGTGGAACCGAAATCGACGGAGCCGTTGACGTTATTGATGATGGCCGCATTGCCCGCCGTGCTGCGGTTGGCGAATGTCAGGCCGCCGTTGTTGGTGATGGTTGCATTGCCGGCTGTGGCGAAGCCGCTGAATGCGATGCCGCCATTGTTGGTGATATCAGCGCTTCCCGCCGTGCTGTCGTTCTGGAAGTACAGCACATAATCGTTCGTGATGGCGGCACTGCCGGCGCTGCTACTGCTCAAGAAACTCAATATGCCAGAGGCGCTATTGGTGATCGTGGCATTGCCAGCAGTGCTGGAGCCGGAGAAGGCGGCACTGAAGTTGTTGGCGATTGTCGCTGCACCGGCCGTGCTTGCACCCGTAAATGATAACAAGTTGATATTGAGGATGGTCGCGTTACCGGCCGAGGCGGTGTCTGCGAAGCCGAGGACGGAGTTGTTGGTGATGGCGGCGTTACCGGCGGTGCTTGAACTAAAGAAGACCAATTGATTGTTGTTGTAGATGGTGGCGCTGCCGCCGTTGACGATGATGCCGGCGCCCGTGAAGTTCAACGGACCGCTGACGTCAAACGTGTAGTTCGAGGCGCCGGCGTTGAAGGTCCAATCGCCGACGCTGGCGCTCGAGATCACCAGGCTGGTGGTCGCAGAGGTGCCGAATGAGGCCGTGCCCGCTGGCACGAAGTTGCCGTCCCAGTTGGAGCCGGTGCCATAATCGTTGCTGCCGGGGGAGGTGAGCCAAGTGCCGTCCGAGGCGGCGTGCGCTGGCGCGGCCGGCAGCGCCCAGGCCAAGGCCAGCGCCGACGACGTCAGCAGGGCGGTGCGCAGGCGGCCGCTCGCTTTGAAATAACCTTTCCCCGTCCTCACCACTTCCCCCGGCGCAATCACGAGTCCTCGATCGGATTGATCGCACCGGGCGGGAGTGGGTGTCCTGATAAGGGCTTGGCTAGTTTCTGAAAGTTTCTGATATTTGCATTTCAGACCCGATTTTCGGACTATTTCGGCAGACTTCCGCTATATGAGCCGCCTTAGGAGACGCTTTGGGGGATCGCTTGCTTCGTTTCGCCGGCTTCGAGCTGGACCAGCAGCGCGCGGAGCTGCGCGGGGCCGATGGCGCGCCGATCAAGCTCCGGCCCAAGACATTCGAGATGCTTCGGCTGTTCGCCACCAGCGGCGGCCGGGTGCTGAGCAAGCAGGCGCTGATGGAGGCGGTCTGGCCGAACGTCCATGTCGGCGAGGACAGCCTGTTTCAATGCATCCGCGAGCTTCGCACCGCGCTCGGCGACGAGCGGCGGCAGCTGATCAAGCTCGCCTCCGGAGGCGGCTACTCGCTGACAGCCGAGGTTCAGGCTGAAGCGGAGGCCGACCCGGCTCAGGCCGAGCTGCCGGCTGCGGCAGGGGGCGAACCAGCGGCGCCGGCGGGGGCCAGGGTCCCGGCACACACGCCGGCACCGCGCGCCATCTTCCGCCTGCGCAGCCCGGCCATGATCGGCGCCGTGACTGCGTTCGGCGCCGTCATCATCGGGCTTGCGGTCGCGGCGCCGGTGCTGAAATCCGACTTCCTGTTCAGGCGCACGCCGCCGCGGATCGCCGTGATGCCGATCGTTGATGCCAGCAACGATCCGCGCGGCGCGGCCATGGCAGCCGAAGTCACCGGCCGTCTCACGGATGGCTTTGCCAGGATTCAGAATATCAGCGTGGTCGCGCCGCGTGCGTCGGCGGGTCTCGAAAGCGCCGGGCTGCCGGCCGCATTGCCCGATTACGAAGTGCGCGGCGAACTCCAGCGTGGCGATCAGGCCTGGACCTTGCGGGCTCGCATCATCAGGACCGGCAGCGGAGAGGTTCAATCGGTCGCGACGGCTTCGGTCGGTGCCGACGAGGTCGATGCGCAGCTTCAGCAATCGCGCCTCGTCGCCGGCGTGGGGCATGTGCTGGCGCGCCGCCTCAATGAGTTGCTGGAGGCCAGCGCCGCGTCGTCCGCCAGCCGGAGATTGTCCGCGGGCGGTGACAAGGTCGCCGTCGAGCAGGCGCTCGCCTCGATCAACCAGACCACTCGGGAGCGCTTCGGTGCGGCGCAGAGCATGCTGCAAAAGACACTCACGGACGATCCGGACAATCACGACATCGCGGTCGCGCTGGCCTCGCTTCAGATGCGCGGCATCCAGATGCGCTGGTTCACACCGGAGGAGGCGGTTGCAGTCGAGACCAGGGCGCGTGCGACGCTCGAGCAGGCCTTGCGCTCGAAGCCCAATTCGATTCCGGTGCTCGAGGCCACTTGCCGCCTCCAGAGCGCCACCAATCATTTCGTGGAAAGTCTGGTCACGTGCGCCAAGGCATTGAGCTTCAATCCCTGGGACGGGTCCGCGCTCTATCTGATCGGCCTCGGACAGATCTTTCTCGGCCGCTTCGACGACGCGCTCGCGACATTTCGTCAAGCCGACCTTTACGACACGCCGCAGGCCTCGCGCTGGACTTGGCTGCTTGGCGCGGGCTGGGCGACACTCTTGAAGGGGCAGGGCGAAGAGGCGGTGCCGTGGCTGCAACGCTCGATCGCCATCACTGCGGCGACGGGGCGCTCGCACATGCTGCTCGCGGCCGCCTACCAGCGGTCGGGACGGTTCGACGAGGCGAGGGGAGCGATCGAGGAGGGCCTGAAGCTGCAGCCCGGCACGACCAAGCTCAACGTCGCACCGCCGAAGAAGAATGCGAGCTCGGTTTATCTCGCAGCCGCCGATCGCGTGGTTCAGTCCATGGTCGACGCAGGGTTGCCAGAGCAGTGAGCCCTACCGCCACCTTCGGTGCAGCCATAGCCATTGCTCCGGATATTCGCGCACCCAGCCTTCCACCACATTGGTGACCGCCTGCGTCGTGCCCTGGATGTCGATCCTGCCCTCGGCGTCGCGCACCGGCGGGATTTCTTCGGTCAGCTCGGCACGGAAGCGAAAGCCGGGCAGGCGGATGACGCGCACGCCGTGGATCGGGCATTCGACCTGACGGAGCAGGCGCGCCAGCATCGGATTGGCGCGGGTCTTGCGGCCGAAGAAGGTGACCTCGACGCCGCCGGTCAGGTATTGGTCGATCAGCATGGCGACGTGCTTGCCGTCCTTCAGCGCCTGCGCGAGCCGCAGTGGCGCGTCACGGCCGGCGGGGATCAGCGTGCCCATGTTGACCTGGCGCATCTCCTGGATGATGCGGTCGGCGGAGGCGATGTTGGGGCGGCGGTAGAGGATCGCGGTATCCAGCCCATGCGCGACCGCCGCGAGCGCCGGCAATTCCCAATTGGCCAGATGCGCGGCGAAGATCAGCGCCGGCTTGCCGTCGTCGCGGATGCGGTCGAATTGTTCGATGCTGCTCTCGGGCAGCTCGATCCGGCTGTTTTCCGCATGGGCACGGTCGTAATCCCAGACACGGTCCATATGGGCGAACTCGGCGCCGACGCGGCCGAGATTGTCCCACACGCCCATCAGGATCTGTTCGATCTCCTCCGGCGACTTCTCGGGAAAGGCTGCAGCGAGATTGGCGCGGCCGATGCGGTGCTCGCGCAGGCGCGGGCCGATCGTTTTCACGACGCGTGCGAAAAAGTCCGAAGTCTTGACCGGGTCGAAATAGCGCGTGGTGCGCAGCATGCCGACCGTGGCGGCGCCGATCAGGCTGCCGCCGATCGATTTGGCAGCCTGCCGCGCGCGGGCCTTCGTGCTCGCAGTCAGTAGCGCCATGCGTCCGGTCAGGCCGGTTCGCGGGTCAGGATCAGCGAGGCGTTCTGGCCGCCGAAGCCGAACGAGTTCGACATCACGGCGGTGACGCGGGCATCGCGCGCCTTGTTGCCGACGACGTCGAACAGGATGGTGGGATCCGGGGTGTCGTAGTTGATCGTCGGCGGAATGCGCTGATGCTCGAGCGTGAGCAGCGAGAAGATCGCCTCGACCGCGCCGGCGGCCGAGATGGTGTGGCCGACCATCGACTTGTTGGAGGTGACCGGAATTTTCTGCAGGAGCTCGCCGAACACGGCCGATGTCGTGTTGTACTCCATCTTGTCGTTCTCGGGCGTCGCGGTGCCGTGCGCGTTGATGTGGTCGATCTGATCCGGCGTCATGCCGGCGTCGGCCAGCGTCTTGTTCATGCAGCCGATGATCGGCTTGCCGTCGGGCGAGGAGCGGGTGCGATGGAAGGAATCGGTGAGCTCGCCGCAGCCGGCGATCACGCCCAGGATCCTTGCGCCACGCGCGGTGGCGGCTTCGTAGCTTTCGAGCACGAGCGCGCCGGCGCCCTCGGCCATCACGAAGCCATCGCGGTTCTTGGAGAAGGGGCGGGAGGCCGCCTGCGGCGGATCGTTCTGGGTCGACAGCGCCGAGAGCAGCGAGAAGCGCACCATGGCCTCGGGGTTGACCGTGCCGTCAGTGGCGACGCACAGCGCGGCATCGGTCTCGCCGCGTCGGATCGCCTCGACGCCGAGCTGGATCGAAGTGGCTCCGGACGCGCACGCCGTCGACAGCGAGATCGGCGACCCCTTGGTGCCGAAGGTTTCGGCGAGGTAAGCTGCGACCGAGCCGAACATGAAACGGTGATGATAAGCGGCGTATTTGCCGCCGCCGGAGATGCGCAGCAAATCGTCATAGGTGAAGTCGGGCTTGCCGACGGCGCGGCCGAGTTCGCGGCGCTGCGGCCATTCCACCTCGACCGGCGCGACCGCGAGGAAGAGCGGACCCGGGAAATCGGCCTTGGCGCCGATGCCGGCCTGATCGAGCGCTTCCTGCGTGACGATCTCAGCCATCCGTTCGGACAGGCCGGTGGAAGAGAACGGCTCGACGCCGACGAAATCGACAGTGCCGGCCATCGTGGTCTTCAGGCCATCGACCGGAAAGCGGGTGATGGTGCGGATGCCGGATTCTCCGGCGACGAGCTTGGCCCAATTGTCGGCCTTGCCGGCACCGAGCGAGGTCATGATCCCCATGCCGGTGACGACGACGACGGGACGCCCGAGTTTGTCGCGTGGTGCAGTCATGTCGATCCCCCGGGGTGAGCTAGCCAACTGCTTCGACCAGCGCCATGCCTTCGCCGCGCCAGTGTCCGGCTCCCACCACCACAATCTGGGTGGGCGCTCCCTGCATTTCAATCTCGGTGCCGGTGGAATCGTTCGGCGGGAACAGCGCACCGCGCGAGATCGACAGCGCGGCGAGCGCGATGCCGAGCGGGAATTGCGTCTCCATGGTGTGGCCGAACATCGTGCCGGTCGAACGCACCGGAAAGTCGGCGTGAGCCTTCAGGAAGCCGCGCTCTTCGCTCGTCGCCGGCTCCGCACCGGTCGCGCCCGTGATGATCGCGCCCTTGCCTTCGCGCTTGGGCAGCTTGGCCCAGAGCTGCTCCAGCGTCGCGGCCATGTCGCCGGACTGCTTGCGCCGGGCGAGATCGGCGACGACGCTCGACAGTCTTGCGAACGGCTTTGCACCGCGCGCTTGCGCGTGGGCTTTCGATTCCAGCACCAGGAACGCGCCGGCCGAGCCGAGCGCGAAGCCGGCGTGGTCCTTGCGCGCCCACACCGGTGCAAACTTGTCCTTCAGGTTGAAGTCGCCGAATTCGTAGAGGACCATCAGGTCCTTGCGCTCGCCGTTATGCGAGCCGCCGACGAGGGCAATGTCGCTCTCGCCCGAGGCGATGCGCGCAAGCGCGATGCGGGCGGCATCGGCGCCAGCGACCTCCTCGCCCATGAAGGTGCGCGAGGTGCCGCCAAGACCGTGCACGATGGCGATGTTGCCGGCGAGCAGGTTGGAGAGCTGCGCCAGGAACAAAGTCGGGCGCAAATCGCTCATCAGCCGTTCGTTGAGGAAGCCGGGCGCGTTCGCTCCCTTGGCCTCGGCCGTCAGGACGCCGGTGTCGACGTTGAGGTCGCGCTCGCCGCCGCCGGCGGCCACCACCATGTCGATCTTCGACAGGATGTCCTTGTTGCCCTTGATCCCGGCAGAGTCGAGCGCAAGGCCGGCGGCATAGGTGCCGATGCGCTGCCAGGCTTCCATCTGGCGCTGGTCGCCCTTCTTCGGGATCTGGCTGTCGAAGGTAACAGGCATCAGGGGATGCACGATGTAGGGCGCAAAGCCCTTCTCGTCGACGTTGATGCGCTTCTCCTGAAGCGCAGCCCAATTGGCGTCCAGGCCCTCGCCGAGCGAGGTCGCAAGGCCAATGCCGGTGATCCAGACTTCGGTCTGGCCGGGCTTCGCAGCAGTGTCAATCATGGCGAGACGGCCTGTTGGGGAAAGCCGACACGCTCGGCGACTTTCGCCATGTATCCGCGCATATCCGCGTTGGGGAAGGGGATCAGCGTGAAGGTCAGCGCCGAGTTCGCGCGCAGCTTGCCGCCGACCCTGATCTTGGCTTCGGTCATGGCGTAGCCGGAGCCTTCATAGGTGAGGCTTGCCTCGATGCTCATGAGGTCGCCGGGGAAGACCGAGCCGCGCACCTTGGCCTCCTTCACGGCGGCAAGGATCGGCATGCGTTCGAACTTGAACACGCCGAGCTGGAGCCAGCCCGAGGCCTGCGCCATCGATTCGATCAGGAGCACGCCGGGCATCAAGGGGTAGCCCGGGAAGTGCCCCTCGAAGACGGTGCTCTCCTTCGGGACCTGGGCTTCGACGACGATCGTCTTCTCGTCGACCTTGAGGTCGACGATCCGATCGATCATGTGGAAGTATTCGAGTTGCATGGCCGCGCGCTTACGCGCTCGCGCCCTTGGCCGCAACCAGTTCGTCGATGCGGGCGCACAGGTTCTTCAGCACGAAATACTGCTCGGTGGTCGCCTTGCCGTCGTTGACCTCCTGGGTCCACTTTTCCAGCGGCAGCTTGATACCGAACTGCTTGTCGATCGCGAACGCGATGTCCAGGAAATCGAGGCTGTCGATGCCGAGATCGTCGATGGCATGGCTATCCGGCGTGATCGTGTCGCGCGGGATGTCGCAGGTTTCAGCGATGATCGTGGCGACCTGATCGAATGTGGAGGACATCACTAAGCCTTTGATATATTGCTGGTATTTGTCAGATTGTCCAGAGTGGCACGGTGGGTGGGCATCGCGCCCCTGATGACGCCCTCAACCCCCGCTCTGGCCGGGTCGAAAGCCCGTATATCGGAGCGCCGCCCTGAGTTCAATGGAGCCGGACAGGCGAGGGGACGGGGCTGGGGATGCCCGCCGGAGCTCCCTCCCGCCGGTGGATCGGGCCTAGATATGCGGCGTCGTGATCTTGACGCAGTCGCGACGGCCCATCAGCACGCAATCCTGGGTCCGGCGCAGGTCGGCGATGCTGACCGCGAGCCAAATTCCGATTGCAGTCAACGCGATCGTGAAGGCCAGCGCCGCGATATTGGCGAGCATGCGATGACGGAAATCGTCCGGCTCGGCACGAGGCTGCTCGTAGCGTGACAGGTCGAGCGGTTCGGGCGCGACGCGCAGCGGCTGCACGGTACCGCTACCGCGGTGGACCGCAGGGGAAGGCGAGGTGCGCGGCCTGAACTGGAGCACCCGGTGCTCGTCGTCAGAGCTTATGGGCCGCTGGGTCGTCATAGGGCGGGGATCACTCCGAAGCAGCGCTTTTAGATAGCACACGTGATGAACGCGTTGCAGAAAATCTTCGCAATGTCCGCGTGTAATCTGTAGCTCGCTCTATTTGTGCTTGGACCGTGCGGGCAGGACGCGGGGCTTGCGTTGCAACAACGGGCATAGCGACAGCCGAAGACGTCGCGCCTCAACCAGCCAGGTCTCGTTCGATGTTGCGCAGCCGCACGAAGGCTGCCCAAGCCTGCGGATAGTCCTTGTCGGCGGGATCGATCGCAAGCAGCGCGCAGCGTGCTCTCTTGATCTCTTCCGACGACACACGCTTCGTCGGAGCCTCCAATGTTCTCGACTGCTCCCAACGCGCTTCGATCTCCTTCGCAACAGCCAAGGTTTCAGCGGCCGTCCGCTCCTGCGTCGATATTGCCGGGCATTGGCCTGAGGGCGGCGCCGGCCATGCGACCGGCGGCCGGTCGGCCTGCCAGATCGGTTCGCTGTCCGGTACGGGCTTCATCTGCGAAACAGAAGGTTGCCCTGCCGGCGCCGGTCCCGTCCCGGCCGGTCCTGTCCTCACCGGACCGGGCGAGCCCGCCACTCCCGGTGCGACTGCTGCTGTCCGCGCGGCGAGCTGGCCAAGCTGTTGCTCCATCGTGCCGCCACTGGACGGGGGAATGACCTTCCCGACGGCCTTGGCCACCGCCAGCGCGCCCGGTGTTACCGGCATTTGTTGTTCGGCAGTCCTGACCTCGGTCGCCGTTGGGCACGATTTATATGCAAAGTGTTGGGAGGTGATCCGGCCGTCGTCGTCGACCCGGGCGAGGTCGCTGGCCACGGTGTAGACGAACGCGGCATCAATCGCGTGGCCGGCCCTGTTCTTCGCGTTCACAACGCCGCATACGTATCTCGCAGCGTCTGCCTCGACCGTTCGCAGGCCTCTGAAGTGAGCTGAATGCGGCTCGATCAGCACGCGAGAGACCGCCGCACGGGCCTTGCGGTGCTCAGATTGAAACATGCTCCATATTTCATCGGGATTGACGATGTCGGGCTGGTAGTTCCACATGTAGCCAGCCCCGAAGAATGCTGCGCCGACGCACGTCGCGACGATGGATGCTCGCAGGTTCATGAGATGGCGCCCTTTAGCAGGCACGACTCGTCCGCGTCTCCGTCCGTGGACTTTGACGGAAATCGTGGAGGTTGTGCCGAAGTGTTTGCGCTAATAAGGGGCGAGATTCTTAATAAAGCGTGTTCGATTGTGGAATCGTTCAGGTTCCCGCAAGGCGGGAACTCTATTTCCCGCCGGCGGCGTCATCTTCGGGTGCGAGTGACACGCCCCTCGTTCGGCCGCGCCTGTCATGGACATGCAAAGGAGAAGCGGCGGCGGCGGAGTTCGCGGGATCAGCGACATCGCGTCTCAGGCAACGGTTTGACATTCCGCAAATGCGTGTGGAGGTCAGCCGGTACTGTCCGCCTGCATGATTGCCGAAGCAGCGTTCTGCCCTGAAGTCGACGGGCGAGGTGGGCTCCAGGTCATGCCAACTGGAGACACGACCATGAGCATCATCTTCCGCATCCTCTTTGTCATTGCCGGCGCAATCACCGCGCTGTTCGTGGCGCGTGATGCCCTGAACTTCACCATCATTCAGACCTTCGTCGCTGTCCTGCTTGTGACGGCCATCGTGGGGGCTGGAAGTCTCTGGAGCCTGCGGCGGAAGACGTGAGCAAGGCAGAACGCGGCATTTCCGGCGGGCTGAGCGAAACCGAGGCTCGGCTGCGGCTGCAACAGGACGGTTACAACGAGCTGCCGCGGGCGGAGCGGCGCACGCCGCTGCGCATCGTTCTCGAGGTGTTGCGGGAGCCGATGCTCGCGCTGCTTCTGTGCGGCGGGCTGGTTTACCTTCTGCTCGGCGACCTCCGCGAGGCGCTGCTGCTCCTCGCATTCGGCGGCATCTCCGTCGTGATCACCATCGTGCAGGAGACCCGCACCGAACGGGTGCTGGAAGCCCTGCGGGAGCTGACCAGTCCGCGCGCGCTCGTGGTCAGGGATGGGGAGCGGCGGCGGATCGCGGGCCGGGAGGTCGTCCGTGGCGATCTTCTCGTCCTGGCCGAAGGCGACCGGGTGCCAGCAGACGCGGTGCTCGTCAAGGCGCATGATCTGGCGGTCGACGAGTCGCTGCTGACCGGCGAGTCGGTCCCTGTTCGCAAGCAGGCCGTCAAAGCGCCGACGCCCGAAGCCGCTTTGGCCGAGCATCGCCCGGGCGGCGACGATCAGCCTTTCGTGTATTCGGGCTCGTTGGTCGTGCGAGGCGAGGGCCTGGCCGAGGTCGAGGCCACCGGCCCTCGCAGCGAGATCGGGAAGATCGGACTGTCGCTGCATGGCTTGCAGGCAGAGCCGCCGCGGTTGCAACAACAGACCGCACGGCTGGTGCGGCTTTGCTTTCTCGGCGGCGCGGCGATCAGCCTGGCCGCCGTCCTGCTTTACGGAACGTTGCGCGGGGATTGGCTGCAGGCGCTGCTCGGGGGCATCGCGATCGGCATGTCGATGCTTCCCGAGGAGTTTGCCGTCGTCCTCACGGTGTTCATGGCGATGGGCGCCTGGCGCATTTCAAAGGCGCGCGTGCTGACGCGGCGTGCCGCCGCGATCGAGGTGCTCGGCTCCGCCACGGTGCTGTGCACCGACAAGACCGGCACGCTGACGCAGAACCGGATGTCGGTTGCGGAACTGAGGCTGCGCGACGGGACGAGCATGAGCCTTGCCTCATCGCAGCCCGCTCCTGTGGGAGCAGAGTTCTTCGAGCTGGCACGTTGCAGCGTGCTGGCGAGCTCGCCGCAACCGTTCGATCCAATGGAGAAGGCCCTGCACACGTTCGTGCAGGCGAAGCAGCCGAAGGATCAGGAAGCCGGCGGCGCTCCGACCTTGATACGCACCTACGGCCTGCGACCCGAGCTGCTGGCGATGACCCAGGTCTGGCGGTTGCCGCATCGCCAGGACGTCTTCGCTTCGGCGAAAGGCGCCCCCGAGGCGATTGCCCGCCTCTGCAAGCTGGATGGTGCGCAGCAGGAGGCGATGCGCGATTCGGTCGCGGCGATGGCAAAGAATGGTCTACGCGTGCTGGGCGTGGCCGCTGCGAGCTGTGGCGGCGAGAGTCTGCCGACCTCGCAGGAAGGCTTTTCGTTTCGCTTCCTCGGTCTCGTCGGGCTGGCCGATCCGCTTCGCCCTGGCGTCCCCGAGGCAGTGGCGGAATGTCGTTCGGCCGGCATTCGCGTCGTCATGATCACGGGCGACTATCCCGCGACCGCCATGGCGATCGCCGCGCAGGCCGGGCTCGACGTCAAAGAGGCCGTAACCGGTGCGCAGATCAAGCTCGCGAACGAGAGCGAGCTGGAGGCGCTCGTCAGGAACGTGCACGTGTTCGCGCGGGTCCTGCCCGAGCAGAAGCTGCGGATCGTTCAGGCGATGAAGCGCAACGGCGAGATCGTCGCGATGACCGGCGACGGCGTCAACGACGCGCCGTCCCTGAAGGCTGCCCATATCGGGGTCGCGATGGGCGGCCGCGGCACCGATGTGGCCCGCGAGGCATCCTCGATCGTTCTGCTCGACGACGATTTCGGCTCGATCGTCGCATCCGTCCGCCTCGGGCGCCGGATTTACGATAATCTCCGCAAGGCGATGGCCTTCATATTCGCCGTCCATGTTCCGATCGCGGGGCTTGCCCTGCTTCCCCTGGTGTTCGGGCTGCCCGTGATTCTCGGCCCCGTTCACATCGCGTTTCTGGAGCTGATCATCGACCCCGTCTGCTCGCTGGTGTTCGAAGCCGAGCGGGAGGAACGCGATGTCATGGCGCGTCCGCCACGGCGCGCCGATGCGGAGCTGTTCTCGTGGGCGTTGGTCGGCTGGAGCGTTCTTCAGGGTTTTCTGGCGTTCGCGCTGATTGCCGCGATCTTCGTCGTCGCGCTTCGTTCCGGCATTCCTCCCGACGAGGCGCGCACGCTCGCCTTCATCGCGCTCGTCGTCTGCATCGTCGCGCTGGTGCTGGTCAACCGGTCCTTCAGCGCGTCGTTCCTGTCCGCCTTCTTCCGTCCGAACCCGGCATTGCTCGGGATATTCCTGGCGATCACGTCCATTCTGACCACCGCTCTTGTCTGGCCGCCGGCGTCCAGTCTGTTTCGTTTCGGTCCTCTGCACGTGGACGATCTCATGGTCACGCTCGGCGCAGGCTTGCTGGTGCTCACGGTGCTCGAATTGCTGAAACCGATATGGGCAAGGCGGCTGCGATTCTAGATCGCGACCGCGGCAGGTCTGTCATCGCGGCGCGGCGATGAACCGTTCAGCGTCGGGAATTCATGCAGCCAGCGGAAGACGCGCGCGAGATGCTGGCGTTATTTCATTAGAACGGATCTAGTCTACATGGATTCTACGATCCGAATGTCCAAAACACTTTGATTGTGCGATCGGAGTCTCTGCATGGTCGTCCCCGTGAATTCGGGGACTGGGAATGCTGGAATTTGTGTTTGACGCACGCGCAACGAAGCGCGGACGCGTGTCGGCGCTGTGCGGTCTTCTCGTGCTCCCGCCGGCCATCGCGTTTGGCAGCGGTGCGCGAGCCCAGGGCGTGAGCGGAGCATCAGATATTCCGCCCGTCGTGGTCGAGCAAAGCCGCGCGAACAAGCGTCAGGTTACGACATCGCGCGCGTCGCGAGCTGCGAGTGCCAGAGGTGCGCGATCTCGTGCGGCAGGACAGGTGCCCCAGGGCGGTTCTCAGCCGGCCGCCGCTGCAGTGGAACGCGGTACGGATCCGGTGAAGGGGTTCGTACCCGTCGTCAGCTCGGCTGCGATGAAGTCCGACACGCCTATTCTCGAGACGCCCCAATCCGTCTCCGTCGTCAGCCGCGATCAGCTCGATGCCCGCTCGGCCACAACCCTGGTCGAAGGACTGCAATATGTGGCGGGTCTTGCGGTCCAACCGGGCGGCAAGGACCCGCGCTTCGACAATGTCTTCATCCGCGGCTTCGACAACAACGGCTACGGTGCTTATCGCGACGGGCTTCGCGAGGTCGGCGATCCCAACTTCCTGTCGCTGTTCCGCAACGAGCCCTACGGCTTCGAACGCATCGACGTCATCAAAGGACCGAGCTCCGTCATGTACGGGCAGGGTGCGCCAGGCGGCCTCGTCGACGTCATCAGCAAGCGGCCGCCCGAACAGGCTTTTGGCGAGATCGTCGGCCAGTTCGGCAATTACGACCGCTTCCAGGGCGCGTTCGACGTCGGAGGTCCCGCGACCAAGGACGGCACGCTGCTCTATCGCTTGACCGGCGTGTTCCGGGATTCCGATGCGCAGATCGCGAACTTCTCGAACTTCGTGAAGGACAACCGGACCTATATCGCTCCCGCCGTGACCTGGAAGCCGACCAACGACACTACGCTCACTATTCTTGCCGACTACACCCACGACGTGACCGGAAATGCGTTTCCGCTGTCGATGCTCCATGTAACGGGTGGAAAGATCACCGGTATCACCGCGCTGCCGCTGTTCCTCGGCGATCCCAGCTACAACAAATTCGACCAGGAGCAGGAGCGCGTCGGCTACCAGCTCGAGCATCGCTTCAACAACAATCTGATCTTCGAATCGAAGGCCCGCTACGGCCACAGCGAGCTCGACTATCGCTATCTGACGTTCATCGGAACTCCGCTCGATACGACCACGGTCTTTCCACGGCGCGCGATGCGCATACAGGAGCAAATCGACACCCTGTCGACCGACAACCACCTGATCAGCAAGTTCAGCACCGGGCCGCTTCAGCATACCGTGGTCTCCGGCGTGGACTATCTGACGTTCAACATGACGGATCGGACCACTTCCGGAAGTGCGCCGTCGCTCAGCAAGATCAATCCGGTCTACAACCAGGCCATCGCGGATCCGACTGCGCTCACCACCCCCTCGGCGAACCAGACGATCGACCAGGTCGGCGTTTATGTGCAGGATCAGATGAAGATCCAGAACTGGATCTTTACCCTGGGTGGACGGTACGACGCGTCGGAGCAGAACACCTACGCCTTGGCGACCAAAAAGACCACCGACACGAAGGACACGGCTTTCACCAAGCGAGGGGCGGTCTCCTATGTGTTCGATTCCGGAGTGGCACCTTACTATAGCTATTCGGAGTCGTTCTTGCCGACGCCAGGCACGGACTTTGCGGGCAGCCCATTCAAGCCGACGACGGCGCAGCAGCATGAAGTCGGCGTCAAGTATCAACCATCGCGCACCTTGCTGATGACGCTGGCGCTGTATGACCTGACGCGGCAAAACTCGCTCACGACGGATCCATCACATCTCGGCTTCTCGGTCCAGCTCGGCGAGGTGAATTCGCGCGGCGTCGAGTTCGAGACGCTGGCGCAGATCGTGCCCGGGCTGAATCTCGTGGCGACCTACACCAATCAGGACGTGAAGGTGACGCAGAGTACCGGGACCGACCTCGGCAAGGTGCCGACGCTCGTGGCCCGCCAGATGGCGTCGGCCTATCTCGACTACACGGTCCAGGGCGGCAGCTGGGACGGCTGGGGCCTTGGCGGCGGCGTCCGCTACAACGGGCCGACCTTCGCCGACACCACCAACACCATCGTCAACGAGAGCTACGTCGTGTTCGACGCCGGCCTGCATTATCGCCAGCCGAAGGGCGTGAACCTGGCGCTGAACGTGAAGAACATCGCCGACCGCGTCACCCTCGCTTGCACGACCGGCGGCGGTTGCCAATACACCAGCCCGCGCACCATCACGGGCACAATCAGCTATCGCTGGTAGGCGCCATGGTTCACGCACGCACGATCCGTCTGTGGTCCCGCATTCACACCTGGACCTCGCTGCTGTGCATGCTGTTCCTGCTGATGCTATGCGTGACAGGCCTTCCGCTGGTTTTTCACGACGAGATCGACGGTCTGCTCGAGGACGAGATCGCAGCTCCCGCCATGCCGGAGGGGCCGCCGCGTCTCTCGCTCGACCGCATGATCGCGGCGGCCCAGGCGCGCTTTCCCGGGCAATACGTCCTGCTGCTCAACTTGAAGCAGACCGAGCCGCTGGTGACGGTCGCGGTTTCGCCGACCGCCGTCCCGGCGCCGGGCAACTTCCATCGCCTCACGCTCGATGCGCGGACGGCGGATGTGATCGGGGAGGAGGCGCCGCATCAGGACGTCATGGACATCGTGTTGCGGATTCACAAGGACATGTTCGCGGGCCTGCCCGGCGAATTGTTTCTCGGCACGATGGGTCTTGTGTTCGCCGCGTCGATCATATCCGGTGTGGTCGTGTATTGGCCGTTCATGCGGCGGCTCGATTTCGGCACGATCCGCCGGCGATCGTCGCCTCGCGCCAGATGGCTCGATATCCATAACCTCCTCGGCATCGTCACCGTGACCTGGACGATGGTTGTGGGTCTCACCGGCATGATCAACACGCTGGCGACGCCGCTGTTCGATTTGTGGCGTGCGCAGCTAATCCCGGTCTTGCTGGCGCCTCATCTCGGCAAGCCCGTGGCGCCGATCCCAGCGGTACAGGCTGCTGTCGAGCGCGTCCGCGCGAGATTTCCGGATCGTCTGGTCACATCGGTGACGATGCCGACATCGGCGCGCTTCGGCAGCCCGCAGCACCTCGTCGTCTGGACCAAAGGCGCGACACCCTTTACGGCACGGATGCTCCAGCCGATGCTCGTCGATGCCAATGACGGCGAGACGATCGTGGCACCCGAGGTGCCCTGGTATCTGAAGGCACTTCAGGTGTCGCGGCCGCTGCATTTCGGCGACTACGGCGGGCTTCCGCTGAAGATCATCTGGGCGCTGCTGGACATGATCACGATCATCGTTCTCGTCAGCGGGATCTATCTCTGGGTGGCGAGGCGAAAGTCGTCGGCCCGCCGCAAGCCGGCGGACGCGGGCCGGACCGCGGCAGTTGGCATCTAGCCCAATGGATACTCCCGCCCGGAACCTGCCTCGGGTTCACAGAAACGCATGGGATGTCTTCCGCTGGCCCCTCCTCGTCGGCGTCGTTTGCGGCGCGGGGCTCGGCCTCGCGCTGGTTGGAGACGGTGTTTGGGACGCTCTTTCGTGGCTGGCGTTGTCGTTGCCGGTCGTTCTGGCGATCTTCTGCTGGTGCGGCGCAGGTCACTCGCGCTGACTTCAGCGGTGCGCTGCGGAGCCGGGGCCCATCACTCCACGTGTATCGTGTTGCCGTCTGGATCCCGGCTCTGCGCAGCAGCGTTTCACGCTGCAGCGCGTCCGGGACACGAGAGTCGTTACCGTAGCGGCTTCTTCAGGAGCGAGAAGCGGTCCGGATCGAGCCCCATCGAGGGTTGCAGCATCGGGGCCTCGACGTTGGAGAGCGTTTTGGCGGGCGGGGCCGAGAACACCGGATCGTTCGGCACGTCGCGCTGCGAGGTGGCGCCGCGCCAGCGCTCGAGCACGGCGCTGACGAAATGCATGTCGTGGCCGGAGGTAACCGACGGCACGCTCGAGATGGTGGCTTCGCCGCGCGGCAATTGATGCGGCGGTACCTCCTTGAAGCGCAACCGCGTCGGCAGCGCGACGCCTTCGCCGAAGGCCAGCACCTCACGCGTGCCGAGCGAGGGCACGAAGGACAGCAGATTCGCGGCGGCATCCGACACCGCGGCGCGCAGCAGCGCCTGGTCGCGCTCGTTGGCAAGACGCATCGTGAACAGCGTGTTGCACTGGGAGATGATGGTGGCGTCGAGCTCGGCCGGGCGCTGGGTGATGAGGCCGAGATAGACGCCGTATTTGCGGCCTTCCTTGGCGATGCGCGACACCGCCTTGCGGGTCGGCCCGAAACCGATGTTGCGGTCGGCGGAGGCGTAACGATGCGCTTCCTCGCACACGAACAGCAGCGGCGAGACGCCGTCGCTCCACAGGCCGAAATCGAAGGCCATGCGGCAGAGCACCGAGACGACGGAATCGATGACTTCGGCCGGGAAGCCGGCGAGCTGCATCACGGTCATCGGCTTGCCGTTCGCCGGGAGGCGGAACAGATGACTGATGACCTCGGCCATGGTGTCGCCGCCGACATTGGCGTTGTCGAACATGAAGGCGTAGCGCGGATCGTTGCGCACCGCCTCGATGCGCGAGATCAGCTTGTGATAGATGATGCGCGAGGAGCGGTTCTCGAGCTTGCCCATGCGCTCGTCGATCAGCGACATCAGGTCGACCAGGCGATAGGGCACCGGCGTGTCGACGGTGTAGCCGATCTGCTTGGGATCGATGCGCTTGAGGCCGATGCGGTCGGCGTTCTGATATTGGGTGTAGACGCCCTTGGCGAGCGGGATCACCTCGGCGAGGATGTCGAGCTCCTCGGGCACGCCGGCGCGGCCACCGAACAGCACGTCGACGATTTCCTCGAAATTGAACAGCCAGAACGGCAGCTTCAGGTTCCGCGGGTTGAGCACCAGCGCCCGGTCGCCGAAGCAGCGGCCGTATTCGTTGTGCACGTCGAGCAGGAAGATGCGCAGGTTCGGGCGCGCCTTCAGGATCTCGTTGAGCAGCAGTGACACGCCGGTCGATTTGCCGACGCCGGTCGATCCCAGCACCGCAAAATGCTTGGACAGCATTTCCTCGACGTCGACATAGGCGACGACCGAGCGATCCTGCTGGAGGAAGCCGACATTGATCTGGTCCGAGCCGGTCGGCGCGTAGATCGTGCGCAGCTCCTGGCTGGTGATCAGGTCGACGGCATCGCCGATGGTCGGATAATTGGTGACGCCGCGCTGGAATTTCGGCTTGTCGCTGGCGTTGAGGATCTCGCCGAGCAGGTCGACCGAGGCGACCGCGATATAGTCGTCGCTGCTGGACAGGTTCTCGCAGGACACCTCGGTGATCATCGCGACGATGACCGAGCTGGCGCTGCGAATGCTGACGAAGCGGCCGACGGTTGCCCGAACTTCCGAGATGGGCATCTGGCTTTCCGCCAGCAGCCCGACCCGGGCGAGCGATCCGCGAACCGAAATCACGCGTCCAAAGGATGTCACGATCGATGAACCTGGCAAGAGCGAGGGATTTGTCCCGGACTATGCGCGGCCGTCGCTGGACAAACGGTTAAGCGCCAGGCGCGGCCGCTTCGTTAAATCCGCGACAATTCGGCCGTGAGATTTGTTTCCGAACGCAGACTTATGGGCGGAAACGGCGGGAAAATGCTGCAATTTCACGGCCGTTGGGGGCAAAACGCGGTTAAGGAATATTTTACCATACCGCCACTCGGTTCCCCGTTTTTGGGGATGTCCGCCCTCGCGCAACGAAGTCATCCGGTTCCGTGGTGACGTTTGATTTGTTGACGGGACCTAATCATTTGTACATTAGTACAAATGAATCGGCGGCCTCGGTGTCGCCTTCGGGCGGGTGAGCGTGTTGCAACCCTGTGCCCGATCGCGCGATCCGGCGGATCGCTAGCCGTGCTGGAGGAAGACATGCAGCCCGAACCGATCCTCGATCTTGCTCATCTCGGCCATATGGAGCTGCTGACGCCCAAGCCCGATGAGAGCCTGAAATTCTTCGTCGATGTGATGGGCATGACCGTCAGCGGCCAAAAGGGCGAGTCGGTTTATTTGCGCGGCTGGGACGATTACGAGCGCTACTCGCTGAAGCTGACGGCGTCGAAAACCTCGGGCATGGAGCACATGGCGCTGCGCGCGCGCAGCCAGCAGGCGCTGGAGCGCCGCGTCGCCGCGCTGAAAGGATCCGGCTTCGACCTTGGCTGGATCGACGGCGACATGGGGCAGGGCCCGACCTTCCGATGCCGCGATCCCGACGGTCACATCGTCGAGCTCTATTACGAGACCGAGTGGTATCAGGCGCCGCCGGAGCTGAAGCCCGCACTGAAGAACCAGGCGCAGCGCTTTCCCGCGCGCGGCGTCAACGTCCGGCGTCTCGATCACCTCAATTGCCTCGCCGTCGACATCAAGGCCAACCGCGAATTCTTCGAGAATTACCTCGGCTGCCGTCTCACGGAGCAGATCGTGCTCAACGACGGCCGGGAAGCTGCGATGTGGCTGACGATGTCGAACAAGAGCTACGATTTTGCCTATTCGCTCGACCATTCAGGCGTGCCGGGCCGCTTCCATCACGTCACCTACGCGCTCGACAGCCGCGAGGAGATTCTTCGCGCGGCCGACATCTTCCTGGAGAACGGCGTGCACATCGAGACCGGGCCGCACAAGCACGCGATCCAGCAGACCTTCTTCCTCTACGTCTACGAGCCCGGCGGCAACCGCGTCGAAGTCGCCAATGCCGGCGCGCGCCTCATTCTTGCGCCCGACTGGAAGCCGATCGTGTGGACCGAGGAGGAGCGTAAGAAGGGCCAGGCGTGGGGGCTGAAGACGATCGAATCGTTCCACACCCACGGCACGCCGCCGGTGGAGATGAAGCAGCACGGCTAGAGTTGTACCTCCGACGTGTCATTCAGCGTCATTCCGGGGCCCGAGCGTAGCGAGGGAGCCCGGAATCCATAACCACCAGCCGGGGTTATGGATTCCGGGCTCGCGCTTCGCGTCGCCCCGGAATGACGTCAGGGGTTGAAGCTGCGCACCCGTGCGATCGTATCCCGCACGCCTGACCACGCCGGCTTGTCCGGCGCGAACTGCCTGCGCAGGAACGTGACGAGCTCCTCGATCTGCGCGTCGCTCATGCTGCCCTTGAAGGCGGGCATGTAGCCGAGATCGCTTGTGACCGGTTCGGCGATCCCATGCAGGATCACCTGCACGAGATTGTCCGCCGTCGCGCTGTGCAGGTTGCTGTTCAGCGCGAGCGAGGGGCGAGTGCCGAACAGCGGCAGGCCGCCGACCTCGTGGCAGACGGCGCAGGCACCCTGATAGAGCCGCGCGCCGGTAGAGGAGGCGACGGTGACCTGCGTTGCGCTCTCGAGCCTCGCTGCGAGAGCAGTCGCATCGGCGGCGGCGGCGTTGAAGGAGCCGAGATAGACCGCCATCGCGCGAATGTCCTGATCCGGCAGGGCCTTGAGGTCCCTGACCACAGGCGCCATCGGACCGGCGGCGACGCCGTGATAGCGCGAATGGCCGGTGCGCAAATACGCGAACAGCTCGTCCTCGCTCCATGGGATCGGCGCTTGCGAGAGCGCGGTCAGAGCCGGCGCTTCCCAGCCTTCGGCGAAGCCGCCGGCAAGATAGGCATTGCGCTGCTCGGCGCCGAGCGCGTTGCGCGTCGAATGGCAGCCGCTGCAATGGCCAAGACCTTCGACGAGATAGGCACCGCGATTCCAAGCTTCCGACTTCGCAGGATCGGGCTTGAACTCCCGGGTCTGATGGAACAATGCATTCCAGCCCGCAAGCAGCGGCCGGAGATTGAACGGGAAGGCGAGCTCGTTCGCCGGCGGCGTCGCGCGCACCGCAGGCTGCGCCATCAGATAGGCGTAGAGCGCCTGCATGTCGGCGTCGCTGGTCTTGGCGAAATGCGTGTAGGGAAAGGCGGGATAGAGCTGCCGCCCATCGCGGTGCAGCCCGTCGCGCATCGCGCGCTCGAAGGCGGGATAGGACCATGCGCCGATGCCGGTGTCGACATCGGGCGTGATGTTGGTGCTGTAGATCGTGCCGAACGGGGTCTCCAGCGCGCGGCCGCCGGCATTGAGCGCGCCTCGAAGCGTGGTGTGGCACTCCGCGCAATTGCCGAGCGCTGCGAGCTGCTCGCCGCGGGCGATCGTCGCCGCGGAATAGATCGATGCATCCGGTCGCGCGATCGGCGCGATGGCGCGCCCTGGCAGCAGCGCGGCGCCAATGCCGATCGCAGCAGTGCAGACCGCCGTAATTGCTGCGAAGATGCCGGCGCGCTTGGCGAACGGATTTTCCCAGATGCGAGACGGCGGCGGGGCCGTGGGCGCGGGCAGGGGCACGGACGATGTTTCGCCGTGAAGCCCCCTCAGGATGCGCTCGGGCGTGAATGGCGGCTCGCGGAAGCGCACGCCGGTGGCGTCGAAGATCGCATTGGCAATCGCCGCCGCACTGGGCACCGAGGCGGATTCGCCAACGCCGAGCGGCGGCTGGTCCTGCCGCGGCAGCATCAGGACGTCGATCTTGGGCACGTCGGGGAAGGGGATGATCGGATAGGCGCCCCATTCGCGCGCCGCCACGGCGCCGCGTTCGAACGAGACCTCTTCCATCAGCGCGCGGCTGGTGGACTGGATCACGTTGCCGTGGATCTGGTGGCGTACGCCGTCCGGGTTGATCATCAGGCCGGAATCCTGCCCGGCCACGACGCGGGTCACGCTGACGTCGCCGGTGGTCTTGTTCACCGAGACGTCCGTCACCCAGGCCGACCACGCCGCGCCGTAGCCGGGAAACTTGCTGTGGACGTAAAGGGCATAGGCAAAGCCGCGCCCATGCACGATATCGCCGTCCTTGTCCTGCCTCACAGGGCGTGGCGTCCAGCCGGCGCGCTCCGCCACGGCATTGACGAGATCGATGGCGCGCTGGTCCTTCAGGTAACGCAGGCGATATTCGATCGGGTCGATTCCGGCCTCGGTGGCGGCCTCGTCGATGTAGGATTCGTGCGCAAAGGTGTTCGGCAGCGCGGAGACGCCGCGAAACCAGGAGGCGCGCACGATCGGCGGCGTGTCGTGGGCGACGACGCGCATGTGCTCGTAGTCATAGGGCGGGATCGCGGTGCGATCGCCCATCTGGAGCACGGCTGGCTCGGGTGAGATTCGGCCGGTGAGCAGCAGGGCCAGCGTGGGCGCGGCGTTCGAGGGATAGCGCGTCGCGAGGTCGTAACCGGCGATGCCGCCGTCGGCATCGAGGCCGCCATTGACGTCGATGAGCTGCGCGGTGCCCTTGGGCTCCCAGGCGTGCTCCTGCTCGCGCGACAGCTGCACGCGCACGGGACGGCCGACCGCGCGCGACAGCAGCAGCGCGTCGGCGGTGACGTCGTCGGCGCAGTTGCGGCCGTAGCAGCCCGCGGCCTCAAGGCGGATGACCTCGATCTCGCTCTCGGGCCGATCGATCAGGAGCGCAAGGTCGCTGCGCAGCACGTGCGGGTTCTGCGTGCCGGACCAGACCCGGATATTGCCGTCCTGAAAATCCGCGACCGCGCAGGACGGGCCGATCGAGGCGTGCATCTGATACGGCCAGACATAAGTGCGCTGCATCGGCTTGGCCGCGCCTGATATCGCCGCGCCAACATCGCCCTTGTCGATCAGCGTGCGCGGGGTCGATGGATTGGCGCGCAGTGCGGTCTCGACGTCGGAAAGATCGGTGAGGGTGGGCGTCGGCTTCCAGCTCACCTTGAGCTGCTCCGCCGCGCGGATCGCAGTCTCCTCGCGCTCGGCGACGACACCGACGAAATCGCCGATGCGCACCACGGCCACGAGGCCGGGAATGCCGCGGACCGATGCTTCATCGACGCCGATCAGGCTGGTGCCGACAAAGGGGCCTGCATCGACGCCGGCATAGGGCGGTCGCACCACGCGGCCGTGCAGCATGCCGGGCACGCGGATGTCGTGGACGAAGGTCAACTCGCCCGTGGCCTTGGCCGGCAGGTCGACGCGCGGGACGGACTGACCGACGATGGCGTAGTCGCCGACAGGTTTGACCGCGACATCGTCGGCAAGCTCGAGCCGGATCTCTTCGCCGCCGATCAGCTCGCCATAGCTGACGCTGCGATTGTCGTGCCCGCGCACGAGGCCGTCCTCGATCCTGAGATCAGCCTCCGGCAGCTCCAGCCGCTGCGCCGCGCGCGCGATCAAAAACTGACGCGCCTGCGCTGCAGCCTTGCGCAGGGGCACGGCGGTGATCTGGATGGTCTCGCTCGCGATCGTCGCGCCCTGGTTCGGCACCAAAGCGGTGTCGCCGAGCACCACGACGACCCGCGCAAAGGAGACGTCGAGCTCTTCGGCGACGATCTGGCCGAGCGCGGTGCGTATGCCGGTGCCGAGATCGACATGACCGTTATAGGCCGTGACCGATCCGTCCGCGGTGATGCGGACGAAGGTCTCGGAGGTGACCTCGTCCACGGTGCGGACGACGACGAGCGAACCGGGGGACTGCTCAGTCCCGTTCGAAACAGGGGAGGCCATCAATCCGCGGCCTCGGTGAGCTCGCCCGATGCGCGCATCACGGCGCGCAGGATTTCGACATGGGTGCCGCAGCGGCAGAGATTGTAGCGCAACGCCGCCAGTGCCTCCTGTTCGGTCGGCCGCGGGTTGATCGCGAGCAACGCCTTGGTGGTCATGATCATGCCGTTGAGACAGTAGCCGCATTGCGCGGCCTGCTCGTCGATAAAGGCCTGCTGCACGACATCGGGCTTGTCGCGCGTGCCGAGCCCTTCGAGCGTCACGATGTCGCGGCCCGCGCAGCCGCTGACGGGAATCACGCAGGAGCGTGCCGCAGCTCCGTCGATCAGGACAGTGCAGGTGCCGCATTCGCCGAGCCCGCATCCATATTTCGGGCCGTTGAGCGCGAGATCGTTGCGCAGCACGTAGAGCAGCGGCGTCTCCGGCGCCGCATCGATCTCGTAGATCCTGCCGTTCACGGTGAGGCGGATCGGTGTCTGCGTCATCCTTAGGTCCAAGTCTTGGGTCCAAGCCCGCATCAAATTCGACATCGCGACGATACCGTTTGTACACAAACGTGCAAGCCGTGCATGCCGCAGTGCAGCGCGACTGCCTTGTTAGTGGACAGAGCGGATAGGCAAATGAGGTTTTATGCGGCAGCTGCATCTTTTGCACTGCACCGCCGCTTGACAGCCGGAGGCGACCGCGCGCAACATCGTTCGTATACGAATGATAACCCGCGCCAGCTGGGTCCGACATGGTGACTGAAACGACGAGCGCCGCCATCGACAAGATCCGCTGCGATGCGTGTCCGGTGATGTGCTATATCAAGCCGGGCGCGGCGGGCGCCTGCGACCGCTATGCCAACCACGACGGCAAGCTCGTCCGCGTCGATCCGCACGTGATCCTGGAGCGCACCGTCTCGCATGGCGGTAAGCTGGTTCCGTTCAGCCGCACCGAAGACTGGGACGGCAAGATCGTCCACGAGCCCTCGACCTTCGTCACCGCGATCGGTGCGGGCACGACCTACCCCGATTACAAGCCGGCGCCGTTCATCGTCTCCGCCGAGGTTGACGGCGTCGACATGGTGACCGTGGTCACCGAGGGCATCTTCTCCTATTGCGGCGTCAAGGTGAAGATCGACACCGACCGCTATCTCGGGCCGGAGACCGCGACCGTGCGCGCCCAGGGTGAGGCGGTCGGCCACGTCACCACCAGCGAATACGGCTCGCAGATGCTGTCGCTCGGCGGCGTGCATCATTTGACCGGCGGCTCCAAGAAGGAGGGCCGCGTCACCTGCGATACGCTGATGGATCTTGCCAATTGCAAGGCGGTGGAGCTGACGATCGACGGCGGTGCCACCGTGGTGGTGCAGGCCGGGCAGCCGCCGATCGTCAACGGCGTCAGGGAAGAGCGCATGCGCGTCGGCTGCGGCTCGGCGACGATCGGCATGTTCGCCAAGCAATGGCACGGCAAGGTGGATGAAGTCGTCGTGGTCGACGACCACATCACCGGCGTGCTGAGCGAGCACCAGGCCGGCAAGCTGCTCGACATCGCCGACACCGGCATCAAGATGAAGGGCCGGCGCTCGACGCCGGGCCGCTATTTCCAGGTCGCCGATCCCGGCACGGGGTGGGGCGGCACCAACATTTCCGATCCGCTGGCGATCCTGGGGCCGTTCGATGCCAAGGAGGCAAGACCCGGTCTGACCATGCTGATGGTCTCCACGACCGGCGAGCACTCGTCCTATTACGTGCTCGACGAGGCCTTGAAGCCGGTCGAGACCGAGATGCCGGCCGATCTGAAGTTCTCGGTCGAGCGCATCCAGGAGAATTGCGAGCCGGCGCTGTGCACGGTGCTGTTCATGGCGGGTGCGGGTGGTTCCTTGCGCGCCGGCGTCACCGACAATCCGGTGCGGCTGACGCGCTCGGTGAAGGACGCGCTGACGCGTGTCACCAGCGGCGGCGCGCCGGTCTATGTCTGGCCCGGCGGCGGCATCACCTACATGGTCGATGTGACGCAGATGCCGGCGGGCGCGTTCGGCTACGTTCCGACCCCGGCGCTGGTCGCGCCGATCGAGTTCACGATGAAGCTGTCTGATTACGCCGCGCTCGGCGGCCACATGGATTACGTGAAGCCGCTGTCCGAGGTGCAGAACGGCGACGATGTGCGGCAGTTGCCGTGGCAGAACCCGATCCCTGGGCCACGGGCATGACGAGGCTGCCGCAAATCGCATTGCTGTCTGACGGCCGGCGGCTGCATTTGCAGGATGGACCGATCGACCTGATCATCGAGGCGAGGGGGCGTGCGGACGCGGTCCGTGCGACTTATGAGGCCGCGGCGCAGCGGTTCACCGGGCTGCTCGACGAGCTCTGCGCGGAGCTGCCGGCGCTGCGCGCTGCTGCTGAAGAGCGGACCTCGCTAAGGGGCGTGGTGGCGCGCCGGATGCACGCGGCGGTCGCGCCCTTTGCCGCTGATGGCTTCATCACGCCGATGGCCGCCGTTGCCGGTAGCGTGGCGGAGGAGATTCTCGGCGCCATGCTGGGCGCTGCGGCGCTCGATCGCGCCTATGTCAACAATGGCGGCGATATCGCCCTTCATCTTGGCAGAGGCGAGCATTTTTCGATTGGCCTGATGGATCGTCCCGATCGTGACGGCGTCATGCGCGCCATGAGGGTGGATGCGGATGACCAGGTAGGGGGCGTCGCGACCAGCGGACGCCACGGCCGCAGCTTTTCGCTCGGGATTGCCGACGCGGTAACGGTGCTGGCTGCAACGGCGTCACAGGCCGATGCCGCGGCGACGGTCATCGCCAATGCCGTCGATCTTCCGGGGCATCCTGCCATCGTCAGGCAACCGGCCTGCGAGCTTCAGCCCGACAGCGATCTCGGCGCACGTCTTGTCGCCCGGCATGTCGGTGAATTGTCACAGAATGAGATCGCAGCCGCCCTCGAATCTGGCGCGGAATGTGCACGTCAATTGTTCGATCGCGGCTTGATCGAGGGTGCCGTATTGCAGCTTTGTGGTGATATGCTTGTCATCGGACCCAAGGATATAGAAGAGCAACGAACGCGCCCGCGTCTGCCGAAGAACGCGGTCTGTGCCTGAACGGGGAAGCGAACCATGAGCGCGATCATCCGCAAGATCGTCACCGTCGTCGAAGAGACGCAGATGGAGATGGGCCGCCAGGTCTCGCCGCCGACCCGGCGTGCCGCGGCGATCGCCGTGATCGAAAATCCTTTCGCTGGACAATATGTCGAGGATCTCTCGCCGCTGATCGCGATCGGCGAGGAGCTGGGCGAACTTTTGTCGAAGCGTGCGGTGGCTGCTCTCGGCATCGACGGCGCAAAGGCGCAGAGCTATGGCAAGGCCGCGGCCGTTGGCGAGAACGGCGAGTTGGAGCATGCCGCCGCGATCCTGCACCCGAAAATGGGGGCGCCGGTGCGCAAAGTCCTGAGCAAGGGCGCGGCGCTGATCCCGTCGTCGAAGAAGCGCAGCGGGCCGGGCACGACGCTCGACATTCCGCTGGGGCACAAGGATGCGGCCTTCGTGCGCAGCCATTTCGACGGCATGGAGGTGCAGATCAACGATGCGCCGCGCGCCAACGAGATCATGGTCGCCGTCGCCGTCACCGACAGCGGCCGCCCGCTGCCGCGCGTCGGCGGGCTCACGGTCGCGGAGATCAAGGGCGAGGACGGTCTGAGATAGGGTTTGAAACCGGGGAGGCGGGCACAGCTTCCCCGACAAGGTCACGCTGAAGACGTCAAAGAGTTCAAAAACTGGAGGTTGGGATGCGAGCGAGAAACACTTTTGTGGGAGCGGCCTTCGCGCTTCTGGCGGGCGGCATGGCACATTCGGCCCTGGCGCAGGACATCAAGATCGGCGAGATCAACAGCTATTCGCTGCTGCCGGCGTTCACCGAGCCCTATCGCAAGGGCTGGCAGCTCGCGGTCGAGGAGGTCAACGCAGCCGGCGGCATCAACGGCAAGAAGCTCGTCGTCATCTCCAAGGACGACGGCGGCAAGCCGGCGGACGCGCAGACCGCGGCCAACGAGCTGGTGTCGAGCGAAGGGGTTGCGATGCTCGCCGGCACGTTCCTGTCCAATATCGGTCTTGCCGTCAGCGACTTCGCCAACCAGAAGAAAGTGTTCTTCCTCGCGGCCGAGCCGCTGACGGACGCAATCACCTGGTCGAAGGGCAACAAATACACCTTCCGCCTGCGCCCCTCCAATTACATGCAGGCCGCGATGCTGGTCGAAGCCGCCAGCAAGCTGCCGGCCAAGCGCTGGGCGACGATCGCGCCAAATTACGAGTACGGCCAGTCGGCGGTCGCGGTGTTCAAGAAGCTGATGTCGGAGAAGCGTCCGGACATCCAGTGGGTCGACGAGCAATGGCCGCCGCAGGGCAAGATCGACGCGGGTCCCGTGGTGCAGGCCGTTGCCGCCGCCAATCCCGAAGCGATCCTCAACGTCACCTTCGGCGCCGACCTCGTCAAGCTCGTGCGCGAAGGCAACACCCGCGGCCTGTTCAAGGGGCGCGAGGTCGTCTCGTTCCTGACCGGCGAGCCCGAATATCTCGATCCGCTCAAGGAGGAAACGCCCGAGGGGTGGATCGTCACCGGCTATCCCTGGTACTCGATCAAGACGCCCGAGCATGACGCGTTCCTGAAGGCCTACCAGGCCAAGTACAACGATTATCCGCGCCTCGGCTCGATCGTCGGCTACCAGACCATCAAGTCGGCGGCCGCCATCCTGGCCAAGGCCGGCTCGAGCGATCCGGAGAAACTGATCGCCGCGGCCGAAGGCCTCTCCGTGCCGTCGCCGTTCGGCGAGATCACCTTCCGCAAGATCGATCACCAGTCGACACTCGGTGCCTTCGTCGGCAAGACCGCGCTGAAGGACGGCAAGGGCGTGATGGTGGATTCGTCCTACAAGAAGGGCGCGGACTATCTGCCTGGCGACGCCGAAGTCGAGAAGCTGCGGCCGAAGGATTGATCCTTTATCTCTCCCTCTCCCCGCTCTTCGCGGGGAGAGGGTTGGGGTGAGGGGCTCTCTCCACGCCCCGCGCTGGTGGAGAGAGCCCCTCACCCGGATCGCAAGGGCGATCCGACCTCTCCCCGCGAAGAGCGGGGAGAGGTGAAACTCAGACCCAACCCGGACCGCCGATGGCCTTTTACGTCGTACAGTTTCTGACCGGTCTCGCCAGCGCGGCGTCGCTGTTCCTGGTGGCCTCGGGCCTGTCGATCATCTTCGGCGTGACGCGGATCGTGAATTTCGCGCATGGCGCCTTCTACATGATCGGCGCCTACATTGCTTTCACGCTCACCGAGCGGCTGTCGGGCGCCTTCGGCTTCTGGGGCAGCATCGTGCTGGCCGCGCTGGCCGTGGCGATGATCGGAATCATCGTCGAGATGGTGCTGCTCCGCCGCATCTATCACGCACCCGAGTTGTTCCAGCTGCTCGCAACGTTCGGCCTGACCTTGATGGTCGAGGACCTCGTGGTGCTGGTTTGGGGACCCGACGATCTCGTCGGCCGCCGCGCGCCGGGCTTCAAGGGCGCCATCGATTTCTTCGGCCAGAACATCCCGAGCTACGATCTGTTCCTGATCGTGCTCGGGCCGGTCGTGCTCGGCATCCTCTGGCTGCTGTTTCAGCGCACGCGGTGGGGCGTCCTGGTGCGTGCCGCGACGCAGGACCGCGACATGGTCGCAGCCCTCGGCGTCAATCAGAAATGGCTGTTCACATCGGTGTTCGCGGTCGGCGTCTTCCTCGCCGCCCTCGGCGGCGCCCTCCAGATCCCGCGTGATGCCGTGCATCACGCCATGGATCTGCGCATCATCGTCGAGGTCTTCGTCGTCGTGGTGATCGGCGGCCTCGGCAGCATCATCGGCGCCTTCGTCGCGGCGGTGCTCGTCTCCGAGCTCAATGCCTTCGGCATCCTGATCTTCCCGAAGATCTCCATCATCCTGGTCTTCCTGGTGATGGCGGTGGTGCTGATCGTGCGCCCCTGGGGCCTGTTCGGAAAGCCGGAGGCGCCCGCGCGCAAGACGCCGGGGCTCACCGTTAATCCGTGGCGGCCGCTGACGTCGAACGAGCGGCTGGCCGCGCTTGCGGCGCTGGTCATCGCGGCGACGCTGCCGCTGTTCGCCGGCAATTACGCGCTGACCGTCGGCTCGGAGATCGCGATCTTCGTGATCTTCGCGGTCTCCTTGCATTTCCTGATGTCGGTCGGCGGGCTGGCGTCATTCGGCCATGCCGCCTATTTCGGCCTCGGTGCGTATGGCATCGCATTCCTTGCCAAGATGGCGGGGCTGCCGATGGTCGTCTGCCTCCTGCTCGGGCCGCTGCTCGGCTGCATGGGCGCCGCGATATTCGGCTTCTTTGCCGTGCAGCTGTCCGGTGTCTACTTTGCGATGCTGACGCTGGCTTTTGCACAGATCGTCTGGTCGATCGCGTTCCAATGGGTGAGCGTAACAGGCGGCGACAACGGCATTTTGGGCGTCTGGCCGGAAAAGTGGGCGGCGAGCCCGTCGCACTTCTATTGGCTGGCGCTCGGCGTTGCGGCGCTGGTGACCATCGCGCTGCGGGCCATGGTGTTCTCGCCATTCGGCTACGCGCTGCGTGCCACGCGCGACTCGCTGCTGCGCAGCGAAGCGATCGGCATCGACGCCAAACGCATCCAGTGGACGGCGTTCGTGATCGCAGGCACGACCGCCGGCATCGGCGGTGCGCTGTTTGCTTACCTCAAGGGTAGCGTCTTCCCTGACAATCTCGGCATCTCGCTGTCCGTCGACGCGCTCGTCATGGTGCTGCTCGGCGGCGTCGAGACGGTATCGGGCGCGGTGATCGGCGCCATCGTCTACAAGGCGCTCAACATCTGGCTGGTCAGCCAGACCGATCTGTCGAAGCTGGTGCTCGGCGGCTTCATCATGCTGATCGTCGTCGTCTTCCCCAAGGGCATCGTCGGCATGCTGGAAACGTTGGCGCAGCGCCGCAGGAAAGCGTCGCCGCCGGCCTCACCTCTGCTTGCCAAGCCGATCGAGTCTGCCGAATGAGCGTTGCACCCCCACTTCTTGCGGTCGAAGGTCTGACCAAATCCTATGGCGGCATCCACGCCGTGCGCGGCGTCTCGTTCTCGCTGCGAGCCGGCGAAATCCTGGCGCTGATCGGGCCGAACGGTGCGGGAAAGAGCACCTGCTTTGACATGCTCAACGGCCAGAACAAGCCCGATACCGGCCATGTTCGCCTGCTCGGTGAAGAGATCACCGGCAGGAAACCGCGCGATGTCTGGCGGCTCGGCGTCGGGCGCACCTTCCAGATCACCGCGACCTTCGCCACCATGACCGTGCGCGAGAACGTGCAGGTCGCGCTGATCTCGCACGGGAAGCAGCTGTTCAATCTGTTCGGCTCGGCACCCAAGTTCGACCGCGACGAAGCCGGCCGGCTGCTCGAGCTGGTCGGCATGGGCGGCTATGCGGATCGGCCCTGCGGCGAGCTCGCCTATGGCGACCTCAAGCGGCTCGAGCTTGCGGTCGCGCTCGCGAACCAGCCGAAGCTGCTGCTGATGGACGAGCCGACCGCCGGCATGGCGCCGCGCGAGCGCGTCGATCTGATGCGGCTCACGGCGCAGATCGCGCGGGAGAAGTCGATCGGCGTGCTCTTCACCGAGCACGACATGGACGTGGTGTTCGAGCATGCCGACCGCATCATCGTGCTCAACCGCGGCACGCTGATCGCCGAGGGCTCGCCGGCCGAGGTGCGCGGCAATCCGCAGGTGCAGGCAGTCTATCTCGGCGAGGGCCTCGTCTACGATGCCCGCCACCGCGAGGGAACCTCGGCATGAAGCTCACGGTGCAAGACCTCAACGGCCATTATGGCCCGGCCCATATCCTGTTCGACATCGGCTTCGAGGTCGGCGAGGGCGAGGTGGTGGCGCTGCTGGGGCGCAACGGCGCCGGCAAATCGACCACGTTCCGCTCGATCGTCGGCCTCGTCGCACAGCGAACCGGCCGCGTCGTGTTCGAGGGCAAGGATGTCTCGGCAAAGCCGACCCATGAGATCGTGCGCGAGGGGCTCGGCTACGTGCCGGAGGAGCGGCGTATCTTCACCGACCTGACGGTTGAAGAGAATCTCGAAGTCGGCAAGCAGCCAAAGCGTGCGAACGCGCCGTACTGGACACGCGAAAAGCTGTTCGCGCTGTTCCCCAATCTGGGTGAGATGAAGAACCGACCGGGCGGCCGCATGAGCGGCGGCGAGCAGCAGATGCTCACCATTGCCCGCACGCTGATGGGCAATCCCTCGCTGGTACTGCTCGACGAGCCCTCGGAAGGCCTGTCGCCGAAGATCGTGGAGCAGATGGTGGATGCCATCCTGACCATGAAGAAGGAGGGCGTCAGCATCGTCGTCTCCGAGCAGAATCTGCACTTCGCGCGCTTGATCTCGGATCGCGCCTACATCATCGAGCGCGGCCGCATCTGCTTCGGCGGCACCATGGCCGAGCTCGACGCGCGTCCTGATATCCGCGACGCGCATCTGTCGTTGTGAGGGCAAAGGGAAGGGCTGCGAGCGGATGGCGAGAAGCGTCACGGCGAAGAAGAACATCAAACCGGCAAAACCGCCTTACGTGCTCGACGAGCAGGTCGGCTTCATCCTGCGCCAGGTCTGGCAGCGCCACAGCTCGATCTTCGCCCGCGATATCGGCACCAATCTGACGCCGACGCAATGGGCTGCGCTGTCCAAGCTCGCCGAGACCGGTCCGTGCTCGCAGAACCAGCTCGGCCGCCTGACCGCGATGGATGTCGCTACCATCAAGGGCGTGATCGACCGCCTCACGGCGCGCGGCCTGACCGAGACCAGTCAGGACCCCGAGGATGGACGGCGTCTGCTGGTGAGCCTGACGCGCGCGGGGCAGCAGCTCGCGGAGAAGGTCGCGCCGAATGCACTGGCGATCACGCGTGAGACGCTGGCGCCGCTCGACGCCAAGGAGCGCGAGACGCTGATGACGCTGTTGAACAAGCTACGGTAACGACGGGTGCCGTAGGGTGGGCAAAGCGACTTGTCCGCCGTAGCTCGCAGAGCGAAGGCGGAAGCGTGCCCACCATCTTTCTCAATCAGCAAGAGATCGTGGGCACTGTTTCCCTGGCCTATTTCGCCACCACTTCCGGCACTTTCCCCGCCGGCGGGGTATTGCGGCTGCGCTGGGTGCGCACGATGCCGTCGATGATGGTCATGCCGATGCCGGGGAGGTCGCCGAGCTGGACGCTCTCCAGGATGTTCTTGCCGGGCGAGTGCTGCGCCTTGTCCATGATGACGAAGTCGGCGGAGCGGCCGACCTCGATCAGGCCGCAATCGAGCTGCCGCATCCGCGCGGTGTTGCCGGTGGCGAGACAGAACGCGATCTCGGCCGGCAGCTCGCCGAGCGAGGACAGCATCGAGACCATGCGCAGGATGCCGAGCGGCTGCACGCCGGAGCCGGCGGGCGCGTCGGTGCCGAGGATGACGCGGTGCAGGTCGCCCATTTCGCGCGCGGTGCGCAGCGTGAACAGGGCCGAGCGCTCGTTGCCGTTGTGCACGAGCTCGAGCCCGCGCTTGCAGCCCTCGCAGATGCAGCGGATCTGGTCGTCGGGCAGCGCCGTGTGCCCGCCGTTGATGTGGCCGACCACGTCGGTGTCGGCCTCCAGCACCACGTCCTTGTCGATCAGGCCGGAGCCGGGGATCGAGGGGCCGCCGGTGTGGATCGTGCTCTGGATGCCGTATTTGCGCGCCCAGCCCACCATCTTGCGCGCGGTCGGGCCGTCCTTGACGCCGCCGAGACCGACCTCGCCGAGCAGCTTGACGCCGTTGGCGGCCATCTCCTTGAAGTCCTCCTCGACCATCTCGCATTCGATCACCGGCGCGCCGGCGTGAACCTTCACGCCGCCGGGACGCAAGGTCCAGAACGCGCGCTGGGCGAACACCGCCATCGCCTTCAGGCCGACCACGTCGCGGGGGCGGCCGGGCATGTGCACTTCGCCGGCGGAGATCATGGTGGTGACGCCGCCGTGGAGGTAGCTGTCGATCCAGTTGATCTGGTTCTGGCGCGGCGTCCAGTCGCCGGCGACGGGGTGAACGTGACTGTCGATCAGGCCCGGCGCCACCGTGGTGCCCTGGGCGTCGACGATGGTGGTCGCGCCCTCGATGTCGACGTCCTTGAAGCGGCCGATCGCGGTGATCTTGCCGTTCTCGGCGACGATGGTGTCGCCGTCCAGGATCGGCTTTTCCAGAGCGCCGGACAGGATCAGGCCGATATTCCGGATCACGAGCTTCGAGGGTCCGGTGGCCTGGGGTGCGTCATGCGCCATGGAAGGGGCTCCTTATTCCTAACTGCAACGCTTTCGATCTTGGGCAGCCTTGACCGCGGGATCAAGCAGGATTATTCATTAGTATACGAATGATCGTGTACAAACGACGCATAGCTGGACCGCCTCGAACCGCAATTGACGCGACAGGGAAGGTGAGATGAGCAACTTCAATCAGGAAAGCGTTTTGAGCGTCCACCACTGGACCGACACGCTGTTCTCCTTCAAGACCACCCGCAGCCCGACCTTCCGCTTCCGCAACGGCGAGTTCACCATGATCGGGCTCAAGGTCGGCGAGAAGCCGCTGCTGCGGGCCTACAGCGTCGCCAGCGCCAATTACGAGGACACGCTGGAGTTCTTCTCGATCAAGGTGCCGGACGGACCGCTGACCTCGCGCCTCCAGCACCTGAAGGAGGGCGACGAGATCATCGTCAGCCGCAAGGCCACCGGCACGCTGGTGATCGACAATCTGGAGGAGGGGCGCAACCTCTACCTCATCGGCACCGGCACCGGCCTTGCGCCGTTCCTGAGCGTGATCAAGGATCCCGAGACCTACGAGCGGTTCGAGAAGGTGGTGCTGCTGCACGGCTGCCGGCACGTCAAGGAGCTCGCCTATGGCGAGATGATCACGCAGACCCTGCCGAAGGACGAGCTGATCGGCGAATACATCCGCGAGCAGCTGATCTATTATCCGACCGTGACCCGCGATCCCTTCCGCAATCGCGGCCGCATCACCGACCTGATCACCTCGGGCAAGCTGTTCAGCGATATCGGCCTGCCGGTGCTGGAAGCCGCCCACGACCGCGTCATGATCTGTGGCAGCCCCGCGCTGGTGGCGGACACCCGCGTGCTCCTGGGCGAGCGGGGCTTCGTCGAGGGCAATCACGGCGAGCCGGCCCAATTCGTGGTCGAAAAGGCCTTCGCCGAGCGCTAAGTCCGCAGAAAGACCGTATTTTCGCCGTCGGGCGGGCGTTGCGGCGCCGATTCGCCGCTTGATACACTGTGGGAGCGAATCAGCGGAGTTCCCACATGGTTGCGGACAGCGACAGCAACATCGCCTGGCACCGGGTTCAGTTGAAGAAGAATCGCGCCGAGTTGAAGGCGCTCGAGACCGCGCGCTTCACGATGGGGGAGATTGCCTCGTCGAAGCGGAACGGCCAGACCCAGAAAGCGGTCGCGGAAATCAAGCGCAAGATCGCGCAGTCCGAGCGCGTGATCGCCGATTACGACAAGCGCACACGCCGTCCGCTCGCAACCGACCTGCAGAGCCTCAGCAATGGCAGTTGGAGCCATTGGGACGCCTATACGCAACAGCAGCGCAAGACGGGGCAGCGTTCGCCGGAACGCGGATAGACGCGTCTCGTTTCCGAAGGGGAAAGCCCCTTGCGCCGGCCGCGCCGCACACCATCTGGGTGAGACGCCAGCAATCAGTCCGGTGATCCCATGATTGTGCGCCTCGATTTCACCAGCGAGGCCTTCTTTCGCGATCCGCCCAAGGCCATCGCGACGTTGCGCGTGTCCGGGCCCGTGGTCGCGACACGATTCCCTCTCGTCGGCGACGTCTGGGTCACCACGACCCATGACGCCGCCGCGCAGGTCCTGAAGGACAGCGCGAACTTCACGTTGCGAAAGGAGGATGGCGACGTCGCCGGTCTGCGCTGGTGGATGCCGCGATATGTCAGGACCATGGCCAACAACATGCTGACGATGGACGAGCCGGATCACACCCGGCTGCGCAGCATCGTGGATGAGGCCTTTCGCCGCCGCGCGATCGTCGCTATGGAGCCCCACATCCGCGCCATCGCCGACGGTCTCGCGGACGAGCTGTTCTCGGCGGGAAGTCCGGCCGATCTCGTCCAGCGCTACGCGCGCATCCTGCCGCTCGCGGTGATCTCGGAGTTGCTCGGGTTGCCGTTGGCCGATCGTCCTCGCTTCATCGCCTGGGCCAATACGATGTCCTCGCTGACTAATGTCGTCAGCTTCTTCCGCCTGCTGTTCGCGTTCCGCAAGATGCGTGCCTATCTGGACCGACAATTGCAGGTCGCGCGCGAACGGGGCGGCGAGGGCCTGATCGCAGAGCTGGTCCAGGTCGAGCGCGAGGGCGGCCAGATCACGCCGGATGAAATGGTCTCGATGGTCTTTCTGCTGCTCGCGGCGGGGGCGGAGACCACCACCCATCTCATCAGCGGCTCCGCTTACGAGCTCCTCAGAAGTCCGGACTTGCGCGATTGGCTGGAGCAGGACTGGAGCCGCGTTGGGCTCGCTGTCGAGGAGTTCCTGCGCTTCGTCTCGCCAGTGCAGTTCTCCAAGCCGCGCTATGTGCGGCGGGATGTCGTGGTCGAAGGCGTACGTCTGAGCAAGGGCGATCGGGTCATGGCGATGCTCGCCGCCGCAAACATGGATCCGGCGATCCATGACCGCCCGGAGCGGCTCGATCTCGAGCGCAAGCCGAACCGTCACGTCTCGTTCGGAACGGGAATCCATTTCTGCCTCGGCCATCAGCTGGCGCGGATCGAGGCGGCCTGCGCGCTGGAAGCGCTGTTCGTGCGATGGCCGAAACTCGGTCTCGCCGTCGATCCCGCCGAGGTCCACTGGCGCAAGCGGCCGGGCTTGCGTGCGATCGCGAAACTTCCCGTGACAGAGACGCATGGAACACCGGCGACTGCACGCGGAGAAGCGAACATCGATCGTTCCCTCACCGCGGCCGAGAACGCCAAGGCGCCGTTGCAGGTGAAGAAGCCGCCTGCGGATGATTCACGGCGTAGCCACAGCCTCGTCTCTGGTGGCGGAGGCGAGCGCGATTCCCATCACGCGCACGACGAGGCAGGCAAGGGCGGAGGCAGGTGAAGACTGGAGGTCTCGAATGCAGGGCAGAAAGACCCACGAGCAGCAGGTTCGTATCCTCGAGCGCAAACCCGACGTTCCGGACGCGCGCGAGCTCGATCAGGCCATCGGTCACAATCCGGAAGACGCGGCAGTCCGTCGCGCGCGGCCCGAAGCCCGGCACAGCGAATTTCCGGTAAGCCGCGGCGGTCTCAACCAGGAGAGTGACCACAACAAGCACAACGATTCCGGCCAGAGAGGCCACAAGCCGCCGAAACCGACGCCGGCGCAACAGAAGCACTAGACTTCGGAAGATCACTGCAAGAGGAGAAACCGATGCCAGGTGGGCACGGCAGCAAGACGCATTTCAGATCCGGCATGCACGGCAAGGGCGACGGCACCGGCGGACTGACCGACGTGCCGAAGGACATGATCGGCGACAACATGGTCCTGTCCAACCGCGACAAGAAGCAGCATTCGGACATTCGCGGCATGGACGGCAAGACCATCCAGACCGAACAATATCAGGACCACGCCGCCAACCGGCTCGACGAGAAGCCGGAGACCGACGAGTCCTAAGAGCGTTCCTCCCGACCAACTCGCGGACCGGTGTTCAGCCGGTCCGCTTCTTTGTGGGGCGCGAGGTCGCGTTCCCAGCCGAACACGGAGCGGCCGTCGAGATCGGGCGAGGCGGCGCGCTCGCCGGCGATGTAGGCCTCCACCGAAGGCCCGCGCGCAGTCCGCTCCAGTCGCCGTGCCTGATCGTCGAGCCGTTTCATCGCCTGCATCTCTTCCTCCCGCCCGAGCTTGGCGCTCTGGATCGCGCCCTTCAGCACGCGGATGGTCTCGTCATAGACCTTGATCGGCACGGGATAGGGATGCCGGTCCTTGCCGCCATGGGCGAGCGAAAAGCGCGCGGGGTCCGTGAAGCGATAGGGCGCGCCGTGCACGACCTCTGCGACCATCGCCAGCGAGCGCACGGTGCGGGCGCCGACGCCGGGGGTCAGCAGCAATTCCGGAAAGTCGACCGGGCCGCGCTCGGTTGCCGCGGCCAGCGTGCCGTGCAGGCGTCGCGCGAATACGTCCTTCGGCCTGACGTCGTGATGCGTCGGCATGATCAGATGCGGCAGCATGGCCTGTGCCGGCTCGGACACAGTCCCGACAAGCCGTTCGAATTCTAAGACGATGCGATCGGGACCGAGATCACCCAGGAGATCGAGCTGCGCGCTGCGTGAGATCTCGGCGCGATGGTCGGTGAGATTGACGATCTGGCCCTGTTGCGGGCCGTCGATCGCGCTATGCGGCGTGTCGACGAAGCTCTTCAGCGCCTCGGAATGCCAGTGATAGCGGCGGGCCTGGCGCTTGTCGCCGTTCATGCCCTGCTGCACCACCGTCCATTTGCCGTCGGCGGTGACGAAGAAGCCGTGGAGGTAGAGGTCGAAACCGTCCTGCACGGCCGCGCTGTCGACCTTCGCCACCAGGCGGCTGGCGCGGGTCAGTTTCGCGCCGTCGAATCCGACGCGCTCGCCGAGCTGCATCAGCTCGTCCGGTGTCTTGCGCGAATGCTGGCCGCGGCCGCCGCAGACATAAATCCCGAGCTCGTCCTGAAGCGGCCCCAGCCCGCGCTTCAACGCGCCGATCACCGAGGTCGTGATCCCCGAGGAGTGCCAGTCCATTCCCATCACGGCGCCGAACGACTGGAACCAGAACGGATGGGACAGCCGCTGCAGAAATGCATCGCGGCCATAATGATGCACGATCGCCTGCGTGACGATCGACCCGAGCGAGGCCATGCGGCTTGCAAGCCAGGGAGGAACCCGGCCGGTGTGCAAGGGAAGATCGGCGCTGCCGCTACGTCGAGTCATGAGCGCCCCAAATTAGCCCAGTTCGGCAACACTTGCACCTATGGAATGCTGCATTGCACAGAGCGGGGGAGCGAAGCCGGCCGAGAGGCGTTGAGCCGGCTACCGCAGAGCAACGTGGGGAAAAGCGATGCATTGGCAGGGCTTGATGGCCGACATCGACAGGATGTTCGGCTGGATACCGTCATGGTTCATCGGTCTCAGCCTCGTTGCGGGAGCAATCCTCCTTGCCCTGTCGTTTTACCGGATTGCCAAATGGCTGCTTAACCGCGCCTTTGGAACCCGCCTTCCGCTGCTGAGCGTGTTCATCGAGCGGACCTCCGGCCCGGCCCAGCTGGCGCTGTGCCTGGCGGCCGTCGCCTTGGTCCTGCCGCTCGCGCCGCTCGACGACACGATCCGCACGCCGATGATGCGCCTGTTCGTCGTCGCCGTCATCGCCCTGATCGGCTGGATCTCGATCAGGATCGTCGACATGAGCGCGGCGCGCTACCTGCAGAATTTTCGCGATGTCACCGAGAATTTCGTCGCGCGCAAGCACGTCACGCAGGTTCGCGTGTTCAAGCGCGTCACGGACACCATCATCGTCATCATCACGGTGTCCACCGCGTTGATGACGTTCGATTCCGTCAGGCAATACGGCGTTAGCCTGTTCGCGTCGGCAGGTGCTGCCGGTATCATCGTCGGCCTTGCGGCGCGCCCGCTGCTGAGCAATCTGATCGCGGGCTTGCAGATCGCGATCACCCAGCCGATCCGCATCGAGGACGCGGTGATCATCGAGAACGAGTGGGGCTGGGTCGAGGACATCGCCTCGACCTATGTCGTGATCCGGCTGTGGGACTGGCGCCGCATGGTGGTGCCGCTGTCCTATTTCATCGAGAAACCGTTCCAGAACTGGACTCGCGACACCGCATCCCTGATCGGAGTGATCGCGCTTCATGTCGATTATCGCGCCGACGTTCCGCGCATTCGGCGCTGGCTGGAGGAGGCGGTGAAGCAGTCCAAGCTCTGGGACGGGGCCGTCGTCAATCTTCAAGTCATCGACGCGGATTCGCGCACCATCGAGCTGCGCGCGCTGGTCAGCGCGCGGAACGCGCCGCAATCCTGGGATCTGCGCTGCGAGATCAGGGAAAAGCTCGTGGCCTTCATTCGCGACGAGATGCCGGAAGCGCTGCCGCGCGATCGCGCGATCCTGATCCCGTCGGCCGACGACGATGGCGATCTCCTCCAGCGCGTGGCGCTACGAGAGAAGGTACGGGCGGGCGCGCGCAATTGACTCTCCGCGCGATCAGCCGGCGCCGACCATTGCCGGGTCGGCCGGTCCGTGCGCGCGCGGTCGCCGCTTGCGCAACGTTCGCCGCGCCCAGATCAGGAGGCCGGTCGACAGCAGGGTCAGCAGCGCGATCGACGTCAAGACGTTGAGTGGCGCGGCGATCAGGGCCGACCAGTTTCCCTCGTGGATCAGACGCGGCCAGTTGCGCGGCAGAGGGGCGACCTCGGACGACGTGACCGCATAGGCGCGCAACTCGCCGCCGTCGTAAAGTCTCGCCATCATGCGGCCACCGCGCGTCCCGATCGAGATCACATGCGACAGCTCGTGCGAGGCCGCGACCATGCGGATCGCGTCCGGCAGGGCCAGAGGGCGGCCGGCGGCGGCCGGAGCAGCGCCACTCTGGAATGTCAGGCCGAACGCCATGCACAGGCCGGTCAGCGGACTGAGCAGGATCAGCGGCAGCGTGAACCAGGCGGTCCCCTTATGCCATCCCGACAGCGTGTTGCGCAGCCGCGGCAATCCCATGACGATGCCGAGCAGCATGATGATCACCATGGCCAGCGTGGACGCCGTCACCAGCCAGGCCTGTCCCATGAGACGTTCATGCGTGAACCGCGCCCAGAGGAAGACATTTGACAGGGTCGAACCCGCCGACGCGGCTTCGCCGGTTGCAAGATCGATCGCCGGCACGTTGGTGCCCCGGAGCGTCATGCTGTGGCTGCCCGCGTCGATGGAGAGCCCGCGCGCCTTGCCGTCGGGATCGTATCGCCTCACCAGCTCGATGACGCGGCCGGCCTCGATCGCGGCTCCGCTCATGCTACTCGTTTGCACGAGAGGCTCGATCGACAGGATCAGGCCGGTGACGATGATCGCGAGCAGGGGAAGGGCGAAGACCAGAGTGATCCAGCGATGAAGTCTCAACAATGCGGGTTTGCTCATTCGTCGTCCTCGGTGCTTTCCAGACCGTGCTCGCGCAGAGCCGTGCAAAACACAAATGACGCTTTGTCCATGTTGTTGCGTTGACGTGCAGCAACAGGAATTGAAGTTCGCGGCGAGATGCGTGGAGGTATTGGAGGCATCCCACTCTGAGCCCCGGCACGCGTGCTGCAGCGGGCCGGGGACTGCGCGCGTCCGGACGAGATCCTCATATGCGCCTCACTGCGCGCGGATATTGGCTGCCTTCAGCACCGGCTCCCATTTGGTCGCCTCGGCGTGCATGTAGGCGTCAAACTCCTTGGCGGACGAGCCGACCGGAGTTGCGCCGATCTTGCCCAGCGTCGACAGCACGTTCGCATCCTGCAGCGCGGCCTTGAGGTCGGTCTCGAGCTTGGCCACGATCTCCGGCGGCATCTTGGCCGGGCCGAGGACGCCCCACCACACCGAGACGTCGTAGCCGGGCACGCCGGACTCCGCGACAGTCGGCACGTTCGGCAGGGCCTTGGAGCGTTCGGCCGAGGTCACCGCGAGCGCGCGCACCGGGCCGCCTTCGAGCTGGCCGATCGCTTCGGCCAGCGGATTGATGCTGAGGGGTATTTCGCCTGATATCACCGCGGTCAGGGCCGGTGCGCCGCCCTTGTAGGGAATGGAGACGATCTTGGTGCCGGACATGTATTTCAACAATTCGCCGGCCAGATGCGCGGACGTGCCGTTGCCCGACATGCCGTAGGAGAGCTTGTCCGGCTCCTTCTTCGCGGCGGCGAGGAGATCGCCGAGCGTCTTGTAGGGACTGTCCTTCGCCACCACGATCGCCAGCGGCGAGGAGGCGACCTCCGTGATCGCCGTGAAATCCTTGAACGTGTCGTAGGGCACGCTCGGATAGATGAACTGGTTGAGCGGATGGCCGCTCGCCACCAGGATCAGCGTGTAGCCGTCGGGCGCGGCCTGCGTCAGCGCCTGCGAGGCGACGATGCCGCCGGCGCCGGGCCGATTGTCGACCACCGGCTGCTGGCCCCAGGTCTTGGCCAGCGCCTGGCTCAGCGTGCGCGCGAGCACGTCGACCGCACCGCCGGCGGCGTAGGGGACGAGAATGTGGACCGGCTTGCTCGGATAATTGTCGGCCTCGGCGCCGCCGCCCAGCAGCAGACCGGCACTCAGCACCAATCCGCCGATCTTCTTGTTCAAACCCAGCATTTCCCAGCACTCTCCTTAAGGGTCGTCGCGCGCCTGCGGCGGTCTCCAGGCCGTTCTCGCAAGTCGCCCCGGTTTTTGTTGACGAGACCTGATCTTTTGTACGATAGTACAAATCACATGGTACGCAAGCCCACCAGCAAGGAAACGGCGCGCAAGCCGAATATGCGTGAGGCCATCCTCGCCGCGGCCGAGGAACTGTTCGCCACCAACGGCTTCAATGCCGTCTCGGTGCGCGACATCGCGCACGCGGCCGGGGCCAATCCCGGCAGCGTGACCTATCATTTCAAGACCAAGGACGGTCTGCTGCTGGAGATCTATCGGCGCCATTGCGGGCCGATGAATCTGCGCCGTTCTGAGCTGCTCGCGGCCGCCAGGCGCGTGCGCGATCTGCAGGACCGGCTGGAAGCGATCGTGCGCGCCTATGTGGTGCCGGCCTTCACCTCGGGCAGCGATCTCGCTGGCGGCGGGGCGCGCTTCACGCGGCTGCGCGCCGTGATGTCGGCGGAAGGCAACGAGGTCGCGCGAAAGATCATCGCGCAGACATTTGACGACACCAGCCACGCCTTCATCGATGCGGTCCACGAAAGCCTGCCGCACATTCCGCGCACCGAGATCGTCTGGCGCAGCCACTTCCTGCTCGGCGCGCTCTATTATTCACTGGTGACGCCGGACCGCGTTTCGCGCCTGTCGCGCGGCGAGGCCGACGGCGGCGATGCCGCCACGGCCATCGAGCAATTGGTGCAGGCGACGGTTGCCGCGTTCCAGGCGCCGCCGCTCGATCATGCCGCGCCGGCACGGCGCCGTCCGGTCGTCAGCAGCAAGACTTGAAACAAGCGGTCTCGCTTCGGCGGGTTCACCTGATGACGATGATGTACACGCCGACCATTCCGCCGCCCGATCCGAACACGCGCACGCCGAAGTTCAAGCTGCCGAAGCTGTCTTGCGACGCGCATTGCCACATCTTCGGGCCCGGCGCGAAATATCCTTATGCGCCGGATCGGTCCTACACGCCGCCGGACGCTCCGCTCGAGGATTTTCGCATCCTGCATGCCAAGCTCGGCGTCGAGCGCGCGGTCATCGTCAATGCCAGCGTGCACGGCACCGACAATACGGTCGCGCTCGATGCGATCGCTGAGAGCAACGGCGCCTATCGCGCGGTCGCCAATATCGACGATACCATCGCCGAGCGCGGGCTTCGCGTGCTGCACGAGGGCGGCTTCCGCGGCTGCCGCTTCAATTTCGTCCGCCATCTCGGCGGCGTGCCCGACAAGGGCGTGTTCGACCGCGTCATTGCCATGGTCGCGCCGATCGGCTGGCACATCGACTTGCATTTCGACGCGATCGACTTGCCGGACTATGCCGACATGCTGGCAAAGCTGCCGCTGAGCTACACGATCGACCATATGGGGCGGGTGAAAGCCGCCGAGGGGCTCGACCAGCTCCCGTTCAGGATCCTGATCGAGCTGATGCAGCGCGACGAGAAATGCTGGGTCAAGATCTGCGGCTCGGAGCGGGTGTCCTCGGCCGGTCCGCCGTTTACCGATGCGGTGCCGTTCGCACGAAAGATCGTCGAGACAGCGCCCGACCGCGTCATCTGGGGCACGGACTGGCCGCATCCCAACGTCAAGGTGATGCCGAACGATGGAGACCTCGTCGATCTGATCCCGCTGTTCGCGCCGGAGCCGGAGCTTCAGCAGAAGATTCTGGTCGACAATCCCGCGCGCCTGTTTGGCTTCGACCAATGAAGGGGCCGCGATCAACTTGATGCCTACAAACGAAAGAAGGGAGTTCGTCCCATGAAGACAGGTCTGGTGGTCACCGCCCATCCCGGCGATTTCGTCTGGCGCGCCGGCGGCGCTATCGCGCTGCATGCGAAGAAGGGCTATCGCATGAAGATCGTCTGCCTGTCCTTCGGCGAACGCGGCGAGAGCCAGTTCGCCTGGAAGGAGAAGGGCGCGACGCTGGAAATGGTCAAGGCAGGGCGTAAGGACGAGGCGGAGCGCGCGGCGAAGCTGCTGGGTGCCGAGATCGAGTTCTTCGACTGCGGCGATTATCCACTGAAGCTCACCGAGGCGCATTTCGACCGCATGGTCGACATCTACCGCGAGCTCAACCCGAGCTTCGTGCTGACGCACGCGCTGGAGGATCCCTATAATTTCGACCATCCGAATGCGGCTCATTTCGCGCAGGAGACGCGCGTGGTCGCACAGGCGATGGGCCACAAGCCCGGGGCGCAGTACAAATATGCCGCGCCGCCGGTGTTTCTGTTCGAGCCGCACCAGCCGGAGCAATGCAACTACAAGCCGGACCTCCTCCTCAAGATCGACGAGGTCTGGAAGGAGAAGTACGAGGCGTTCCAGATTCTGGCCGCGCAGAAGCATCTGTGGGGCTATTACGAGCGCGTCGCCCTCAACCGCGGTATCCAGGGCAGCCGCAACACCGGTGTGCCCATGACCTATGGCGAGGCCTATCAGCGGCTGTTCCCGACGGTTGCGGAGGAGCTGGCATGAAGCCGGTCGTCGTTCGCAACATCAAGCGTGCCGATCCTGCCGGCATGGCCGAGTACGGCGTCTCGACGGTGCACGAGGCCTATGGCCGTCTCGGCCTGATGAAGCCTTACTTGCGGCCCGTCTGGCCGGGCGCGGCGATTGCCGGTCCCGCGGTCACCGTGCTGGCGCAGCCCGGCGACAATTGGATGATCCATGTTGCGGTCGAGCAGTGCAAAAAGGGCGACATCCTCGTCGTCGGCTGCACCACCGACAATACCGACGGTATGTTCGGTGAGCTGCTCGCGACCTCGCTCCAGGCGCGCGGTGTGCAAGGGCTGATCATCGATGCCGGCTGCCGCGACGTCAAAGCGCTGCACGAGATGGGATTTCCGGTCTGGTCGCGCGCGGTCTCGGCCAAGGGCACGGTCAAGGCGACGCTCGGCTCGGTCAACGTCCCCGTGGTCTGTGCCGGCGTCAACGTCGATCCCGGGGACATCGTCGTCGCTGACGACGACGGCGTCGTGGTGGTGCCGAAGCGCTACGCGGCGGAGGTCGCCGACAAGGCGAAGAGGCGCAACGCGGACGAGGGCGGCAAGCGCAAGCGTCTCGCCGCGGGCGAGCTTGGCCTTGACATGTACAATATGCGCGAGGCACTGGCGAAGGCCGGGCTCGTGTACGTCGACAATCCCGAGGACGTCTAGGGCGAAGACAAGCGGAGCGGGCGGATGGATCGTCTCAAGCTGAAGGCCGTGCTCGGCAGCCACCCCCATGTGCAGGCGGTCAAGAGCGGCGAGCTCCGCTCCGAGCTGTTTGATCTCGACTTCATCGAGTACACGCCGACCAACACGGCGTTCAAGCCGATGGTGCGCGAGCAGGCCTTCGACGTCTGCGAGATGGCGATCGTCACCTATCTGATGGCGAAGGCGCATGGCAAGCCGCTGGTGCTGCTGCCGGCGACCATGCTCGGCCGTTTCCAGCATTCCTACGCGCTCTACGATCCCGCACGTGGATCGCTCGGGCCGTCCGATCTCGAAGGCAAGCGCGTCGGCATCCGCTCGTTCACCACGACGACGGGCGCCTGGATCAGGGGGATCCTCGCCAACGATTACGGCGTCGATCTCGACAAGATCCGCTGGATCACCTTCGAGGATCCGCATGTCGCCGAATATGTCGATACCACCGAGCGCGCGCCCAAGGACAAGAAGATCCTTCAGATGCTGCTCGACGGCGAGCTCGATGCCGTGCTTGGCGAGACGTCGGACAATCCCAGGCTCAAGTCTCTGTTCCCTGATCCGGCCGCGGAAGCCGCCAGATGGTACGCCCGGCGCGGCGTCGTGCCGGTCAATCATCTCGTGGTGGTGACTGAGAAGCTCGCGAAATCGCGTCCCGACGTGGTCGCGGGCGTTTATGATCTGCTCAAGCGGAGCAAGGAACAGATGGCGCCTGCGGCGGCACCCGATCTCGTTCCGTTCGGGATCGAGGCCAACAGGAAGCCGCTCGAGCTGATCGTCGACTACGCCTTCCAGCAGTCGCTGATCCCGCGCCGCTATGCGGTCGAGGAGCTGTTCGACGAGACGACACGAGGATTGAACTGATGGCGGATCCGAAGCGCTGGCAGATCGGGCTGGTCGGGTATGGCGAGGTCGGGCGGATCCTGGCCGAGGATTTGCGCCAGCAGGACATCAAGGTCTCCGCCTACGACATCAAGCTCGAAACCGAGCAGGGCGCCTCGCTGAAGCAGCATGCGGCAAAATTCCGTGTGGCGCTCGCGGCTTCGCACGCCGAGCTGGCTGCGAAATCCGACTTCATCATCTCCGCCGTCACCGCCAGCCAGGCCGTGCCGGTGGCGAAAGCCTGTGCCGCCGCGCTCAACCAGGGCACCTGGTTCCTCGATTTCAATTCGGCCTCTCCCGGTGCCAAGCAGCGCGCGACGGTTCTGATCGATGGTGGAGGCGGTCGCTATGTCGAGGGCGCCGTGATGACCTCGGTGCCGCCCTATCGCATCAAGGTGCCGCTGCTGCTCGGCGGCCCCGGCGCGAGGGAAATCGAGCCGCTTCTGAATGCGATCGGCTTTGCAGCGAAGGTCGCGAGCGACGAGCTCGGCGTGTCCTCCGCGGTGAAGATGTGCCGCAGCATCATGATCAAGGGCCTGGAGGCCATGGTCATCGAAAGCTTCACGACCGCGCGCGCCTATGGGGTCGAGGATGCGGTGCTGGCCTCGCTCGCGGAGACGTTTCCCGGGATCAACTGGGAGAAGCAGGGCGCCTATTTCTTCCAGCGCGTGATCGAGCACGGCCGCCGGCGTGCCGAGGAGGTGCGGGAGGTCGCCGAGACCGTGCGCGAGGCGGGGCTGACACCATGGTCCGCGCAAGGTACTGCCGAACGGCAGGCGTGGGTGGCCGATCTCGCCGACGAAGGGCTGTTCGGCGCCAGGGGCACCAAGGAGTTCGCCCGCAGCGCCGATTGGCGCACCGAGGCAGACCGGATATTGGCGAAGATCAAGCGCTGACGCCGAGCGCCAGCGTTCAGCTCAAGACCCTGCGGCCGTCGCGATAGTTCGAGATTTCGTCGCGAGCGAGCTCGATCGCATCGATCAGGCTCTTGGCCTTGCGGACAACCTGCTCCTTGGCGGCCGCGGTGCGGAACTCCGAGACGATCATGCGGATGCACTTGTCGGCGGTATCGAGCGTCCAGAGCGCGCGGGTCATGTCGTCCTGCGTGTGGATCGTCGAGATATCGAGGTCCGACAGGACTTCGCCGATTCCGTTCAGTCGCTTGACGGCGGTTTCCGCAGGTGTGTTGGCCCGAATGGAGCGATAATCGATGCTACTGAAGGCGTTGAACATAGACAGACTTCCCCACTGAACCCGGCTGGTTCAGAGCGCCCCCTTAGTATGATCCGGACGGCCTCTTGTTCAATGCGCACCGCTACGGTCCGGGATTCTACCGGGCCCGGATTTGGGGGGAGATCGGCCGTGAAATCAGCGCGAAACGTCCTGTGCTCGGCTGCGTTTCCCGACGATTTTACCATTTGGTGCTTCGACTGGAAACGCGTTCAGGTTCCGGGCCGGAACAGGGTGGGCCGCTGCCGCTCAAAGGTCTGCCGGCCGCGCTTGAAGCCCATCACGACATCAGGCAGCTCGGCGACAGCGAAGCGGCTATCCGTCGTATCGAGCACGATGAGATCGGCGGGATTTCCGACCTTGATGCCGTAATCGTCGAGGTTCATCAGCCGGGCCGGCTGTTCGGTCACGAGATCGAGGCAGGTGTCGAAATCGGTCGCCGCGGCGTGCGCGACATTGGCGTAGAAGTTCGCCATCCGCAGCAGCGAGGCGTCCCCGAACGGCGTGAAGGGATTGAGCACGTTGTTGGTCGCGACCGAGCACACGACGCCATCGCCCGCGAGCTTGTGGGCGAGTGTCAGCCCGCGCGGCATGTTGTGGGTGGCCTCGCGTCCCATCAGATAGAGATCGGTCGCGGGCAGCACGGTGACGGCGACGCCGGCTCTTGCCAGTTGCGCGGTAGCAGCTCTCATCCGCTCCGGCGGCAGGGCCGAGAGTTTTGTCGCATGGCCGATCGCGACCCGTCCGTGATAGTTGCGCCGCTCGGTCTGCCGGCAGACTTCGTCGAGATGCCACCAGGACGGATCGAGATCGAAATCCAGGTGAAGGTCGATGTCGACGTCGAATTCCTGCGCGAGATCGAAGATGCGCTCGAGATGCGCGCCCGGATCGGTGTCGGTATAGGAACAGCCGCCGATCACGTCGCCGCCATCGCGCAGGGACTGGATCAGCAGGTCCTCAGCCCCGGGATCGTTGGTCAGGCCTTCCTGCGGGAACACGCAGAGCGACAGGTCGATTGCCCAGGCGTAGTCGCGCTTCAGCGCCTTCACCGCCTCGAAGCTCCGCAGGCCGATCCGGGGATCGATCTCCACATGCGTGCGCATGCGCGTCGTGCCGTGCACGATCGCGCGCTCGAGCACCTTGGCGCCGCGGGCGTAGACGTCCTCGACCGTGAAGTCGCGTTTCATCGCCGACACCGCCCGGATGGCGTCGCCGAGACTTGCGTGATGATGCCCGCAGCGGTCGAGCAGGCAGGCCTTGTCGAGGTGGATGTGGGTATCGATGAAGCCGGGCAGGGCCAGATGCCCGCCGAGATCGACTTCGACCGCTTCGCAGGCGAGCTGTGGCTCGATCGCGGCGATCCGGCCACCCTTCACGCCGATGTCGACGGGCGCGGCCGACGATCGCAACAGCGCGTTACGGAAGATCAGGTCGAAGGCGGACTGAATGATCATGGCTCTTGCGGATGGAATCTAGAGCAAGCAGCCGGGATCGGCGGCTCCAGATTGTCGGCAGTGTAGCGAGGCAAATGTTCAAAATATATGCATGGATTCTGCGCGAGTGGCGGTAATATTCCGCGAGCCCGGGGAGAACCAGCCATGTCCGTTGCCGCCAGAGCCGAAGCCGCTCAATCGTCCGACGCCGCGATCGTGGAGGCCTATCTCACGGCATCGATGATCCCGGATCCGGACGCTGCGGCGGCCTATATGGCGCCGGGCACGGTGATCACCTTCACCGGCGGACGCACGTTCGATCATCCGCGCGGCCCGACTGCGTTCAACGCCAAGCGCTACCGCTGGGTCAAGAAGAAGATGGACCGGTTCGACGTTTGCCCCGGTGACGGCGAAACGGTGGTTTACAGCGTGGGCACGCTCTACGGCGAATGGAAGGACGGAACCCCCTTCGAGGGCAACCGTTACGTCGATCGCTTCGTGGTGCGCGACGGCAAGATCATCAAGATGGACGTCTGGAACGACAGCGCCGAGCGCATCCTGGTCCAGCGCGGCATCGACGCGTAAGCGCATTCGCCGTTCGGGCGGGCTGTCTCGGCGGAAGCGAACGGCAGCTCGTCATATCGAAGGCTGCGATAGCTGATAGGCGCAAGCAGGTCTGGCGACTGGCGTGAGGCTGCGCTATCAAGTCCCGCGCTCGCGCCCGGCATGGAGGCGCGAGACCCCTTGAGGAGCAGCCGATGCGTCTAGCTACACTTGTCCTGGCCCTGACATGTCTTGCGGGTGCAGCCTCAGCCGAAGATCTGTCGGGTACACTCCAGAAGATCAAGGAGACTAAGAAGATCACGCTGGGCTATCAGGAGGCCTCGGTCCCGTTCAGTTATCTCGACGGCAACCAGAAGCCGGTCGGTTTTGCCATGGACATCTGCCTCAAGATCGTCGATGCCGTGAAGAAGCAGCTGAACATGCCCGACATCGCCGTCGACACGCTCGCCGTGACCTCGTCGAACCGGATCCCGTTGATGGTCAACGGCACGCTCGATCTGCACTGCTCGGCGACCACGAACAACGCCGATCGCCAGAAGCAGGTCGCCTTCACCAACACGCATTTCCTCAGCGCGACACGGTTCGCCGCCAAGAAGGCCGCGAAGATCAACACCATCGACGATCTCAAGGGCAAGGCGGTCACGGCCGTGGCCGGCTCGGTCAACCTGACGCAGCTCGCCAAGGTCAATACCGAGCGCAATCTCGGCCTCAACGTCATGCCAGCGAAGGACCAGGCCGAGGCCTTCCTGTTGCTGGAAACCGACCGCGCCCAGGCCTACGCACTCGATGACGTGCAGCTGGCAGTTGCGATCGCGCGCTCCAAGGAGCCGCAGCTCTACATGATCAGCGCGGAGGCGTTCTCGAAGCCGGAGCCTTACGGCATCATGCTGCGACGGGAGGATGCGCCGTTCAAGGCGCTGGCCGATCGCGCCACCGCAGAGCTCTACGCCAGCCCTGAGATCGAGGTGCTCTACAAGAAGTGGCTGCAATCGCCGACGCCGCCGAACGGCCTCAATTATAACGTCCCGATGTCGTCCGCCCTACGCAACGCTTTCAAGAAGCCGAGTTCGAGCGCCGATCCGGATGTGTATGTGGACTAAAGCGAACGCTGAGGCGCGCGTTCAGCGAGAAGACGGTGCTTCTTCCTTCTCCCCTTGTGGAAGAAGGTGGCGCGAAGCGCCGGATGAGGGGTCTTTATCCGCGGAAACAGACCCCTCACCGGAGTGAATGTGTTTCAACCAGCGGAGATGCCCTCTCCCACAAGGGGAGAGGGCACAGTAATGCGCAGCGCGATCGAAACGCAAAAGTTCTAAGCGTTCGAATATTTCTTCAGTTCGAACCGCGCGATCTGGTTTCTGTGCACCTCGTCAGGTCCGTCGGCGAGGCGCAGCAGCCGCGCGGTGGCGTAGGCCTGGGTCAAGCCGAAATCGTTCGAGGTGCCGCCGCCGCCATGGGCCTGGATCGCCCAGTCGATGATCTGGCAGGCCATGTTGGGCACGGCGACCTTGATCATCGCGATCTCGGCCTTCGCCACCTTGTTGCCGACCGTGTCCATGGCAGAGGCGGCGTTGAGCGTCAGCAGCCGGGCCTGCTCGATCATGATGCGGGCTTCCGCGATGCGCTCCTGCGTCACCGTCTGCTCGGAGACCGGCTTGCCGAAGGCGACGCGGCTGCGCACGCGGCGGCACATCTTCTCAAGCGTGCGCTCGGCTAATCCAATCAGCCGCATGCAATGGTGGATACGGCCAGGACCGAGGCGGCCCTGCGCGATCTCGAAGCCCCGGCCTTCGCCGAGCAGCATGTTCTCCCGGGGCACCCGCACATTGGTGAAGACGACCTCGGAGGCCCGATCGGGCACGCCGTAGAAGCCGAACACGGGCAGGGGACGCTTCACCTCGATGCCGGGCGTATCCATCGGCACCAGAATCATGGACTGCTGTTTGTGGCGGTCGGGATTGTCAGGATCGGTCTTGCCCATGAAGATGCAGATCTTGCAGCGGGGATCGGTTGCGTTGGTCGTGTACCATTTGCGCCCGTTGATGACGTAATGGTCGCCGTCGCGGACGATCGAGCTTTCGATGTTGGTCGCGTCCGATGATGCGACAGCAGGTTCGGTCATGGCGAAGCAGGAGCGGATCTCGCCCGCGAGCAACGGCTTCAGCCAGCGTTCCTTGTCCTTCTCGGTGCCATAGCGCTCCAGCACCTCCATGTTGCCGGTGTCGGGCGCCGAGCAGTTGAACACCTCGGGCGCAAGATGCGAGCGGCCCATCACCTCGCAGAGCGGGGCATAGTCGAGATTGGTGAGGCCCGCGCCATGGCTGGATTCCGGCAGGAACAGATTCCAGAGGCCCTCCGCGCGCGCCAGCGGCTTCAACTCCTCGACGACCGGATAGACCTTCCACGGCCCGAGTTCCTCGGCCTCGCGATAGAAGCGCTCCTCGTTCGGATAGATGTGCCGGTCCATGAAACTCTCGAGCTTGCGCTTGAGCTCGACGACTTTGGGCGACATCGGGTAGAGCATCTTTCGTTTCCCTTGATCGATGGGCGGCATTCTTTCGCGCGCCGGCCTATGCGACGCGATATTCCTTGAATTTCTCGCGCAGGGCCGACTTCAGCACCTTTCCGGTCCCCGTCATCGGAAACTCGTCGAGGAATTCGACGGCGTCCGGCATCCACCAGCTCGCGATCTTCGGCCGCATATGGTCGAGCAGCGTCTTGCCGTCGACGGTCGCGCCTTTCTTGCGGACAACGAGCAGCAGGGGGCGCTCCTGCCATTTGTCATGATGGATCGCGACCACCGCAGCCTGCAGCACATCGGGATGCGACAGCGCGACGTCCTCGAGCTGGATCGAGGAGATCCATTCGCCGCCGGATTTGATCACGTCCTTGGAGCGGTCGGTCAGCGTGACGTGGCCTTGCGGGTCGATCACCGCCATGTCGCCGGTGATCAGCCAGCCGTCGCGGTCGAGACCTTCGTCCAGCTTCATATAACCGGAGGCGACCCAGGGGCCGCGGGCGCGCAGATGACCAACAGTCTTGCCGTCGCGCGGCAGCTCGTTTCCGGCGTCGTCGACGATGCGAAGAGAGGTGCCGAAACAGGCGCGGCCGGAGACCTGACGGCGGTCGAATTTCTCCTTCTCGGTGAGGTGCTCCGAGCCGGGCCGCAGACCCGGCATCGAGCAACCCAGGGCCTCGGTCATGCCCCAGGCCTGGATATAGTCGATGCCGTACTCGCGCTTCAGCTTCTCGACCATCGCGCGCGGCGGGGCCGAGCCCGACGACAACGTCGCGCGCAGCGTGGAGAACCTGTTGCCGGTGCGTCCGAGCCAGTCGAGCAGGATCAGCCAGAAGCTCGGCACGCCGGCCGACAGCGTCACCTTCTCGCCTTCAAGCAATTCATAGAGCTTGTCGGGCTCGTAATTGCGGCCGGGCAGCACCAGCTTCGAGCCGGTATAGGGCGCGGTGAACGGCATGTTCCAGCCATTGCCGTGGAACAGCGGCGCCATCGGCATCATCACTTCGCGCACGCCTTCGACATGTCCCGGCAGGAAGTCGAAGTTGCAGCAGGTCATGGTCTGCAGGATCGCGGCGCGGTGCGAATAGATCACGCCCTTGGGATTACCGGTCGTGCCCGAGGTGTAACAGATGGTCGAAGCGGACTTCTCGTCGAACTCCGGCCAGGCGAAGCCGGCGTCGTTCTCCTTCTCCAGAAGCTCCTCGTAGCAATGCACGCTTGCGAGCTTCGTCTCGGGCATCCGCTCGCGCGAGGACATCACGACGTAAGCCTCGACCGTCTTGAGCTGCGGCGCGATCGCTTCGACCAGCGGCAGCGTGGCGCGGTCGATGAACAGCAGGCGGTCTTCGGCGTGGTTGATGATGTAGACGAGCTGCTCGGGAAACAGCCGCGGGTTGACGGTGTGCAGCACGTAGCCCATACCCGGCGCGGCGTAGAACATCTCGAAATGCCGATGGGTGTTCCAGGCCAGCGTGCCAACGCGGTCGCCTTGCTTCATGCCGAGCCGCTTCAACGCCAGCGCCATGCGCTTGATGCGCGGGTGCGCGTCCGCATAGGTGTAGCGATGAATGTCGCCCTCGATCTCGCGTGCGACGATCTCGGCTTCGCCGTGATAGTCGGCGGCATACTGGATCAGGCCGCTGATCAGAAGCGGCATGTCCATCATCAATCCCTGCATGGTCTCCTCCGGAAGCCACGTCGTTGCGTGGCGCACGCTTGTGATTTGCGCGCGAGGTTAGCGGAAGGTCGCGCGGCGTTCACGCAAAAAAGTTGGACGTGATTGCATGCCTCACTTCTTCGGGGCTAACGTGAGGCGAGCTGCCGGCGAAGCAGCACTCTACGTGGAGGACATGCATGTCAGCGGAAAGACACAAGACCGGTGCAGCCGGCGAACCTACCGTCGACATCGCGGCTCTTCGTGTGCGCTATCGCGAGGAGCGCGATCGCCGTTTGCGTGCCGAAGGCAAGGCTCAATATGTCGAGGTGGCAGGCGGCTTCAGTCGCTACCTCGACGACCCCTGGGCCGATCCCGGCTTTGCGCGCGCACCTGCCCGTGAAGAGACCGAGGTGCTTGTCGTCGGCGGCGGCTTCGGCGGGCTTCTTTGTGGCGCGCGCTTGCGCGAGGCCGGCATCGATGATTTCCGCATCGTGGAAAAGGCTGCCGATTTCGGCGGCACCTGGTATTGGAATCGTTATCCTGGAGCTGCCTGCGATACCGAGAGCTACGTCTACCTGCCGCTGCTGGAAGAGACCGGCTACATGCCGGTGCGCAAATACGCCCGGGCGCCGGAGATCTACGAGCATTCCCGCCGCATCGGCCGTCATTTCGGTCTGTACGAGCGCGCGCTGTTTCAGACCGTCATCTCCCGCATGGTGTGGCAGGAGGAGGCGCGTTGGCTGGTCGAGACCGATCGGGGCGACCGGATCCGCGCACGCTTTGTCATTCTCGCCGGAGGCCCGCTCAGCCGGCCGAAGCTGCCCGGCATTCCCGGCATCGAGAGCTTCAAGGGCCACAGCTTCCACACCAGCCGTTGGGACTACGGCTACACCGGCGGCAACGCCGATGGCGGCTTGACCGGACTTGCCGACAAGCGCGTCGGCATCATCGGCACCGGTGCCACCGCCGTGCAATGCGTGCCGCATCTCGGCCGTTCGGCGAAGGAGCTCTATGTGTTCCAGCGCACGCCGTCCGCGATCGGCGTGCGCGACGACCGGCCGACGGATCCGGGCTGGGCGGAGAGCCTGAAGGCGGGCTGGCAGCGCGAGCGCATGGACAATTTCACCGCCGTGATCTCAGGCGAGCCGTTCGAGCGGGATCTGGTGCAGGACGGCTGGACCGGTCTGCTCGGCGAGATCCTGCTCGCGCCGCGTCGGCAGCCGCAACCGGTCACCTCGATGGAAGAGGCGCTGAAGGTCATCGAGCAGGCCGACTACCGCAAGATGGAGGAGATCCGCGCCCGGGTCGACGCGGTCGTCAAGGACAAGGCGACGGCGAATGCGCTCAAGCCCTGGTACAAGGCGTTCTGCAAGCGGCCATGCTTTCACGACGAATATCTCGACACTTTCAATCGTCCCAACGTTCATCTCGTCGACACCAAAGGGCGGGGCGTCGATCGCATCACCGAGAATGCGGTCGTGGCTGGCGGCAAGGCCTATGAGCTCGACTGCCTGATCTACGCCAGCGGTTTCGAGGTCGGCACCGATTACGCCCGGCGCATGGGCTTTGAGGTCTATGGCCGCGGCGGCATGAGCCTGTCCGAACGCTGGCAGGGCGGCGTCAAGACGATGCATGGCTTCTACAGCCGTGGCTTTCCGAATTGCTTCCTGATCGTCACCGTGCAGGCCGGCCAGAGCGCCAACTTCCCGCACATCATCGACGAGCAGTCGCAGCACATCGCGTACGTCATCGACCAGGCGCGCAAGCGCGGCGCCAGAACGCTCGAGCCGACGCTTGCCGCCGAGAATGCCTGGGTCGACGAGGTCGTCAAGGCCGCGATCGGCCGGCAGACCTATCTCGCCGAATGCACGCCCGGCTACTACAACAATGAAGGCGTGTTCGATCCGATCGCGGCAAGAAACAGCCAATATTGGCGCGGGCCGGTGGCGTTCCTGCGGCTGCTCGACAAATGGCGCAAGGAAGGCAATCTGGCGGGGCTGGAATTGACCTATGATCGCGCCATGGAGTCGGCGCCTTCGAGGGGGTAAGATTGCCATCGGTACAGGACGGGAGATGCTGGGTATGATCAGGGGCAGGGCTGTTGCGAGGGCGGTTTTTGGCGCGATGGCGCTGTTTGGTTGCCTGGCGCCCGCCGCCGAGGCTGCCACTTGCGGCAACGGACCTGGCGGGTTCGAGGCCTGGAAGCGCGAGTTCAGCGCGGAGGCGCAAGGCAAAGGCATCGGCCAGACCGCGCTCGCGGCCCTGATGCAGACCAACTACGCCAGTGCCACCATCGCGGCCGATCGCGGCCAGCGCAGCTTTTCACTGACGCTCGACCAGTTCCTCGCCAAGCGCGGCGCCACCACCATCGTCGCCAAGGGGCGGCAGCTCAAGCAGTCGCAGGCTGCCTTGTTCGCCTCCATCCAGCAGCGCTATGGCGTCCCGCCCGGACCCTTGATCGCGATCTGGGGCATGGAGACCGGTTTTGGCAGCCAGCGCGGCAACCAGAACATGCTGTCGTCGATCGCAACCCTTGCCTATGACTGCCGCCGTCCCGAATTCTTCACCGACCAGCTCTACGCCGCGCTGAAGCTGATCGACCGCGGCACGCTGTCGGGGGCGACCCGCGGCTCCATGCACGGGGAGGTCGGCCAGACCCAGTTCATGCCCAAGAACATCCTGGCCTATGGCACCGGCAATCTCGAGGTGGCCGCCAACGCTCTGAATTCGACGGCGAATTTCCTGAGGGCTCACGGCTGGCGCGCGGGAGCGGGGTACCAGCCGGGCGAGCCGAATTTCGCCGCTATCGAGGCCTGGAATGCCGCCGGCGTCTATCAAAAGGCGATCGCTTTGATGGGCCGGCAGATCGATGAGGGCGGAGCGGCGGCCGCCTCGCGCTGACCAGTTCAGCAAGGCGTGATGCGCCGGCACGAGAAAATTGTTGCCAACAGGAACCGACGGCACGACGTTTGCTTTGATCAGCTTCAGGGGTGGGCATGAGGAGACTCAACATGGCAACCCAGATCGTGATGGACCAGACGGGCGATACGCGCCACGAGTTTGATCCTGGCAATGCCGAAGCGCTGGCGCGAGCCGAACGGCGCTTTCGGGAGCTGACCGGGGCCGGCTTCACCGCCGCCCTGCGAACCGGACCTGGCGAGGTCACCCGCATCAAATCGTTCGATCCGACCGCGCAGGAAACGCTGTTCTATCCCCGCCTGGTCGGCGGTTGATCTGAGCTGCACATGATCGCGGCAGTTTGGCTCCGCGCGCCGGCGCGTGCGCGTTTGCACGCGCTGCGTGAACTCTATCGGCGGTTCTTCGGCGAGAACACGCCGGATGCTCGTGGCCGCCGGCTTCTGGCTGAATGGCTGTCGCCGGCGCAGCGCGCGCAGTTCGAAGAGCACCGGTATTTCGACGTCGTCGGCTGTGATACCGGCAGGTCATACCGCATCCACTACGGCACGGCCGCCAATGTCCACGAGATCGACGAGGCCGGGCATGCGACGATGGGCTGGTGCTTCGTCCCGTCAGGCTTTCTCGTCCCGGGCGACGTCATGCTGGCGCAGAAGATCGCGCTCGAAACGGACGAGAATGGAGCGTTGGCGCTCGCCAACCGCTTTCCAGCGGCAACGCATTCGGAGCATTTCTACCGGCGGCCGTTCTGAAGCATGATCCGGAAAAGTGCGCAGCGGTTTTCCGAAGAGATCATGCTAAACAACAACCTAAAGCGCGATGACGATTCATCTTAATTGCATCGCGCTTTAGTGCCGGAAGAGCGAACCGATCAGGAGTGCGTGGTGCGGTAGGCATCCAGCGCATGCGCTGCGAAAACACCGACGCTGCAAAGGGCAAGAAGGGCGGAGATCAGCTCGATCATAGCTCGTCCTCCCGTGGCGGCTGGGCGACGAGGTTCTGACAGCAGGAATATTCGTAGATCAGCTTAAGAAGGAATTGCATGGTGGCCGTCCCTGTACTTGTTTTGACAACCACTTAACCGGCGATCTGTTTCAGGGGTGTTTCGTCGCGTCGGGAATGGGGTTTCGCGGGGAACCCGGAGGGCGGGTTTGTGCGCTGCGGCCGCACCAAATCCCGGGGCCGGATCAGGATGAAGGCACGTCTTCCGGCCGGCACGGACCCTTGCGGCTCTCCCGCAGAGATGGTCATCTCGCCCCGGGAAGCGCGCTGGAGGCTGACATGAACCGATACCTTCTCGCCGTTTTGCTGGCCGCAGGCGTCCTGGGGGCAGGGCCGGCGCTGGCGCAAAAATCGAAGGTCGGTGACTGGACCATCGAAAAGCGGACGCAGGATACGCACTGCAATGCAAGCCGGGGCTACAAGGACAAGGACGACGAGAACCGCGACTACGTCATCGTGATCACCTATTCCGAGAAGACGATCGTGATCGTGATGATCTACGACGGCTGGGAGTGGGAGACGGTCGGCGAGATCCTTCGGGCCGATATCGGCACTGACGATGCGGACATCATGAAGAAGGCGAAGTGGGAGGTCATGGACAGGACCACCGTGCGCGGCATCTTCGAATACGACCAGTCGATGATGGACCGCCTGTCGAAGGCCAAGCGCCTCACGCTCGACTTCGAAGACGATGACGACGACAGCATAGAGATGCAGATACCGCGCGCCGGGGAAGCGCTGGCCGCGTTGAAGTTCTGCGAGGAGAACCGGAAATAGATTGCCGATGCCGGCGAGGTCTTCGTCGCCCTCGCCATCGGCCTGCCGGCGTTGTTCGCCGGCTCCGCGCTCGGCGTGATCGCCTCCCCCCGCGTCAACGAGACGGTCTTTCGCAAGACCGTGCTGGTATTGTTGCTGCTCTCGGGGATATCCCTGATTTAGACTAGTGGCTCACAGGCTGGGCCGGCGCCGCGCTGGTGTCGCTGCCGTGATGCGTCAGCGGCTTCATGCCGGTGACGGTCCGCAGCAGCACATAGAACACCGGCGTCAGGAACAGGCCGAACACGGTGACGCCGATCATGCCGGAGAACACGGCAACGCCCATGGCGCGCCGCATCTCCGAGCCTGCGCCGGTCGAGAGCACCAGCGGCAGCACGCCCATGATGAACGCCATCGACGTCATCAGGATCGGACGAAGCCGCAAGCGGCTCGCCTCGATCGCGGCCCGGATCGGCGTCCGCCCGGCGAATTCGAGCTCGCGCGCGAATTCGACGATCAGGATCGCGTTCTTGGCCGAGAGCCCCACGAGGACGATCAGACCGATCTGGGTGAAGACGTTGTTGTCGCCCTTGGAGACCCAGACGCCGAACATCGCAGCCAAGAGGCCCATCGGCACGATCATGATGATCGAGAGCGGCAGCGTCAGGCTTTCATAAAGCGCGGCCAGCACCAGGAAGACCAGCAGGATCGCCAGCGGGAACACCCAGATGCCGGAATTGCCGGCGATGAACTCCTGATAGGTCAGGTCGGTCCATTCGAAGGCAAAGCCGGGCGGCAGCACCTCGGCCGCGATCCGCGTCGCCGCCTCCTGGGCCTGGCCCGAGGAGAAGCCGGGCGCGGCCGCCGCGTTGATGTCGGATGACAGGAATCCGTTGTAGCGGATCGCGCGCTCCGGCCCGGCGCTCTGGCGGATCTTGAGCAGCGCCGACAACGGCACCATGTCGCCCGAGGACGAGCGCACCTTCAACTGCCTGATGTCGTCGGCACGCGCGCGGAACGGCGCGTCGGCCTGGACGCGGACGGAATAGGTGCGGCCGAACTTGTTGAAGTCGTTGACGTAGTAGGAGCCGAGGTAGATCTGGAGCGTGTTGAAGACCTCGGTGACGGGCACGCCAAGCTGTAGCGCCTTGGTGCGGTCAATGTCAGCGAACAGCTGGGGCACGTTGACCTGGAAGCTCGAGAACACGCCGGCGATCTCGGGCGCCTTCTGCATCGCCGCCATGAACGCTTTGGTCGCCTCGTTCAGCGCGTCATAGCCGAGACCGGCGCGGTCCTCGATCTGCAGCTTGAAGCCGCCGATGGTGCCGAGACCGTTGACCGGCGGCGGCGGGAACATGGCGATGAAGGCTTCCTGGATGCCGGCATATTTCTTGTTCAGCTCGGCCGCAATGGCATTCCCGCTCAGCGAGGGATCCTTGCGCTCGTCGAATGGCTTCAGCGTCGAGAACACGATGCCGGCATTGGACGAGTTGGTGAAGCCGGAGATCGACAGGCCGGGGAAGGCCACCGAGCTTTCGACACCGGGCTGGGTCAGCGCGATGTCGCTCATCTTGCGGATCACCTCTTCGGTGCGGTCGAGGGTCGCGCCGTCGGGCAGGCGGGCGAAGCCGACCAGGTACTGCTTGTCCTGACCGGGCACGAAGCCGCTCGGCACCTGCTGAAACAACAGAGCGGTGAGGCCGACCAGCAGCACATACAGGCCCATCACCGCGGCCTTGCCCGAGATCACCTTGGTGACGGAGGCGCCGTAGTTCTCAGAGGAGCGCGTGAAGGCCTTGTTGAAGCCACGGAAGAACCAGCCGAGGCTCTTCTCCATGATCCGCGTCAGCCGGTCCTTCGGCTCGTTGTGCCCCTTGAGCAGCAGCGCCGACAGCGCCGGCGACAGCGTCAGGGAGTTGACGGCGGAGATCACCGTCGAGATCGCGATCGTCAGCGCGAACTGCTTGTAGAACTGCCCGGTGAGGCCGGAGATGAAGGCGAGCGGCACGAACACCGCGATCAGCACCATCGCGATGGCGATGATGGGCCCCGACACCTCGCGCATCGCCTGATAGGTGGCATCGCGCGGCGACAGCCCGGCCTCGATGTTGCGCTCGACGTTCTCGACCACGACGATGGCGTCGTCGACGACGATGCCGATCGCGAGCACGAGGCCGAACAGGCTGAGCGCGTTGATGGAGAAGCCGAACACGTGCATCACGGCAAAGGTGCCGACGATCGACACCGGCACCGCCAGCAGCGGGATGATCGAGGCGCGCCAGGTCTGCAGGAACAGGATCACGACCAGCACCACCAGCGCGATCGCTTCCAACAGCGTATGGATCACCGCCTCGATCGAGGAGCGTACGAACTGGGTGGGGTCGTAGACGATCTGGTAGGACACGCCCTCGGGCATGTTCTTCTTGATCTCGGCCATGGTGGCGCGGACGTGGTCGGAAATCTGCAGCGCGTTGGAGCCGGGCGCCTGGAAGATCGGGATCGCCACCGCCTGCTTGTTGTCCAGCAGCGAGCGCAGGCCGTATTCGGAGGCCCCGAGCTCGATGCGCGCGAGGTCGCGCAGGCGCACGACCTCGCCGCGCGTGCCGGTCTTGACCACGATGTCGCCGAACTGCTCCTCGTTCGCGAGCCGGCCTTCTGCGTTGACGGACAGTTGCAGGTCGATGCCCTTCACGTTCGGGGAGGAGCCGACCACGCCGGCTGCGGCCTCGACATTCTGCGCCTGGATCGCCCTGACGATATCGCTCGCGGTCAGACCGTGCTCGGCGGCCTTCTGAGGATCGACCCAGACCCGCATCGAATAGTCGCCGGCGCCATAAAGCTGGACGTCGCCGACCCCGTCGATCCGCGCCAGCCGGTCCTTGACGTTGAGCACCGCGTAATTGCGCAGATACGTCATGTCGTAGCGGCCGTTCGGCGACAACAGATGCACGACCATGGTGAGGTCGGGCGAGGACTTCTTGGTGATGATGCCGAGCTGGCGGACCACGGCGGGCAGGCGCGGCTCGGCCTGCTGCACGCGGTTCTGCACCAGCTGCGTCGCCTTGTCGGGGTCGGTGCCGAGCCGGAACGTCACCGTCAGCGTCATCGCGCCGTCGGTGGTCGCCTGGCTCGACATATACAGCATGTTCTCGACGCCGTTGATCTGCTCCTCGATCGGCGTTGCCACCGTTTCCGCAATCACCTTGGGATTGGCGCCGGGATAGGTCGCGCGCACCACGACGGAGGGCGGCACAACATCGGGGTATTCCGAGATCGGCATCGCAAACAGCGAGATCAGGCCGGCAAGGAAGATCAGGACCGACAGCACGCCGGCGAAAATCGGACGATCGATGAAGAACTTTGAGAGATTCATGGCCTTGCCCCTGGGCAATATCCTGCGTGTCTCCGGCCGCCCCATCCGTCATTCCGGGGCGCGGGCGAAGCCCGCGAACTACGGTGCGCAATTACGCACCTGAGAATCCAGAGATGAGGTGGTCGGAGTTTCATAGCTTCGAGATCCCGGGTTCGCGCTACGCGCGTCCCGGGATGACAGAAGGCACTAGCGTTGCACCACGTCCTGGTTGCTGTGGTTTGAAGCCTGCTGTCCGCGGGCACCCATCGCGGCGACCTCCGTCTTGAGCAGCGCTCCCGGACGCACACGCTGCAAGCCGTTGACCACGATACGGTCGCCAGGTTTCAGGCCCGCTGTGACGATGCGAAGACCATCCACGGCGCCGCCGAGCGTGACCGGCCGGTACACCGCGCGGCTGTCGTCGCCGACCGCCATCACGAACTTCTTGTCCTGGTCAGTGCCGATCGCGCGCTCGTCGATCATCACCAGCGTCTGCTGCTTCGGCTGCCCCATGCGCACGCGGGCGAACTGGCCGGGGATGAGACGGCCGTCCTCGTTCCGGAACACCGCGCGGACCCGGATCGTGCCGCTCTGGCCATTGACCTGGTTGTCGATGAGCTGGATGTGGCCTTTCGCCGAGAGGCCGCCGGAGGTCGTCATCTCCACGGGGATCTGGTCGAGCTTGCCGCGCTGGCCGGAGGCATCCGCGATCGAGTTCAGCGCGCGCAGCACGATCTCTTCATCCGCATCGAACGAGGCATAGATCGGATTGACCGAGACCAGCGAGGTCAGCACCGGGGAGGCGGTGCCGGCGGCGACGAGATTGCCGACGGTGACCTCGATCTTGCCGACGCGGCCGTCCACGGGCGCGCGCACCTCGGTGTAGTCGAGATTGAGCCTTGCGGTCTGGAGCGTCGCCTCGGCCGCCTTCACATTGGCGATCGCTTCGCGATTGGCGTTCTCGCGCTGGTCGAAATCGCGCCGCGTCACCACGGCGTTGCCGACCAGCTGCGCGCCGCGTTCGACCTCGCTGGTGGTGAACACCACGCGCGCTTTCGCCGCCTCCAGCTGGGCATTGGCCTTGTCGACCTCGGCCGCGTAGGGCGCCGGGTCGATCTTGAACAGGACGTCGCCGGCCTTCACCAGCGCGCCTTCGGTGAAGTTGGCGGAGAGGATCGCGCCCGCAACGCGCGGGCGCAGCTCGACGCGGTGGATGGCCTCGAGCCGGCCGGAGAAATCGTCCCACAGCACGGTCTGCTTCGGTTCGATCAGCGCGACGGTGACGGGGACGGCCTGTTCAGCTGCCGCGGCCGTTGCCGTCGCCTGGGCGGCGTGGAAATAGTGGCCGGTCGCGATCGAGCCTGCGAGGGCGAGGGCGCCCACGACGGCGACGCCGCCGAGAAGACGGCGAAAACGGCCGGCGGAAGACGTTTCTTGGGAGGGGTGCATTTGCGCGCTCCAGATATGTAGTGTTCACTACAGATGTGGAGCTGGATACCGCAGCGCAAGATACTTATGTACCAATCGCTAAGAAAAAAATGTACGCCGATACCGCGACAATTGGAAGACACAAGAAAAGAAAGCCAGAACAAATAGATAAGGGCTGGCGTTAGGCTGATACGGTCCGCCGATTCCGAGGAGACAGGCACATGCGCATGGGACGTCCCCGCGAATTCGACGCCGACACGGCGTTGGATCAGGCGATGGAAGTGTTTTGGCGCCATGGCTATGAGGGCGCCACCATCGCCCAGCTCACCGAGGCCATGGGCATCAATCCTCCCAGTCTCTATGCCTGCTTCGGCAACAAGGAAGGCCTGCTGAAGGCCGCGCTCGACCGCTACACCAAATTGCGCGGCGCCTGGATGGACGAGGTGGTCGCGGCCCCCACCGCCCGCGACGTCGCCGAGCGGATGCTGATGGGCATTGCCGACAAGCAGACCGATCCTGCCAATCCGCCCGGCTGCCTGCTCGTGCAAGGCGGCATCGCCTGCGGCACCGGCTCCGAGAACGTCCCCTTCGAGCTCGCCGCCCGGCGCGGCCAGAACGAGGACCAGCTCCGCGACCGTTTCATCCGCGCCAAGGCTGAAGGCGATCTGAAGCCGACGGCCGATCCCGCCGCCCTCGCGCGCTACGTCTCGGCGGTGTCCGTCGGCATGGGCGTGATGGCATCCTCCGGCGCGGACCGCGAAGCGCTGCGGCAGGTGGCGAGCGTCGCCGTGCAGGCGGTGGAAGCGCAGTCGGCCGGCAAGACGTAATCGAACATCATCATAGCGCGGATTGCTTCTCAGACGGCGACGGCGCCGTCGCGGAGAGGGGCGGTCCTGGACATCGACGACCATGTTTGCCCTGACATTCCTCGGCACCTCGGCAAGCGTTCCCTCTGCGGAACGTAATCATCCGGCTCTCCTCGTGGAGGCCGCGGGCAAGCGTGTCCTGGTCGATTGCGGCGAGGGCACGCAGCGCCAGCTCTTGAGGAGCGGCTCGGGCTTTCGGCGGCTCGACCGCGTGCTGCTGACGCATGCTCATCTCGATCACGTGCTCGGCATCCCCGGTCTGTTTTCAACATTGGGGCTGCGGCAGAGCGCCGAGGTGATGAGCATTCATGGCGGGCCGGGCACGCTCGACATCGTCATCCGAATGCTCGCCGGCCTGTGGGGTGCGGGCAGGGCGCCGATCGCGGTCGAGTTCGCGGCGCTGTCCGAAGGACTGGTCGTCGACGCCGGCGATTTCACCATCGCCTGCTTTCCGGTTTGTCATCGCGATACCGACAGTTTTGGATTCGTCTTCCAAAGCCCCTCACGCCGCCACCTTCAGCCGGATCGGCTCGCGGCGCTGGGCGTTCCCGACGGTCCCTTGCGCGGCGAGTTGGCCGCAGGTCGAGCGGTCGCGATCGAGGGCGATCGCATGGTCGATCCGGAAGATGTTCTGGGGCCGCCGAGCGGCGGCAGGAAACTCGTGGTGATCGGCGACACCGAAACCACCGAGGGATTGCCGCAATACGTCGCCGGCGCCGACCTGCTGGTGATCGAGGCGACCTTCCTCGATCGCGACGCCGCAACCGCGCGGGATTACGGCCATCTGACCGCGGCGGAAGCGGCCGCTCTTGCGGCCGCCGGCAATGTCCGCCAACTCGTGCTGACCCATCTGTCCGGACGATACGAGGACGACGAGATCCTGGCCGAGGCGGCGCGGATCTTTCCGAACACCCGGATCGCCGCTGATTTCGATCACATCGTGATCTAGGCGCTCGCGCTGGGAGGCGGCCATGCCCATGCGCATCGCATCGATGGTGACGCTCGATCCTCCGTGTCGCCGATATCCAGACGCGAGGTCGCGCAGCAGCGCGCTGGAAGAAGGCGATCGAGGCCGCGAACATCAAGCTGGAGCAGGCTGCGATCCATCCACCGCAGTGCTTGCCAGTCCGGGGACGAGCGGGTAGAACCCTGCCACGCCTGAGCCGTGATTTGCGCCAAACGCGCTGCCGGCGACAGTCGAGCAAATCAGCAAGTTATTGAATTTGTTCGACTATTCCGTTGGGGAATGGTGTAACGGTAGCACAACAGACTCTGACTCTGTTTGTCTTGGTTCGAATCCAGGTTCCCCAGCCAGTTCCGGGCACTTTTCCCCCAGCGTCCAACTCTTTGCAGGCCGTCGGCAGGGACGTTCGGGCCATGACCGCGCTGCCGCGCGCGACGGTTTGCCTCATCCTGAAATCGCATCTCGCCGTCGGATCGCGGTGCGCTCCATCGTCCTTGGGCCATACAACCCAAGGAGATCCGAGATGTCCTATGTCGATGGTTTCGTTCTGGCCGTGCCCAAGGACAAGATCGAGGCCTACAAGACGCTGGCGACCACCGCCTGCACGATCTGGATGGAGCACGGCGCGCTCGATTATGTCGAATGCATCGGCGACGACGTTCCCTATGGCGAGCTGACCTCGTTTCCGCGCGCCGTGATCGCGAAGGAGGACGAGGTGGTGGTGTTCGCCTGGATCGTCTACCGCGACCGGGAGACCCGCGATGCCGTCAACAAGAAGGTGATGGCGGACCCGCGGCTGAAGATGGAGGGCATGCCGTTCGACGGCAAGCGCATGATCTACGGCGGCTTCACCACGCTGCTGCGGGCGAGCGACGTGATCGGCTGACGAGAGGCGAGCTACTTGATCTTGTCGTAGGCGGCTGCGAAATCGCCGAGCGGCATCGGAATCGCGATCGTCTCCTTGGCCATGTTCTGGAAGGAGACCTTCAACTGCTTGCCGGACCTCAAAGCGGCGAGCAGGTCCGCCGCGATCGGGGTCGAGGCGTAGCAGCCGCGGTTCTCGCAGGTCTGGATCTGCAGGTCGAAGGTCTTGCCTTCGTCGACCTGGAGCTTGGCGCCGACGGGAAGGTTGAGGCCGAGCGGCAATTGCAGCAGCGCGATCGGCGTGCGGGTGTCGGGCGCGATGCGGATGTTGATCAGAACGACGGTCTGGCCGGTCTTGGTCAGCACCGCGTTCTGCTCCATCGCGCATTCGAGCGGGGCCTCGCGGCTGGCGCTGGTGCAACGGACGATCCAGCCGGCCTGCCCGGGAGCACCGTCGGCCTGTGCTTGCGTCGGCGCGGGCGAGGGCTGCGCGGCCGGGGCAGGCGCTGCGTTCTTCTTCGCGCTCTGCTGGGCATGCGCTGCGGCCAAGGGCAACAGGGCAGCGGCGGCGAGGGCGACAAGTCTGGATTGCATGGGCATGACGAGACCATTTTGGCGTTAACCGAGGGTCTCGCTGTAGCGTCGCGGCGGCCGCGGCGCAAGCTTACTCGGCGGCTTCCTTGACAGTGCCGGGTGCGGGCGCCTCGTCGCCTTCATCGTCACCCGAACGGCCCCAGGTGGAGAACCAGTTGTTGAGCTTGTCGAGATAGAGATAGACCACGGGCGTGGTGAACAGCGTCAGCGCCTGGCTGACGATCAGGCCGCCGACCATGGCGTAGCCGAGCGGCTGGCGGATCTCGGCGCCGGTGCCGTGGCCGAGCATCAAGGGCACGCCGCCGAGCAGCGCGGCCATCGTCGTCATCATGATCGGGCGGAAGCGCAGCAGCGCGGCCTGGCGGATCGATTGCTCCGGCGTCTTGTGCTCGTCGCGTTCGGCGGCGATCGCAAAATCGACCATCATGATGCCGTTCTTCTTCACGATGCCGATCAGCAGGATGATGCCGATCAACGCAATCAGGCTGAAGTCGAAGCCGGACGCCATCAGGATCGCGAGCGCGCCGACACCGGCCGAGGGCAGCGTCGACAGAATCGTGATCGGATGGATGTAGCTCTCGTAGAGGATGCCGAGGATCAGGTAGACCACGACGAGTGCGGCGAGGATCAGCAGCGGCACGGTGCCGAGCGACTGCTGGAACGCCTGCGCGGTGCCCTGGAAGCTCGAGTTGAGCGTCGGCGGCGCGCCGAGATCGGCCATCGCCTTCTGCACCGCCTCGGTCGCCTGGCCGAGCGCGACGCCTTGCGCGAGGTTGAAGCTGATCGTGATCGCCGGGAACTGGCCCTGATGGCTGATCGAGAGCGGGCGGACCGGATCGGTGGTCCAGGTCGCGAACGTCGACAGCGGCACCTGGTCGCCGGTCAGCGGCGATTTGAGATAAAGCTTGTTGAGGCTGTCGAGATTGCCCTGCATCTCCGGCAGGATCTCCAGGATCACCTTGTAGGTGTTGAGCTGGGTGAAATACTGCGTGACCTGCCGCTGTCCGAAAGCGTCATACAGCGTGTCGTCGATCAGCTGCGGCTGGATGCCGTAGCGTGAGGCGGTATCGCGGTTGATCTTGAGCTGGACGGTGGTGCCCTGCGTCTGCTGGTCGGTGGCGACGTCGCGCAGCTCCGGCAGCGTCTGCATCTTGGCGAGGATCTTGGGCGCCCATTCGTTGAGCTCTTCCAGATTGGCGTCCTGCAGCGTGAATTCGAACTGCGTGCGCGTCGGTCGGCCGCCGAGCCGCACGTCCTGGGCCGCCTGCATGTAGAGGCGGGCGCCCTCGACCTTGTCGAACTGGGGACGCAGTCGCGCGATGATCTGCTGGGCCGAGGCCTCGCGCTGGTCGCGAGGCTTCAGCGTGATGAAGATGTTGCCGTTGTTGCCGGCACGGCCGCTGCCGCCGATCGACATGGCGACGCTGGCAACGTCGGGATCGGCCAGGATGATCTTGCCGAGCTGTTCCTGGCGCCGGGTCATCTCCTTGAACGAGATGTCCTGCGAGGCTTCCGAGGTGGCGGTGATCAGACCGACGTCCTGCTGCGGGAAGAAGCCCTTCGGGATCAGGACGAACAGGTAGATCGACAGGCCGAGCGTGGCGAAGAAGATCGCAAGCGTGGTGCGCCGCCAGGCCAGGGCGTGATCCAGAACGGATTCGTAGCCGCGCAGCATCGCGTCGAAGGCGCGCTCGCTCCACTGATAGAAGCGGCCGTGCTGCACCTCGCCATGGGCACGCAGGAAGCGCGATGCCATCATCGGCGTCAGGGTCAGCGACACGAACATCGAGACGAAGATGGTCATCGCCAGCACGACGGCGAATTCGCGGAACAGGCGCCCGATGATGCCGCCCATCAACAGCAGCGGGATCAGCACCGCCACCAGCGAGATGCTGATCGACACGATGGTGAAGCCGATTTCCTTCGCGCCACGGAAGGCCGCCGCCATCGGCTGTTCGCCTTCCTCGATGTAGCGCGTGATGTTCTCGAGCATCACGATGGCATCGTCGACGACGAATCCGACCGCGATGGTGAGCGCCATCAGCGACAGATTGTCGAGCGAATAGCCGGCGACCCACATCAGGGCGCAGGCGCCGAGCAGCGCCAGCGGAACCGTGACGGTGGGAATGACGGTGGCCCAGAAGCTGCGCAGGAAGATGAAGATCACCATGACCACGAGGGCGATGGTCAGCAGCAGCGTGAACTGGACGTCCTCGACCGCCGCGCGGATGGTCGTGGTACGGTCGCTGATGAGCTCGATCTTGATCGCGGGCGGGATCGCCGCCACGAGGCGAGGCAGGGTCGCCTTGATCCTGTCGACGGTCTCGATGACGTTGGCGCCGGGCTGCTTGAATATCACCAGGAACACGCCGCGCTTGCCGTTCGCCCAGGCCGCCTGCTTGGCGTCTTCGGCGGCGCTGACCGCCTGGCCGATGTCGCGGATACGCAACGGGCCGCCGTTGCGATAGGCGATGATGACGTCGTTCCAGTCCTTCGCGTGCGTGAGCTGGTCGTTGGCGTAGATCGTGTAGGCGCGCTTCTCGCCGTCGATATTGCCCTTTGGACTGTCGACGGTGGTGATCGCGATCTGGCTGCGGACGTCCTCCATCGACAGGCCCTTGGCGACCAGCTTGGCCGGATCGACCTGGATGCGGATGGAGGGTTTCTGCTGGCCGCCGATGAAGACCTGCGCCACGCCCGACAGCTGACTGATCTGCTGGGCGAGCTGGGCATCGACCGCGTCGCTGACGCTGGTCAGAGGCAGTGTCTCCGACGTCGCCGACAATAGCAGGATCGGCGCGTCGGCCGGGTTGACCTTGCGGTAGGTCGGCGGCGAGGGCAGGTTCTTCGGCAACTGGCCGCTGGCGGCGTTGATGGCGCCCTGCACGTCGTTGGCGGCGCCGTCGATGCTGCGGTTGAGGTCGAACTGGATGGTGATCGACGCGGTGCCGAGATAGCTCGTCGAGGTCATCTGGGCGATGCCGGGGATCTGGGCGAACTGGCGCTCCAGCGGCTGGGCCACGGACGAGGCCATCGTCTCGGGGCTGCCGCCCGGCAAATTGGCGGTGATCTGGATGGTCGGGAAGTCGACCTGCGGCAGCGGTGCGACCGGAAGCAGGGGATAGGCGACGAGACCGACAAAGAGGATGCCGGCCATCAGCAGCGAGGTGCCGATGGGATAACGGATGAAAGGTGCCGAAATCCCGCCCTCGGTCATTCCTGTCGTACCTTGTTCTGGGCCGGGTTCGAACTCGCCACCGCCGTCGAGACGAGGCTTCCGGGCTGCACCTTGAACTGGCCGCCGGTGATCACCTGCTGGCCGGGGCTCAAGCCTTCTTCGATGACCGAACGTCCATCGATGGCATAGCTGACCTTGACCTTATGCACCTCGGCCTTGTTTTCCTGACTGACGGTGTAGGCATAGAGGCCGTTGGTGGAGTGCTGGACCGCGTCATCCGGAACCACGGTCGCGTCCTTCAGCGTCCGCACCAGAAGCCGCGTCGAGACCGATTGGCCCGGCCACAGCGCGTGGTCCTTGTTTTCGAACACGGCCTTGAGCCGGATCGTCCCGCTGCTCGTGTCGACCTGGTTGTTGATGACCGCAAGCTTGCCCTCGGCCAGCGTCTTCTTGCCGTCGGTGGTGAATGCGATCACCTTGAGCGCGCCGCTCCTCTGGCCCTCGCTGATATAGGGAAGCTGGTCTTCCGGCGCGGTGAAGATCACGGAAATAGGCTCGACCTGCGAGATCGTGACGATGCCGGTCTGCGTCGAGGCGTTGACGATGTTGCCGACGTCGACCTGGCGCAGGCCGGCGACGCCGGTGATCGGCGCCTTGACCTGGGTGTAGTCGAGCTGGGTCTGGGCGTTGGCGATCGCGGCTTCGTCGGCGGCGATCTGCGCGGTGAGCTGGGCGACGGTCGAGCGCTGGGTGTCGACCCGCTGCGCGGTCGCGAATTCGCCGAGCTTCGTGGCGCGCTGAAGTTCGAGATTGGCGTTGGCGAGGCTTGCCTCGTCCTGCGCCTTCTTGGCCTTGGCCTGGTCGAGCGCGGCCTGATAGGGACGGGGATCGATCGAGACCAGAAGCTCGCCCTGCTGGACGATCTGGCCTTCCCTGAAAGTGAGCTTGTCGATCTGACCATCCACCCGGCTGCGGACCTGGACGGTGTTGAAACCCTGAACCGTGCCGAGACCGGTCAGGTAGACGGGGAAGTCGATCTTCTGGACCGGCGCAACGCTTACGGGGACGGCGGGCGGGCGGGGTGGACCCTTCTGGGCGGTCTGGGTTCTTCCGGCCCCAGCTCCGAACTTCTGCCAACCATAGTAACCCGCGGAGGCCACGGCCGCGATAATCAGAAGCCAGAGGATCGGCCGGGACTTTTTCATGTCGTCTCGTGTCGGCTCGTATGCCGTATGCCCCTCAGCAAGGAATGATAGGGCAATCGCAGGGTTCCATCGCGTTGTATAATACACGCCAAGTTCCAGTGTAAACAGCACTATCCGTTGAGAATCCTAAACAATTGGAAAGCTTTGCACCGTGTGGGCAGTGCTCTGGCGCGCCGCTGTGCACTGGCGCGTTTTCGCCGGCGGATCGATCGGCGGGCAAGTCTTGGGCGACACCCGCACATGGTGTGTTCGAGCCGAAAGGCACCGCGCCGGTCCGGCGCCCGGTGCTGCTGACAAGAACGGTTCTAATTCGCGCGGCCGCCGTTTCGGTTGTCTGCAATTTCGGCATCGTCCATATCGGCGCCGTCACCAATGGAGCGCAGCATGGACGAATTGAACGGCAAGCTGATCGCGTGTCAGATTCTGATCACGGGATTGATCGCGCGGGTGGCCAACGAGCAGCGCGATCCCTTGCGCTTCCTCACCGACTTCCGGGACGAGATCAAAGCCGTGGTGAACGGCGTCAACATCGCCGGCATGGACCGCACCGATCGCGTGCGCGCCGTCGCGCAGAAAACCGTCGACGAATTGTTTTCGCTGATGAAGCCGCCAAGCAGCGATTGATGCAGTGAGGGAGGCTGCGATCGCGCGGCGCTGTCTCTTAGAACGAGTCCAATCGCGGTTTAGAACGGTTTCAAACTCTAGTTTAGAATTGTTTTGATCTGGATTGATTCAAGGGTTCTTGCGAGGCGCTCGCATTGACCCGCTATTTTGCGGCCGATACCAACACTCATCGTTCGTCGAAGTGAATGAGCGAACAAGAAGATGGGGCGTTTGGTAATGGGGCAGGTGGTCGCACCGAGGTCGTTGCGTTCGGTCGCAGCAATCGATCTGGTGGATGAGAAGTTCGCGGGCGTTTCCGGCAAGAAGGCTTCGGCGGTTGCGAGCTTGATCGCGGTGGCATCGGTGTCGAGCGGCGCGCAGGCGCAGCAGTCGAACCTGCCGCCGGTGACGGTCGACGCGCCTGTCGAGCGTCCGCGTCCGACGGCATCGAAGCCCTCGCCGGAACAGGTCCGCGCCCGCAACGCGATTCGTCGCGCCGCGCAGCGCGAGCAGGCGGCTCAGCAGACGGCGCCCGCGACGCCGTCAGGCGCTCCCGACGGCAATCCCTATGCCGATCCGGCCGCGCCCTACAAGGTCGACCACGTCCAGGCCTCGGGCAAGTTTCCCGAGAAGATGCTGAACACGCCGAAGTCGATCACGGTGCTCAGCAAGGAAGTGCTGGAGGACAAGAACGCCACGACGCTGAAGGAGATCGGCCGCTCGACCGCGGGCGTGACGCTGGGCTCCGGTGAGGGCGGCAACGCATTCGGCGACCGCTTCTTCATCCGCGGCTTCGACGCGCGCAACGACGTCTTCATCGACGGCATCCGCGATCCCGCCGTCTCCATCCGCGAGAACTTCTTCACCGAGCAGATCGAGATCCTGCGCGGCCCGGCATCGTCCTACGCCGGCCGCGGCACCGCCGGCGGCGCCATCAACATCGTCACCAAGCAGGCCGGCGACGTCAACTTCAAGCGGATGGACACCGAGTTCGGCACCGACCAGACCAAGCGCGTCACGCTCGACGTCAACCAGGTCATCGACCCGACCTTCTCGGTTCGCGCCGGCGGCCTGTTCCAGGACGCCAACGTCGCCGGCCGCGACCACGTGACCGACAATCGCTGGGGCAGCTTCATCTCGACCAAGTACACCCCGACCAACGACATCAAGATCACGACCAACTACGTCCACACCGACCTCAGCGGTTATCCGGATTTCGGCGTGCCCTATTACAAGCAGGGCAACGTGCCGGTGACCTCGGCCGGCATTCCGCGTCAAAACTGGTACGGCTTCCTCAACCGCGACTTCCAGACGGCGCGGCAGGATTTCGGCACCGGCACGATCGAGTACAAGGTCAACGAGGCCATTACGCTGACCAGCAAGGTGCGCGGCGAGCACTCGCTGCTCAACTATATCGGCACGCTGCCGCAAAACCCGGTCACCACCAACGCCAATCCGCTGCTCTGGACCACGACGGCGAGCGCGCAGAGCCGCTACCAGAACGTGGACGTGTGGGCCAACCAGAACGAGGCGACGTTCAAGCTCGACACCGGCGGGGTCAAGCACACCGCCGTGTTCGGCGTCGAATATTCGAACGAGAACATTTCGATTGATCGCTATGCGGGCCTGGCGTCGGAACTGTCCGGCTCCGCCTTCACGAGCAACGGTGCCGTGACGGGCGTCAATCTGTACTCCCCCCAGTTCACCTACATTCCCTTCGGCACGCCGTCGCTGGTTGGAAATCCGACGCGTTATGGCGTCAACACCAGCAGCGTCTACGTCATGGACACCGCGAACTGGCAGGACACGATCATCGTGAACGGCGGCGTGCGCTATGACGGCTACAGCCAGAGCGCGTCGAACAACAGTCCGCAATATGTGAAGCAGAGCTCCGATCTGGTGAACTACAACGTCGGCTTGGTCTACAAGCCGATGTCGATCGGCAGCATCTATGGCGCCTACGCGACCTCGGCCAATCCGTTCGGTTCGGAGCTCGACGCGACCGGCACCGAGTACGGCGGCGTTCCCGCCAACTCGACCATCTTGCTCGGGCCCGAGCGCAACAAGGCGATCGAGCTCGGCACCAAATGGGAGCTTGCGGATCGCCACCTGCTGGTGACCGGCGCGCTGTTCCAGACCACCAAGGACAACGCGCGCGAGACCGTCAACGGCCTGCTGACGTCGGGCGCCGCCTACAGGATCCAGGGCATCGACATCGAAGCCGAGGGCAAGATCACCGATCGCTGGAGCATCTTCGGCGGTCTGGTGCTGATGCAGTCCAAGGTCACCCAGAGCGGCGTTGCCTCGAATCTCGGCCTGCAGCTTGCCAACATCGCCCATCAATCGTTCAGCATGCTGACCAAGTACAAGTTCGACGACGGCTGGGAGCTCGGTGGCCAGGCCGTGTACCGCTCCAAGGTCTATGGCGGCACGTTCGCGGCCAACACCAACGAGCTGCCGAGCTATTGGCGCTTCGATGCGTTCGTCGAGAAGAAGATCGACCAGAACTGGACCATGAAGCTCTACGCGCAGAACCTCACCAACAAGCTCTATTACGACTCGTTCTATCGCAGCAACGTACCGTTCGTCGCGGTGGCGCCGGGGCGGGCCTTCTATCTCGTCACGACAGCGAAGTTCTGATCATGTTGACGTGCCTGCCTGGCGTTCTCAGCAAGGATGATGTGGCGGATTTCCGCCGCATCATGGACGCCAGCGAATGGGAGGACGGCCGTTCCACCGCCGGCGCGCAATCGGCCATGGTCAAGCGCAACGAGCAATTGCCGCCAGACAGCGAGGTCGCGCGCAAGCTCGGCAATCGCATCATCTCGGCGCTGACGTCGAACCCGCGCTTCATCGCGGCGGCGGTTCCGCTCCAGATCTTCCCGCCGCTGTTCAACCGCTATGCGGCGAGCGATGGCCATCATTTCGGCCTGCATGTCGACAATGCGATCCGCGGCGACCGTCTGACCGGCCTTCGCATCCGCACAGACCTGTCGGTGACGCTGTTCCTCGCCGAGCCGGAAGAGTACGATGGTGGCGAACTTGTGATCGAGGACACCTACGGTTCGCACGAAGTCAAATTGTCGGCCGGCGACTGCGTGCTCTATCCTTCGACCAGCCTGCATCTCGTCACCCCCGTGACGAGGGGAACGCGGGTTGCGTCTTTCTTCTGGCTTCAGAGCATGATACGGGACGATCAAGCCCGGAGCATGATCTTTGACCTCGACACCGCGATACAGGCGCTGGTGGAACGGCTCGGGCGTGACGATCCCGAAACGGTCAAATTGACGGGTATCTATCACAACCTCATTCGCTACTGGGCCGAAGTATGAAGACCATGACCTTCCAAGCAAGCCTTGCCGCAGCCGTCATGCTGGCGGCCGCCTGGCTCGCGACCCCTGTTTCCGCCCAGACACAGACCCCGCCCTCGGCGGCGACGCAGCAGGCGGCCCAGCCGCCCGTGGCCAGCCCGGCCCCGGCGGCGGCACCTTCGGCCACCGCACCCGCGGCTTCGACGGCGACCGCTCCGGCGCCGGCAAAGTCCGAGGCGGCATCCGGTATCGCGCCGGCCATGAAGGAATTGTCGCCCTGGGTCATGTTCATGTCGGCCGACGTCATCGTGAAGGCGGTGATGATCGGGCTCGCCTTCGCATCGCTGATGACCTGGACCGTCTTCATCGCCAAGTCGATCGAGCTGTCGGTCGCCTCCACCAGGCTCCGCTCGGCCCTGAAGAGGATCGCGGAGACGCGCTCCCTTGCCGAGGCGCAGATGGCGGTCGGCGCCAAGGAGGGCATCCTGTCGTCCTTCCTGGCGGCGGCCCTGCGCGAGGCGCGGATGTCGGCCGGCCTGTCCAGCGATGCCGGTATCAAGGAGCGCGCGGCCTCCAGCTTTTCCGAGATCGTGCGCGCCGAGGCGCGACGCATCCGGATCGGCATGGGCGTGCTTGCGACCGTCGGCTCCACGTCGCCCTTCGTCGGACTGTTCGGCACGGTCTGGGGCATCATGAATAGCTTCATCGGCATCTCGAAGTCGCAGACCACGAACCTCGCCGTCGTCGCGCCCGGCATCGCCGAGGCGCTGCTCGCCACCGCCATCGGCCTCGTCGCGGCGATCCCCGCCGTCATCATCTACAACCACTTCTCGCGCGTGACGAAGGGCTATCTCGAGCTCGTCAACCGCGCCTCGGGGGCGGCAGGACGGCTGCTCTCGCGCGATCTCGATCGCAGCCATGGCAGCGTGCATTCGCGCGCAGCGGAGTGAATCATGGCCGTTTCGCTCGCAGACAACGATGACGACGACCACTTCTCGGAAACGCATGACATCAACGTCACGCCGTTCATCGACGTCATCCTGGTGCTGCTGATCATCTTCATGGTCGCAGCCCCGCTCTCCACGGTCGATCTGCCGATCGATCTGCCGACGTCGAGTGCGACGCCGCAGAAGAAGCCGGACAAGCCGACCTATCTCAGCATCAAGCCCGATCTGACGCTTGCGATTGGAGAAAACCCGGTGCACCGGGCCGAGTTGATCGGGACGCTCGACGGCCTGTCCGACATGAGCAAGGACAAGTACGTGTTCCTGCGTGCCGACAAGTCGGTACCGTATGGGGAGTTGATGGGGGTCATGGAGCTCTTGCGCTCAGGCGGCTATACGCGGGTGAAGCTGGTGGCGCTGGAAGGCGCGCCTGCGGCCGGCGCCGCGCAGCCTTAAGAAGACACGCTATGTCGGACGAACTCAGACCATCCCGAAAGCTCTGGATCCTGGCGGCGGTAGCGGCGCTCGCGCTTCATCTGGGTGGTGCTGCGCTCGCGCTGGCTCATTTGCGCGCCGACGACGACGGCGACGGCCTGGGTGCGAACGGTGCCGAGTTCGCCGTGGAGATGGCATCGCCGAAGGCGCCCGAAACCGATCTGCCGCCCGGGCCGGACAGCGAAGCGATGCAGGAGCAGCAGGCGCTTCCCGAGCAAAAGGCCGAGACCAAGGAGACGGAGCTTCCAAAGGATCAGTCGCAGGAGGTCGAGGATCCCGACCGCGTCGTGACCGAGAACAACGCGAAGAAGCCGACGGAAGACGATCCGAAGATTCAGGCGGTCGAAACGCCGGCCGCCGAAGCCTCGCCGAAATCGGTTGCGACGGCACGGCAGACGCTCGAGGAGGATGCGCGCGAGGCCGAGAAGGCGCTGGCGCCCGTCATCGGCATCGGCAAGGACATTCTGAAGCTGACGGCCGACTGGAACCGCAAGATCAGCGCGCATCTGTCGCTGCACAAGATCAATCCCGAGGGCAAACAGCCCAACAACCAGAAGGTCAAGGTGAGCTTCGCGATCAACCGGAAGGGCAACGTGCTGTCGGTGGATGTCGTGGAATCGTCCGGGGACGCCGCCTACGATGCGGCCGCGGTCTCGATCGTCCGCAAGTCCGATCCCATCCCGCAACCGCCTGCCGGCCTGACCGAGGACCGGTTCGAGCGCACCGTCGATATCATCTTCACGCCGCCGGACGCGAAAAAGAAGAAGACCGCTCAGCGCCAGTAGAGCCGGATCCCGACATAGACCACGACCAGGCACGCGAAGATCAGCGCCACCGGGAGCGGTCGTTTCTGGGGGCCAGCGAATGCCGCCGCCCCGACGGAGGCGGACTTCTTCGGCGGTGCGGGGCGGCGGAAGGCGGTAACATTGTCCGCTGCCGGCTCAGCCGCGCGAGGGCGGACGTCGGGCGCGGTTCCGGCGCCGCCCATCTCGGCATAATAGGCTTTGTAGATCGCGCCGATGGTGGCCTCGGTGGCCTCGCCCTCGCTCATCTGCGCCAGCAGGTTCTGGTAGCTCGCCAGGAATTCCTGGGCCTCCGACGGAAGCGCGGACGCCCCGTTGAGCTTGGCCATCATCTTCCAGGTGGCGAAATCGGCGCGGGCGCGGGTGTCGGCGCGTCGCGCGATCAGCATATCGGCAGCTTTGACCAAGTCGGCCTCTGGCCCTTCGGCCTGTGTTCGGTGTCGCTCTTCAACTACGCGTTGCCGGTCAGGAAGAGAACAGCCTGAATCACATAACCGGTCAACGTCCGCAGTATTGCTGAAATAACATCAAGATTTAGACCGAACTGCGAACCTGCAAGGGGCAGCAAAATCAACAGCCCGATCAGGATCAGCATACCGAACGGCTCGAGACGGGCGAGGGGCAAGGCAAGGGGGCGGGGCAACAGCCCGACCGCGACGCGCCCGCCATCGAGCGGCGGGATCGGCATCATGTTGAAGACGGCCAGCACCGCGTTGATGATCAGGGCATTCTTGAGGTTGTCGGCCACCCATTTCGCCGCGCTCGCCGGCACCAGAGGCAGGGCATGAAAAGCCAAGGCGGCGGCGAGCGCCAGCAGGATGTTGGTAGCAGGCCCCGCCAGCGCCACCCAGACCATGTCGAGCCTCGGGTTGTTCAGCTTGCGGAAGTTCACCGGCACCGGCTTGGCGTAGCCGAACAGGAACGGCGAATGCGCGAACAACAGCATCGCCGGCAGGATCAGGGTGCCGAACGGATCGATGTGCCTGACAGGATTGAAGCTGACCCGCCCGAGCTGCGCGGCCGTGTTGTCCCCGAGCCGGTCCGCGACAAAGGCGTGCGCAGCTTCATGAAAGGTGATGGCGAGCACCAGCGGCAGCACCCAGACGGAAAGATCATAAAGGGAAATGTTCACGGCTCGTTGATCCCGGTTAGCCTGCGGCCTTGCAGATGACCCGGCCGAACCGGCGGTGCAGGAGCGCTTCAGCGCAACATAGGGTGGCCGATTCAGAAATGCCACGCCGCTGGTGATCGGCGGCCCGAGGTCGCCACGCCGTCCGTGCGGACTTACGCAGGTATCGTCCCCGGATACTGCACCAGACCGTCATCGAGCTTCAGCCAGGCGGGCTTTTCCGAGACCCAGATGTGCTCGGTCGGCGCGAAGGCGTTGCGATCGTCGAAGACGGAGAGGGACACCCCCGCAAGCGTGCCGTTGCGCCGCCAGGCGAACAGGCGCGTGCCGCAGCGCTTGCAGAACACCCGGTCGATGTTCTCCGAGGACGCGTAGCGCTCCGTGTCGCCGTCGACGGTCAGCGCACGCTGGTCGAACTGCGCGCGGGCGAAGAAGGGCGAGCCCATCGCCTTCTGGCAGGTGCGGCAATGGCAGACGCGGACGTTGAGCGGCTCGCCCTCCGCCTTGAACCGCACTGCGCCGCACAGGCAACCGCCTTCCCGGATCATGATATCCTCAATAGGTTGCGCGCCCGCCCGAAATGTCGAACACCGCGCCGGTCGAGAACGCGCAATCTTCCGAGGCCAGCCAGCTCACCATCGCAGCCAGCTCTTCCACCAGCACGAAGCGCCCCTTCGGGATCTTCGACAGCATGAAGTCGATATGCTGCTGCGTCATCTGGTCGAAGATCGCGGTCTTCGCCGCCGCCGGGGTCACCGCGTTGACGAGAATGTCGTGCGCCGCGAGCTCCTTGCCGAGCGACTTCGTCAGCGCGATCAGACCGGCCTTGGACGCCGAATAATGCGCCGCGTTCGGATTGCCTTCCTTGCCGGCGATCGAGGCGATGTTGACGATGCGCCCGTATTTCTGCTCGAGCATCGCGGGCACGATCGCCTTGCAGACGATGAAGGGGCCGTCGAGATTGATGCGCAGCACCTTGCGCCATTCCTCGAGATCGGTCTCCCAGACCGGCTTGTTGATTCCGGCGATGCCGGCATTGTTGACGAGGATGTCGATCTTGCCGAAGGCGGCCAGCGTCGCATCGCGGGCCTGCTCGACGGCCGCGGTGTCGGTGACGTCGACCTTGAACACGCGGGCGTTGTCGCCGATCTCCTTTGCGGTCTTCTCAGCCAGAGCCGCATCGAAATCCCAGATCGCGACCTTGGCGCCGGAGGCGACGAAACGCTCGGTGATGGCGCGGCCAAAACCCTGCGCGCCGCCGGTGACGACGGCAACGCGCCCGTTGAGATCGATCTTGTTCATGCCGCAGGCCTCTGGCGTCAGAGCATGTAGCCGCCGTCGACGACGAGGTCGACGCCGGTGGTGAAGGCGCTCTCGTCGCTGCCGAGATAGACCGCCATGGACGCGATCTCCTCGGCGGTGCCGAGCCGGCCCATCTTCTGGCGGGAGATGAACATCTCCTTGCCCTGCGGACCCTGCGCGGCGGCGCGGTCGAGCATCGAGGGCGTCTCGACGGTGCCGGGGCAGATCGAGTTGCAGCGGATGCCCTTGGTGATGAAGTCGAGCGCCACCGCACGCGACAGCAGCGACACCGCGGCCTTCGACGAGCTGTAGACGTAGCGGTTCGCCGGCGGCCTCAAGGCCGCGCAGGACGAGATGTTGACGATGCTGCCGCCGCCGCCCGCGATCATGTCGGGCAGGAACGCCTTGATGGTCCGGTGCATCGACTTGACGTTGAGGTCGAACGAGAAATCGAAATCCTCTTCCGAGCACTCCAGGATAGTGCCGTGGTGCACGAAGCCCGCCGCGTTGAGCAGGATGTCGATCTTGCCGACGCGCTTGGCAAAGGCGTTGACGTCGGCAGTGTTGCGGACGTCGAGCTTTGCGACCTCGGCGATGCCTTCCTTGGTCAGGCTCGCGATGCCGGCCTCGTTGATGTCGGTGGCAATGACGGTTGCACCCTCGCGCGCGAATGCGACGGCGCAGGCGCGGCCGATGCCGGCGGCTGCAGCCGTGACGACGGCGCGTTTGCCCCTAAGGCGGTCTGCCATTTTATTTCTCCTTTAAATTAGTGCCGTCATTCCGGGGCGCGACGTAGTCGCGAGCCCGGAATCCATAACCACGATCGGGAGTATGGATTCCGGGCCTGCGCCTAACGGCGCATCCCGGAATGACAGTCTTTCCTAGTGATTATCCCGCGCCACGCCAAACGTGCCGGCGACGTTCTGGTAGCGCGTGGCGAGCTCCATGCAGGCGCCGGTCGATTGCTGGCCGACGGTGTTGCGATAGATCTCCTGCCACGGCGTCTGGTTCGGCGGATGCTTGAAGCCGCCGCTGGCCTTCAGCTCGGCGTGGCGCTTCTTCAGCTCCTCGTCCGAGATCAGGATGTTGGCACTGCCCTTGTTGAGGTCGATGCGGACCTTGTCGCCGGTCCTGAGGATCGCAAGGCCGCCATTGGCCGCGGCTTCCGGCGAGGCGTTCAGGATCGAGGGCGAGCCCGAGGTGCCGGACTGGCGGCCGTCGCCGATGCAGGGCAGGGACAGGATGCCGCGTTTGATCAGCGCCGCCGGCGGCTGCATGTTCACGACTTCGGCGCCGCCAGGATAGCCGATCGGGCCGGTGCCGCGGATGAACAGCACGCAGCGCTCGTCGATGTCGAGCGAGGGATCGTCGATCCGCGCGTGATAGTCCTCCGGACCTTCGAACACGATGGCGCGGCCCTCGAAGGCGTTGAGGTCCTTCGGGTTGTTGAGATAGCGGTCGCGGAATTCCTTGGAGATCACGGAGGTCTTCATGATCGCGGAATCGAACAGATTGCCCTTCAGCACCAGGAAGCCGGCGTCCTTCACCAGCGGCTTGTCGTAGGCCCAGATCACGTCGTTGTCGGGCTTTGGCGCATTGGCGCAGTTCTCGCCGATGCCGCGGCCGTTGACCGTGACGGCGTCCTCGTGGATGCGCTTGTGCTTCATCAATTCGCGCACCACGGCCGGCACGCCGCCGGCGCGGTGGAATTCCTCGCCGAGATAGAAGCCGGCCGGCTGCATGTTGACCAGGAGCGGCACGTCGTGGCCGACTTTCTGCCAGTCCTCGATCGTGAGCTCGACGCCGATGTGGCGGGCCAGCGCATTGATGTGGATTGGCGCGTTGGTCGAGCCACCGATCGCCGAATTGATCACGATGCAGTTCTCGAACGCCTTGCGGGTCAGGATGTCCGAGGGCTTGAGGTCTTCCCAGACCATCTCGACGATGCGTTTTCCCGTCTCGTAGGCGATCTGGCCGCGCTCGCGATAGGGGGCGGGGATCGCCGCGCAGCCCGGCAGCGAGAAGCCGAGCGCTTCGGCGAGCCCGTTCATGGTCGAGGCGGTGCCCATGGTGTTGCAATGGCCGACCGAAGGGGCCGAGGAGGCCACGATCTCCATGAACTCTTCATAGTCGATTTCGCCGGCGGCAAGCCGCTCGCGCGATTTCCAGACGATGGTGCCCGAGCCGGTGCGCTCGCCGGCGTGCCAGCCGTTGAGCATCGGGCCGCCCGACAGCACGATTGCGGGCAGGTTGACGGTCGCCGCCGCCATCATGCAGGCCGGCGTGGTCTTGTCGCAGCCGGTGGTCAGCACCACGCCGTCGAGCGGGTAACCGTAGAGGATTTCGACGAGGCCGAGATAAGCGAGGTTGCGGTCGAGTGCCGCGGTCGGACGCTTGCCGGTCTCCTGGATCGGATGGGTCGGGAATTCCATCGCAATGCCGCCGGCCTCGCGGATGCCTTCGCGGACGCGGTGGGCGAGTTCGATATGGTGGCGGTTGCAAGGGGAGAGGTCGTTGCCGGTCTGGGCGATGCCGATGATCGGCTTGCCGGACTGCAGCTCGGCGCGGGTGAGGCCGTAGTTCAGATAGCGCTCCATATAGAGCGCGGTCATGCCCGGATTATGCGGATTATTGAACCATTCCTGCGAGCGGAGGTGGCGGCGAGCGCCGTTGCCGGCGGCATGCCCATTGGTTGGCTTTTTTGTCATTGGTCTCTCCTGCAATGCAAACGCACTGGCGTCCGTTTCAACGTGTCGGCTTGTGCGATGCCCAGCGGCGCGAGCGATCTCTGCCGGCCCGCTGGCGGGTCATTTCCTCACAAATGCGATACTAGTCATGGCTACTTGGTAACGCTACCATTTTGTTCACGGCGGCGGCGCCGGAAGCGGCCGGCCTGCTGTCCGAGCGCCGCGACGACGAGCTTTGCCGCTCGATCACCTTGAAGCCGAGATCGAGCACCGGCAGTTCCGGCCGCCGTCCGTCGATCGCGTCGATCAGCATGGTCGCGGCCGTTTTCCCCATCTCGTAGCGGTTGGTGCGCACGCTGGTGAGGGTGGGGACGGCGGAGGCCATGAATTCGAGATCGTTGAAGCCGACGATCGCGATCTGCTCGGGCACCGCAATCTCCCGGCGCCGGCATTCGAACAGCACGCCGAGCGCGAGGTCGTCATTGGCACAGAACACCGCATCGATGCCGGGCTCCCGCGCGAGCAGATCGGTGAACAGCGCGCCGCCGAGAGTCACCGATGTCGGCGTCGCCGTCGTCACGACGAGGCGCTGCTCGAACAGCGCCGCGTCCTTCATGGCCGAGACGTAGCCGTCCAGCCGCCGCTGCACCCTGGGATCCATGCGCGCGCCGACAAAGCCGATCTTGCGGTGACCCTGCGCGAACAGGTGTGCAACCGCCGCGCGCGCTGCATCATAGTGTGAAAAGCCGATCATCATGTCGACCGGATTGGGACCGATCTCCATGATCTGCACGATCGGGCAGTCGGCGGCCTCCAGCATCGCGCGCGATTCCGCGGTCTGGTCGATGCCGGTGACGATCAGCCCGGCGGGCTTCTGCGCCAGAAACAGCCGTAGCAGCTTCTCCTCCTGGAGAATGCTGTAGCGCGTGTTGGACAATTGGATCGAGTAGCGGCTGGCTTCGGAGGCGTCATAGATGCCGCGCAGCACGTCCGAGAACACGTTATTGGTGAGGGAGGGGATCAACACACCGATCACTTCGGTGCGTTGCGAGGCCAGCGCGCGTGCCGCAAGGTTCGGCACATAACCGAGCTCCTTGGCGGCACTCTCGACCCGCGTCCGCTTGGCAACCGACAGCGCTTCCGGATTACGGAAGAAGCGGGACGCCGTGATCGGGCTCACGCCGGCAAGCTCGGCGACTTCCGCCAGTCGGATTTTGCCTGACTTGGTGCGTTTTCGACCCATTTGTTGCTCTTAACACAGTCACCGCTGCAAACAAAGGAACGTTGACAGCGCTACCAGCAACGACTAACCAAAGACAAATTGCCAAAACCGCACAAACTGCCGACAATGTCGCCTGTTAAGACCGGGCTTCGTTCGGCGAAGTTCAGAAAAAACAAGACGGTCACGGCGCGAGGCGCCGTGGACTTTCGAGGAGGGAGCTAGATGTCGTCTGTGCAAATCCGCGACGTGCGGAAATCGTTCGGCAACTTTGAAGTCCTGCACGGCGTCTCGATCCCGATCGAG